>Ga0080006_1148204_pt1 | contig 15253 bp, 14 predicted proteins | sample RS3BMetagenome_FD_69209 | JGI IMG/M metagenome (GOLD analysis project Ga0080006, IMG submission 69209) | Ferric oxide microbial mat and aquatic microbial communities from Rainbow Spring, Yellowstone National Park, USA - RS3B (SPADES... ... | reverse complement strand
CCCGCGGAGCACCGCGCTGTAACGCTGTCTTCCCGGCTGCTGGGGGGGCGGGTCCGGCTGCAATTTCTGGCCCGGCTGGCCGTCCCCGCCGGGCTGGCCGTACGGGCCGGGCTGCGGATACTGACCGTACTGACCGTACTGACCGTACTGACTATACTGACCGTACTGCCCCGGTTGAGCGTATTGGCCGGGCTGAGCGTACTGCCCCGGATGGCCATACGCGCCGGGCTGAGCGTAGGGCTGGTAGGGCTGCTCAGCCGGCTCCGTCTGCTGATGCTGGGATTGCTGCGGATACTGCGAGTACTCGACCGGCGGCGGGTATGCCGGGGCCTGCCACACCGCGTCCTGGGTCGGCGGCTGCTGCTGCCACGGCTGGTTTTGCGGCGACCCCACCTGGGTCGGTTCCGAGGACTGATCCCCGCCTTGGCCGGGCGGCTGCCACTGCTCATCGGATCCCTGCGGTCCGCTCATCGTTATACTCCCCAGCTCCTTACGTCTTGGCTTCCGGCAACGGGTCTAACCGTAGCTGCCGCTCAGCCTACCCGGCGTCAACCGCGACGACGCCGCGCCGAAGGTCGTTGATGGCGCGCTTGGCGGTAGCCCGCAGCTCGGGATCAGGGGCCGCATTGCGAATCTGGTCCAGCAGGTCGAGCACCTGACGGCACCAGCGCACGAAATCGCCCGCCAACAACGGCGAGCCCGCTCCGCCGGAGGCCCCCGAGCTGTCGGAGGCGGCCAGCGCCGCCGCCAGATCGCCGGTCCGGGCCCAGCGGTAGATACCTTGGACGAAGCCGTCATCAGGTTCTCGGCTCGGGCTGATGCGGTGGACCTGCTCGTCGGCGCGCAGTTCAGTGGACAGCCGCGACGTCTGCTGCAGCGCCTGCCGCAGCCGCTGGGTCGGCACCTCAGCGGCCAATGCGGGACCGGGCTCACCGCCTCGGCTCTCGTAGAGCACCGCCGAGACCACCGCCGCCAACTCGGCCGGTTTCAGGTCTTCCCAGGCGCCGGTGCGCAGGCATTCGGCCACCAAGAGGTCGCTTTCGCTGTAGATCCGGGCCAACAACCGGCCGTCGTCGGTGACGTGCGGATCGGTGGCGGGGCCTTTGATGAAGCCGCGCTCGGTGAGCAGCCCGACGATGCGGTCGAACGTGCGGGCCAGCGAATTGGTAGCGGCGGCGACCTTCTTCTCCAGTTGGGCGTTGTCGCGTTCGATGCGCAGGTAGCGCTCGGCCTGGCGGACCCGGTCTTCGAGGCCGGAGCTGTCGTGGCTGGGGTGCCGGCGCAACTCCGCCCGCAGCGACGCAAGCTCCGGGTCGTGAAACCCACCGTCACCGTCGGTCCGGCCGCCACGGCGCGGGACCGGAACGTCCAGCCCGGCGACGGCCGATCGCAGCGCGGAAGCAAGGTCGCGCCGGACGCGCGGCTGACGGTGTTCCACCCGTTTGGGCAGTGGCATCGAACCGACCGGTTCTGACTCGCCCGAGTAGTCCGCCGACGAAATGCGGCCCGCCCAGCGGTGCTCGGTGAGCACCAAGGGGCGCGGATCGTCGCTGTCGCGGGCCGATTCCAGCACCACCGCCAGCCCGCCGCGCCGACCCTGGGTGAGGTTGATGATGTCGCCCCTGCGCAGTGCGGCCAGCGCGTCGCTGGCAGCCTGGCGCCGGTGCAACCGTGAGGCGCGGGACTGCATCCGTTCCAGCTCCGTGATCCGCGCCCGCAAGCGGGCGTACTCCAAGACCGGCGCCTGGCGGCCGCCCAGCTCGGCCGCGATGTCGTCGAGCATTGCCTTGCCCCGTTCGATGCCGCGTATCAGCCCGACCACGGAGCGGTCGGCCTGGTACTGCGCGAACGACTGCTCGAGGAGCCGATGTGCCTGCTCGGGGCCCATCCGGTGCACCAGGTTGATCGTCATGTTGTACGAGGGGACGAACGAACTGCGCAGCGGGAACGTGCGGGTGGAGGCCAGCCCGGCCACCGCCGACGGGTCGGTGGTGTCTTCGCCGGGGTTCCACAACACCACCGCGTGGCCCTCGACGTCGATGCCGCGCCGGCCGGCGCGGCCGGTCAGCTGCGTGTATTCCCCGGGGGTCAGTGGAACGTGCTGCTCGCCGTTGAACTTGACCAGCCGTTCGAGCACCACCGTGCGCGCGGGCATGTTGATACCCAGCGCCAGGGTTTCGGTGGCGAACACCGCCTTGACGAGCCCGGCGGTGAACAGCTCTTCGACCGTGTGCCGGAATGCCGGCAACATTCCGGCGTGATGGGCCGCCAAACCGCGCAGCAAGCCTTCGCGCCATTCGTAGTAGCCGAGCACGGCCAGGTCGGAATCGGCGAGATCGCCGCAGCGGTGCTCGATCACCTCGGCGATCTGGGCACGTTCCTCCTGAGTGGTCAGCCGCAGCGGTGACCGCAGGCACTGGGCGACCGCGGCATCGCAACCGGCCCGCGAGAACACGAACGTGATCGCCGGCAGCAGCCCGTGGGAGTCCAGCGTCGCGATGACCTCGGGGCGCGCGGGGGGCCGGTAGAACCGCGGCCGTGCCGCAGCCTCCCGCCCGCCGCCACGCCTTCCCGCCTCCCGGCGGGGGCCACGCCAGTCCGCCATCCGGTCCGCCTCACGACGGTGCGCGATGGACCGCAGCAGTTCGGGGTCCACCCGCGGCTTCCCGCCGGCCTCCGGGTGGGGCTGCGCGTAATCGAACAGGTCGTAGAGCCGCTTGCCGACCATCACGTGCTGCCAGAGCGGCACCGGCCGGTGCTCGTCGACCACCACGCTCGTGTCTCCGCGCACGGTCTGGATCCAGCCACCGAATTCCTCGGCGTTGCTCACCGTCGCCGACAGGCTGACCAGCCGCACCTCCTCGGGCAGATGCAGGATCACCTCCTCCCACACCGGGCCGCGCATCCGGTCGGCGAGAAAATGCACCTCGTCCATCACGACGTGCGAAAGTCCTTGCAGCGCAGGCGAATCAGCGTAGAGCATGTTCCGAAGAACCTCGGTGGTCATCACCACCACTGGCGCGTCGCCGTTAACCGACAGGTCACCAGTCAGCAGGCCGATCCGGTCGCGGCCGTAGCGCGCGGTCAGATCGGTGTGCTTCTGGTTGCTCAGCGCCTTGAGCGGGGTGGTGTAGAAGCACTTACCGCCGGCCGCCAGCGCCAGGTGTACCGCGAATTCGCCGACCACCGTTTTTCCGGCACCGGTCGGCGCGCAAACCAGCACACCGTGGCCCCGTTCCAGCGCAGCGCACGCCCGATGCTGAAAGCCGTCGAGGGCAAATGGCAGTTCCGCAGCGAACCGCACCAGTTCGACCAACTCCGTCACGCCGTCGCCCCGGTCCACGAGGGTCCATAAAGGTACATCAAATTCGGCGTGTCGCTGTACAGACACGGGCGCTCACGAACGGGCGGTGCCCCGAGCTCGCGCGCCGGCGGTCTAGGTGACATCGTCGTGCTGACCGGCCGTGAACGACGGTTCGGGCGGTTCGATGACGGACGCTTCGTCGTCGGGGATCTGGATTTGCGCTTCGCGCCTGGTTTTCCGCCTGTCGTGCAGCCGAACGATCTGGATTGCGAACTCCAGGAGCACCGACAGCGCCACCCCCAGCGCGGTCATCGAGAACGGATCGGATCCGGGCGTGAACACCGCCGCGAACACGAATACCGCGAAGATCAGGCCGCGCCGCCATGACTTCAGCCGCTCATAGGTCAACACACCCGCCATGTTGAGCATGACGATCAGCAACGGGAATTCGAAGCTGACCCCAAAAACGATGAGCAGGTTGATCAGGAAGCCGAAATACCGGTCCCCGGACAGCGCGGTCACCTGCACGTCGCTGCCGACGGTCAACAGGAATCCGAGCGCTTTAGAGAGAACGAAGTAGGCCAGCACGGCACCGGCGACGAACAGCACCGCCGCGGGAATCACGAAGGCGATCGCGAAGCGGCGTTCCTTCTGGTACAACCCGGGCGTGATGAACGCCCACAGCTGGTAGAGCCATATCGGGCAGGCCAGCACGATGCCGGCCGTCATCCCGACCTTGAGCCGCAGCATGAATTGGTCGAACGGCGCGGTGGCCAGCAGCCGGCACTGACCGTCGGCGCTGATGCTTGCCCGCGCCGACTGCGGCAGCGAGCAGTACGGGTGGCGCAGCCATTCCCCGAGGCTTTCCAGGCCGAAGATCGAATGCGAGTACCAGACGAACCCGAAGACCGTGGTGATCAGGATCGCGGCCAGGGAGATCAGGAGCCTGGTGCGCAACTCGGTCAGATGGTCGACCAGCGACATCGTCGCATCCGGATTGGTGCGGCTGCGTCGCTGGCGGGGGTTGAGCCGACCCAGCAGGCTGGCGGTGCGCGCGGAGAATCGGCGAGGTTTCACGACGTTCGATCAGTGTTCGATCAGTGTTCGATCAGTGCTCGATCAGTACTCGATCAGTGGCGTTCGGGCACCGCGACGACGATGCCGCGCTAAGCCGGCCGTGCTTCGGTCTGACCCTGCTCGCTGGCCGTCGGAGGGTCGACTCGCTGCGATTGCACGGGCTTGGCCTGGTCGATCGCGGACGTTTCGCCCTTGTTTTCGCTCTGCATTTCGCGCATTTCCGACTTGAAGATGCGCATCGACTTGCCCAACGAACGCGCCGCATCGGGGAGCTTCTTGGCACCGAACAGCACGATCACCACGACAGCGAGGATCGCCCAGTGCCACGGACTAAGACTGCCCACTTTGATTACCTCCAGTCGTCCTCCCGATGCTACCGCAGCTGAGGCCCGGGTCGGAGTGCCCGCGCCCAGGATCGGTGCAGGGCGTCAAGCCCGTCCCTCGTCCTCGGTGCAGGCCTGGTAGGCGCGCAGGGCGGCCACCGCGGCGTCACGCACTCGCTGGGCAACCGATTCCGGGCGCAGGACCTGCATCCCCGACCCGAGGCCGAGGACCAGGCGCGCCAGCCAGTCGTCGGAGGCGTAGGTCATGACGGCTTCACACGACCCGTCCGGTAACTCGCGGACTTCCCGCATCGGGTAGTACTCGAGCAGCCAGGACGCCGAGGGCGCCACCCGCAGGGTGACCGACGGCAGTGACGGGTCCCCGTCGAACAGCGACGTGTCCGGCGGCGCCGCAAGCACCGGTTGCGGCGGGGCGGCCGGCTGACCCAGGTCGTGGGCGTCCACGATCCGATCGAAGCGGAACAACCGAACCCCTTCCGCTTCCCGCGACCAGGCCTCCAGATAGCTGTGACCGCCGATGAGCAACACGCGGATGGGGTCGACGACGCGGCTGGTCAGGGTGTCGCGGGAGGCGGAGTAGTAGTCGAGCGCCAAAGCGTGCTTGTCCTGCACCGCCGTTCGCACCGCGGCCGCAATCCGACTCTCGGCCGCGGGCTTATCGGGGCCCGCGACTTCGGCGGTGGTGTCCTGCCCGGCCTCGCCAGCGGCGGCTTCGATCTTGGCGATCGCGCTGCGTGCCGCCTCGGGATCGACCACCCCCGGGATGTCGGCCAGCGCCCGCAGGGCCACCAGCAGGCCGGTGGCCTCCGGCGACGTGAGCTTGAGCGGCCGGTCAATGCCGGCCGAAAACGTCACCTCGATCGTTTCGCCGGCGAACTCGAAGTCGATGAGATCACCCGGGTAATAGCCGGGCAGGCCGCACATCCACAGCTGGTTGAGGTCTTCCTCAAGCTGCTTGACGGACACGCCGAGGTCGGCGGCGGCCTCGGCCCGGGTGATCCGCGGGTTGGCCTGGAAATACGGGACCATGTTGAGCAGCCGGACCAGCCGGGTGGACACGGGCGTCACGGGCAATCCCCGCCCGCGTGCGCCCGCAGCCGGGCCAGCACGTCCTCGCGCAGGGACTGCGGTTGCAACACGACAGCGTCGGCGCCATATCCGGCGACATCGCGCGCCAGCTGCTCGACGGATCCGATGTCGAGCTCGATCACCTCGCCGCCGCGGCCGCCCAGGCGGCGCAGGGCCACGCTGCGTCCCGCGCGACGCAGCGCTGTGGCCCGTCCGTCGGCGACCCAGACCCGGGCCCGGCCACTGGCCGGTGCCTCCGCTACTTCCGCCACTTTCTGCTTCACGATCCCGCGCAGGTTCACGCCGTCGGGAACGGTCACCGAGCCGACCGGGCCGATGGGCGTGACCCCGGTGCTGATCCGGGAGAGCCGGAAGATGCGGGTGTCGTCGCGGTCGCGGTCGTGGCCTACGAGGTACCAGCGGCCCTTCTCGGTGACCACGCCCCACGGCTCGACGGTGCGCGTGCTGAACGGTTCGGCCCGCGACGACCGGTGCGCAAACTGCACGGCCTGCCCCGAATCGATGGCAGACAACAGGGTTCCGAGGACATCGTCCGAGCCGCGCAGACCCGGTACGCCGGCCGCGGAGGCGATGGCAACCGGGGAGCCCGGATCGACGTCCACGCCCGCGGCGCGGAGCTTGAGCAGCGCGCCCTGGGTGGCGGTGATCAGTTCGGGCGACTCCCACAGCTGGGTGGCGACGGCCACAGCGGCCGCTTCGTCCGGGGTCAGCTCGACCGGCGGCAGCGAATAGGCGTCCCGGTTGATGCGGTAGCCCTCGGTGGGATCCCAGGACGACACCCTGCTCACCTCGAGGGGGATGCCGAGGTCACGCAACTCGTTCTTGTCACGCTCGAACATCCGGGAGAACGCCTCGCCCGTGGGGCTGTCCGAGTAACCGGCGACGGTGGACCTGATCTTCTCGGCCGTGATGAAGCCGCGGGTGGACAGCAGGGCGATGACCAGGTTCACCAGCCGTTCGACTTTCGAGATCGCCATTTATCAGAGCCTAGATCGGACGGCGCAAGAACGCCTTCCGCCATGCAGCCGACTGCTACATGCTCGCGATCAGCCGCTTGACCCGCTCGTCGACCGCGCGGAACGGGTCTTTGCACAGCACCGTGCGCTGCGCCTGGTCGTTTAGCTTGAGGTGCACCCAGTCGACGGTGAAGTCACGCCCGGCCGCCTGGGCGGCGCTGATGAACTCCCCGCGCAGCCGCGCGCGGGTGGTCTGCGGCGGCGTCTCGACCGCCTCAGCGATGTCCTCGTCGGTGGTGACGCGCGCCGCGAGGCCCTTGCGCTGCAGCAGGTCGAAGACGCCGCGACCGCGCTTGATGTCGTGGTAGGCCAGATCGAGCTGAGCGATCTTCGGGTCGGACAGCTCCATGTTGTACCGGTCCTGGTATCGCTGGAACAGCTTGCGCTTGATCACCCAGTCGATCTCGGTGTCCACCTTGGCGAAATCCCGGCTCTCCACGGCGTCGAGCTGGCGCCCCCAAAGGTCGACGACCTGCTCGACCTGCGCGTCGGGCTCCCGTGTCTGCAGGTGCTCGACGGCGCGGCCGTAGTATTCCCGCTGGATGTCCAAGGCGCTGGCCTGACGCCCGCCCGCCAGCCGCACCAGCCGGCGTCCGGTGATGTCGTGACTGACCTCCCGGATGGCGCGGATCGGGTTGTCGAGCGAGAAGTCGCGGAACGGCACCCCGGCTTCGATCATTTCCAGCACCAGCGCCGTGGTGCCCACCTTGAGCATCGTGGTGGTCTCGCACATGTTGGAGTCGCCGACTATGACGTGCAATCGCCGGTATTTTTCGGCGTCGGCGTGCGGCTCGTCGCGGGTGTTGATGATCGGTCGGCTTCGGGTGGTGGCCGAGGAGACGCCCTCCCAGATGTGCTCGGCGCGCTGGGACAGGCAGAACGTTGCGGCCTTGGGTGTCTGCAGCACCTTGCCGGCCCCGCAGATCAGCTGACGCGTGACCAGGAACGGCAGCAGCACGTCGGAGATCCGGGAGAACTCGCCGGCCCGCACGATGAGGTAGTTCTCGTGGCAGCCGTAGGAGTTGCCCGCCGAATCGGTGTTGTTCTTGAACAGATAGATGTCGCCGCCGATGCCCTCGTCGGCGAGCCGCTGTTCCGCGTCGATCAATAGGTCTTCCAGCACCCATTCGCCGGCGCGGTCGTGGGTGACCAGCTGCACCAGACCGTCGCACTCGGCGGTGGCGTACTCCGGATGGCTGCCCACGTCCAGATAGAGGCGCGCGCCGTTACGGAGGAACACGTTGGAACTGCGGCCCCATGACACCACCCGGCGGAACAGGTAGCGGGCAACCTCGTCCGGGCTGAGCCGACGGTGGCCGTGAAAAGTGCAGGTGACACCGAACTCGGTCTCGATGCCCATAATTCGCCGCTGCACGTAATCGAGGGTACTTGCTGGCGCGCCGCGGTGGTGGATAAGCCCGCACCCGACCCGCCCCGGTTCGGGACGCTTCGACCAGGGGCGTGCCGGATTCACGTGCGTGACGTTGCCGGGCGCTCGCGGAGATGCGCGCGTAGCCACGGGTCGTGCTCTATGATTTTGATGCTTTGCTTTCTCTGACATAGCTTTCTCTGGCATGTCACAGTGACACACCGGAGCCAGACCTTTCCGATCTCACGGTGGGAGACGTAATGCGCGCGGTAAAGCTACTTTTGGCGGCGAGCTGTGCAACAAGCGTGATCGGCATGGCCGGCGCCGCGCACGCCGATGACAGAGACGACGCTTTTCTCCAAGCTCTTCACGACGACGGCATCGAATACGCAAGCTCCGACAAAGTTATCGCCAGCGCCAAAGCGGTTTGCTCCTACATGGCAGGAGGGCACGGCATTGACAACACCGTGCAAATGATCGTGACAGAAAACCCCAACCTATCGTCGGAGCAGGCAGCCGTCTTCATGGATCTCGCACGAGACACGTACTGCCCGACGCCACCCATGGGTGGCGGTGGCGGCGGCTAGAAGGCCGCGGATGCCGTTAGCCACACCTCGCAGTCGACTATGCGCACCGAACGGCTCAACGGCAGGGCTGCGGTCACGCAGTCGGAGTTATGTTTCACCGCCGCCACTGGCGGGCTGATTGCAGTAAATTGCTCGTGCGATCGCCACGAACTGGGATGCATTCGTCAGCGACAAGTCGGGATTAGCGTTTTTGATTCCCCGCGCCGCTTGGTTCGAGGTATGTCCGGTCGCGATATAGTCGCAGACCTCTCTGGCGGCGCCGACGGCTGCGGCCGGGTTCGGGAACTTGATACCGGCCTGGTCGACCGCGCTGAGGAAGGCGGTATCACCGGGATCCGCGTTGCCGAGTGCGGGCGTACCGATTACGGCGGCCAACCCGGCTGCGGCCACAAGCAGTTTCGCAACTCTCATTTTCCCTCCACACCACAACGGGTTTACTGGTTCTCTCATTAAGCGAGCGCCATGTTGGGCTGAAAAGTGTTGGGACACAAGGGCTTATCTCCATCTTACTTTGAGCCGCCACTCTCGGCCGTCCTAACTGCCGACGCCCGCGACCGACAGCTGAGCGGGGCAGTACGTCTCCGCGGAGATCGCGACGAACTCGGCAGCCAGGTGGACCGACAGGTGGTGATTGCTGATCTTCAGCGACCGCACGACGGTGGTTGGCGGCTGCCCCTGCCCGAGAAGGTCGCAGATGCCCTTTGCGTCGGAGATGGCGTCTTGGGGATCCGCGTACTCAATACCCGCATGATCGAGCTGTTGCAAGAAAGCCGAATCGGCGTTGTCGGCGTGCGCGGGCGCGGCCACGCAAATGGCCTCTGAAGCACCGGCTACAGCCACGAGTCGTCGCGGGCCTTTCACAGATGAACAGGCTGATCGTCATCGATTAACTGCACCTGTATCGGAGGCAACGCACGCGTGAACATTGATCGTCGGCTTTGGGAGCGCAGAGCCATTCGCCCGATCCCCAGCAACAACCCGCAGTTCACTGCTAATTAATTAAGCATTTTGATCGCTTGGCCGTAAACTCCGGTCCATCATAGGGGGCTTTCATATTGGCGCCGTGGCTGTCCGCTGACTAGGAGCCGCTCGATGAGACCTGTTGTTGCCGTCCTCACATCCGCGGCCACGGTCACAATCCGCAGCTGCCGGAGTCCTCGGTCAGTCCGCCCTGCGCCGGGAAACCCCTTCCGGTATCCCCTGGTGGCGCCGACCGCGGCAAGGGCGGTCACGTTCGAGACGTGAGCCGCCACCCGCAGAGCCGGAGCGGTATCGGGCAGCGCTCCACGGAACAGCAAAGAGAACAGGAGACCAGATGTATCCCGACTACAGCTTGTTGCCGCCGGAGATAAATTCCGGGCGAATGTATTCCGGTCCCGGAGCTGGATCGCTTTTGACCGCCGCGGCGGCCTGGGACGAGCTGTCCGCTGAGCTGCACTCCCTGGCGGCCCAATACCGTTCAGTGATCTCCGGGTTGACCGCCGCACGGTGGACCGGCCCGTCGTCGGCCGCAATGGCTGCCGCCGCCCAGACGTACGTGACCTGGTTGCACAACACCGCCGCCCAGGTTGAGCAAACGGCCGGCCAGGCGAAGGCCGCCGCGGGCGCCCACGCGACGGCGCTCGCCGCGCACGTCCCCCCGCCGGCGATCGCCGCCAACCGTTCCCTGCTGGCAGCGCTGATCGCGCACAATTACTTCGGGCAGTACAGCGCGGCGATCGGCGAGACCGAGCGGCAGTACGCGCAGATGTGGGCCCAAGACGCGACCGCGATGCACGGCTATGCCCGTTCGTCGGCGGCTGCTTCCCGGCTCACCCCGTTCAGCCAACCGCTGCAGAACACCAATCCAGCCGGGCACGCTGCCCAGTCGGCCTCAGTCGCCCAAGCCAACCTCAGCCAAGCGGGATCGGAACTGCAATCGTGGCTGACGCAGCTGGTCGGAAACGGGGACTTCGTCAACGCCGACGGCTTACTGAGCCAGATGGCCGGCTACGGTTCACAGACGTTCGGCAACGGCACAGCCGCCTGGGCCGACATGGCGAACGCCCTCAGCAACGCCAACAACGGGGTGGGCTTGTTGACGTGGGTCGCCGAAAACCCCGCCGGCATAGCCGAAGCGCTCAACCCCCCGTTCGTGGGTCCGGCGGCGTTGAGCTTCGGCGGCGCGGGTGTGGCCGCGAGTGCCGGGCAGGCAATCAAAATCGGTGCGTTGTCGGTGCCGACGGGCTGGGCGATGCCTGCGGCGGCGATCACGCCCGCTTCCTTCACTCTGCCGGTCAGCAGCGCGTCCGCCGCGCCCGCTGTCGTCGGCGGGTTCCCAGGCGGCGCGTTCGGCGAGACCATGCTGGGCACGCTGGCCGGGCGGGGTCTCGGTAGCGCGACGGCCCGCGCGGCCACGCGACGCAACAGCGTGGTGTCCCGCTCACCCGCGGGCGGCTGACCGGGCCGACCGGCCCCCCGGTCAACGGTGCGTCTCCCGCCGGCGGCGGGGTGATCGCTTCGGCACCCGGGTCGAGCAACGTGTCGGAATTTTGGGCTTGAATAGGGAGGGAGTAACACCAATGGACTTCGGATTGCTTCCACCGGAGATCAACTCCGGGCGGATGTACACCGGTGTCGGCGCTGGACCAATTCTGGCAGCCGCAGCGGCCTGGGACGCGCTGGCCGCCCAGCTCGAATTGACCGCTGCCGGTTACGCATCGGTGGTCTCGGAGCTGACCGGCATAGAGTGGTCCGGCCCGGCGTCAGCGGCCATGGCGCGTGCGGCCGCACCGTATGTCGAGTGGTTGCAGACCAGCTCTGCCCAGGCCGAGCGGACCGCGATGCAGGCCAAGGCGGCGGCGGCGGCCTACGAGGCGGCGTTTGCCGCCACCGTGCCGCCACCGGTGATCGCTGCGAACCGGGCATTGCTGGCCACACTGGTCGCTACCAATTTCTTCGGACAGAACACGCCCGCAATCTTGGCCACCGAAGCTCATTACGCCGAGATGTGGGCGCAGGACTCCGCCGCGATGTACGCCTATGCCGACGCCGCGTCGTTGGCGCGTGTGCTGACACCGTTCCGTGAGCCGCCACCAACGACCAATCCGGCAGGCCTTGGCAGTCAGGCCGGCGCGACCGCCCAGGCTGCCGCGGACCTTGGCGCGCACGTCCAAGCCCTCGCGTCGACCATAGCGAACATGCCGGGTGTGTCGGAGACGGGAGCGTTTCTGAACACGCCTACCGGCGGCTTAACCGTCCAGGCCTCGGGCTGGATCAATCACGCGGTGTCGGGTGCCCCATCTGGTGCCTTGGGCGCCTTCACGGCCTTTTACACCATCGGCGCGAACGGATTCGGTTATTTCCGTGAAGGACTCGTACGCGGCGGGATCCTGGGATACACGACTTTCCAGGGGCTGGGTGCTCACGACGCCCTGTCTGGTGTTGCCGGGCAACAGGCGCTCGAGGGTTTGGGTAAAGCGAGCTTACTCACACCACTCGCACAGGCGCACCAGGCGTCTTCGATCGGGGCGTTGTCGGTGCCACCGAGCTGGGCGACCGCCGCAGGCACCGAGCCGGTGGCGCTTTCGCTTACCGCCGCCGACGCCGGCGCCGCCCCAGCGGCCGCCGCCGGTCTGCCACCAGGAATGGCAATGCAAGAGGCGATGGCGGGCACGATATCCGTGCGAGGCGCGGCGTCCAGTATGACGGGGAGCCAGGGCGGTCGCGGCGACAAGAACCAGGGCGACAAGAACGAGAAGGAAAAAGACGGGGAAAGGCCGGCCGCTGCACTGATCATGGCCAGCAGCTGGTTGGCGTCGACCTTGGCCTACAACTCGCGGCGACGCGCGGACCCGAATCCCCTACCGCTCCCGCCGCAGTGGGAAGAGGAATTGCTCGCCAACCAGTCCGCCTGGGGATGAGTGCAAGTATGGCCCCGTACCGTCACTTCGATGAGCCGGCGTCTTTCGAGTCACTGGCCTCGCCGTCAGACAGCAGCGATTCCAACACCGAACCCGTGATGCGCCGAAACGCGCGCCGCGGCCGGTTGGCATCCAGGATGGCCACCTCCAGGCCGGTCACGTCGAGAGAGGACTGATCGGCGCCCGCGGCTTCGGCGCTGCCGGCCCGTAGCGCCTTTACCGCAATCCGGGTGGCGTCGCGCAGGTCGGCGTTCTCGGTGTAGGACTCCTTGAGCGCGGTGATGATCGGTTCGGTTGTGCCGCCCATGACGACGAAATGTGGCTCGTCGGCAATCGACCCGTCGTAGGTGACCCGATACAGCTCAGGCGGTTTCGTCTCGCCATGGTGCGCCACTTCGGCGACGCACAATTCGACCTCGTACGGTTTGGCCTGCTCGGTGAAGATGGTGCCCAGCGTCTGGGCGTAGACGTTGGCCAGCTGGCGACCCGTGACGTCCCGCCGGGCGTAGGCGTAGCCGCGGGTGTCGGCGAACTGGATGCCACCGCGGCGCAGGTTGTCGAACTCGTTGAACTTGCCCGCAGCCGCGAAACCGACCCGGTCATAGAGCTCGCTGATCTTCTGCAGCAGCCGCGACGGATTGTCGGCGACGAAAAGCACGCCGTCGGTGTAGGTCAGCGCCACTACGCTGCGGCCGCGGGCGATGCCCTTGCGCGCGAGCTCGCTGCGCTCGCGCATCGCCTGCTCGGGCGAAATGAAGTAGGGGAAGCTCACGACTCGTCCCAGGCGTCTGCATGCGGGCCGAAAGTCTCGCCGCGTGAACGGCTTTCAATGACTTCGCGGGCCAGCGCGGCAATGTGTTCTTCGGGCACCTCGACCGCACCATCGGCACCGATGGTGACCGCTGTCGGGAAAATGCGGCGAACAAGATCCGGTCCGCCGGTAGCGGAGTCGTCGTCGGCGGCGTCGTAGAGCCCTTCGATGGCCACCCGCAGGGCGGACTCGATGTCGGTGACCTGTGCGTACAACTTCTTCATCGACGACTTGGCGAAGATCGACCCCGACCCCACCGACTGGTAGCCCTCTTCCTCCATGTTCCAGCCGCCGGCGGCGTCGAACGACACGATGCGGCCCGCTTTCTGCGGATCCGCGGCGTTGATGTCGTAGCCTGCCAGCAGTGGCAGCGCCACCAGGCCCTGCATCGCGGCGGCCAGGTTCCCCCGGACCATGGTCGCCAGCCGGTTGACCTTGCCGGGGAAGGTCAGCGGCACGCCTTCGAGCTTCTCGTAATGCTCGAGTTCGACCGCGTACAGCCGGGCGAACTCCACGGCGATCGCGGCGGTGCCCGCGATGCCGGTGGCGGTGTAGTCATCGGTGATGTACACCTTCTTGACGTCCCGTCCGGCGATCATGTTGCCCTGGGTGGAGCGCCGATCCCCGGCGATGACGACACCGCCGGGGTGTTTCAGCGCGACGATCGTGGTGCCATGCGGCAGTTGAGCGCCATTGACGACCCGGTCGCCGGGATGACCGCCAACGCTGCCGAGGCTGGCCGGCAACAACTCGGGCGCTTCCCGGCGAAGGTGGTCGGCAAACGACGAGAGGTTTGCCGCGGAATTTGCCGTAAGTGCGAAGTTGGTAGACAGGCGCTCAGGGAACGACCAGTTCACTGTCCGCCCTTTTGGACATACGCCCGGACAAAGTCCTCCGCGTTCTCCTCAAGGACGTCGTCGATCTCGTCGAGCAGGTCATCGGTGTCTTCGGCTAGCTTCTCGCGGCGCTCCTGGCCTGCGGCCGTACTGGCGGCGAAATCGTCGTCATCGCCGCCGCCTCCGCCGCGCTTGGTCTGCTCCTGAGCCATAGCCGCCTCCTGCCTCTCCGAGTGTATGCGGCGCCTATCCGGCCGCTGTGTCCAAGGCCGCGCCACATTGCCCGCTGGTCTGTCTCCACCCTACCGGTCGACCCCGACGTTTCTTGTGCTAACCAGCCTCAGCTGGTGAGTTGCTGCACCAGTTCCACCGCACTGTCCACCGAGTCGAGCAGCGCCCCGACGTGCGCCTTGCTGCCCCGCAGCGGCTCCAGGGTCGGGATGCGCACCAGCGAATCGCCGCCGAGATCGAAAATCACCGAGTCCCAGCTGGCCGCGGCGATGTCGGCGCCGAACCGGCGCAGGCATTCCCCCCGGAAGTAGGCGCGAGTGTCGGTCGGCGGGTTGTCGACGGCGTCGAGCACCTGACGTTCGGTGACCAGGCGCTTCATCGAGCCGCGCGCCACCAGCCGGTTATACAGGCCCTTGTCCAGCCGGACGTCGGAATATTGCAGGTCGACGAGGTGCAGCCGCGGCGCCGACCAATTCAGGTTCTCCCGCTGCCGGAAACCCTCCAGCAGCCGCAGTTTCGCCGGCCAATCCAGCAGCTCGGCGCATTCCATCGGGTCGCGCTCGAGCAGGTCGAGCACCTCCGCCCACGTCTGTACGATGTCGGCCGCGCGCGCGTCGGGTTCGCGGATGTCCACCAGCTTAGCCACTCGGTCGAGGTAAATCCGTTGCAGCGCAAGTCCGGTCATCT
>Ga0080006_1148318_pt1 | contig 15254 bp, 12 predicted proteins | sample RS3BMetagenome_FD_69209 | JGI IMG/M metagenome (GOLD analysis project Ga0080006, IMG submission 69209) | Ferric oxide microbial mat and aquatic microbial communities from Rainbow Spring, Yellowstone National Park, USA - RS3B (SPADES... ... | reverse complement strand
ATTGTCGTATTTCGGGTCGAGGATACTCACTTTTTAAACTCCAAGAAATAGGGAGTGGAGATGAGGAGAGTCCCGATCCCTGCGGGTGCCTCTGTCCTGAGGAACTCCCTGGAGGACTATGAAGCGAGGAGAGGTTTAGATTATGGGACTAAAGGACCGGGACGTGCTCAAGTTCGACGACATGCAGGGTAAAATAAGGGACAACCCCCCTAGTCGGGAACTCCTGCTGAGATGCCTGAGGGTAAGGGGAGGACGGCCCCGTAGGAGTTAGACTTCGCCCTCCCTGTCTCCAGAGGTTTGGAAAAAGTATAAATGGGCGCTCCCCCCACTGGCCACATGAGAACTTTCCTACTGTTCCTCCTCGTGGGTTCGGTGATCCTGAGCTCGACTGCAGTGTACTGGGGACTCTTGCCAGCTCTCCAGAGCCGAGGCTCAGGTCACGGCAACACTCCTCCAGCCCAGCTCACGCTTGAGGTGAACGCCACAGACCCCCAGGCAGTCTCGATCAACGTCACGCTTTTCACTCCTGGGAACCTGACCATCTATCCAGGTCCCAGTAGGTTCCTCACTGGCCTCCCCTCCGCTAGGATCCAGGAGTTCACCCTGGTCTCGGGTGAGGGGAGTTGGGTCGTGAACGTGACCTTTCCGGCAGGACCGTACGTGGGTCAGGGCTGTGGTCCCAACCTCTACCCGGTCGCCGTGTACATCATGAGGGGAATATATACACAGGAAAACTACACCCAGGGGCAAGGGTTGTACACCTTCAACCCCACGATCATGATGTGCCCTGCGATCTACATCCAGGTGAACAAGATCATCCTACACGGTTATCAGGGTGTGGACTACCTGACTCCCCTGCTCGAGGTCAACGGTACTCCGGAGTTCGGGCAAATGAAGTTCTCGACCCAGTTCCATTACACCTTGTCAGGCTACTACGCCTTGGGGTTCCATCCCTTCTCCGAGGAGCCGGGGTGGTATACGGTCGTGGCGGTGGACTATTTGGGGCAGGTCGTGACCCAGAGCTTCTACGTGGGTTGAGCTCGGTGCCTCCCTAAGGTTGAACTTGGGACGCCATCCAGCTCTATTACTGAACGTATTGCAGATGAAACACTGCAGTTATACTCTAATGGTGGGTACACCTCCTACGCTCTGACCTCCGTGGGCCGTGAGTTGCGGGAGGACAAAAGTTACGCGTCATTACTTAACTAACGCCATCTCGTCGGGGAACTCTATCTCAGTCCTCAGGTCCACGACCACCGTGTCGTTCATGAACACCTCCCCCCAGTTTGTTTCCGTTTGTTCCTACACTCTCATTTCACTCATTTTATGTTCATTCATGATCGAGTGTAGGGACTTCTTAACGGTAGGTGGGTCACGGAACTCCTTGGAGCCCAACGGCACGGGGCTCACATCCCAGATCACTCCTCCCTTGGGCATAGCCCACATGGAGTGAGAGGTCATCTTTTATCAACAAAAGATATAAACAAATATAAAAAATATTTCTATTAACGTAAAAAAGGATTCAGACCTATATTCTCGTTTAAGACCTTGAGAGGAGGAATGCCCTGTGGATGTTGTTTATGGTCTGGGGAGCCAGGTTGTACTTACCGGCGAGGGTGTTTATCGATTTCCAAAGTCCTGCGTCCGGACCGTATCCCTTGAGCGTGGAACCGCTCAACTTGGGACCTGGGATGGCGTTGACGTAAGCCTCATCACCCTGTTTCTCAAACTTCAGTAACTTGTAAACGACCTTGTCCAAGAGCCCCTCCGCTACTCGGTAGAAGGGCTCCTCAGATGACACGTTAACAGCAGTTATTAGATTTCACCTAGATTACAGGGCGGTACCGAAGGGAGATTCCCATAACTGCTGACGTTAATTACCGTAGCCAGCTCAGCCTGGATCTTCTCCCCTCTAAAGTGTACCAGGATAATTTATACTCCGCCCCCAAACTCCAGGTGTTGTAGAGGAGTACGTGAACTGCCTCCTTAACGTGTACCAACTTCTCCTCCATCGAGAATAGTGTGCCTAACCCCTACGGGGCCGTCCTCCCCTTACCCTCAGGCATCTCAGCAGGAGTTCCCAACTAGGAGGAGTTGTCCCTTACAGCAGTTATTAGATTTCGCCTTGACTTCAAGGCTACACCTAACGAGAAATCCCATAACTGCTGTCCCTTATTTTACCCTGCATGTCGTCGAACTTGAGCACGTCCCGGTCCTTTAGTCCCATAGTCTAAACCTCTCCTCACTTCCTAGTCCTCCAGGGAGTTCCTCAGGACAGAGGCACCCGCAGGGATCGGGACTCTCCTCATCTCCACTCCCTATTTCTTGGAGTTTAAAAAGTGAGTATCCTCGACCCGAAATACGACAATCTCCTCGTAATCAATGGGAGTTAGTGAAGGTGACTCGAGTCGTCCCCGATCACCTGGGGATTATTGGTTGTAGACCAGTGGCAAACCACGTTCCACCTCTCGGACTTTTACTATACTTTTTTAAGTCTTCCTGAAAGGGATATTACCATGATATGGCGTAGGAAGAACAAGAAGGACAAGGAGGAGGAACGGCCCGAGCCCCATGGGGACTTCATATTCGAAGTGGAGGAGATGTTAAACCACTTCATGAAGATCCAGGAGGAGATGTTGAAGGACTTAGTCAAGTCTGGGGGAGAGATCTACACCAGGAGGATAACCTTGGGTCCCGACGGTCAACCTAAGGTCGAGGAGTTCGTGAACGGACAACCCGCGAACTCTCAGCAGGGCCACCCTCTGCTCCAGGAGAGCGGAGAGGCTGAGGTGATAGAGTCCAAAGACAAGGTCGTAGTCACGTTGGAGATCCCTGGGGTCAAGAGGGAGGAGCTAAAGGTAACACTTAAGAACAAGGTGAAGCTGGTCGTGGACAAGGCAGGGGAGAGGGTTGAGGTCAACCTACCGGGACCTGTGGAGCCAGAGTCGGTGAGACTGAAGAACGGGGTACTAGTGTGTACCTTCAGGAAGGGGTACAAGGAGAGCGTGGAGGAGCTCAAGGTGGAGGGTTGATCCAAGTCAATGCTCCCCGTAAGTTATCATCTAGTTTGAACTTAGGTTGCTGTTAGGGTTCTACAACTCCCCCTCGGACATACTACTGAAATTGAAAGGATCAAGGGGAGTGCAGCTCCCGAGAGGTTTTGGGGGACTGAAAGGCGAAGCTATAAATATGTACCTTCCATTAGCCCATATATGTTTCATAACCTAAGGTTTATACCTCAGGTTTCCCACACCATCTTATGAAGCTGAAGCCAGGCGACACGGCACCAGACTTCGAGGCCGTAGACGAGAACGGGGAGAAGGTCAAGTTGTCGGACTTCAGGGGGAAGTTCGTGGTCCTCTACTTCTACCCAAAGGACGACACTCCAGGTTGCAGGGCTGAGGCCCTCTCATTCAAGGAGAACTGGGACGAGATAGTGAGGAGGGGAGCGGTGGTCCTGGGAGTTAGCTCGGACACCCCAGAGTCCCACAGGGCGTTCAAGGGGAAGTACGACCTGCCCTTCAGGCTACTGAGCGATGAGGGGAACAGGATAAGGGAGCTGTACGGAGCCAAGGGGTTCCTGATACCCGCCAGGGTGACCTTCGTGATAGGTCCCGACGGGAGGATCCTCCACGTCTATTCGTCGCAGATGAACCCGACGTCTCACGTGAGGGAGGCACTGAAGTTCATCCCTGAGTCCACCGGGTCGTAGCAGTAGAGAGAGCGGAGATCCTAGTCCCAGTTAAGCGTCTCAATTCGGTTCGCCCCACGAGTCCTTCCCCACTTTCCCTGTCTCTTGCAGAGGCATCTTGGAACCCTCACGGGTCATGGGATTTCCCGTCTTGCCCTATCCATACTGCTCTAGCCGACCTCCGGAGGGAAGCAGAACTGCGATCAGCAGTTATCTGACCTTCCCTTAATTGACGTCTTCATTAAGGGAACTAATAACTATACGACAGCAGTTGTGGGATTTTTCCTTAGGTAGCACCCTGTAATCGAGGTAAAATCTGATAACTGCCGTATACGATCACTCAATCGAACCCCAGTAACCACTTCCACACCTTCCTGACCTTGACCCCCATCACATCCCCCTCCTCGTCCAGGGTCAGGAGTTTCGCCTCGACCTTCTTCCTCCTCAGCACCTCCCTTAAACCGTCCAGTTCCCTCTCGTCCGCAAGGTTGTAGGTGACCTGGTAAGCTTCCCTGACCTCGTTATCCCTGACCACCAGGAAGTCCACCTCTCTCTTCCCCCTGTAGTAGAACAGGCCACCCTCTCCATACCTCCTCCTCAGCTCGAGGTAGACCACGTTCTCCAGGAGTGACCCCAAGTTCTGGTTCAGTCTGTAGCCCACCACGTTGGAAAGGCCCTGGTCGACTGAGTACACCTTCCTCTCCCCCTTGACCATCTCGGAGAAGGAAGGAGAGAGGGGAGGGAGGAAGTAGACCAGCATGGCCTCCTGGAGGCAAGCTGTGAACCTCTCCACTGTCCTCAGGGGGATCCCCAGGGACCTCGAGATCCTCCTGAGGGAGACCCTGTTCCCGACGTTGGTCACGTAGAAGAGCGAGAGGGCCCTCAGCTTTCCGACCTCCCTAATCCTACAACCCTCGACCACGTCCCTCCCCAGGATATCGTCGTAGAGCTCCATGAGGATGCGTTCCTTGAGGTCGCTCTCCACCACTGCTGGGAACCCTCCATACCTGAGGTACTCCAGGAACAGGGTCTTTAACTCCACCTCCCTGGCCCTGAGGTCTAGGGGGGATCTAAGCGAAAACCCCTTGAAGAGCAGGAACTCCCTGAAGGAGAGAGGGGTGACCTCCAGGGACACGTGTCTCCCTGCGAGGACCTCCTTGACCTTACCCTTCCTCAGGGCTGAGGTCGACCCTGTGACAGTCACGAATGCCTCCTTCCTGTCTACCAACGACCTCACGAATCCCTCCCAGCCCCTCACCCTCTGGACCTCGTCCAGGAAAATGTAGGGCCTCCCCTTAACTCCCGTCTCCTCTCTGTAAACGTCCAGGAGTTGGAAGAGCTTGTTGGCATCGTCGAGCTCCCACAACCTCGAGTCCTCAAAGTTAACTATGAGCGTGGAGAGGGGGTCGACTCCGGTCTCTAGGAGCCTCTTGACGACCTGGTTCATTATGGTGGACTTACCGCTCCTCTTGACACCGACCAGGTCTGCGACGAAACCCGACCTCAGTACCTTGAGCACCTCCTCGGTGTACTCCCTTGGATGGCCGGTGAACTGTTCCTTGTACCAGAAATTCCAATCGATCAACGCCCTCATCACTTTCTCCCTGTCCATGGTTAAGTATATGAGTCAAAAACACATAAATTTGACTCACATGTGAGTCATCTTCACGTAAACTTGGAGTGAATAGCCAGAGGGGCTCGGAAGTGTTGGGTTCCCTGAGTACAAGTGATCCCGACGGAACCAGGAGAAGGGTCACGCTAGGCCAGGAGCTGGTGGGACCGGTCTGCCGAACGTTAGTTAGGCCTTCCCTAGACGTGGGGCCGGACGAGGGGTGTGAGGGATAGTGTTGAACACAGGTCGTGAGACCTCAACGACTGTACTGCCCCTATACTCCCTATTGCCAAAGAAGAGACCGAGTTTGTACTTATTCTACTATTCTACCAATGTCCTTATACCCAACTCTTTAAGCCTCTCTATCAGCTCCTCCAATGGTCTTCTTCCTTCCTTCGTGGCTCTTCTGTACAGTCGCCTTAGGTAGTCCAGGTTCTCCGAGATCTTCTCCTTCTCCAGCTTTCCCTCCTTAGCCATTGACACTGCGACCGACCATGCGTAGAGCGACACCTTAAAGTATCGGTTCTCCATCAGTCTTACGATGTGGTCCACGCTCATTACACCTCGCTCTACGAGGGTCCTGAGGACTTGCAAATCCTGATCAGTGACTAGGAGGTTTGGCTTCTCCAGTAGCCATAAGTAACGGTCCAGGTACCATCGCAACTCGTCCAGGTCTAATAATTGAAATAGCTCCACTGTCACTCTCCAACCCTTAAGGGCCGGGCACTCTAGAGACATCGAATTGTCGTAACACCCACCATGGTCTAAAAGTTCGTAAAGGTAATTCAGCTTGTCTCTCACCGTGTCCTCACCAACTAGGCCAGCTCTCATCAGCCTCGGGGTCACTTCCCAACAAAAGGCCCTATAGGACATGTCCCGGCTTCCCAGTCCCATGATTAGGAACCTGACCTTCCCTCTCAGCTGTTTCCTGTTAATGATACCCCTATCGAGGAGGGAGAGCGATACTTCCAAAGCTCCCTCCTTCACGTATAAGTCCCCACTATAGAACAACAGGAACAGGAACCGTAGTCTCGATTTGACGACCTTTTGTTCAACGAGACCCGCGTCCAAGAGTTCAATGACGCCTTTCCAAAGACTCGGTAGCTCCTCGTCTCTATTCAGGGCTTCTAACATCACGTCGTTGAGTTCTCCAACGATCCCCATATCCTTCAGCTTTAGGATGACCTTCACGACGTCCGACATGGTGAAATCTTCTCCCCGTTTAAAGAATGAGTAGAGGAAGCGAAGTCTCCTCTGAATAGACTTAGGGCTCACAATCCCCTTATCCAGGAGATCCAGGGCCGTCTCCCAAGCCTTAAGTCTCAACCAGGGGTCACCAGCCCTAAGTAATTCCAGGAAGTACTTACGTCTCTTCACCAGGACGTCCCTGAAATCGAAGTCCTTAAGTTGTTCCCAAGCCTCTAACCTCGCCCTGAGTTTCCTGGACTCTAGGACGAGTAGGAACCTATTCCTGACCTCTCCCTCTATTACCCCCGCGTTCATCAGTCTGACCACGATACTCCAAACGCCGTCGCCCAATAGGAAATTTTCCCCGCGTCTCACCAAGAGGTATAGATACTTCAATCTCTTTCGGAGCTCATCAGCGTCTCCTACACCCTTTTCCATAAGTTTTGACGCTATTTCCCAGGCTTCAGCCCTATCCGTCTCAAATGAACTCGTCAGGAGCTCGTACAAGTAAGGGAGTTCCTGCTTTAAACTCTTCGGAGAAATCTTACCCCTCTCTAAGCGTTTCAACGCGGATCTCCAAGCCTCGATCCTAAGGTTTTTGTCCTCATCCTCCAGGTCCTTTAAGTTCATGTAGTGAAATTCTCAAGGAGAAATATAAAACATGATCGCAAGACGGCTTGATGGCCCGGCGACATTGTAGGGTTGTGGGTAGTTACGAAGCCCGTGACTACCGCACGGTCGAGTAACGGATCCCACGTCCAGGTCAGTTGATAGCCGGGACCGAACCTTCGGACAGTTCGACCACATGTTTTAAATCGTTACAGATAGAACATTACTATCATATGACGTAGGAAGAACAAGAGGGATGACAGAGGACCAGAATTGGAGGGCCAGGACGACCTCATCTCCAGGTCATTATGGGAATCTCGTTTCCCACGTAAAAACGAGATGAACGAAATAGGGAAAAGGTCTGGATAACGCAGGTTTCTGTAAGAGGGTTCTGGCGAGGGTGAACATCAACATATAAATGACAGCAGTTATGGGATTTCTCATTAGGTGTAGCCTTGAAGTCGAGGCGAAATCTAATAACTGCTGTAGGGAAGTTGAACGGCCTCACTAAGCACGTAAAGGATCACCCTCAGGAAGGAGAGAGTACAGGAGAGGTCACATCACGAAGGGAGTTTGACAACTGAATACGAGCTGATGTTCCCCTTTACGTCCTTCAACTCTGGGAATCCATGGAGGAGAGACACAAGAAAAGGCAGGGGGCCTAGGAACTCATCCATCGACCTTCCTTCACCTCTCGTCACCCTGTCGAGATCCGAACCAAGAGAACCGGCCTTCAACCCTGCGTCCTCATGCTCTCGAGCTCCTCACAGGTCTCGAGTATCAGTTCCCTCCACTCTCCCCCGACCTCGAGGCACCACTTCATCAGTGGCGATACCTCGGCGAAGCTCAGGACCTTGGCCCTCAGGAGAGGTATCAGGGTTGCGTACCAGGAGAGGGCCCTCACCGTCTGATTATCCGTGACGAGGAGTTGGAGGAAGCACCGTACCCTCTCCCTCACCGATTCCCTCCCCAGGCCGTCCAGGAACCTAGGGACCGAGTTCCAGGCCCTATACCTGCTCCCGTGGTCCGGGTGGCATAACGCCTCTAGAAACCAGGAGGTGGGTAAGCCCCTCGACTCCATCAACCTCTCCACGGCCCTCCAGGCCTCGTGCTTCACGTCCCTGTCTTGGCTTGAGAGTAACTCCCACAGCCTCTTAAGTTCCTCCTCCCCCGGCGTCCTCAGGGAGGAGAGGAACTCCAGGTCGTTCTCCATAGCATTAATTAACCCCGTAACCTTATTACTCTTCCGTTCCCATCCACTTGGAAACTTCAAGTTTGTTCAAATCTTTTTGATTATTTATGAAAATAGTGCCGACTATTCCCTAGGTCATACCGTTACTTTTTCCCTTGTTCCTGAACTCACCTGAACAGTTTTAGCCTAGTCCCTCTCCCCGACCCACCGACCGCATTGACCGGATCTCCGGATGGGGAATTGTAAATAATAGATCCTGATAATTTAAAGTATTCCCTCCCAACTTCAAAACTCTAGAGGACGAATTTATATACGCCCTCCACGTAATTTATGATAGATACACATGTTAAGAATCATCGTGTCCATCAAGCAGGTTCCCGACGCAGATGACCTGAGGGTTGATCCCATTACCAACACACTGGTGAGGGAAGGGGTGCCGGCCGTGGTGAACCCTCCGGACCTCCACGCCATAGAGGAGGGAGTCAGGCTCAAGGAGAGGTACGGAGGAAAGGTGACCGTGATCACCATGGGCCCACCTCAGGGTGAGTCGGCACTGAGGGACGCGTTAGCGATGGGCGCGGACGAAGCCTACCTGATCACCGATAGGTCCATGGCCGGGGCCGACACTTGGGCGACCTCCTACACCATCTCCAGGGCGGCGCAGAAGTTGGGAGGGGCAGACCTCTACCTGTTCGGGAGGAGGGCGGTCGACGGAGAGACGGAGCAGGTTGGACCTCAGACGGCTAAGTGGCTGGGAATCCCCGTGGTGGGTTACGTCAGTGAGGTGAGGGAGGTGAAGGAGAGGAGCGTGGTCGTGGTGAAGTCTACGGAGAGCCTCGAGGAGGTGTTGGAGGTTCCCCTACCGGCAGTGCTCACGATACTGGAGACGGCAAATAAGCCCAGACAACCGGACATAAACTCGCTCATAAGGGCGAGGACCGCAAAGATCCCCAAGTTGACCAGGGAGGACATAGGGGCTGAGCCGAACAAGGTGGGGCTGGCCGGTTCTCCCACCAAGGTCATAAAGGTCCAACCTCCGCCCAAGACCAGGAACCCGGAGATAAAGTACGTGGGCAAGGACCAGGACGTGATCGACTGGCTAGTACAGAAGATAAGGGAGTCCCTGACCGAGGACTCTGGACAGTCACTCAAGTACGAGAGACCCAAACCCAAGGCCAAGACCGAGAGGGAGGTCTGGGTGTACGTGGACCACGTGGACGGGGAACCCAACCCGGCCTCCTGGGAGATCATGGGGGAGGGCAGGAGGATAGCCGACCTCATGTCAACCTCCCTATCGGCGGTGGTGATAGGGGATAGGGTCGACAAGGTGGTGGGTGAGGCCTTCCAATACGGTGCCGACAAGGTGTACCACGCTAGGACCAAGGGCTACAACCTCTACGATAACGACGTCTTCACTCAGGCCCTCTCCAGGCTCGTAAAGAAGTACTCCCCAGAGGCGGTGCTGTTCCCTGGGAGCAGGAACCCCAGGGAGTTAGCCTCCACGACTGCCATAGCTGTGGACACTGGGTTGATAGCTGACTGCACCAACTTCGACGTGGACGAAAAGGGCATACTGCACAGCACGAGGCCCGACTTCGGGGGGAAGGAGATGTCCACCATCATCTGCCCCAACCACAGGCCGGTCATGGTCACGGTGAGGCCCGGGGTCTTCAGGCCCCTCCCCAGGACGGAGAGGAAGGGGGAGGTGATAAGGGAGGAGGTGGAGGACCTGTTCACCAGGTTCAAGGTCCTCGAGACCAGGAAGGTGGAGAGGAGGAACGTCCTCGCTGAGGCCGACGTAGTCGTGGGCGTGGGTAGAGGTATAAGGGATCCCGAGAACATAAAGCTCGCCGAGGAGTTGGCTGAGAAGTTGGGGGGAGTGGTTGGAGTAACGAAGCCCCTGGCAGACTCGGGCTGGTACCCCAAGGACAGGCAGGTGGGACAGACCGGGGTAACTATAAGGCCGAAGCTCTACATAGCACTGGGCATTTCTGGGGCGGTGCAACACCTGGTCGGGATAGCCGGAGCAAGGAAGGTGATAGCCATAAACCTCGACCCCGAGGCTCAGATCTTTCAGAACAGCGACTACGGTGTAGTGGGGGACCTGTTCCAGGTGGTCCCTGAGTTGCTGAGGAGGTTGTGAACATGTACGACGTGGTAGTCGTAGGAGCCGGGCCCGCAGGGAGCTCCGCAGCACTCAGGGCAGCTAGGGCAGGTGCCAAGACCCTCCTCTTGGAGAGGGGGCCTGAACCGGGTTCCAAGAACGTGTCCGGAGCGATGGTCAGGGTCGGGGAGATAGCCAAGGTCTTCGACGTCTCAAACCTCCCGGTGGAGAGGGAGGTAAGGAACTTCAGGCTCTCCTTCCTCTCCCAAGAGGGGGAGGTCAAGGTCGAGGTGAGGCCTAGGGAGAGGTTGGTAAACGTGGGCAGGCTCAAGCTGGACAAGTGGATGGCGAACCAGGCGGAAGCAGCCGGGGCAATCCTGATAACCAAGACCACCGTGACCAAGCTGGCCAGGGAGGCAGACGGGTTCAAGGTTATCACGGAGAGAGGGGAGGTGAAGGCAAGGTCTGTGGTTCTGGCTGAGGGGGTCAACGCCCTGGTGGCCATGGGCTCCGGGCTGAGGGGGGAGTTGACTCCGGAGGAGGCGGTGCAGACAGTAAAGGAAGTGTACTCAGGTAACAAGGACGAGGTGAGCAAGAGGTTTGGCCTGGGGGGAGACCAGGAAGGGTTGGCGGTGAGGTACCTCTTCACCGACCCTGTGCCCGGTGCCGCGTTCCTCTACACCTACAGGGACTCCATAGCCTTCGGGATAGGGGTGCACATGTCCTCCCTCATAAGGCACAAGGTGAGGCCCCAGGACGTCCTGGAGGAGGTCGAGAGGAGGCTAGGGATCCAGGAGGTGGTCAAGGGTTTCTCGCTAAGGGAGTACTCGGCCAAGGTCATCCCGGAGGGGGGTTACCCCAGTTGGAGGCCCTGTTCCTCCTCCGTGTTCATGGCCGGGGACGCCTTGGGGCTGGTGAACCCGGTGACCTTCAACGGGATAGGGCCTGCAGTGCTCTCAGGTGCCCTGGCTGGTGAGGCCGCTGCCAAGGGGATGGAGTGCGAACAGTTCGAGAGAGCCCTGAGGGAGGTGAAGGAGGTGAAGGAGGTGGTGAAGTTGAGGCCCCTGATCCGGGAGTTGCTGGAGGAGGACACCCTGAGGTCTTACGTGGACATGGCCGTGACCACTGCCTCCTCCTGGGTCTCCGGGGAGTTGAACCTGTCGGCGGTGAAGAGGAACTCCTGGAGACTGTTCAAGCACGTGATCCAGTTCATGGGGGTGACAGCATGAGGGTCGAGGAGAAGCTCTATACCTTGAGGTACAAGAGGGACGAGGAGTCGCACCTCAGGATCCTGGACAACGCCACCTGTGCCAGGTGTGAGCAGGAGAACGGTAGCCCACAGCCCTGCATCACCGTGTGTCCAGCTAACGTGTACACGTGGAGCAGGGGTAGGATGGTGGTGTCCTACGAGAACTGCGTCGAGTGCGGGGCCTGCAGGATCGCCTGTCCCTTCCACAACATAGCCTGGAGCTTCCCGAGGTATGGGTTGGGGATGGCGCTCAGGTACGGTTAGGGATTAGGAAGGTTTTTTAATATCCTCGCGAATATTTCTTTATGATAGTTAAACAGTTGATATCCAAGGAGATAGTCAGGGTAGGGAAGGACGCTACCCTGAGGGAGGTAGCTAAGGTCATGAGGGAGAAGGACGTGAGCTCGGTGCTCCTGACCGACGGGGACGAGACGGTGGGCATAGTCACGGAGAGGGACGTGACGGGTGCAGTAGCTGAGGGGTTGGACTACAACACCCCTGCCGAGAGGTTGGCCAAGAGGCCCCTCATAACCATAGAGGGTGAGAGGAACGTGTACGAGGCCCTGGAGCTCATGGGGCAGAAGAGGATAAGACACCTGGTCGTGACCGAGGGAGGGAAGCCCGTGGGGATAGTGTCGCTGAGGGAGGTGGCTAACGCCATAGGGCTCATGATGGCCGAGGAGAACAGGTACTGATTGCTAGGTATTTGGAAAGCAATGGAGTTTTGTTAGAAAGGGATTCAATTGCTCCTCTTAACTTGACAAAAAAGTTGAATGGGTGTTGAAGTTTCCCTCGACTAGTCCAATGATGAGGGTGACCGTGTATGATCCCTAGGAGGGGTGCCCGTGGCGGAATTAAGAGTGACTAGAGTTAGTAATTATTAGATTTTGCCTCGACTTCAAGGCCAAACTAACTCAGCAGTTATTAGATTTTGCCTTGATTACATGGCGATATTTAAGGGAAAGTCCCACAACTGTAACGAGAAATCCCGTAACTGCTGTAAGAGTGAGGACAAGTTACGCCACGGGTAAACACGTCTTACCAAATCAGGTCCTCATCCCTCTCCACGAACCCCAAGTCCTCGTCGTACATCTGATCAAGTTCTCCCCTGTCTAAGACGAACCACCCTAATTTTTCGTCCAGGGGTAACCCTGGTTTACCCCACACCTTCACCACGTACTGCTCAGCCTTTCCCCTCAACGCCTTGAGCTTTGCCCTCACGTCGTACCCCCTCTTACCAATCAATTCTCTCAGGTCCTCCAGTACCCTCTCTGCCTCCTCGTCCAAGGTGACGAACACTTGGTACTTCGGGCCCTCCTCTATGAGGTCAACTTTGACTTCGTCGTAGTCGAGTCTGCGTATCTTCTCCAACACGTCCTCCACCTCCTTAGTCCTGAAGCTGTTGTACCTCGTCCTCACCTCCCTGTAATACTCCTCCAGGAGTGTGGGGACCTCCCTCTCACTGAACCCGTTCCTCCCCCTCAGGAACTCCTCCAAGACCTTGAGCGTCAATTCCTCCGACAACTTACCGTAAACCAGGGAGAAGTCCGACCTCTCGCCCCTCTTGACCCTCGCCAGCTCCAGCACTCCCCTCTCCCTGTAGTTCCTGTTGACCCTCCCCGCTGCCTGGATGACCGAGTCTAGAGGCCCCAGGTCCCTGTAACCCCTCCTGAAGTCCAGGTCAACCCCGGCTTCGACCATCTGTGTGGTCACGAGCACGACCTTCTCCCCTCTCCTCAGCTTCTCCCCCAACCTCTCTATCCTCTCCCCCCTCTGCTTAGGCACTACCCTGGTCGACAGGAAGAAGGGCCTCTCACCCCCCTCCTTCAGAACTTTGAAAACCTTGTTGGCTGAGGCTATGGTGTTCATCTCCACCATGGTAGACTCCTTCAGCTCCAGTCCCTCGGCGAAGGTCTCAGGGTCCACGAAGTCTTGGAGGTCCCTGACCCTAACGTCGTACCTGTCCGGGACATAGGTGACCGGGCTCTCCCTCTTCTCCTCCAGGGGTAACGTGGCAGTCATGAAGAGCACCTTGAGCTTCAGGTGGTCCGACATCTCCCTCAGCCCCTCCCAGATGAGGTAGAGGTACTCAAGGGGCATTGCCTGTACCTCGTCCAGGATGAGGGCGGAGTTGGCGAGGTTGTGGAACCTCTTCAGGTCGACGTTCCTCGGGGAGAGGAAGGTGGACACCAGGCTCTCGAAAGTGGTCACCACCACCGGGGAGTCCCAACTCTCGGCCAACATCAACTTGGCCTCCAGGTCGCCCTCATCGTATCTCTGGGCGAAGGCCAGGTGGTGGAACTTGAGGACTCTCTCCTCCCCCAGGACCTTGGATAGCACGCCCGCTGTCTGTTCTATTATACTGATGAAGGGGAGAGAGTAAATTAACCTCCTCTTCCCGGCCTTGAGTCCAGCCAAGGTGCCAGCGAGAGTCTTCCCGCTACCTGTCGGGGCGACGAGGTACACCACCTTTTCATCAAAGGCGAACCTGTTGGCCCACTCCCTCAACTGATCCCTCATCCTACCCACCTCTGAGTTCGGGGAAGTCAGGGAGTTAAGGTGAGCTGAGACCGGGTCTGGTAAGACGGGTTGAGCCGGTGGGGGGTTGATGTTCGAGGCACTGTGTTTATCAGCGTCTATCAGGGCTGAAAAGATCATCAGCCCGTCGAAGTACTCCCTCCAGGTGTAGCTCTGTCTCCGGACATTCCTCACCACGTGGATGGACTCTTCCACCAGATCCTCCAGGGGAGAGAGGTCAGGGGCCCACTTGACCTCCTCCTTCACCCTGTTCCACTTGCTCCTCAAGTCGTTGTACTGTCTCACGATACAGGAACTAAAGTTGTTGAGATCCCTCTCCACCTTCTCTAACACGTCAAGGTAACTTTTCATCCCCTTCAGTGAGCCGTGGTGGGAGTATATGGCTAAGGCCACGAACACTGAGTACAGTTCCGCCCTCACCTCGCCCTCAGGGACTCCACTCAACGCTCCGGGGTCCTTCCTCAACAGCTCCGAGGCATGCAGGCCTATTAGGGAAGAGAGCTTGGCGTGGTCTGAGCACTCAACCCTCTTCCCCATCAGGTGACTCTGGAAGAAGTCCGTGTACTTGGCCACGTCGTGTAGCCCGCCTGCCAGGAACGCGTATGCCGAGAGGTCGGGCCTTCCCGCCTCTCTCACATTGTTCTCTGCTCCTCTCCCCACTTCCCTGAGGTGGTCCTTGAGCTCCTTGTCGGGGTGACTCTTGAACATGGAATGCCATTCGAGTCCAGGTTAAATAACCTTGAGGGACACCTGGATGAGGAGTCGGGAAGGGCGTAAGGGTTTGGGCTTCATAGGATTTCTAGTATTTAATATCAATCCTCGGCCCTTGGGCTTCACCGGAGTCTTGAGAAGACAGTAACGCTTCAACGTAACTACTCGTTATTTTTAATCATCTAAATATCGTTTTGACAAGTTGTGTTTATGTAATATCACCGAAGTAGTTTTACGATGATCCCCCCAACTGATGACGGGCACTGCTCACGAGGTTTGGGGAGTGATGAAAGTGTGGATGGGAGGGTATTGAAGTTTCCCTCGACTAGCCCCAATTAAGGGTGACCCTGTATGATCCCT
>Ga0080006_1103790_pt1 | contig 15258 bp, 38 predicted proteins | sample RS3BMetagenome_FD_69209 | JGI IMG/M metagenome (GOLD analysis project Ga0080006, IMG submission 69209) | Ferric oxide microbial mat and aquatic microbial communities from Rainbow Spring, Yellowstone National Park, USA - RS3B (SPADES... ... | reverse complement strand
TGTACTGTGCTTCCAGTCTCTTCTTCTCATCTTCTGGCTTACTCTCATAATCCATAAGGTTACTGAAAATAATATCAAGCCTTCTTTCGAGCTCCTTAGGTGTTATCTGAGGAGCCATCTTCGTCATCGGGTCCTGTTCCCACAGGTTTCCCTCGCTGCATGGAATTTCACCAACATTCGGATTAACTGTCTGTGCCATAATACTCAAATATAGAAACACTTAAATATTTTTCTCTTCTTCCCTGCTCTTTGCTAACGTGCTCAGTTGCTTCAGGTGCCATCTAATGTTCTCGATCTCCTTCTGCATTTCCCGTATTTTCTCTGGAGAGATGTACAGATAAGTACCGCTTGTGGTTGTTATTATTCCCGTTGAGGTAGAGGCTGTTATAATTCCTGATGTAGTGGCTCCGGTTGTATTTGGATATGAAGCCGTAGAAGTGGATTGCGTGGCAGGAATAAATGTATGCAAGGATTCCTCCAAGTTAGTATTCAGCCTGCTCAGGCTGACCCTGATCCTTCTGATTTCCTTTTCAGTCTCATTCATTTTTCATTAGCCTCGTGTAAACATTGTAAGAATATGGATAAGGTACTGAAATACGAGGGGCATATGGAAAAGGGTTCTCCGATCCAAATACATGTTCTTCAGCAAGTTGTCTGATGGCATCGGCCACTTCGTATGGATACCCATCTATTTCTACTGTAAATCCCTTGTAGTATATTGTTGCTTTCATTTACTCCCTCTCCTTTTCGATAGCAATTTCACGTACCTTCGTCCAGTAATCAGGGTCCTCTCTATATTTCAGCCAGAAATTAACGATCGGTAGTATTATAGATTTCCGTTCAAGGTATTCCATGAACCTTATCTCTTTCAATGCCTCCTTCCTGTTCATTTAATCACCATCCTCCTTTATTAAAAGTCAGGACATAGTTATAGTAACCCGATTTTTTACTTCTTTTTACAGGTAAATTCTTTATTGTTTTAGCCTTTAAAGTCTCGTCAAGCATCCATATAGTAACCCTATCCCTGTAAAACTCAATCTGATATATGTTATCACACTTGATAAACTTGTCTATAATCTGACTGTATGAATATTGTTTAGTCATAGAGATATCACAGTTCATTTAATCACTCTCCTTCAAATTGATCTCTTCTATCTCATAATTCCTCATATTTGCCTTTAGACGCTTGATAAATGTCTCAAAACACTTTATTGCTGTGCCTACTTTATCATCCTCATCAACAGTTATATGATATTCTTTAGCAATTTCTCTGTACCTCAATAAGAAATAGTGAGTTAAAAGGTATTCTAAAATCTGAAGGTTTAACTTATTATTGCATGGACTTAAATGCTGGTTCCAGATTTCATGAGATGTTTTCAACGCTTTATCATATATGCTCATTTAATCACTTCCTTTAGCCAATCTGTAACATCAGTCCAGCCGTCAAATTTGACATTCCACACGATATCCTTTCCAGTCCTCCCATGCCAGCTGTCATCAGAGAATGCATACTCATACATAGGATATTTTTCTAAGAACGCATCTATATAGCCGCAGAGACCCTTCGCACCGTATCCCTGCTCTTCAAATTTTGTACCTTTTTTCACAAAGAAATCTGCTCCAAGGTATGAATGATTACTGAACTTGTGTATTATGTATACCTTTTCAGGACGTCTGTGAAACAGTTTCATTCTATTCACTCTCTTCTATAGCTTTAAACCTTTTCACGCTTTTTGCCAATTCTATGACATCTTCAGGAGCTTGCCAGCCTAATACATCATCTTTCCATTTTCCTTTGTATATGAGATGAAACCCGTTATTATCATACCTTCCAAGAGCGACCTCAAAGGTCTCCGGGTTATTGTATAGACTTAGTCCAAAGCTACCGTGCACCCCTATTCCCTGGCAAATGCTTAGAGCATAATTGTTCTTGTAAACAGCATATATATGGTAAGTATGATCGAAGAAATGGTCTTTTACATCTATCACTTTAAAGCCCAATTTTTCTAGTTCCTCCTCCATTGTTTTATGATTCATCTTTATCCCCTCTCCTTCAGTTCTCTTATCTCTCTTTCAAGCTCATCTATCCTTCCTGTCAGTTCATCGATCTGGTATTCGAGGATCGTTATTGCTTCGCTCATCTTATGAAGCCTTACTGGAACGCTTTCCTCGTTCTCTATCTCTGGCATGTTTCAACCCTCATTATTGTGTTTTTCCATTTCATTTATTTTCTTATCACCTTTTCATAATACCGATAATATTTTATCGACTTTCACGGATGCAATAATCATGTGGTCTCTAGAAAAAAATATTTTATTTCCTGATCCTATTGCATACTGATCGGAATATATCTCACTCTCATCTTCTAAAAATACGATTGCATATCCAATATCAGGTATATAGTTAGAGTTCGTCCAAGCCTTCTTAAACTGATCTACATCCATTTTAATCACTCCTTTACACGTTCTACCTCACTGGAAGAAATCGTCCAGCGTGATCTTCGCCGTTACTTCACCTTTTTCCTTAACGATATTGACAACGTCAATGCCTTTCTTCTCTATCTGTTCATCGATTTCCTTGAGCTGTTTCTTCAGGTCCTTAACGGTCTCCATTTTCTCAATAAGCTTTTCCTTGACATCCTTCCTGAGAGCCACGAGATTGAAGTATCCTGCAACCAGGTTGCTCTCTTCATTTTTCTCTTCTATTTGGGACATGATTGTTAAACACAAAGTACAATAAATACTTTTTCATTTCAGAGAAAGATTGCAACAACAGGGCCGTGGTATTGCAAACTCCAATACGGGTTTTCGTATGAGAAATGGTCATAGGATTCTTCTTCATGCATATTAGAGTCCATCTGGAGGGTTGTAATTACATATTTATCTACCTGACCGTAATAATCTATGTCACGATAATATATCAGTAACTCAACAACGGAATCCTGACCATACATTTTAATATCGATATCTTCTATGTAAGTCTTTTTAAGGTCTGGCAAATCTTTTTCGATGTCATCATCTACCAACTGGGCTAATTCTTCGTATTCATCATTGGTAATGTTACCGCAAAACTCTTGTATTTCTAATGTTTCTTCGTCTAAACCCTGTTCTTCCATCTGATCTTTAACACATTGCCGATATTCTTGCTCCCACAGCTTATCGAGACGGGTTCGTTTTTCTTCATCATATACTTTCTGATAGTTAGGATTGTCCTCTTCATCATATTTCACTCTAATCCTGTTATCAGTCATGCCACTTATAAGCATGACAACCCAGCTGTTGCATAGGTAATCTTTAAAGTTCATATCAACATCACCTTCAATTCTTTGTTAGAAGGAATAACAATATCGGTATTATAATAAACAATGATCTCCTCATTATAATTCCCCCATATATAGTAATTGAAAGGAGAATTAAAACTATACCAGTATTCTACTGTACGGGCTGCACTCTTGTATGTAAAGGTATTCTCAATGCTTCTAATATAAGGGAGAGATGATAACATAATCGAGGAGTAAATGATGTATTCTATGCGGGCATAGGTTTTAATATTCATAAGAGCCTCACCACAAATACCCTATTAGAAAAATCCATTGAATAGAAAGAACTGACCGCCTTATGATGTGCCCATATATGGTAATTGAAGATCGAAAAAAAATCATCAAAGTACATTACTTCACGCATTCCATCCGTACTTTTATATTTAAAGGTATGAAGAGTTTTTTCTATATCGAAGGAATCTGATAACAGGGCAGCGGTATAAATAATATGCTCCATGCACGCAAGTGTTTTCCATTTCATACGAACATCACATCCCTGCTAAATTGTAATAACTCTTCATTACATAAATATTGATCGGAGCTCATATTAACCTCACCCGTATAGGAAGAACTTTTCTGTGGTCAATTATTGTATCCCAATCATCTCGACCCCATTTTTCAACATAATGATAGGATTCAATGAAATAGTCATTACTGCCAGTGTATAAATATAATAGCGTGTCTTTGAGTGCTTCTATTATAAATGTTGAAGGCACGTATTTACTTTTCCGAAATGTATGACCGGTGAATACCATGGATGCTACCATTATGTAGATTTGTTCTTCGTTGCAGAAATACTGAGGGGAGTTCATACGAGGTCCACCCTGGAAAATTGACTGTTTCCTTTCATATCATTTATTACCGTTTTCCAACCGTATTTTCCCTTGAATGATATTTCAAAAATGTTCTGGGAATATTCGTATATACCTACCCCCAAAAATTTATTTGGGTTCATAGCGAGACGAAAGTGTGTGTAGCCAACGGTACCAAATGCGACATTACGCAATTCTACGATTGCATGCATAAGATATACTTGATCTTCATTGCAGAAGTAATGGTTGAAATCCATTGAATGATAATATCAAAGATATACTTAAAGCTAATCCGAATGTGAAAAAGGAGAAAAATAAGGGAGAAACTCTTCGACCGTATTCTTACAGGTATTTCTCGAAGACTATTGCTAACCTTCCAGCAAATCCTACAAAGAACCCGAATAGCCCCATGTAGCCTGCGTTCCCAAAGAAAGCAGCTTGACCGGCATCTGCACCTGCATCGTGAAATACTGCAGCAAACAGCATAAATGCAAACGCTGTAAACAGTCCGATCACCAAAGCTGGGAATACTGCATGGAAGAGTTCTTTCGTACTCGTCATTGTTGCGTCTGGCATACCCCTATATCCAGCTTTTTTATTTAAATGTTTCTAATTTTAGAGGGAAAAATTTTTATGATCTTTGCTGTTCCTTATTTATGAGTGAGCTTCAGAAAGAAATCATAATGTATATTGTATTTACCGTGGTTGTCGTGTTAATAGACTTGGGTTTCCTTCTGGCGATAGTATGGAACTGATATTCGATTCCGGCCGGCTGATCTATAATACAAACGAACTCAGGAAGCAGATCATGGATATTCTGGAGCATAAGGGGATGTATGTTAATAGTGTTACCAAAGAGATCATAAGAAGGAATGGGTTAGGAGATAAACCTTCTCATTCCACGCTCACATACCATGAGTTATACAGTTTGTCGAGACAGGTATCCGTGCAGTTGAGCGAACTTACGGCAATGGGTCTTTTAACGAGAGAAAAACACGGAAGGTGTTACTTATATCGAAAAGTTTAAGTTTTAGTCTTTATTCATATTATAATGTTGGGAAAGGACCAGTTCACCTGTATGATAATGCTGTTCTTGCTCGGTAATGAGTTTTTCACAGTTAACCAAGAGGGTAGCAAGAAAGCAGTTGCCTTTCCTAACATTATAACTCTTATCCATAATGTATTCTGTCATATTTTTGTCAGTTTTGGGTCAAAATTCGGATAACCCTGAAAAATGGCTCTGTGTACGGTGTGTACGGTATGGTACGGTATGGTTACGGTAAAATTTACTCGATTCCGTACACAGGTATTCAATTCTAATTGGCGAAGCACGAGAATTTTATTCTTAACATTTTCATTAAATGAGGTATAAAATTTTGCGGGAGGCTGTATTACAGAGGGAAAAAGGGAATTGTCAGACCAGAACCCAATTTGCTATATATACGGTAAATGAAAATTGAAATGGCACTTAAAATTTTGATTCATCGTACACATTTTGATCTGGAATTAGAATAGAACGAAGAAAAAAGTGTGTACGGTATCATTATTTTATATCGTACACATCGTACACACTTATAGAAAGTGGGTCCCTCTTATCCCCACACTATTTTTCCTGAATTATACTACCCCTTTCCCCCCTTTATAGAGAATTTTTCTTTAAGTAATAGTAATCCTTCATTACTTAGTACGTGTACGGTATGAAAATCAACCCTATGGAAAATGGCGGGTCTATTCCGTACACATATATATACTCAGGCTTTATTTTGGACTTGCATTATAATTATGTTATTATAATCTATTATCGGTTAAATTGTCTTTGTCATACAATTGTATGATTTATGTAAGATGTAAAGTATTTTAACGGGTTTTCTATGTAATATCGTGAACATGTTGCATTACATGGATATGGAGGAAGCCCTGTACACTGTCGTTAAATTGAACCTTTCTCCAGAGGATATCAGTTCTGATAAAACATATAAAGACCTGATTATTGTTTCTCCCGGATATGATCTTGGATTTGGAGGAATAGGATATTATCCAACCCAGTTCCATGTTTTCAATGATATATTGGAGTATTGGATGTTCTGGGTTGAAACTGATAAACCTCCGCTGCGGTCTCTCATTGAATCTAAAATCGGGTTAAGGTGATCCTATGAATCTGTGTGATTATTATATCAACAATGTTGAAATGTATCTTAGCAGCGTAGTTATTTTCAACACAAATGTTAGGGAATCTACTGTCAAACAATTTTATTATTTCTTCTCCGGTGAAAGAGCTTTCGGGCGAGGTGCAAAGAGACTATTGGTAAAGGTTAATTTGCATCCTTTGAAGGTAGATGCAGATATGGAGGTGGATAGTGAATATTATGTTACCAGTATTTCTTATGTTGCTCACACTTTGATGGTGGGGTTGGTATGAACATCTGCAAGTATTATGATAGCACATCTGCTTTGTTTATTTCGTCCATACTTAGTTATGTCGTAAATGTACAGATCGGTGGGCCTGGCTATAAGATATTTTTTATCACTGTTCCGCCGTCTCTATTTCCTGCAATGGGTATGAAGGCAACACGACAGCGTTTTTATATTGATGTGTGGAAACCACCATTCCAGTCTATCCCATGGGTCGTTTTTTCGATGGGTAATGAGGAGCTGGAGGTGATCCTGTGAACATCTGCAGGTATATTACCAGCACTGAGAATCTGTATTTCTCTCATATTATGATGTGGGGGTCTATAACGGTTGGTCACTTTGTATATGGCTTGATACTTGTAGTAGAAGCACCCGAATGGCACATCCAATTGGGTTATCCAAGCGATATGAGAAGAACAAGGAGCCATGAAATATATGTGACTTCACCGTTTCCGAATAAATTCAGCGATACTAAGTTTACCTTCTATTATCTATCCAAGCCTTACATGAGGGTACTGGAGGTGACTTTCAGATGAACAACCTCCTATATTCCAGGAATGTTCTTGCAGTATATTTCTCCTCCCTGGTACTCCCTGACCTCATAATGGACCGCAGTGAAGATGAACGTGGCTATGAATACTTTCATATGTTAGATGCCGGAGAAAGAGACAGCATGGTTCAGCTGATGATCATGCCTCCTGCCGGTGTTATATATTACGTCTTGGGCAGGTACGGTCAGGACACCGTTAGGCATATCTTTATTTTAAGCTGTGGTATTTCCTTGTGGGTGTGGTTAATATGAACCTCAATCACTATCTCTGTACATACGAAGCTTTATACCTTAACGGCTTCATAATAGGTACCAAAGTTGAAGTAATATATGACAGCACTTACTTTAATCTTAATTTATGGAGTAACATAAATGAGCTGTTATTTTTCATAGAAGACCCGATGTGGTATCGAGCACGTTTCCTGTGGATGATCCAGGAATTGGGATTTAATAGTACAATCAGAAGTAATCCTGATTATAATCCTGATCCTATAGTGGAGGTATTGCTATGAATAAGAATGTTTATTCCAAGAACGTTTTCTCTATATATTTCTCAACAATGGTCTTTCCTTCCAGACCTGTTATCAATCTATCTCCAGATGAAACATTCCCTGAGTTTCCTATATATATTCTTGAGTTCAGCGATTATGTAGGATTTTATAAGAATGTCACTCTGAGATACCATGAAGATGCAAGATTTGAATTTGACATAGAAGGGTTCCCTCCTCATTATGAAGAGGTCAATCAGATTATTTTTATCTGGGAATGTCATGGGCCTTACACGGCGGTGTTGATATGAATCTCTCCACCTATTCCTGCAATACAGAAGGACTGTATTTCCTTGATCTTCTATCTTATCCTGAAATCAAGCCATATTTCCAGCGTCTCCGTTCCAGCAAAAATCCGAAATTAAGTTATGATACTTTAGAGTTAGATGTGAGTTACTGGTTTATTGTACTGAATTTTAAAAGGGGTTCAAAATTGGCATTTTATATGAGTTTAATAGACTCACCGTTGATAGAAAAAGGTTTTGTAATACCTTTATATAATTATGGTTTTGTGGTAGGGGTGAAACTATGAACTTTTATAAATATTCTTGCAGAATAGAGGGGCTATATTTCCTTCACCTTCTCTTTTATCCTAAAATACAAATAGAATTTAAGCCTGAATTTATTGGCAAATATGCAAAAAGGGTTTATAACACTTTAGAGCTAAATGTACACGACTGGGAAGTGGTAGTGGAGTTTAGAGAGGATTCAAAAACTATTTTTTATATGGGTTTAGTGGTTGAGTTGAGGCAGAAGGGTTTTGAAATACCTTTCCATAACTGGCTTTATGAGGTAGGGGTGAAGCTATGAACTACTGCGACTACTATATGAAGGTTCTTTCGATATATATTTCAAGGGGCTTGATGTCTCCACTTGACCTTGTCTATACTCCTAAGGACAAAGAGTTCTGGATATGGTACACAGACCTTGATAATAGTAGTGTAACTTTATTTTTACATTCGGCTTCATGGGAAATGTATCCACCAGTAGAGACTTTAGTTAGTTATAAGGAACTATTGAAATTTGCTCTTTCTTATGGCAATGAAGACATTAAGGGATACCTATTGGAGGTGAATTTATGAACCCTGATCAATATGCATGTAATGTTGTAATAGCCGGCCTGATGACCCAGCTCTCTTCTCCTGAAGGAATACCTTCTGTCAGTCTCTGGGGTAAAGATTCATCCGATCATCCTGTGGAATTAGACCTGAAATATGGAGTTGGGGAAATTCATTTTAGTGGTATTAACGAAGCATGGATTCAGACAAAAACACTCGGACTGATAGAAGAAGGTGAAACTTATATATGGTTCATGAAAGGTAACGCATTTTTGGATGCATACATGTTTTAAACCTTTTATATTACATATTCATTCATATATAATGCTCATCCGGAATGAAGATGGTTTATATCAGATCGTTAAGAAAAAGAACGGTACCGTGTATATAAGGAAATTCACTCCTACCAATACAGAAGCACAGGCTGCCGTGAGGGAGAAACTTGCGATTGCCGCTTTGAACTCCTTTGGAATGCCGAGGGAAAAGGTTGTGGAGAACGTTGCCAGAAACGTTAAGCCCGTAACGGATAAGAACTTTATGAACACGACTGAAATGGAACTTGCGGAGAAGTATCCTGAGGTCTATTCCATAGTTATGAAGCGTGCACCTGTAAAAGCTTCAAGAATGATAATAATTGAGAGGAAGGAAGTGGTATAATGCCGAGGATACCTCACAGCAGGGATATTAAGAATATGGCCGCAAAGGAACTTGCAGCAATGATATACGATGACGAGAAGAAGGCGAGGAAGCGTGCAGAGGAGGCACAGAAGAAGAGGGAGCTTCAGAAGAGCTTAAGCAATCTGAATACATACGGCTGGGTCGAATGTCCTTATGCTGAATATAAAGACCAGGGTTTAATTCAAGTTGATCCTTCTAAAGCGGAAACGAAGATTATCAAGGGTTCGCTGTTCTGGATAGGCGTCTGCCCGAACGGAAAGAAGGTGTATGTGAATGTGTTCCTGAAGAAATCCGTTGAACCTGACCTTTCAGTGATATGGATGCCTGATGTTATCTATATGAGTGAGGAAGACTTTCAACGCTGGTTGAACGGAGAGCCCTCTACGACCTCTCAAGAGGATAGGAAGGATGAAAATATCAACCTGAGGGATGTGAACGTCTGATTTTAATTTTAAATGCAAGGTGAATAATAATGGACCTGTGTGATTACAGAAAATTGAGCAAGAAAGCTCCGGCCTTCAGGGAGAAGATGAATTCCGAAATGTTTATATAGGATTTTATCTTATCCATGAAGCTATGAAGGATAAAGTTAAGGTTGAATTTGATAGAGATGTGCTAAACGCCTTGCTAAAGCTAAAAGAAGTTGGAGATACATATTCGGACGTTGTGAGAAGGTTACTGAAAGAGAGGGAAGAAGCAAAAAGGTGAAATCTTGATCCTCACTTATATCATAAAGCACGGCAAGGATTTCTCCTCCGAACTAGAAAAGGCGAAACAGATAGCTGAATTTGCGGTGAAGACACATGTATCTTCTTCTAAGGATGTTAAACAATTTGGTTTGAATAGTAAGATTGCAAATCAGATATTAAGGAAGTATTCTAGAAATAAAAAAATAAAAAGTATAAAGCATGTTAATTTAACAATTCCAAATCAAGGGATAAAGGCAGATAAAGAGAAGAGGGAAATATATATCCCATCTTTGAAACTAACATTGAACTACAACTTCAGAAATGATTTCGAGAAGGTTAATCAGATAGAATTGGACGAACAATATGCATACATAAGCGTAACTATACCTGAGAAACCTATGATAGAGCCTAAAACTTGGATAGGCATTGACAGAAATACAACAGGGCATATAGCTACTCTAGCAAGTCCTGAGACAGGGAAAGTGTGGAAACTCGGCAAGAAGGCTGATCATACACATAAAAAATACAAGGAGATCAGAAGGAAGCTTCAGAAGGCTGGGAAATTCAGGTTATTGAAAAAAATAAAGAACAGGGAAAGTAGAATAATGAAGGACTTAAACCACAAAGTCTCTAGAAAAGCAATTGAGGTAGCAAAGGAAAACAATGCAGGGATAAAGTTAGAAAAGCTTGTCGGCATCAGAAATAATAAGAAACACACTAAATCATTCAACTATGGTCTGAACTCATGGTCATTCTACCAGCTTGAGAAATTCATTGAATATAAGGCTAAGCTGGAAGAAATTCCCGTAACCTATGTTGAGCCGAAAAACACATCGAAAGAGTGTTCTCGGTGTGGAAGCATAGGGATTAGGGAAGGTAAATCATTCAAGTGTCCGCAGTGCGGACACGTTGACCATGCTGACGCAAATGCATCGTTCAACATAGCGTTGCGTCTCCCTTCAGTGGGTGGCATAGGTCAATTGCACGTAGACAGGGATGCGTGCAAAGGGAGCACTGATACCCCCAGAGGGGCAACTCCAGGAACGATGGAGACCCCAGAACCTCCGAAGCTCTAGCGAGGAGAGTATGTCAGCCTTCAACGATCACCAGCCTTCAATGATCACTATGCCTGAGTAGGTTGTTGTGCTGTTAGGTGCTGTTATGGTTATTCCTGATGTAGTTGCGGATATGGTAAGACCTGTATTGTTTCCTGTTATGACTGCACTGGTGCTGAATGGCAACGGGAAGTTTATCGTCTGGTTTGTTGTTGTGTCATTTTCGTATCCACTGAATGTTATGACATATTTCTTGTATTCTACTCTGTATTCCACAGCATCCATTGATACTGTTCCTGCGGTTGTTCCGTTAGTTGATGATTGAGTAGGCATAGTTGTATATGTTCCAGACGGTATGTTTTTAAAATCGTATGCGTTAATTGTGACATTAGTTGCATTGCTAAATGCACCATGCTGATATATATTGTATAATCCGTCTATACTTAGGACATCAATTGTATAATTAGTGGTTGTATTGGTTGAACTTATTAATACACCTGACACAGTATTACTCAGTAATTTAATGTAATTTACGTTAGCATTCACTATTAAGGATGGATTACCTCCGAGTACCCCATTTTCAATTAGAACTGTATTTACAGATGCATTAAACGTAACCCCCCCATAACCGCCTGTAAAATTTGATAGTTTTAACATTTGCATTGGATTATTTACTATTATTTTCTGGTTTACTCCTGATATATCTGCAAAGTTAAAATTGCCTATTGTTGTGCTTGTTCCTGACCATATCTGGTTTTGCATATATAGAAATCCTTGATTAAAACCAGTGCCGTTGATATACATTCCATAAGTTGACGGTGTCACAATATTTTTTATTGTGCCCAAATATACGTTATTGAAATACATTAGATAGGAAGATGTTCCAAAACCGTTATTTATATTTTCAACTGTTAATACATTAGCAGCTACACCTTTTGCACTATCCCAGTATATCATTGTGTTTGCAGTCTGATTAGGATTATCCACAGTAAAGTTTCCTAAATATATATTGCTGATGTTTGGATTAATAGTTATTGCTGTTCCTGTTCCTGTGTAAGATAAGGATGTTAACACGTATCCTGAACCTTCAATATTTATAGAAAAATAATCAGTTGAAGGGTAGTTACCTATTCCATATGTTATTGGTGTTGAAAATTCAAAATTACCCACGAGTAGTTTAATAGGATAAAATAGATGACCGATATCAGACGAGAATAATGGAGATGTTGCTGAATAATTCATCGCTTCCTGAATTCCTGATGTCTGTGAGTATGGTGGTCCGTACTGACCTTTTAAAGATGTCCCTAATAATGTATCTGGTCCGAAATCAAAACCATCATTGGGTATATCGCTGAGACCATTGCTCATGCCTTTAGATGATACAGTTACATAAGGCAACTTTGTAGGGTATAACGGGAAGTTTGTCTGGAACGTCATGCTATCACCTCAACAGATGGCATCACGCCGTTAGGCGGTATTGCTCTAAGCCTAAACCATTGCACATAGAAGGGCCCTGCATTCCACTGAAAACCTGCTGATAAACCAGTTGATGCAACAAAATTAGTACTATTGCTTATCCAAGAGCCATAATTAATAGAAGCAACTACTGCAGAAGTAGTGGTATAGATACTCATAACAAAGTCTGAAGTTGTAGAGCCAGTGCCTAAAAAAGAAAGCTCATACCAATCAGAACCAGTCCAAATTCCAGAGTAATAGGCATTATTATAAGTATTTACAAAATATTGATAGGAAGAACCGGCACCTGCGTTGGCTTGGTTTCCTGCCCAACCCCAGTTTCCTGCGTGTTCTATTGCTGTGCTTGTTGCATAGCCATAGGCATCAGCAACATACTGCTGAGGATTGTATGCATTTTTTGACATAATAAAAGCATATCCAGTTCCTGAACCAATGAAACCATTATTTACTGTATATGACTCGCCACTTGAAAGATATATGCCCCACTTAGTTGTATTTAAGCTCGTTCCAGCAAAATTATCATAAAAATTGAACACGCTTGCCCCATTATCATATTCCCCATAGGTAGGGCTGAGCTGTGGTGCTTCCCCCCAGTAAACACCATCGAAATTCAGAGAAGGATCAACTTCCATGTCTACTGTTATTGAAGAGTTTGCAGGTATTGACACGGGAATATTTACCCAGATAGTTGCCACTCCGTTGTTTATGCTTTCAAGCCATGCTGGTATGTAACTATAATTGTATTTGAACCTTATATTATGGAAATCACTGGCAACCTGTGGAGTGGATGAAGGTAACACACTGTTTATTTCACTTGCTTCTAACTGCAGCATCTGCTGGAAAGGTGAAGGTGTATCAACGTTCTGGGTATTCTTCAGTATTATCTGCAGGGGCATTGGGTATCCAACACTTATAGAAACAAGACCGCTCCTCACCATTTCAATCACCATAATATATATACAAATTAGCGGTTACAGTACCTGAAGTAGGTGCAGTAGAGAAGCTCAGCTGTATGGAGAAATATTCCACTGAATAGTTCTCGAATGGGAATACTGCCCATCCTGCTGACCCGGATTCTCCTGACCCTGCAGCTACTGAGAACTGCGTTCCAGTCATCGGTATATCAGGATAACTTCCATCATTCACGATATTTGTTATCGGAGTTACGGTAACAGGCTGGTTCTCCTGGTTATAGACCCAGAGGGCATAGCTCCTCACTATAGGCATTGAAGTGCCGAACTTCACTATGCCTATTTGTGTGGGATTCGTTAAATAGCTGTGGACAGCGGTATCCGTTATAGCTATCGAAACAAGGGGAATTGGATTCCCGTACCTACTCTGTATTAACTGCGGAAGGCCCTGTATTCCTGCTGTCATCTTTTATCACTTCCCATGTGAGTTCAAAGGTATAGTCGCCGATGTGCAAATATATTCTCATCAGTATCCTTCCACAACGATGACACCGGTATATGTAGTTGTACTGTTAGGTGCAGTAATGGTAAGTGCTGTCAGAGAAGTAGATACTGTCAGTCCTGTGTTATTGAATGTTACTGCCGCCACTGTTGAAAACGCAACAGGATAAGTTATTGATTGGTTCGTTGTTGTATCGTTCTCATAGCCGTTCGCATACATCAGGACTTTCTTATACGTTGAAAGGGAATTTACCTGAATATACGTTATAGAACCTGCAGTAGTCCCAGTTAGAGATGCTGTAGAAGGAGGAGCTATGTTGGACTGTGCTATCGTGTTTGAAGCTATATTAGAACCTGTTATAGTTCCACTTGCTATTTCCGTGCTCGTTATTGAGCCGGGTACGATCCTTGGTCCCTGAATGGAGTCAGGAGGTGATACTTCCATTCACATCACCTCACACAATCGCATATCTGATATTCGCACCGTATAGCGTGCTTGCGGCTGCAGCAGGAACCGTTATCGTGAAAGTCTGCGAAGCTGTGGAAAGATTCAACATCGCAATTATAGGCTTATCGACACTCTGCACATCCGGCAGGAACCCGGCTGCCGCAAGGTAGTAGTATTTCGCTCCAGCTATTGTTTGTCCATTTACTGAATAAGAATATGAAGCAAGGAAAGTCGCTCCAGCACTTGAGAATACATCTATTTCCGATACTAAGAGCAAACCTCCTGCAGGAACAGAAACGCTTAATAAAGTTACCGATCCTGCTGCACTTGGGGTCTGAGTAGCTCCAATTGTTATAACTCCGGTATCGTCAGCTTCTGAAACAACCTGCTGTGTCGCAGACCTTGTCAAATATTTCCTGTATTCCTTCATTTAGACCACCCTCTGTGGCACCGATGAGCTTCCCGAACCTCCAATACTAATATCCGTAAATGGCTGATTTGGAGCTGGAGGCTGTGATAATTTAACTACTGAGAATGAGGCAACTACAACTTTAAAAATTCCCCTTATCGGAGCATTTGGGTTAAGGTTAACCAGATTATAAGTAGCCTGTATGGCAGGGTCATTAACTGAATAGAACTGGATATCATAGCTGTACTGTGGGGATATCTGAACTGTGAGGTATTGGGGAACACCATTCAGTATAGGCAGTGTTTTCCCGTTGATGCTCCACTGCACTCCCAGATACTCGTTATCTACCCACGTTACCCATTGCTTCAAAAGACCCGGTCCTGTCTGGAAAG
>Ga0080006_1082352_pt1 | contig 15259 bp, 14 predicted proteins | sample RS3BMetagenome_FD_69209 | JGI IMG/M metagenome (GOLD analysis project Ga0080006, IMG submission 69209) | Ferric oxide microbial mat and aquatic microbial communities from Rainbow Spring, Yellowstone National Park, USA - RS3B (SPADES... ... | reverse complement strand
TCGCTTTGCCGGCGCGTTTACGGCGGGCCGCCTTACTAGGCAAAAGATCACACACTCTCAGAATGACCAAAACGGCACCCGCAATCGCCAAGCGGGCGCGCAGCACCACATCCGTGCCTTACGAACATGCATGAGATGACTTCTAGTCTGCGAAAGCCCCTCCTGGGGCAGCCGTCACGCTTAAGTAAGGCGCTTGAGCAAAGAAGACAAATCTTCAGCGTGTTCCTCCTCGGTCTTTAAGATATCTTCAATAAGCTTGCGGGTCGTCGGGTCGTCGTTGCCCAACCAGCGCACAATCTCCGAGTACGACTCAATCGCGATTCTTTCGGCGACCAGGTCTTCCTTGATCATCGACGCCAAATCGGAGCCTTCGACGTATTCGGAATGGCTTCGGCTCGCAAGCCCCTCGGGATTGAGGTTAGGTTCACCATTGAGCTGAACGATTCGCTGGGCGACCCAATCGGCGTGTTGCTGCTCCTCGTTCGCATGTTGTAGGAATTCGTCTTTGACGCTCTCCGAGTTGATGCCGCTGGCCATGAAGTAGTGCCGTTTGTAGCGCAGAACACAGACTATCTCCGTAGCGAGCACTTCGTTCAGAACCTTGATAACCTGCTGGCGATCCGCCTTATAACCCTCGGTCACCGCGCCTTGCTCCATGTGCCGGCGCGCGCTCTCTGAGCTTCTTGATATCCGCGGTAAACTGACCCATATAAACCCCTCCTGCGCTCGCTGCTGCCAGCGCATAGCGTGTCGAATGTCGGACTAAGGTGAAGATAGCCCTTAGTCGGCGCGCATCGCAACGTGGCCTGAACCCCGCCCTGCGATGCGGTCTTGACGATTCGGTCGCCGCGCTTAGCCCTGCAGCCAGTGGCACTTGCGGACCGCCGGGGTGCGACTCGGCTGCGAGCTCGCCGCTGCCCTGAGGCAGCCGGGCGAGGGCACGCGAATTAGCAGCACGCCGTTGTTTAGGCGAAACCTTTGGTCTCAACCGCCGCGCGCGCGGCCTTAATAAAGGCCTGGCAGAAGTCGAAATGGAACACGCCTGCAATAGCTCCGATAGCGCGGGTCTCGCAACAATAACCTTTCCTCCAACGTGATTCTCCAGATAGCAAACGGCAGTGCAGCCAGGACAATCAGCACGTTGCGCGGATGGCGATACGCTATCGCATAGCCGGCCATCAGGATCAACCAGCCGGCGTAGACCGGATGGCGTATCCAGCGAAACGGTCCACTCAAGACGATGCCGCGATTGGCTGGCAAAATGCCGAACGCTCGCCCCATCCATACGCGCCCGGCCATCGATAATGCCACGCCGACCAGCTCGAGTCCTGCCGCCATGAAGTATGCCGCGCCGGTGCGAGGTGAGCCAGTGCTCAGCAGCGCGGGCATGAGCGCCATGCCAACAAAGGCGCATACAGCTCCCAAGCTGAAGCTGCTCGCCGAATGCCGCGGGCGCGACAGCGCGAAAATACTCATCGCGACGGCGCCGCTGGCAAAGATGGCGTCCGCCAATAAGCTTCCATAATGGAGCGCACTCGGCAAAGCGCCCGCTATAAAAACCAGACTTACGCCCAAGTTGGCGGCCGCGCAGCGGCATCCGGACAGCGTCGCCGTCAGATGCGATCGGATAAGCGAGTTGTTGCGCGCCGAGTCCACAGAACGCATGCCGTCTTGAAGCAATCCTGATGCCGATACGCAACCGAGACATTCAGACAAGCGCTGCCATCACCTGTTCCACTTTGAAGCATGGCCAGCTATTGGTATCCTGCGGTTTGTAGTAGCGTGCAGCGTTTAGACTGGATACCTCGTGACTCACGCTAGGATCGAAGTTCGCAGAAGGCGGGCTAAACGCCTACCGGAGCGAGGTCGAAGTGTTTTTTAATTTTAATTTGGAGCGCTGTTCCAGCTTGCTCCGGGGGATGTACTTACCCAGAATGCCACGATGGCATATCGCAGGGGTTGAATGCGCCTGGCGGGGGGATCGGGGCTTAATAGTGCCCCGCGATGCGTGGTTAAGCGCGCCATAATGAATGCCTGCGTCAAGTCTGTTAGAGAAGGTAGTGTTATGGTTTCCGCGGGCTCTAACGCCACCAGAGGGGGGACGTTACATGCCCGGCGCGCGCGCTGCGCGGGCGGTTTGGAATTCGACCCCGATAGAAAGCTGACGGCCGCCTGCACGTGAGCACGAGCTTCACAACGAGCGCAATGACAAATGGGCCACAAAAGCCAACGCTGTCGCATCGGGTTCATACTGCCAGCTCCCCATTGCGCAGTCGCTCAGATCGCCAGCCCTGACGGGCTTGACCTAGTCAGCAGGGCCTTATGGTGAACCGAGACGCGCAGATCGGCAGCGAGGGCGCAACAGAACATACGCCGGTAATCTATCGCGCTCGCTCGGTGATCACCATGAGGCCACAAAGCGCTCAGGCTTTCGCGGTGCTCGGGGGACGCATCGTTGCAACGGGCAGCGCCCGGGAACTCCACGCGCGATTTAGAGGTGCCGAGGAGGTCGACTTCGGCAACGCGGTAATCGCCCCGGGGTTCAACGATGCACACATGCATCTAGGCATGACCGCTGAGGATCTCTTGCATCTCGACTTATCGTACAACACCACGCCTTCGCTCAGCGCCGCCAAGGCAAAGCTGCGCGAGCAGGCGCAACTAGTCCCGGCGGGCACATGGATTCGCGCCAGTCGTTACGACGACGCCAAGATGGCTGAAGGCCGTCTGCTCGACCGTTGGGACCTCGACGAAGTTTCGCGCCAGCATCCGATTTTGGTTATTCATATCGCCGGTCATTGGGGGGTCGTCAATTCCAAGGCTCTTGAACTGGGCGGGATTGACGAACATACGCAAGAGCCGTTCGGCGGAAAGTTTGGACGCGACGCGACGGGGCGCCTGAACGGCATCCTCTACGAGCAAGCTCTGTTTGACTTCGCCTATCCGTCGGCCTCCAAGCAAGGCCGCACAGTGGTGCCCGCAAGCTCGTTTGAAGAGCGGCTGGCGGGCTTGTCGCGCGCGGTGCAGATGTTTCATGCAGCCGGGCTCACCTCGGTAGGCGACGCTCTGGTCGGCCCTCACGAGCTTGCTCTGTTTCAGGAGGCCTTGAGGCGCGGCCTTTTGACCTTGCGCGTCAACATGTTGATCACGCACGAGCACTACGATCACGTGCGCCGGTTAGGCTTGCGCAGTGGCTTCGGTGACGAGCAACTTCGCTTCGGCGGTGTCAAGACCTTTGTCGACGGCGCAATCGGCGGACGCACCTGCCTGATGGACCAGCCGTTTGAGGGAACGACTGACGACTACGGCGTCCAGACCATTTCGACCAGCGACCTGCGCGACATCGCGCGGATGGTTCACGCGGACGGCACGCGCCTTTGCGCGCACGCCAACGGCGACCGCGCGATCGCCTTGCTCCTCGACCAGCTCGAGGCGGCCGCTGCCGATCACCCGCGAGCGAATCTCCGTCATCGCATCGAGCACTGCACAATCATCAATGAGCAAATTCTGGCGCGGATGAAGCGACTCGGCGCGATCGCGGTGCCCTTCGGCAGCTATGTCCTCTACCACGGCGGCAAGCTTATCGACTGGTATGGACCGAAACGCGTCGAACGCATGTTCGCGCATCGCTCGTTTCTCGACGCCGGTGTCGCTGTAGCCGGTTCTTCCGATTATCCGTGCGGCCCATACGAGCCGCTGCTGGCGCTGCAAAGCTGCGTCACGCGCCAAGGCCTGGACGGTGCGATCGTCGGAGGGAACCAGCGCTTGACTGCGCTTGAAGCCCTGTCTCTGTACACTACCAGCGCTGCTTACGCCGCGGGCGAGGAGCACGTCAAAGGCCGTCTCGCCCCGGGATTGCTCGCGGATTTCGTGGTGCTATCAGACAACCCATTGACGGTTGCACCAACGGCGCTGGGCTCGCTCGAAGTGCTGCAAACTTATGTTGGCGGCAAGTGCGTGTGGAGACGCGCCTGACAAGCGCCCTTCCCAACCGTGGCTAATGCTGTGGGGGTCCGGTTAGAAAGGCGATGGATAGGGTGAAATTGGTCGGACGGCCAAGCCCACGCTTGAGGAGTCGTCGCCGCAAAACGCGCGATTTAGCGGCCATCGACACCGCAGCTGCGACTGCTTACCAGTTAGCAGGCAAGGAGGATGATGTCTCGTGATTGGAGATTCTTCACAACCGCTCAGCGCTTACTGGATGCCCTTTACCGCTAACCGCCAGTTCAAAACTGCGCCGCGTCTTTTGGCCAAGGCCGAAGGCATGTTTTACAAGGACGTCAACGGCCGCGATATTCTGGACGCCACCTCTGGTCTTTGGTGCGTCAATGCCGGCCATTGCCGCAAAGAGATTGCCGAGGCTATCAGCCGTCAGGCGGCGGAGCTGGACTATGCACCGAGCTTCCAGATCTCCCATCCTGGGGCATTTCGCTTTGCTCAGGAACTGGTCCAGTATACTCCCGAGGGTCTAAACCGCGTCTTTTTCGCTAACTCCGGCTCCGAGGCGGTCGATTCAGCCCTCAAAATCGCGCTCGCCTATCACCGCGCACGCGGCGAAGGCCAACGCACGCGCTTTATCGGTGAGGAGCGAGCCTATCACGGAGTCGGTTTTGGCGGAATCTCCGTTGGCGGCATCGGCGCCAACCGTCGCCAGTTCGGAGCGTGGGTTCCGGCCGACCACCTGCCGGCAACCCTCAATTACGAGCACAACGCCTTCTCGCGCGGCGAACCCGGATGGGGTGCACACATGGCCCAGAACCTCGAAAACATTCTCGCGCTGCACCATCCCTCGACCATCGCTGCGGTGATCGTAGAGCCCGTAAACGGCTCAGCAGGCGTAATCGTCCATCCCAAAGGCTACTTAAAGAAACTTCGGGAAATCTGCGATCGTCACGGCATCTTGCTCATCTTCGACGAGGTGATCACGGGTTTTGGGCGTCTCGGCACGCCATTTGCCGGCCATTTCTTCGGCGTCAAGCCTGACCTGATGACTTGTGCCAAGGCGATCACCAATGCCGCAGTGCCGATGGGCGCCGTCTTTGCTACCAGCGCCATCTACGAAACGATCACCCAAGGCCCGGAGCATCAGATCGAACTTTCCCATGGATATACTTTCTCCGGCCATCCATTGGCCTGCGCGGCCGGCAGGGCTGCGCTCGCAATCTACACAGGCGACGGGCTCTTCTCGCGCGCTAAAGAGATCGGCGAATACTTCGAGGACGCGGCGCACAGTCTACGCGACTTGTCGATCGTAAGGGACATCAGAAACCTTGGGCTGATGGCGGGTATCGAGCTGCACGCCTCACCCGACGGCCCAGGGCGGCGCGGCTACGAAACGCTAGTCGGCGCCTTCGAACGCGGCGTCCTCATCCGCGTCACTGGCGACACCATCGCCTTGTCGCCGCCGCTGATCGTCGAGAAAAACCATATCGACCAGATGTTCGACGTCGTCGGTCAAGTGCTGCGCGGTCTCAAATAGGACCGCGCAGCGTAACCCTCTCGGGGCGCAGCCGCGTGCGCCAACCCCGCCTCCCAGCCGGCGCGCGGCTGGAACGCAAGCCGGTCCGCCGCACTATGGCGCCCAGGGGCATGCGCAAAGCGCACCGAATGATTGGCGAAATAATATTCCTAGACGACTCTATAGACGCCGCCTTCGAACCCATGGTCACCACCGCCTTTATCCCGCCGGTACAGCATCGTGCGCTTTCCTATTCAACACGCGTTCCTCAAGTATACGCCGCGCGATGAGCAACATCCCAGGTAATTCCGGTTTGCAAAGAAACCCAGATGGCCGACAGATCACCCACGCATACGCGGCGATCGCGCTATGCAGCGTGGTTGGCCTTCTACTGATCGCGCACGTCCTATATGAAAATCGCTTACGCTACGATCAAATGGCATTTAATGACTACTTCGAGTGGTGGAGCGAATTCAACCACGGCGTCAACACTTGGCGACAAGGATGCAACTATACGCCGCTATTTATCGTACTTTTCGCACCGCTAGCGCGTCTCGACCACCAGGTCGCTTATTGGATATGGCAAAGTCTTCAGGTCGCCGCTTTACTTGCAGCCGTTGGCCTCGTGTTAAGCCAACTCCGACCGCCTGCCGCTGCGAAAATCACCGCCGGCCTTGCTGTTCTCGTTTTGCTTCTACCGTACCTTCTTTTTGGGACTTTCTACGAAAGCGAGCCAACTTCGATGCTGCTCTTCATATTAGTTGCCTCATGGGTGCTGGCAAACCATCGGCGGCCCGCACTGGCAGGCCTGATGCTCGCTCTAGCCACCTTGTTGAAAGTCTATCCCGCTGTTGCTGGCGGCTACTTTCTGTTTCGGCGCCGCTTTGACGTGATAGTATGGAGCGCGGTATGGTGCGCGGTCGGCCTTGCGTTTAGCGGACCGACGCTCTGGCGAGAGGCGCTTTTCTCCGGAGCACTGCCCTATTTCAACGCACCCGATTGGGCGCGCGACGAACGAGCGCTCGCCATTTTGCTCAACGCCTACTCCGCCGTAGCAGCGTTGAAACTGCCGCCGGCGTCTCAGGCCCTATGGGCTCTAGCCGTGTACGTTCTGCTTGCGGCGTGCACTTTCGCCGCCGCCGCCTGGGTCACATCCCGCTTTACCGGGTCGCGTGATGTCGATGGAATCTGTTTCAGCCTCTGGCTTTTGACGTCCTTACTTGTCTCTCCAATAGCCTGGAATCACGAACTAACTCTTATTTTGCCGCTGTACATGTTTGTCGCAGCGTACCTAACGCAGCACCCAGAATTCATCAGCACTCTGGAAACAGGGCTGTTTTCATCAGCTACGTTGGGTTTCGTTATTCCATATTATTCTACCCAAGTGCGTCATGCGCACATTTATTTTATCGCATTACTGATTCAGTATACGGCAGCCTTGATGATTATTCACTCATGGGGTTTTCAAAAGAACAATGATGTTGACGCTGTCGTCAGCGCTAGCACCACTAACTAGACTTTTTCCGCACGCTTTGCAAAAGAAACTCTTGCCAGACAAAGATTCATAAAATAATGTACTGAAAGCCATAGCGTTAAGCGTTCGCCGATCATTGGGGTTGTTGTCAAGCGATTGAGACGCGGCTTCACCGAGGCAAACCGTTTAGTCATCGGTGCCGTGGGGAATCGACTAATCTTGCTGAACACGTCCTGCGTTGGCTAATCGCGCGCAAGATGGTTCGTCTGGCGAGAGATTGGCGATGGTAGTTTTGTGCGACTCGCGCGCCGCCGCCACGCCTCAGACACAGGGGGTTGGCTCACTGCAGTGACCAGCACGCCGGATTCTTATCTAAACGAGGTGAGAACAAGCCGCGCTGCTCAAGGCGATAGACACCGTTTTGCCTTAAGCCAACGGATCGCGAAATTGCCTTTGTTTCGGGCGCTTGATGACGATGCTTTTGCGACTCTTTGTGAAGAAGTCGAGTGGTTTAGCCTGCCGGGCGGATGGACGCTTTTCAAGGAAGGCGACGTTGCCGACGCAGCTTTTTTCGCGCTTTCTGGACGACTCGGGGCTTTCACGACCGGTTCGGACGGCGAGGAATCGTTAGTTGGACAGGTCAGCGCCGGAGAGGTGGTCGGCGAGATGGCGTTGGTCCTGGGCGAGCCACGGTCGGCAACGGTCGTGGCTTTGCGCGACAGCGAACTTTTGCGCCTTTCGCGTGCGACCTTCGCACAGCTTGTCGACCGTAGTTTTTACGCGCAGCGCTTTTTGATCGAGATCCTCGCGCGCCGCTTGCGCAATACGTCTCACCGCCCGCCATTCGAGGAAGCACCGCGCACCTTGGCGATCGTGCCGCTTTCGCCTCACACGCCTACCGACCGCCTTTCGCGTGATCTCGCCGCCGAATTGGAACGGCTTGGGCAAAAGCTCTGTCTGCTTGGCCCCGACGCCTGTTTTAGGCCCAGCGAATGGTTTTTGGGCGTCGAGGAACGCAACGACCTTGTTCTTTACCAGGCCGATTGGGGCGCATCAGCGTGGACCAAGCTCTGCCTGCGTCAAGCAGACCGCGTGCTGTTGATAGCTAGCAGCGGCTCGCGGGAGGTTTTGGATGACGAAGCGATCGCTTCTATGCTGCGCGCCAAGCGAGCGGGCACCGTGGAATTGGTTGTGATCCATCGCGACGGGTCGCGCTCGGCCGGTTTCGCCGCCGAGGTGCTTGGGCGCCACCGGGTCGGCTTCCATTGCCATCTGCGCGAAGGCCGCCGGGCCGACGTCGCGCGCCTGGCTCGCCTGCTTACCGGGCGCGCGGTCGGCGTAGTGCTATCCGGGGGCGGAGCCCGCGGGTTCGCTCATATCGGCGCTCTGCGCGCGCTCAAAGAAGCGGGTATTCCAATCGACTTGTTCGCGGGAGCGAGCATGGGTTCTATCATAGGGGCACTTGCGGCTCTGGAGTGGGACGAAGACGAGATAGCGCAGCGAATCGTGCCGGCGTTTGTCGAAAGCAACCCCCTAGGCGATTACACCGTGCCGTTTGTGGCGCTGGCGCGCGGGCGCAAGCTTTCCCAGAGGATCCGCGAGCACTTCGGCGACGTTGCTGTCGAGGAATGCTGGCGCCACTTCTTTTGCACCGCTGCTGACCTCACCACGGGTCGAGTGCGCGTGTTTCGCTCAGGTCCGTTGTGGAGGGCGCTGCGCGCGAGCGTCGCGATACCGGGTGTTGTGATGCCGGTGATCGAAAACGGACACGTCCTGGTGGACGGCGGGGTGCTCAACAACATGCCAATCGATCTTCTCCTGGGGATGCGTCGCGGGCCGGTGATCGCCGTCAATGTCGCGCGCCAGCCGATTTGGGCCAAGACTGATGACCTCGAGGAACAGCGTCTGTGGAATCTGATGCGTCCGAAGAGGCGCGGAGCTCCACACATCGTTGAAATTCTCATGCGCACCGGGAGCGTCGGCAGCGATGCGCAAATAGGCGCCTTCAGGTCGCGCGTCGACTTGTTCATCGAGCCGCCGCTGCAAGACATCGGAATGCTCGACTGGAAAAGCTACAAAAAGGCGATAGACGGCGGCTATCGGTTCACCGCAAAGCTTATCGAGCAGCACAAGCCGGCGCTGCTCGGGACCTAGAATTCTCCAACCGCTTTCCCGTCTTGGAGGCTGCTTTCTCTTTGACGCAGCTTGCGAACCGTCAGCTCGGCGGCGCCAATCCCGGTCGAAAAAAGCGATTGACAGTGGTCACAGCGCCTGGTGACTTAGGCATGAGCACCATTTAGTGCCGTCGCCTGGCCCCTTGTCCCGGCTCAAAGCGTGCTTTATACGGCTAGCGGGGATGTTCATCTTGCGTTCCACGGCGTTCCTCTTAAGCTTGGGCGGCAGCTTTGCGCCAGGCCGAGATTTGCACGTGTCTCGGTGATATGCTTGCTGGGCGCGCTTTACCTGGACGTCGATGCAAGCGTCAGCCAGCAAAACTAAACGCCACGAAATTCGCTTCAATCACCTGCCGAACGCAACTCTGATGATCGAGCTGGCAGGCTCCTGGCGATTAAGCGACGCGCTGCCGCCAGCAAGCGAAGTCGAGCGCCAACTTGAATCCAACGGACGACCGCGGCGTGTCGCCTTTGACGCCAGCCAACTTGGTCCCTGGGACACAAGCTTGCTGGCCTTTGTGGCACGGGTCATTCGGTTGTGCGCGGAGCACGGAATCGAAATCGACCGCGATGGCCTTCCCGACGGACTCAAGCACCTGCTCGAATTGACCGAGAATGAGCCCGCCCATGCGGCCGGCGAAGTCTCCTCGGATAAACGCACGGTATCGGATAAAGTCGGCGAAGCTGCCCTGAGGTTTTTTCAGAATAGCCTAAGCCTGCTCAACTTTACCGGCTTGGTTGTAATCGCGCTCGCCAGGCTTATGACTGGGCGGGCGCGGATGCGCTTTGCGGATCTGATGGTTCAGGTCTATGGGTGCAGCGCGCAGGCCCTGGGCATCCTAAGCCTGATCAGTTTCCTGGTGGGTACTATCTTGGCTTTTATGGGCGCGGTGCAGCTACAACAGTTCGGAGCCGCAATTTTTGTTGCTGACCTGGTCGGCATCGGGATTGCGCGCGACATGGGCGCGATGATGACCGCGATTATCATGGCCGGACGAACCGGGGCGGCTTATGCGGCTGAGCTGGGGGCGATGAAGGTCTCAGAGGAGATCGACGCGCTCGCTACCATGGGTATTTCACCAGTGGAGTTTCTGGTATTGCCGCGACTGCTAGCGTTGGTGATTATGATGCCGCTTCTATGCCTGTACGCCGACTTCATCGGAATGCTGGGGGGAGCGGCGGTGGCCGCCGGGGTTTTAAACATTTCTCTATTTAGCTACTTCACGCGCACCGCCGCAGCGGTCACACTGTCCACTTTTGTAGGCGGCTTGATCAAGGCCACGGTCTACGGCGTTTTGGTCGCGATGGCAGGATGCTGGCGCGGCTTCGAGACGCAGGCTGGCTCCTCCGCCGTGGGCGAAGCAACGACTGCGGCAGTGGTTGACGCTATCATTTGGGTCGTCACGGCGTGCGGCATTTTCGCTGTCATCTTCAACCTGCTGCACGTGTGAAAAAAGGGCATTTAGATGAGACCTCAGGCGGCGGGGCAAGGATCGATGGAACCAGACGCTGACCAACAGACCGCTCGACGACCCCATATAGAAGTGCGCGGTCTAACCATGGCTTATGGCGACCGAGTGGTGCTAAGCGGGGTCAATTTCACCGTCAAGCGGGGCGAAATCTTCGTTATCATGGGCGGCAGCGGTTCGGGCAAGAGCACGCTTTTGCGCCACATGATCGGCCTTATCGAACCCGCGACGGGAGAGGTCCTATACAATGGCGTCAGCTTCACCCGCGCCGATCCCGAGGAGCGTGAGGCGATGCTCAGGCGCTTCGGCATTCTGTACCAAGGCGGCGCGCTGTGGAGTTCGATGACTCTGGCAGAGAACGTCGCGCTGCCGTTAGTGGAGTTCACACGTTTGAGGCCGGTCGAAATCCGAGAGGTTGTTTCGCTCAAGCTCGCGATGGTGGGGCTTAAGGGGTTCGAGAACTTTTACCCGAGCGAACTCAGCGGCGGCATGCGCAAACGCGGCGGACTGGCGCGCGCGATTGCGCTCGACCCGGAAGTTTTGTTTTTCGACGAACCGTCGTCCGGTCTCGACCCGCTGAGCGCACGGCTCCTCGATGATTTGATACTGGAGCTGCGCGCGAGCCTGGGCGCCACGATAGTCGTCGTCTCGCACGACCTGGCCAGCATTTTCGCCATCGCCGACGACAGCTTGTTTCTCGACGCCGACACCGGGACCGCAATCGCCCAGGGAAATCCCAAGGTGCTGCTCGAACAATGCAAAGATCGTAGAGTGCGCCGCTTTCTAACGCGCGGCCAGGAGGCGGCCAATTAGGCAAGGAGCTTATGAGAAAGCGAGTCAGTCCGACCTTAGTCGGAGCGTTCGTTTTGGGCGCCGCAGGTTTGGCCCTGCTGGCGATAGTGCTTTTTGGCTCCGGACGGTTCTTCTCCCAGACGCGACAGTTCGTCTGTTATTTCAGCAGCGATGTAACCGGCCTCAGCGTCGGCGCGCCGGTGCGGTTTCACGGCGTACATGTCGGAGCAGTGGACCAGATCCTGCTCACGTTGAACCCGCCTGGATACGCGCCCAACGAACTTTCTCTAGGTAAAATCCGCGTGCCAGTGGTCATTGAGCTTTATTTGGACCGCATCGTCAGCCTCGGCGGGCCCATAGATCTCGGCAATCCAGCGATGCTTAAGCGGCTTGTAGCGGCAGGACTGCGCGCCCAGCTCGCCACCGAGAGCCTGGTCACTGGTACGCGCTATGTTGCACTCGATTTTTTCCCCGGCAGTCAGATTCGTGTTTTCGCGCCGAGCAATCCGCGATACCCGGAGATTCCCACTGTGCCAACGGCGCTGCAGCAGGCGCAGTCGGCTGCGGAACGACTCGTGAAGCGCCTCGACCAATTAGACCTGGAAGGGCTCGTAGCGTCGCTCACCGACACGGTCAACTCAGTTCATGACTTGGTCAAATCGGGCCAAATTGAGAGTGCGCTCGCCGCCTTGCAGCGCGCGGCTGGAAGTCTCAGCGAAACGGCTGCCAGCGTGCGTGTAATGACCAGTCGACTTGATGGCCAACTTCGGCCGCTGCAAAAAAGCCTGAGCGACACCTCTAATGCTGCCAACGCCGCATTCAAAGCCGTGCAGACTACGCTCGCACCCGATTCTCCGCTAATCTACCGTATGAACGAGGCTATGAACCAACTCGCCGCCGCCGCCCGCTCCACCCAGGAGCTGGCTGACTATCTTCAACGTAATCCGTCGGCGCTCATTCGCGGGCGGGCCACGCCGCGAGATGAACAATGAGGCGCCGGCCGGGATTCAAAGCCGCCCTCAGCCAAATCTCGGTCTTGCGGATCGCCTGCGTCTTGGCGCTCTGCGTAGAGACGGCCGCGGGATGCGGACTGCTGGCGCCCGAGCCAGGCACGACGCGATTTTTCATCCTGACGCCAGTCAAGCCCCCCAGCACCCCAGCCACGGACTCGTTGCGCCTGGCCCTCGGGCTGGGACCGATTCGCTTCCCGGATTACCTAAAACGAACGCAGTTCGTGACCCGCACCGGACCCAATAGCGTGCGAGTTTCTGAGAGCGACCGCTGGGCCGAGCCCCTGGACGCAAGCTTTCGCCAAGTGATGGCCTTGAATCTCGCGCGTCTGGTGGGCACTGACCAAATAGTGCTTTTCCCATGGTACAGCTCGACACATATCGACTACCAGGTCGAACTCGACGTCAGTCGCTTCGACACCGACACCACGGGAACCGCCCATCTGGTCGCCCGGTGGATGGTCCGCGACACACACGGCCGAGCGCTCATCTCTCAATCCTCGAATCTGACAGCACAAGCGCCGACCGCAGATCCGGCCGCCGCCGCGGGTGCGTTGAGCCAGGTCCTAGGAGAGCTCAGCCGTGAAATCGCGAGCGTGATCGACCAAGCCTACGTTGGCTTAAAGCAGCGCGGACGTTCCTAATCGCGCAGCGCTCCCCACAGGTCAGTTAGTCGAGCTTCTCAGGATTACTCGCCAGCAACTTGCGCAACCGGAGGCTGAGTTCGCCGCAGCGGCGCGAACTTTTACGACCTTGGCAACGCAAGCCAACGGCTAGATGTTCATGCTGCAATTCACCCTTTCCAGTTCGCCAAGGTCTTCCAGCCTATGGCTCAGCGCCCACGATGTCGGCACCAGACTGGCCGGCAAGTTCATAACCCAAAAAGTTAGCTCGCCATCAGCTTAGACATCACCTTCAGCCCAAGGTCCATCGTCTCCCAGGCGAAGCCGGCGTGGAACGGTTCGCCGCGGCTGAAACGCCACGGAGCGTATATCCCCAGAACCTTCTTGCCGAGCCGCCATAATGGCGAGACGCCTACTCGGTAATCCTCCGGATGATCGCTGGCGACTTGGACCGGTTTCATCGGATCGCCAGTGTAACTAAGCGGCACTTGCGCGAAAGTTGCCCGATTCAGCTCTTCCATCACGCACATGCTCATAGGCTCGAACTTGAGTTGGGGTTTGCCGCCGACGATCTCCGCGGCGATATGCTCGCCGGCGGCATCGCCCTGAAGCAAGGCGAGAAAAGCCTGCTTGATAGGGAAATCGGTCGCGTCGCCAACCGCGAAGATTGCCGATTGTCCGCTTACCCGCCGGCTGTCAGGGTCAACCTTGATAAAGCCACGGTCGTCGCTTTCGAGCGCGTCGTAGCGCTGCTCAGCAACGTACGGGGGGAAGGCGACCAAAACATCGAACTCGTGTGTCCGACCGTTTTGATATTTCACGATCCCCGCCTCGACCGCGGTTACTACGAAGCCCTTGAAGCCGTGGATGCCGCGTTCATCGAACTCGCCCCCAACGACCGTATCCAGCCGCGGACCGAATGCCTGAATGAAGCTGTCTTCACAGGTTGACCAGAGTATATCGACCCGCTCGCGCACCCCTTGACGGCGCATCCACGTGTCACTCATCAGGCACAGCTCGTAGAGTGGCCCCGAGCAGCGGTTGTTAGGCGGGATGAGAAAAAGCAACTTGCGCGCAGCACCTGCGCGGACGTCCTCGACAAGCTTTTGAAGCGCCTGGCGCAAGCGCAGCATCTCTGCCGGCGTCCATATCGTAATCGCGTGTTCGGCAAGCCCCGGGATCTCTTTCGGCTGCATATCGGCGCCGGTGGCCACAACGAGATAGTCGTAGCCGATATCCCGTCCGCCAAGCATCACCTTGCGGCTGTGCGGGTCAACGGCAGTGGCCTTATCTTGCACGAACTCTATGTTCTTGCGTTTGACAGCCCCGAGCAGCGAGACCTTAAAGTCTTCCGGGTCTTCGCCGAACGGCACGTAAATCGTATTCGGCTTGAATAGAAAGTAGTCGCGGTCCGAAACCAGGGTTAAAGCGACCCGATCGCCCAGTCGATGACGCAGATAAAAGGTCGCTTCGAGCCCCCCGAAGCCACCGCCAAGCACTACAATGTGTGGTCGTGCGGTCATACCTGTCTTTCTCCTTATAGATCTGTTTCGGCACAAGCGTGGGGTAGCCTGTCCGTAATCCAGTCGACCCAGCGCGCGATCCCCGCGCCCGTTCGCGCGCAGACGGGGACCATCCTAGGCTCGGGCATCACGCGCGAAAGCGATTCTTCGAAAGCGGCCACGCTCAAACCCGGCAAATGAGGCAGCAGATCAATTTTGGTGAGCAGCACAAGATCAGCCGCGCGAAAAATCGGAGGATACTTCAGCGGCTTGTCTTCGCCCTCGGTGACCGAAAGGGCTATGACATTAGCTCCTTGCCCCAGATCGTAAATTGCGGGACACACCAGGTTGCCAACGTTCTCGATCACCAAGATGTCCAGCTCTACCGACGCCAAGCCGTCGAGCGCACGATGCACCATCGCAGCGTCCAAGTGACAGGCTGCGCCCGTAGTGATGGTGAACGCCGGCACTCCCGCCCCACGCAATCGGCGGGCGTCGCGGTCGGTCGCAAGGTCAGCGCTCACTGCGCCTAAGCGCGCGCGCTTTTTAAGCGCTGCTGCGGTAGCCTCCACGAGCGCGGTTTTGCCCGCGCCCGGCGAGCCCATCAAGTTAAGCGCGAGGATGCCGCGCCGGGCGAAATGCTCGCGGTTATGGCGCGCCATAAGATCGTTGGCAGCCAAGAGTTTTTCGTGAACGTCCACCGCAACGATGTCGGCATCGCCACATCCGCAACTCTGACACATCACGGCACCTCCAT
>Ga0080006_1150737_pt1 | contig 15260 bp, 14 predicted proteins | sample RS3BMetagenome_FD_69209 | JGI IMG/M metagenome (GOLD analysis project Ga0080006, IMG submission 69209) | Ferric oxide microbial mat and aquatic microbial communities from Rainbow Spring, Yellowstone National Park, USA - RS3B (SPADES... ... | reverse complement strand
TAAAATAGAAATAACAGTTTAATAAAATGCTAATTAGCATAGTTATTCCAACAAAGAATGAACCAGCTGTAGGAGGGGTAATTAAAGATATCAAAAAAGAGCTTAAGGGTTTTAATTTTGAGATTATTGTTGTAGACAAAAGTAGCGATTCAACTCCGGAGATTGCAAAAAAGCTTGGAGCAAAAGTAGTTAAACAAGTTTTTTCTGGCTATGGAAATGCTTATCTTCAAGGTTTTGAAGAAGCAAAAGGAGACATTGTTTGCATGATTGATGGCGATGCAACCTATTCTGCTTCAGACCTTAAAAAACTTATTCAACTTGTAGCCTCTAGAGAATGCGATATTGCAATTGGTAACAGATTTGCTTATTTAAAAAGAGAAGCAATGGAGTTCACTAGAAGGGCTGGGAACTTTTTTCTTACTTGGCTTTTAAACAAGCTTTACAAGCTAAACATAAACGATTCACAAACTGGCTTAAGAGCTATAAAAAGGGAAGCACTAGAAAGAATGTTTTTAAGCTCTCAGGATATGGCTTTGGCAAGCGAAATGCTAATAGAAGCTAAAAAGCTAAATCTAAAAATAAAAGAAATCCCTATAAGCTACAGAAAAAGGGAAAAAGGAAAAAGCACAAATGGAATAATCTACGGTATAAAAATAGCTGCAACAACAATAAAACTGCTAAGAGATTATAGCCCATTTTTACTCTTTGGAAGCGTTGGAACACTGCTTATTATTATTGGTGGCTATTTTGCATTTGTTGTTATGGCTGACTTTTTAAAAACTGGTGTACTCCATTTTGTAGGCAGGGCTTTGCTTTCTTTTATGTTTCTTACTTTTGGATTCCTATCAATAATACTTGGCTTGATTCTAGATACTTTAAATGAGATCGACAAAAAGTTCTATAAATTGAAAAAAATGGGGTAGCCGAGATTTGAACTCGGGTCACCACCACCCCAAGGTGGCAGCCTAACCAGACTAGCAGACTACCCCTTGATTATTTCTAAACTCGCTTGCTCAGACAATTTTTATTTTTTTCAACATCTACACCAGCTGCCTTCCATCCCTCTATAAAATATCTTCCAGCTTTTCTTATAAGCTCGAGATCACTATTAAACTTTTTGTTTAAAAATGCAAACCAATCAGCAATGTAGAGAATAAAATCAACATCTGCTTTTAAAAAATCATTAAGTTTTATTGCTCTAAGAACACAGCTTCCTAAATGCATTTTTCCGCTTGGTTCAAAACTATCATAGGCAACTACCTTTTTATTTGCTTCAAGAAGCTCAATAAGCTCTTTTTCTGTAATTATTTCTTCAGCAGGTGGTAATTTTATCAACTCAAATCTTTCTTTTACATCCATAATTAAGTTTATACAAATAAATTTAAATTTTTTAATATAAAATAAATACATGAAGTATTTAGTAACTTCAGCATTGCCTTATATTCATGGAATTCCGCATCTTGGAAACTTAGTTGGTTCTATTCTTCCAGCTGATGTATTCTACAAATATCTTAAACTAAAGGGAGAAGAAGCAATTTTTATATGTGGCTCAGATGAACATGGAGCACAGATGGAGCTCGATGCTATAAAAAATAATACTACCCCAAAGGAAATTGCTGATAAAAATCATGAATTGGTAAAAAAACTTTTAGAAGATTTTGGATGCACTTTTACATTTTATGGAAGGACTGGCTCAAAAGAAAATGAAGAGCTTACAAAACAAATCTTTTTAGCTCTTTATAAAAATGGGTTTATAATCGAACAAGAGGAAGAACAAGCTTACTGCAACAAGGATAAACGTTTCTTGCCAGATAGGTTTGTTGAAGGAAAATGTCCATATTGTGGAGGTTTGGCAAGAGGAGATCAATGCGACAATTGCGGAAGACTTCTAACTCCAAAACAGCTTATTGAGCCAAGATGCAAGATCTGTGGTGAAAAAGTAGTATTCAAAAAAACAAAAAATTTGTTCTTAGATTTAAGAAAGATTAGAAATGAAATCGAGCAATGGATAAAAAATTCAAAAGGTTGGAGTAAGAATGCAGTTAATAGTGGCCTGGAGTTTTTAAAAAACCTTGAGCCAAGAGCAATAACAAGAGACTTAACCTGGGGTTTTGATGTTCCTGTTAAAGGTTACGAAAATAAAAAGTTTTATGTTTGGTTTGATGCGCCAATTGGCTATATTGGAATTACACAAGAATGGATAAACAAGGAAAAAAACAAAGAAAAAACAAGGGATCTTGAATACTGGTGGAAAGATGATGCAAAAATTGTTCAGTTCATGGGAAAGGACAATATTGTTTTTCACACAATCTTCTTTCCAGGAAGTTTAATTGGAAGTAGATTGGGTTTTTCATTAGCTTCAGTTATCATGGCTTATGAATTTTTAACTGTAAAAGGATTAAAATTTTCAAAAAGCCAAGGAAGAGGATTAAACATTCAAACTGCTCTTGAGCTTTTGCCAAGCGACTATTGGCGTTATGTTCTTATTTCCATACTTCCAGAAACAGCTGATTCTGAATTTTCACTTGAGCTAATGCAAAAAATAGTAAACAATGAGCTAAACGATGAAATTGGAAATTTTGTTCACAGAACGTTAAGCTTTATTTCAAAAGAATTTGATTCAAAAATACCAGATGGCGAGCTTGATGAAGAAGCAAACTCCGTACTTCAAGAAGTTTATAAAAAAGTTGAGGAATATGATGAAAATTTCTCAAAGCTTAGGCTAAGGGAAGCTTTAAAAAATTGTGCTGAAGTAGCTGCAATTGGAAATGCTTATTTAAGCAAAAAACAACCTTGGAAAAGTAAAAAAGAAAATAAAACAACAATAAAAGCCAGTGCACAAATTGTAAAAATACTTGCCATTCTTCTTTATCCTTTCACACCAGATACTTCAAACAAAATTTATAGAATGTTAAATATAAACAAAGAGGTAAGCTTTGGTGATATTAAAATTGAAATAGCTGGTGAAATATCAAAAGAGATTACTCCTATTTTTAGAAAAATTAGCGATGAAGAAATAGAAGAATTTAAAAAGAAAGTAGCATAGGAGATAGAAAAGTATTTATTTGAGTTTTAAAAAATTAATGAATGCAAAAAGAAATAATTTTTGGATTTGCTGGAATAGTGTTTGGAATCCTCTTGGGAATTTTGGTTTATCCAATTTTACAAGGACAAGCTATACAACAAACAGAATTAAAAAATAAAATTGAAAATTATTTTTCGAAAAACTTTAATATTACAATTAATGTAACAAATATTCGGGATATTGGAAACCTTTATGAAGTTTCGCTTTATTTCAATGGAAGAACTCTTAGTGTGCTTGCTTCAAAAGATGGTAAATATTTATTTCCAAGTTTTATAAACCTTTCAGCACCCATAACAACAACTTCTATACCTTCTTTTTCTCCAAAACCTTCTAGTTTTCCAGATGTAAAACTTTTTGTTATGAGTTTTTGTCCTTATGGAACACAAGCTGAGCTTTTTATGAAGCCTATTTATGATGCTTTAAAGAATGATGCAAACTTCAGCCTAATATTTATTGTTAATGTAAATGGTAACAATTTATCTAGCGTAAGCTCTTTACATGGACCATTAGAAGTCTTAGAAGATGCAAGACAGATTTGCATTCAAAAGCTTTATGGTAAGGATACTCTTTGGAATTATGTTGAAAACTTCAATACAAACTGTTATCCAAACTCAGTGCAAGACAAAAATTCGTATATGGCATGCACACTAAATGAAGAGAAAAAATTAAATATAAATTCAACGTTAATACAAAATTGTATGAATAGCAGTGAAGTTATTCAGACTCTTAAGGAGTATCAAAATTTAGCACAGCAATACAATGTTGCTGGATCTCCAACTTTAGTGATAAACAATTCAACTTATAATGATAATTTTGGAAGAAGTACACAAGCTTATCAGAAAGCAATTTGTTTAGCTTTCCTTTCACCACCAAGTGCTTGCTCACAAAACCTTACTTCACCATCTTCTTCAGCTCCTGCTGGTCATTGTTAGGGCCCGTAACTCAGCTTGGCTAGAGTGTCTGGCTTTTAACCAGAAAGTCGTGGGTTCAAATCCCACCGGGCCCGTTTTTATCAATTTGTATCACTAAAAATTTAAATTTAAAACAAATGAAAATAAACTATGCCTAGAAAGAAAAAGAAAGAGGAGAAAGAAGAGAAAATGGAAGAAAAAATAAAAAAGAGTGAGGAGAAGCCAATAGAAGAGAGAGAAAAAGGGGAAGAAGAAAAGGAAGTTGAAAATAAACTTAAAGAATTGGAGGAAAAAACAAAGGAAAGTATATTTACAAAATTTGACTTTGCATTTGTTGCAAAAATCTTTGGAGTTATTTTAATAATAATCGCATTTTTAATCCTAACAAAAAACATTAGTTTTAGTTTTCCTTCTTCCAATTTCTCACAACCTCAAACAAGTGGGTGGTGGAATTCCTCTTTTCTATATAGGGCAAAAATAGTAACAAATCAAAGCTCAAATGTAACCTATATCCTGCTTAATTTTTCTAAATATTCAAATTTTACAAAATGGAATGGGATAGGATTTGTTGGAAAAGAAGTTTATAGATGGTTTAACTCTACTCCCTTCTTTGAAGAGTATTACATTCAACCACTTCATATATCATTTAAAACAACAAATGGCTTAATTTTACTCAAACTTCCAACAGAAAAATTTTATAATTTTTCACCTTTAAGACTTGAACTAATTGCAAACGGCTCGCAATTGGAATGGTGGAATGCAACACCTTTTGGAAATTATACTACAATCTTTGTTAAAGCTAAACAACCAATTAGCAATATAACAATCCTTTGGAATGGAACAGAAAATAAAACAAGCAGAGTATTTGAGTTTTTTGATGATTTTAATTCGTTAAATCGGATTTATTGGACTGTTTATTGGACTGCTCCTTCATTGGTAACTTTTGAAAATAGAGAAATAGTTAATCCAAATATCTTTATAGCAAATTCCTCCCTTTTCATTTCTTCTTCATTAAAAGAACAATTTCAGTTCGCTGGAATAAGCACAAGAATCCCAAGAAAACCACCATTCTTCGCTTGCATAAACTTTCAAATTCTAAATTCTTCATCCTACGATCACGCTTTTGAAATTGTTTTTTCAAATCAAACAAAGAGCTCTGATGGGTGCTTCGTTGGAGCATTCATGAGCTTTTTCCAAAATGGCTTAACGACTCAATATGGATGTGACTCTCAAAGAAATGAAGAAATGTTTGCGAGCTTTTCAAAAGTTAATCCATTTGAAGATTACACCCTATGTTTAAACATAAGCAAAAAGAATTACTCTATAATACTATTTGATAAAAACTTTTCAATCATTGCAAACAAGACTATTGGTTTTTCATTAAACAATTATGGCCAAATTGCATTTGGTTCAGCGAATGGTATATGGACAAATATAAATCAAAATATAAAAGTAAATTGGTTTTTCTCAGACTACAACTTTTCATCGCCGTCAATAAAAATTATTGCAAATTCAAAACTTTTCCCAAGCGAGAAAGTCAAAATATTTATCAATAATAAAGGTGAAAAAAGTTTCTATGCCTATTTCTCAAACCTTTCCTTAGAAACTTATAAAAAGTTCAACGCAACAAAAGTTTCTTCAAATTATACCATTGGCGAAATTGAAAGATTTAGTAAATAGATTTAAACTTTTCTTTTAAAATAAAATTATGCAAAACAAAAGGGAAAAGGCGATAAAGCTTTTGGATAAGCTTCTTCCAAAGTATATAGATGGGGGATACCTACAAAAGTTGGAAGAAAACTGCAAAATATTTGGGATAGATTCTTTAACATTAATGGAAAATGCCGGAAGGGAGGTTGCAAGAGTTGTTGAAGCAATAGAAGGAAAAAGTAGAAGAGTAGCTATAGTTGCTGGCTTAGGTAATAACGGTGGAGATTCTTTCGTAGCTGCCCGTTATCTTTCAAAAAACAATAGAGTAAAAGTATTTTTACTTGGAAAAGAAGAGGAAATAAAAAGAAACGAAGCTCTTACAAACTGGAAAAGGCTCAAAAATACTTTTGTAGAAAAAGTTGAAGAAGCAAACGAAGAAATTCTAAAAAATGAAATTCCAAAATTTGATTATTGTATTGTTGCAATCACTGCAAGAGGATTTTCTGGAAAGTTAAAGGAAGAAACAAAGAGAATAATCAAAACATTAAACAAAATAAAAATCAAAAAGTATTCAATCGACCTTCCTTCGGGACTTGGAGATGTTGCAATTGAATCTTTTGCTACAGTTACTTTTCATAAACCAAGAAAAGAATTCTTTGGAAACGAAAAGTTTTTTGGGAAGCAGATAGTTGTTGATATTGGAATACCAAAAGAAGCTGAAATATTTGTTGGCGAAGGTGATTTAAAGAATGCAATAAAACCTTTAGATTTACATGTAAGAAAAAGAGAAAGAGGTTATGTTCTAATAATCGGTGGAAGTTCTCTTTATTCTGGAGCTCCAGCTCTTACTGCTTTTGCGGCTGATGCAGCATTAAAAGCTGGAAGTGGAAGTGTAAGAATTGCAGCACCAGAAAGTGTCGGTGATGTTATTAGAAGCTATTCTCCGGAATTTATAGTTAAGAAAGTAAAAGGGAAGGAATTTTCAAAAGAATCAATAGAAGAAATAAGAGAAATGCTTGATGTAGAAGCTATCGTAATTGGACCAGGAATAGGAAGAAGCGAACAAACAAGAGAATTTGTAAACTCTTTTATTGAATTAAAAGAGGTAAAAGAAAAGTCAATGGTAATAGACGCTGATGCTTTGAATTTACTAGATATCGAGAAAGCGAATAGAGAAAATGTAATTCTAACCCCGCATATTGGCGAATTTTATTCTTTGAGTGGTAAAAAAGTAAATGATGAAATTTTTGAAAAAGTTCTTGCCGCATATGATTTTGTAAAAAATCTTAAGATAACGTTACTTCTAAAAGGTCATGAAACTATTATTGCAAACAAAGAAAAAATCAAAATTAACATTACTTCTTCTCCTTCTTTATCTGTTGCTGGAAGTGGTGATGTTCTAAGTGGAGTAATTGCAAGCTTTTTAGCAAGAAAAGTTGGTGCTTTTACTGCTGCCTGTGCTGGAGCTTATGTCCATGGATTGGTTGGAATAGAAGCTGAAAAAATTAAAGGAATGCATGCGACTCCTAAAGATTTTATATCTTTAATTCCAAGTGTGATGAAAAATTTTGATAAAGTAAGCGCCAGGGGTGGGATTTGAACCCACAAGGCTCATAAGAGCCATACGCTCTCCAGGCGTACGCGTTAACCAGATTCCGCCACCCTGGCATTGTGCGTTTCTATATATTTTGTTCTATTTTGTTTATTTTATTTATTTTTATATCTCAGCTAATGTTTCTGCAAGTTTTTGTTTTAGTTTTGTAGAGTTAAGAAGTATCCAATCATTCAAAGCGCATGCTTCTCTTGCAATTTGATAGTTTATATCTTTTGAATTATGATAGGTTGCTACAATCTCTAAGCAAATGTAAAAAAGAATAAATTGATTAGCAAGAAAAGAAAACCAGATTCCAAGCATATCCGGAGCGATATTTTTTTCAAGCTTTTTCTTTATTGCTCTATTTAAAATCTCAAACCAGTGAATTCTTGAAAATTGTGCTAAGAAATAAAAAGAAATCAATCTCTTTGTCTCTTCATCTTCTGTTTTTATATCTTTTATTAGTTCAACCTCTTTTCCATCTATTTCCAAGTTTTTTGAATAGCTTACTTTTACAACTTTCTGCGAGAAGAAGAATTTTGGAACTGAAAAGGTGCTCTTGAGTATTTCTGTATCCTTCTCATCTTGCTTTTTGTAACCAACAAGCTCGAAAACTGCTTCTGGACCTTTAAAAAGAAAAAGGTTAACAACGTCAACTACTGCGCTTTTGCTTTTTTGTCTATCAACAAAATTTTTAATTTCTTCTTTTCTTTTTTGAATTTCATCTTCAATATTTTTAGCTTCCTCCATTTCTTTAAAATCATCTATTCCAATATGGCTATCCAAAACTATTTGATCTTTTATAATTTTTGCTATTTCGTTTTCGTCGATTGTTTTTCCTTCAAGAGCATGCGGGCAAGCAAAACTAACCCAAAGCTCTATCTCGCTACTAAAGCTTACTTGGATTGGAAAGTTTTTGCATCTAATAGGCCTTTTTTCATAGATTTGACATTTCTTATTTTTCAAAAAAGGACAAACTTCAAAAAATGCAATGTTTTGAGTTTTAAAAATTTCTTTTTCTTCGTTTGTTAAGAAGAAATCTCCTCTACAACAAAGAGTACAAGATGAACAATAGTATTGCAAAGGCGAATAAGAGTAAAATCTATATTCCTTCTCTCCAAATTTTACTTTACCAGAAACAAAATTTTCTATCTCCTTTACTGCAAGCATTTTTTTGTTTTACATGTAAATTATATATTTATTTTGGGTGAAATCTTATTATGGAAATAAAAAAGCTTGAGCTTATAGAAAAAATTGTTAGGGAAGTAGCAAATGCTTATAGACCAACAGCTAAGGAAGTTGTTGAAGACCTAGAGCTAATCGAAGATTTGAAGCATAGGCTAAGCAAATTTCTTCCAAAAGAGGATGAGTTGCTGCTTGTTGGTTCAATTTCTAAAAATACACAGATAAGAAACGAAAGGGATGCTGACCTTTTTGTGCTATTTCCGAAGAGCTTTAACGATAAAAAAATTGCTGAGCTCACTTTAAACGCTAGTAAAAAGGCTTTAAAGAAAGGTGAGAAATTTTTGCTAAGATTCGCTAATCACCCTTATGCTACAATCGTTTCAAAAGGCTTAAGAATAGATGTTGTTCCAGCTTATAAGATTTCAAAAACAACAGAGCTCGCTACACCAGTAGATAGAAGTCCTTTTCACACTAAGTTTATAAATCAAAACTTTGATGAATACCTTAGAGACCAAGTTAGAGCTTTAAAAATATTTTTGAAAAGAAACCTTTTGTATGGAGCAGAAAGCAAAATAAAAGGATTCTCTGGTTACTTATGCGAGGTTTTAATCCTTTACTATGGTTCTTTTGCAAAGCTTGTTGAAGAAGCTTCAAATTGGAAAGGAAGAGTAATCATAGATTTTAGGAATAAAGGAAAGGAAAAAGATCTAGAGAAGGAATATGAGGTATTTGAAGAAGATTTTGTTGTTATAGACCCGACGGATAAGAAAAGAAATATTGCAGCACAAGTATCAAAAGAAAACTTCATAAAGTTTATACTTCTTTGTAGAAGTTTTCTAAAAAGGCCAAACAAGAGTTTCTTTAAATATCCAAAGAAAGGAAAAAAGATTGTTAATGCAAATAGCATTGTTTTAGTTTTTGATACACCAAAAGGAAGGGGTGGAATTGAAGATGTTTATTATCCACAGCTCAGAAAAGCTTCTCAAATAATAAAAAGAAATCTTGAAGAAGAAGGTTTTGATGTTTTGGATGTTAGCTATTTCGCAAGAAAGAAAAAAACTTATATTGTAGCTAGAATAAACAAAAAAGAGCAATCAGCAAAAAAAATAATTGGGCCAAGTTTTGAATTAAAAGAAGCTGTTGAAAACTTTCTTTCAAAACACAAAAATGCTGAAATTGGAGTTGAAGAAAACAAAATATTTGCGATAGAAGAAGCGAGATTTAAGAGTGAGATAGAAGTAATAGAAAATCTTATAAAAAACAAAGAAAGGTTTGGTATTCCAAAATACATTACTTTTTCAAATCTAAAAATTCTAAATAAGATTCCAAGATTTATAAAAAAAGAATTGGAATTTGAAAATGCAGTAAGAAAAAGGCTAAATTCTTAGCATAAGAAGAGCAATTACTTTTGCATCTTCAACAATATCATTTATTCTACAATATTCATTTGGTTGGTGCTCAACATCACAACCTGTTAGCCAAACCGCAGAAGGTATTCCAATTTCTCTTAAGTATCTTGCAAATGTTCCACCACCGATTCCTTTTACAAAGGCATTTTTTCCACGAAGTTCCTTAATCGCTTTTTTTAGTTCTTTTACAATTTTGCTTTTTTCGCTTGTTGGCTTTGAAGCTTTTTCTGAAGAAATTTCTTCAAACTCTATCCTGAGCCCTTTTACTCTTTTTTCAAACTTCTTTGCAAGATTTTTTGCATCTTTTAAAACCTCTTCAATCTTATACTTTGGAAGTATTCTACAATCAAAAACAATTTCGTGCTCTCCAGGAAGAATGTTTGGAGAAGAAGCACTATTTTCTACCATAGTTGGCTCAAACGTTGAAGTTGAAGAAAAAGGTTTTTGAGTTAGTTTGTATTTTTTATGAAGTAGCTCATCTAATTCTAAAGCATACTGCATACCAATCCTGTGAGCATTTATTCCATTTTCTGGAGTTGAAGCATGAGCTTCTTTTCCTTTTATTTTTATTTTTAGCCAAAGAATAGATTTTTCTGCCATTTCTATCATAGTTCCTTCTTCATTCCCTGCATCTGGTACTAATGCAAAATCTTTTTTTGAAAAAAGTTGACGATGCTTCTTTATAAGAAATTTTAATCCATAGTTGCTTCCTGTTTCTTCATCACTTAGAAATGCAATTGCAATTGTAGTTTTTGGTTTAATTCCAAGTTTCATAATCGCTTTTATAGCTAAAAGTGTAGCTGCGATTGCTTGCCCATCATCAAGAGCTCCTCTTGCAAATATCTTTCCATCTTTTATAACAGGCTCAAAAGGTTTTGATTTCCATTCTTTTTCATTTCCTATGGGCACGACATCCATATGAGCAATAATCCAAAACTTATTTTTTGTTTTTCCATTATAAAATGCAAGAATGTTTGGTCTTTGCTTTTTATATTTATCTTTGGCAGAAATAACTTTTATCGAATCAAATTTATAGCTTTGCTTTAAAATTTGAAGAATTTTTGCTGCTTTTTTATACTCCCCTTCTCCACCATACTCTGGAGAAATCGCAGGTATTTTAAGAATATCAACAAATTCAGAAATACAACTTTCTTTAAGATTTTCGATTTCTTCTAAAACTTTTTTCTCTAAGTTTTCCATATGAAATTTTAAAAATTGATCATTTTATTCTTTGCTGTTTATTTATCCAAACTTATTTTTAAAATTTAGCAGGGTTATTTTAAAATCAATTTAAAAATAGCAGGGTTATTTTAGAAAAATTTAAATATCTAATTGCGCTTATATTAGTATGGCAAACAGGGGTAAAAACAAGTTTTTTAACAGAGATCTAGAGGAGAAAATAATGCCTTTTCTTAGTAGAGATGAAATTATAATTGTGCGAGGGCCAAGACAATCTGGCAAAACAACATTAATGAAGATGATAGCTGAAAAAATCAAATCCAAAAAAGAATTTATAGATTTTGATATACCAACAAATAGAAAAGCTATAAGTGAAGCACCTTTAGATTATGTTAAAAGGCTTGCTGGAAATGAAAAAATTGTGCTTTTTTTTGATGAGATTCAAAGGCTTGAAAATGCAGGAGAAATAATGAAGATTATTTATGACAACTTTAAAGGGCAAGTAAAAATTTTTGCAACAGGTTCTTCATCGCTGGAGATTAAACAGAAAATACTTGGAGCATTAGTAGGTAGAGCAATACTCTTTGAGCTTTATAGTTTTGGGTTTGGAGAGTTTATTAGAGCAAAAGATGAGAACCTTTACAAGATTTTTAAAGAAAGGAATGATTCGGTATTAAAATTTCTTGAAAAAGGTACAGAGCCATTGCATAAAGCACTTTCTGATGAGCTGCTTAAGCTTTGGAAAGAATACGTCGTATACGGTGGTTATCCAGAAGTTATAAAAGCAAAAAACCACGAACTTAAAGAGTCTTTGCTTACAAATTTGGCTAACCTATACATAGAAAAGGATATCGTGTCTTTCTTCAAAATAGAGGATACAAAAGAATTTGAAAAGTTTGTGAGATTACTTTCATTTAATGATTCACAAATTCTAAAGTTATCAAACGTTGCAAATGATGCTGGGATAAGTTTCTATAAAGCAAAGCAATATCTTGAAATCTTAGAAAACACATACATAATCAAAAGAGTTTATCCCTATTATAAGAATGTTGCAACTTCATTAAAGAAAGCACCCAAGATATATTTTCTTGATCTAGGTATTAGAAACATTATGCTCAAAAATTTATTAGAATACGAAAAAAGGAAGGATACGGGGGAGCTAGCAGAAAATTTTGTATTCCTTGAGCTTGAAAGGCTTGGAAAAGAAGTCAAATATTGGCGCACAAAAAGTGGTGGGGAAGTAGATTTTATAATCGAAGAAAAAGATGGTATAATACCTATAGAAGTAAAGCTAGGCAGCTCAAAGGCTTTAGGCAAGAGTTTTTACAATTTTATTGAAACACATAAAACAAAGAGGGCATTAGTTGTAACTCTTGATGAACTTTCAAAAAGGAAGGTTAATGGTGTAACTATTTACTCTGTTCCAATTTTTTATTTGTAATAGATTACAAAAAATTAGAGTTGCTAAGTTGACACGCTTATTTTATTTTCATTTCTCTTGCATACAAAAATAAGTAAAGTTGAGCATAACCCGCATATTTTCCAAAATAATTTCTTGCAAATTCTTTTATTTCTTTTATGGTTGCTTCTCTTTTTAAATAATATTTACTCATTATTCTTTTTATCCAAATATCAACTGGAAAAGCTTCAAGCTTTTTAAAAGAATAAAGAAGAACGCATTCAGCAACTTTTTCTCCAACTCCTGGCAAGCTCATTAGCTCTTTCTTTGCTTCTTCAAAATTTTTGTTCTGCAAAGAGTAAAGATCAATTTTTGGAAGAAGAGAAATTGTTTGTTTTATAAACTTGGCTCTAAACCCAAACCTAAGTTTTCCAAGTTCTTCCAAACCAGCATCCTTTAACCTTTCAAAACTTGGAAAAAGATTTATAGAATAGCTGTTTATTTTTACTTCCTTTCCATACTTTTCACATAAATCTTCTACATTCTGTTTTATTCTTGGAATGTTTGAGTTTATCGAAAGAATATAAGAGATTAAGCATTCAAATGGATCCTGTTGCATTATTCTTGTTCCAAAGAATTTTTTGACAGCATCAACCAAAATTTTATCTTTTCCATTTTTTGTTATCTCCTCATATATCTTATCCAAATTATCATTTAGTCCGAAAATATTTTTTATTTCCTCTTTTGAAGCTCCTGAAAAATAAAGTTTTTCTCCTTTCTGCTTTACAATTAGCGCTTTTTTTCCAGTAGCGACCAAATAAGTATCGTCTACTTTTTTATAGTGAAATATTTGCCCACTTTCTATCGTTTTTTGAAGGTCAAAATCTTTTACATAAAAACTTTGCATTTCATCACTTGCGGGGGGTGGGATTTGAACCCACGAAGGCTCTAAGCCACAAGGTCCTGAACCTTGCGCGTTTTCCAGGCTCCGCAACCCCCGCTCAAAAAACATTTCGTAATCCTTTTTAAAATTTTTGATTTATTTTGATTTTAGAAACAAATAAAAAAATTTCGCTTGAAAATCATCAATGCTAGAAGGTGCAGTTCTTGGAAAATATGAAATTTTGAGATATCTAAACAAAAAGCTCTTAAAGATAAAACCTTTTTCAAATGAAATAGTGTCAAACAATGGGCTAGATTTAAGAATAGGAAGCGAAGTTGCTTACTTAACAGAAAATACAACAGAAGCTTATTTGGATAAAAGTAATTCCACGCAACTTTTCTCAAAAGAAAGAAAAAAGAAATACATAGAGCTCCCTCCACTTCGTTTTACATTACTTCATACCCTTGAGTATGTTTCTTTCCCAAAGGATATTGTTGGATTTTGCAATTTAAGAAGTACTCTTGCACGTTGGGGCATAATGGCTCCCCCAACAATTATAGATGCTGGCTTTGAAGGAAATATAACAATAGAAATATTCAATGCTTCAAATGCTAAGCTTTATCTTCCAGTAAATGCAAGGTTTTTGCATGTTATCTTAGTAAGAACAAAGGGTGCAGAACCATATAAAGGAAGTTATTTTCAACAAACAGGAGTAAGACTTCCAAAAAATCTCTGAAAACAAATTTAAACATAAAATTTTATAGAATTTTATGGAAGAAAAAGAAAGGATAAAAAGAATTGTTGAAACATTGAAGAAAAAATATCCAAATACAACCGCTTTAAATTTCTCAAACCCTCTTGAACTTTTGGTTGCTACAATGCTAAGTGCTCAAACTACAGATAAGCTAGTAAATAAAATAACACAAAATCTTTTTAAGAAATACAAAAAAGCAGAAGACTATGCTAATGTAGATGAAGAAGAATTTGCAAAAGAAATAAAAGGAGTAAACTTCTACAAAACAAAAGCAAAAAACATAATAAAGATGGCAAAGGTTTTGGTTGAAGAATATAATGGAAAGGTTCCAGAGTCTATGGAAGAACTTTTAACTTTGCCAGGGGTAGCAAGAAAAACAGCAAACGTTGTGCTTGCAAAAGCTTTTAATAAAAATGAAGGAATAGTTGTAGATACTCATGTAAAAAGAGTAAGCTTTAGGCTAGGGCTAACAAACAAAGAAAAACCAGAAGAAATTGAAAAAGACTTAATGCAGAAAATACCAAAAGAGGAATGGAGTGATTTTCCATTTAGGCTAATATGGCTTGGAAGGGATACCTGCACAGCAAAGAAAGCATATTGCGAAAAATGCATTCTTAATTCCCTTTGTCCAAAAATGGGAGTAAAAGCTAAATAAAAGCTAAGTTACAACAGTCGAAACAACTGCTTTTACAATTATTGGTGAGCTTTGCCCAGGAATGCTTACCTTTAACCATGCACCAAGAGTGACAAGGTCTCCAATTTTTGGTTTAAAAGCTGTGGTTGAATCCTGCACAAAACATGGAAAATTTATTCTTTTACTTGTTCCTGTTATCAAAGGAATATTTACAGTTATCCACTGGTTAGATGCTGGAAGTGGAGAAGCTACAGAAGTGGAGCAAGCAATTTGTGTTATGTTTACATTTAATCCAGTTGCTTGTGTTAACATTGCTGAAAGGTTTCCAGTAGAATTAACAATAAACTGAGAACAAGCAAAACCTGGTGAAATATAACAATATTTTGAATAAAAAATATTTGAAAAAAGTGGGGAAGAAGCAACAGCAATTATTGCAAGTGAAATTATAAGAATTCCCCAGCCGTAAGTAAGCAAAAATTCTATAGCTGATTGAGCTTTAAGCTTATTCTTCATTTTTTTATTTTCTATTTTTTACAAAATAGAAAATAAAAAAATGAAGAATAAGCTTAAAGCTCAA
>Ga0080006_1249229_pt1 | contig 15265 bp, 8 predicted proteins | sample RS3BMetagenome_FD_69209 | JGI IMG/M metagenome (GOLD analysis project Ga0080006, IMG submission 69209) | Ferric oxide microbial mat and aquatic microbial communities from Rainbow Spring, Yellowstone National Park, USA - RS3B (SPADES... ... | reverse complement strand
GGGTCCCCCCGGGGCGGGGGGGGGGGCGGGGGTGGCCGGCAGCGTAGGCGGGGACCGGGAGGCCCGGGGGCAGCGCCGGGTCGGCGATCGGGGTGCCGGCCACCAGCCGCACCGGGAGGACGCCGGCCCACGTGGCGAGGTCCATGTCCTCGGGCTCGTCGAGCGGCTGGCCGGTGCGGACCTTGGCCGAGGCCTCGACGATCGGGAGGCGGAGGATCAGCGTGCTCTTGAGCTCGGCCGGCGACGGCGACCGGGCGTCGGCGCTGCGCCCGGGGGCCATGTGGTCGAGCAGGGCGGCCGAGGCGAGGCGCTGCTCGTCGGCGTCGACCACCCGGGTGGCGCGGCCGAAGAGCATGACGCAACGGAAGTTCATCGAGTGGTGGAAGGCGGCGCGGGCGAGGACGAGCCCGTCGAGGAGGGTGACGGTGACGCAGGTCTCGGCGCCGTCGGCGAGGGAGCGCAGCGTGCGGTTGGCGGCGGCGCCGTGGAGGTACAGGGCGTCGCCGACTCTGGCGTAGGCCATCGGCACGACGAACGGCGAGCCGCCGGCGGCGAAGCCGACGTGGCAGAGCAGCCCTTCGTCGAGGACGGCGTCGATCACCGCCCGGTCGTGGGTGCCGCGGTCGCGCTGGCGGCGGAGCGACGTGCGGTCGGTGACCGTCACCTCGGCCATGTCAGCGCGGCGTCCGGGCCCCGAGCACCTCGAGGGCGCGGTCGGCGTGGGCCTTCATCGAGATCTCGGTGTGGATCACGTCGAGCACGGTGCCGTCGGTGTCGATGACGAACGTCGTCCGTCGGTTCCCGAGGGCGGCGAGCGGCCGCTTCACGCCGAGGCGGGTGGCCACGGCGTAGTCGGGGTCCGAGAGCAGCGGGAAGTCGAACCCGTGCTTGTCGGCGAACTCCTTCTGCTTCTCAACCCGGTCGGCGCTGATGCCGACCCGCCGGGCCCCGACAGCGGCGAACTCGGCGGCCAGGTCCCGGAAGTGGCAGCTCTCCTTCGTGCACCCGTAGGTCATCGCCGCCGGGTAGAAGAAGAGGACCACCGGGCCGTCGGCCAGCCAGTCGGCGAGGCGGCGGACCTCGCCGTCCTGGTCCGGCAGCTCGATCTCGCCGATCTGGTCGCCCTTGCGCATCCGTCCAGCGTAACCGGCGTGTGGCGGGCCACTGAGCCGGCACCCCAGCGGGCCCTTGTCCTCTGGCCGGCCGGGACGGCCCGCCCCAGCATTGGGGGAGGATTGGGTGCACCGGCAGGTCCAGGGCGAGCAGGGCGAGCAGGGCGAGCAGGGGCGGGCAGGGCGAGCAGGGCCCGGAGAGGAGGTGTGGGAGGCGTGGTGAGCGCATCGGAGCCGACCGGAGCAGACCGGCCGGTAGTGGTGGGGGTCGACGGGTCCGAGGCGTCGCTGCAGGCGGCCGAGCAGGCGGCCGACGAGGCTCGGTTCCGCCGCAAGCGGCTCCGGGTGGTCCACGTCAACTTCTGGAACGACACCGCCTTGGCGATCCCGGGCTTCGAGGATGAGGCGCGCCAGCAGGCGAGCGTCCTCGAGGACGCACTGGCCCGGATCCGGGCGACCCATCCCGACGTCGAGGTGGAGGGCCGGTCCCTCGAGCCTCCGACCGGGCCGGCACTGGTCGCCGAGAGTGCCGAGGCGGCGCTGCTGGTGGTCGGCTCACGCGGTCGCGGCGCGGTGCGCGGGCTGCTGCTCGGCTCGGTGAGCCACGAGTGCGTCCAGCACGCCCACTGCTCGGTGCTGGTGGTGCGCGGCGAACGGGCGGACTCGCCCACCGGTGGTGCGGGCGGGGGCTGAGCCGGCCGAGCCGGCGACCGGCGATCCCGGCGCCGGGCTCGGCGCGGCGGAGGTCCGGCGCCGGGTGGCTGCCGGCCTGGTGAACCGGGTCCCGCCGCCGCCGGCCAGGACGGTCACCCAGATCCTCCGGGCCAACGTGCTGACCCGGTTCAACGCCATCCTCGGCGTCCTCTTCGCGGCGGTGCTGGTGGTCGGCCCCCTCCAGGACGCCCTCTTCGGCGGGGTGCTGGTGGCCAACACCGCCATCGGCGTGTTCCAGGAGCTGCGGGCCAAGCGGACCCTCGACCGCCTGGCCATCTTGAACGAGCCGCGGGCGCGGGCGGTGCGCGACGCTGAGGTGGTCGAGCTGGCGGTCGAGGAGCTGGTGCTCGACGACGTGCTCGAGCTCCATCCGGGCGACCAGGTGCCGGTCGACGGGGTGGTGCTCATCTCCGACGGCCTCGAGATCGACGAGTCGCTGCTGAGCGGGGAGCCGCAGCCGGTGGGGAAGCGCCGGGGTGAGCAGGTGCTGTCCGGGAGCTTCGTGGCCGCCGGCACCGGCCGGGTCAGGGCGACGGCGGTGGGGGCCGACGCCTACGCCGGCCGCCTGGAGGCCTACGGGCGGCAGTTCCGGCTGATCCGCTCCGAGCTCCAGCAGGGGACCAACTGGATCCTCCGACTCGTCACCTGGGCCATGGTCCCGGTGGGGGCCGCCCTGGTGGTGAGCCAGCTGGTGCGCAGCCACCAGCACCTCGCCGACGCGGTGCGCGGCTCGGTGGCCGGAGTGGCCGCCATGGTCCCCGAGGGCCTGGTGCTCCTCACCTCGGTGGCCTTCGCCCTGGGCGCCATCCGGTTGGCCCATCGCCAGGTCCTGGTGCAAGAGCTGGCGGCGGTGGAGGGCCTGGCGCGCGTCGACGTGCTCTGCATCGACAAGACCGGCACCCTCACCACCGCCGGGATGCACCTCGAGTCGGTCGAGCCGCTCGACGACCGCTCCTCCGGCGAGGTCCGCTCGGTGCTGGCGGCGGTGGCGGCGGCCGACCCGGCCCCCAACGCCACCGTCCGGGCGCTGTCGTCGGGGGTCGGCGGGGTACCCGGCTGGAGCACCGACGGACGGGTGCCGTTCTCCTCCGAACGGAAGTGGAGCGCCGTCTCGTTCACCGGCCACGGGCACTGGGTGCTGGGCGCCCCGGAGGTGCTGGCCGCCGCCGGCCGCGGCGCGGTGCCGGCCGGTCGGTCGGGGGCCACCGCGGGGGGGCGGGTGCTGCTGTTGGCCGAGTCGCCGGTCGCCGTCACCGCCGCGGCACTGCCCGACGGCCTGGCGCCGGCGGCACTGGTCGTCCTGCGCGAGCAGCTGCGGCCGGACGCCGCCGAGACGGTGGCCTACCTGGTGGAGCAGGGGGTCACCGTCAAGGTGCTGTCGGGGGACGCCCCGTCGGCGGTGGCGGCGGTGGCCGACGCAGCCGGTGTGCCGGCCCTCGGCGAGCCGGTCGACGCCCGGGCCCTGGCCGACGACCAGGCGGTGGGCGAGGCGGTGGGACGCAGCAACGTGCTCGGCCGGGTCACCCCCGAGCAGAAGCGGGCGGCGGTCCGCCGGCTGCAGGCCGACGGCCACGTGGTCGCCATGGTGGGCGACGGGGTGAACGACGTGGCGGCCTTGAAGGAGGCGGACCTCGGCATCGCCATGGGCGCCGGGAGTCCGTCGAGCCGGGCGGTGGCCCGCATCGTCCTGCTCGACAGCCGTTTCGCCGTGGTGCCCGACATCCTGGCCGAGGGCCGGCGGGTGGCGGCCAACATCGAGCGGGTGGCCAACCTCTTCGTCACGAAGACGGTGTATGCCGTGCTGCTGGCGGTGGTGGTGGCCGCCGCCGCCGTCCCCTTCCCCTTCTTCCCGCGCCACCTGACCGTGGTGAGCTCGCTCACCATCGGGGTGCCGGGGTTCTTCCTGGCACTGGCCGCCGGCGCCCCCCGGGCGGTCCCCGGCTTCACCCGGCGGGTGCTCCGCTTCACCGTGCCGGCGGGGACGGCGGGGGGTGCCGCCACCCTGGCTGTCTACTGGCTCGCCCGAGCGGCCGCCGGCACCTCGCTCGTCCAGGCCCGCACCGCCGCCATGCTGGCGCTGTTCGCCGTCGGCCTCTGGGTGCTGCTGCTGGTCGCCCGGCCGTGGCACCCCGCCCGGGTGGCCCTGGTGGTGGCCATGGGCGGCCTGCTGGTCCCGCTGGTGGCGTTCCCGCTCGCCCGGCGGTGGCTGCTGCTCGCCGTGCCGCCGGCGGCCGTCGGATGGGAGTCGGCGCTCGCCGTGGCGACGGCGCTGGTGACCCTCACCCTCTGGCGCGGCCTCGCCAGGCGCGCTCGACGGCCGGCAGGGGGTGCTTCGGTGGCGCCCGAGCCGACGTTGGACCCTGGTCGCCGCCACCGCCGGGGATCAGCCTGAGCACATGGGACCCACCAGGGAGCCGACGGCGCCGGCGCGCCGGCGGCGATGGCTGACACAGCACCTGGCGCTGCTGGTGGTGGCGCTGACCGCCGCCGGCATCGGGCTCGGTGCGCTGCTCCACCTGCTCGGGCTCGGGTCGTCGGGAGACCCCGCCTGGGCGGCGACCGGCGCCCTCGGCGCCGCCTACGCGCTCTGGACGATGGCCGAGAGCCTCCGCCACCGGCGCCTGGGGGTCGACCTCATCGCCCTCTTGGCGCTGGTCGGAGCGCTGGCGGTGGGAGAGGAGCTGGCGGCGGCGGTGATCAGCGTCATGCTGGCCAGCGGGCGGGCGCTCGAGTCGTGGGCGGCAGGGCGGGCCACCCGCGACCTGCGGGCGCTGCTCGAGCGGGCGCCGCGGGTGGCCCACCGGTACACGCCGGGCGGGCTCGAGACGGTGGACCTCGGCGAGGTGGTGCCGGGCGACCGGTTGATGGTCGGGTCCGGCGAGCTGGTGCCGGTGGACGGGACGCTGACCGGCCCGGCGGTGCTCGACGAGTCGGCGCTGACCGGTGAGCCGCTGCCGGTCGAGCGCCCGGCCGGCGACCCGGTGCGCAGCGGCGTGGCCAACGCCGGACGGCCCTTCGACCTGCAGAGCACGGCGACGGCGGCCGACAGCACGTACTCGGGGATCGTGCGGCTGGTGGCCGCCGCCGAGGCCGAGCAGCCGCCGTTCGTCAGGATGGCCGACCGCTACGCCCTTTTCTTCCTGGGGCTGACGCTGCTCGGGTCGGCCGGCGCCTGGGTCGCCAGCGGCGCGGCGCGGGCGGTGGCCGTGCTGGTGGTGGCGACGCCCTGCCCGCTGATCCTCGGGGCGCCGGTGGCGCTCGTGTCCGGGTTGTCGGTGGCAGCCCGGAGAGGGATCGTGGTGAAGGGCGGCGGCGTGCTCGAGCGCCTGGCCCGCTGCACGACGGTCCTGTTCGACAAGACCGGCACCCTCACCGCCGGGCGGCCGCGGCTCGGTGCGGTGGTCACCGCCGGGACGGTCGCAGCCGACGAGCTGCTGGAGATGGCCGGCTCGCTCGACCAGATGTCGCCCCACGTCCTGGCGGCGGCGGTGGTGCGCGGCGCCACCGAGCGCGGCCTGCCGCTGCAGTTGCCCGAGGACGTCGAGGAGGTGGCAGGGCGAGGGATCCGGGGGAAGGTCGACGGCCGACCGGTGGCTCTCGGCAAGGCGGCGTGGGTCGGCGTGAGGGGGCGCCCGGGGTGGGCCAAGTCGGCCCGGCGGCGGGCCACGCTCGACGGGGCGCTGACCGTCTTCGTCTCGGTCGACGACGCCCCGGCGGGGGTCCTCATCCTCGAGGACCCGCTGCGCAACGACGCCACCCGCACCGTCCGGTCGCTGCGCGGCAGCGGGATCGAGCGGGTGGTGATGGTGACCGGCGACCGGCTCGAGGTGGCCGAATCCGTCGGGGCGGCCATCGGCGTCGACGCCGTGGCGGCCGAGCGGTCGCCGGCCGAGAAGCTCGACGTCGTCCGGGCCGAGCAGCGGCAGGCCCCGACGGTGATGGTGGGCGACGGCATCAACGACGCGCCGGCGCTGGCGCTGGCCGACGTCGGCGTGGCGATGGGGGCGCGCGGGGCGACCGTCTCGTCGGAGGCGGCCGACATCGTCTTGATGGTCGACCGGCTCGACCGCCTGGGCGAGGCGAGGGCGATCGCCGCCCGCACCCGCCGGGTCGCCGTCGAGAGCGTGGTGGCTGGGATGGCGATGTCGCTGGCGGCCATGGCGGCGGCCGGCCTCGGTCTCCTGCCGGCGGTCTGGGGGGCGCTGTTGCAGGAGGCGATCGACGTGGCGGTCATCCTCAACGCCCTGCGCGCCCTGCAAGTGCCGCGGCGGGCAGCGGTGCTCGACCGGGAAGGGGCCGAGCTGGCCCGGCGGTTCGGGGCCGAGCACGGCGCCATCCGGGACGACGCCGAGCAGCTGCGGGCGGCCGCCGACACCCTCGGCGTGCTCGAGCCCGGCGCCGCCCTGGCGGCGGTGTCCTCGGCCTACCGGATGCTGGTCGACCAGGTCGTCCCGCACGAGCTGGCCGAGGACGAGGCCCTCTACCCGGCGATCGACCGGGCGCTCGGGGGTACCAACCCCACCGGACCGATGAGCAGGGAGCACGCCGAGATCGCCCACCAGGTCCGGCGTCTCGGGCGGCTGCTCGACGAGATCGACCCGGCCAGCCTCGACGACGAGGACGTGATCGAGCTCCGACGCCTCCTCTACGGGCTGGCGGCCGTGCTCGCCCTCCACACCGCCCAGGAGGACGAGAGCTACCTCTCGATGGCGGCACCCCTCGGCCCGACGGGCGGCCGCCCCTCCCCGGAGGGGGCGGAGGAGGCGGCGGGCTGACCGGCCGATCAGCCGGCCCGGAGGACCGGCAGGAGCCGCTCGACGGTGGCCGAAGGGATCGCGAACCCGATGTTCTGGGCGGTCGTCGACCCGTTCGAGGTGGCGACGGCGGTGTTGATCCCGACGACCCGGGCGCCGGTGTCCACGAGCGGGCCGCCCGAGTTCCCCGAGCTGATGGCGGCGTCGGTCTGGAGCATCCCGGTCAGGGTGTGGATGGTGCCGTCGGCCGCCTCGGTGGTCACCTCCCGGCCTTTTGCCGAGACGATGCCGTCGGTCACCGACGGGCCGCCGGAGAGCCCGAGGGCGAAGCCGACCGCCACCACCTCGTCGCCGACGGCCACCCGCGCCGAGCTCGCCCAGGTGGCCGGCCGCAGGTCGACCGACCCCGCCAGCTGCAGCAGCGCCAGGTCGTTTCCCGCCGACTCGCCCAGCACGCGGGCGCTCCTCGGCGCGGTGCTGCCGTTGAGGGTGACCTCGATGCGCGACGCTGCGGCCACCACGTGGTCGTTGGTCACGACCTCGCCGGAGGCGGTGACGACCACGCCGGTGCCAGAGGAGGTGACGGTGGCGGTGCCCGACGGCGACGTCGGGTCGGCCATCTCGACGGTGGCCGAGATGGCGACCACCGACGGGAGGACCTTGGCCAGGATGCTCCTGATGCCCGTCGGGGTCGCCGTGACCGCCGCCGAGGTCCCGCGCCCGACGACGACCGTCGAGCTGCCCCACCCGGCCCAGTGGCCGACGCCGAGGCTGACGCCGGCGCCGATCACCGCCGCTGCCACCACCCCCGCCAGCATCTGGCGGCCGGTGAAGCCACGCCCGCCCGGTTCGCCGGCCGGGGGCCCAGGGAGGAAGACCGGCCCAGGACCTCGGGCGGGCGGCGACCCCGGGGGCAGCGGCGGGCCGGGCGTCGTCGTCGACATCGATCCCAGCGTGCGCCGTTGGCTGGGGTTGGCAAAGGGCCGAAAGTCCGCGACGACACCGCCCGGCTCGCCGTCATCCTCGAGCCGTTCGGTTCCTCGGCGGTGGGCAACCGGTCCCGCTCCCGGTCCCGGTCCCGGTCCCGGTCGAAGGGCTCAGGGCTCAGGGCTCGAAGCGGAAGCCGACGCCGCGGACAGTCACCAGGTGGCGGGGACGGGCCGGGTTCGGCTCGATCTTGCGGCGGAGCCGCTTGACGTGGGTGTCGAGCGTCCTCGTGTCGGCCAGGTCCTGGTCCCACCAGAGCCGGTCGATGCACCACTCGCGCGTCACCACCTGGCCGGGGTGCGCCAAGAGCAGCGCCAGGAGGTCGAACTCCTTGCGCGACAGGTCGACCGATCGCCCGTCGACGGTGACCTCACGGCGGCCGGTGTCGAGGCGCACCGGCCCCGCCGAGAGCACCTCGTCGTGCGACACGGCGACGGCGCTGCCGCGCCGGAGCACCGCCCGCATCCTCGCCACGAGCTCGCGGAGCCGGAACGGCTTGGAGACGTAGTCGGAGGCGCCGAGCTCGAGCCCGAGGACGACGTCCACCTCGGCGTCTCGGGCGGTCACCATGATGATCGGCACCTCTGCGAGGGCGCGCAGCCGCTGGCAGAGCTCGACCCCGGACTGGTCGGGGAGCATCACGTCGAGCAGCACCAGGTCGGGACGGATCCGGTGGAACAGGCGGAGCGCCTCGTGACCGTCGCCGGCCACCTCGACGGCAAAGCCCTCGCGGGCCAGGCCGGACGCCAGTGCCTGGCGGTACGACTCCTCGTCGTCGACGACCAGCACGAGCGGTCGACCGTCGCGTCCGGGGGGTGCGGCGCTGCGGTGGGTGTCGGTCACCGTCACCGCTCGTCCGGGTCCCCCGTGCCCATCAGGCCGCGTCGTCGGGGAGGCGCAGGTACCACGAGGGGTGCGCCCGTTGTCCGTCGGCGGGCGGCGGCCGGAAGGGGGGGGTTTCCGCCGCCGCCCGGCACAGACCCGAGACGGCCCGTTCGACGAGCCGTCCCCGGCGCCGGGCGGCCGTCCCCGGCAGCGGCAGCGGGATCACCCGTGCCTGCCCGGGAGGCCCGGCAGCCTCGCCGGAGGCCGGGGTGGTCCGCCCCGCCCCGCCCCGCTGACCAGGTGTCTGCGCCATCGCTTCGCACGGTACGAAGCCCAGGTGAACTGCCCGCGAATCGCCAGCAACACCGAGGTGTCCCGCAGATGAACTCTTCGGCGGCGGCCCCGCCGGGCGTCCGGGTTACGCTGCGGCGGTCGAGCCGCGCCGAGTGGGCCGGCGGCTCCGGATCGGAGGTGAGGTGGTGGCCATCTCGGGGATGGGCGGCGGGGTGAAGCAGCGCGACCTGGTCAAGATGACCCCCGACGAGGCGGACGAGTTCGTCCGCCGGCACCGGACGATGAGCATGTGCACGCTGAACCACGACGGCTCGATCCACGCCGTGGCGATGTGGTACGGGTTCCTCGAGGGGACGGTGGCCATCGAGACCAAGGCCAAGTCGCAGAAGGCGCGGAACCTCCGGCGCGACCCGCGGATGACCTGCCTTTTCGAGTCCGGGGAGACCTACGAGACCCTCCAGGGGGTGGAGCTGGTCGGCCGCGGCGAGATCGTCGAGGAGCCGGAGCGGATCTGGGAGCTCGGGGTGAGCGTCTTCGAGCGCTACCAGGCCCCCTACACCGAGGAGCTCAAGCCGTTCGTCGAGATGATGCTGCACAAGCGGATCGTGGTGAAGCTCCACGTCGAGCGGGTGGTGAGCTGGGACCACCGCAAGCTCGAGATGGCGCCCGGGGCGTCGGGCACCTCCGCCTCCTAAGCTGACGCGCCGTCAGCTCACCACGCGGCGAGGCACGCCCGCCCCGCCGACCACCGGGAAGACGGGAGGTCGCCGTGCTCGACTACGTGATCCGTTCCGGGACGGTCGTCGACGGGACCGGCGCACCGGCCCGCCAAGCCGACGTCGGGCTGCTCGACGGGGTGATCGTGGCGGTCGGGCGGGTGGAGGAGCACGGGGTGGTCGAGCTCGACGCCGACGGGATGGTGGTCGCGCCCGGCGTCGTCGATCCCCACACCCATTACGACGCCCAGCTGTTCTGGGACCCCTCGGCGTCGCCGTCCAACCTCCACGGGGTGACGACGGTGATCGGCGGGAACTGCGGCTTCACCCTCGCCCCGCTCGAGCCGGGGGACGCCGACTACCTGCGGCGGATGATGGCCAAGGTCGAGGGGATGCCGCTCGCCGCCCTCGAGCACGGGGTGCCGTGGGACTGGCGCAGCTTCGGTGAGTACCTCCACCGGCTCGACGGCCGGCTCGGGGTGAACGCCGGGTTCCTCGTCGGGCACTGCGCCCTGCGCCGCAAGGTCATGGGGGCGGCACGGGCGGCGGAGGTGGCGACCGACGAGGAGATCGCTGCCATGCGGAGGTTGCTCGGCGAGTCGCTGGCCGCCGGCGGCCTCGGGTTCTCGTCGTCGCAGTCCCGCACCCACAGCGACGGGGAGGGGCAGCCGGTCACCTCGCGCTTCGCCGACCGCCGCGAGATGCTGGCGTTCTGCGAGGAGGTGGGCGCCCACGAGGGGACGACGCTCGAGTACATCACCTCGGGCTGCCTCGACACGTTCTCCGACGACGAGATCTCGCTGATGGCCGAGATGAGCGCCACGGCCCGGCGGCCGCTCAACTGGAACGTGCTGACGGTCGACTCACGGGCGCCGGAGAAGGTGGCGCGCCAGCTCGAGGCATCCGACGCCGCTGCGGCGGCCGGCGGCCGGGTGGTGGCGCTCACGATGCCGACCCTCGTCCCGATGAACATGAGCTTCCTCAACCACTGCGCCCTGTTCCTGATCCCCGGCTGGGACTCGGTGATGGCGTTGCCGGTGCCCGAGCGGATGCGCGAGCTCGCCGACCCTGGGGTCCGGCACCGGCTGGACGAGCTGGCCCACGCCGAGAGCCTCGATCACTGGTTTGCTCCTCTGGCAGCGCTCGCGCGGTCGTTCTGGTTTTTTCTGCCACCGGTCCGCTGGATCAGTGACCAGATGAAGCTGGACCAGGAATTTCTCGCCGACCGCAGGGCCGTCGACCACTTCGGAACTTCCGGGGGATACGCCTCGTCTCTGGTGGCCCTGGCCTCGCCGATCCGCCTGGCCGGAGACCCGGAAGCTTCCACGCGTTCCCAAACGGTGTCCTCCTTCCAGGAAGGTGGGCTGGCCTCGTCGCTTTTCCAGCGGGTGATGATGCTCCTGAGCTGTCCCTTTGCCATCGAGGGGCGGACGCCGCTCTGGTGGCGATGGTCCACGGCCGCGACGATCGCCGGGGTCACTCTCGCGGCCTCCTGCCTGACACTTCGAGGACTCGCCGGATGGTCGTCCTCGCGACCTTCGGCGAGCCTGCAGGCCGCTCGATCGTTCCGTCTTCCTCATCTGGCCATCGGCCAGCGCGAGCATGATGACCAGCCGTTCGACCTCCGATTTCGACTGCCCGACCATTTCACCATGACCTTCGAGGTGATGGCCGAGCCCGCCGAGCTTTCTGAGATCGAGATGCTCGGCCACAAACTCGGTGAGCCTCGGGAACTGGATCCAGGCCGGTCAGCCTACCGCCTCTGGCACCGGGTAAAGATCATCCGAGCCTCGGGCCACGAACAGGTCGAAGTCGACGGTCAATCCCGGCCTGCCGGGTCCGGGCCGTCCCGACCAGCGACCTGGCTCACCATCCAGACCCCAGCCGGTCGAACGACCCGACTGCGTGACCTTGAACTGATCTGGTGAGGTCGTCCGCCACCCGCCGCGAGTCGGGCCAGGATTCGATCCGAAGGCGACAGATCCTCGGACAAGAAGCCGAAACGTCTTACCGGCGAGATCGGCGAATTCTTGATCATGCTTGAAATGGCGTGCCAGACTCCGACCGTAGGAAGGCGACCTCGGTCGATCGGTCGCTGAAAGCTCAAATAGGCGATATCAATCTCAAAGAGGTCGAACAGCCGAAACGACAGCATGCCAGCGATCGGCGAGGACCGGATGCTTTCATTAATTTTAAAATTGAACAATTGATCACATATTTAACAATATATAGTCGATAATTTCATAAGTAGTAGCATTTTACAAGAACAATAAGAACACAGCCACAAATAGTGATCGGATTATTGCCTAAATTCTTATGACGAGTCATGACTTAATCGACCTTTTTTTGCGATGTTTTTGCAGAACAATTCATGTATTTTATCATATTGATCTATAGTTTCAAGAGGCAGGATTCTCGACAAAAAATTGTGGCTGAGCCGGTTGTGCTCCAGTGTCAACCAACTGGACAGTCGTGTTGACTCGGTAGTGATCCGGGTAACGCAATAATATTCAATATCTTGCAAGTCCTGCTGACGATCTTGACATGGCCCCCTGCCGACTGCTTAACTAGTCATGCTTGACCCCCCCCTTCCAAGCCATCTCGGCTTTTGAATCACTTTCAAGCCAACCGAATACAACCGTAGTTCGTCAACCAGGAGTGTTTGTTGATGAGTTTCTTCGCCCTGCGCGGCCGCGCGCGCCGCGTTTCGGGGTCCGTGCGGCGACGCACTGGATCGTCATTCCTCTCCCGGATCGAATTGCTTGAGGGCCGGCAACTGCTGGCCGCGGGCAACTTCGGAATCAATGTTCAGATTTCTGCTTATGCCAGTTTCGTCAACCTTCTCCAGACTCCAGGATCCTGGGTCGACTCCTCGGGCAACTCGAACACGCTCGTCTACAATGCCAGCGGCGATCCCGAGAGCGACGCGTCGGTCCGCTTCGATTTGCGAGTCAATCAACCCTGGAATGGCCCTGATCCCAATGCCGTCGCTCCCGACCTGACCGGAACTTATTCGCTCAGTTTTCAGGGTCAGGCGACCATTCAGAGCGAATATCCAGGCTTCAGCACTCCGTTCACGGTTCAGAATCAGTCCTACAACGCGATGACCAATACCACGACGGCTCAGCTCGTCGTTCCGAGCACGAATTACTCCGATTTTTTCGCGATCTCGTTCAGCAATACCCAGGCGACCCCGGCGAGCGCGATCAATACCGGAATCAGCGACGCCGCGCTGATCCGGCCGGGATATGCCGCGGGCAGCACCCAGCTTTACACCGATCAGTTTCTGGCGGCCCTGCAACCGTACTCGACCCTGCGTTACCTTGGCCCGGATAATGCCAACGGTCAGCCTTTCTTCAACGGCACCACCCTGATCACCGAAGGTGCCGCTCAGGTCGATCAGACGGGCATGCCCTGGGAATACCTGATCGCCCTAGCGAATCAGACGAACACCGACATGTGGGTGAACGTGCCCGAAGGCGCCACCAACGACTACATCACGGCCATGGCCAACATCTTCAAAAATGGGGGTACGGTGGCCGGGGTGTCTTATCCCGGGCTGAAGTCGAACCTCAAGGTGTATCTCGAGTACTCCAATGAGGTCTGGGGCGGAATTCCCTTCAACGATTACTACCAGGAAGCCGCTGTCCAGAATTCCGCGACCAATCAACCGTTGTCGACCTTCTCTGGCAACCTCGACGTCTACAACAACGCTGACGGCACGACGACGACCGACGTCAATACCGCGGTGGGTCGTCGTTATCTCGAAGAGACCGCCGATATCGGCCAGATCTTTCAGAGTGTTCTCGGCAGTGATCCGACCCATCAGCGGATCCGACCCGTCCTGGGCTGGCAAGAGGGCAATCCCTCGTTCTTCCCCGGGGCGCTCGACTGGTATCAGCATTACTTCGGATCGGCCAGCGCCGCGTTTTATGGAATCGGCGACGCCAATTACATGGACGCGAGCGATTATTCCTCGGTCAGCAACGCGATCAGCTCGATGCAGTCTTACCTGACCTCGTTCTCGATCACCGACACGATGCATTACACGGCGATCGCGGACGCCTACGGACTGGCCAACGTTTCCTACGAGGGCGGGCCCTCGGTGGGAGCGGACGGTTCGACGGCCGCGGGCCAGGTGGCCCTGGCGACTTCCCGGTCTGCCGGGATGGAGCCGTTGATCCTTCAGGAATATCAGGACTTCTACGCGGCCGGCGGGACTCTGGCATTACTTTACAACGGCCCGTTCGATACCTGGAGTCCGCAAAATGAATGGGCCGCGGCCGAACTCGCTCAGGTGAACAACCCGACCGCCGCGGCAAAGTACCGAGGAACGGTGGATGTCGCCAGTGCCTTGCCGGTTGCGCCTTCGGTTGGAATTGCGGTTCCCGCGACGGGATCGACCAGCTTCTCCGCTTCGAGCGACTCGCTGAACGATAGCTTCGTCGCTCCGAGCACCGGCCAGCACGGAATCTGGCTCCTCAATGTCGCCTCGACGCACACTTACGACCTGAAACTGACAACCAACAGCAACTCCGGCAACCCCCCCGCCCAGATCGAAGTCTTCGATAACAACACCCAGATCGGCGGCGTCTATTCCGTGGGGGGGAGCTCGGTCTTCGACCTGGGCAACTTGACCCTGCCCGCCGGCCTCAACTCGCTCTCGCTTTATGTCGTGCACGGCCAGAACGACCCGAGCGGCATCAACGGCGATGTCGTCCCCGCCTTCTTGACTCTCATCCAGCCCGGCGGGGTCCTGGTCGGCGATTCCAGCTTCGAGGCGATCAACGTCGGCAGCGGAAACGTCCAGTATGGCGTTTCCGGCGGGGTCTGGAATTTCGTCGGCTCGTCGGGCAATGGATCGGGGATCGCCGGCAACAATTCGTCGATGACTTCGGGCAACCCCCCGGCGCCTCAAGGGTCGCAGGTGGCCTTCCTCCAAGGGAACAGCACGATCACCCAGTCGATTCCCTCATGGCCGGCCGGGGCCTATGCCATCTCCTTCTCCGCGGCCCAGCGAGGCAACGGCGGCGGCAACCAGAACTTCGAGGTCTTGATCGACGATACCGTCGTCGGCACGTTCGCCCCGTCTTCCTCGACCTATCAGACCTACACCACGCAGACCTTCGCCGTCTCTGCCGGAGTTCACGTCATTGAATTTCTCGGTCTCGACAGCGTGGGAGGCGACAACACCGACCTGATCGACGGCGTCGGCATCGCCAATGCGATCTCGCCGACAGTCACCGACTACAACATGGCGACAGGCGGGACCGCCACGGACTCCGGTCCGGACGGCGCGACCTCCAATCAAGGAGTGGCGCAGGCTTTCGACGGCAGCGCGACCTCGATGTTGGTCCTGAACTCGAGTACCGGCTGGATTCAGTACCAATTCGCGGGCGGTGCCGCATACGCGGTCACCCAGTATGCCTTGACGGTTGCGAACACCACCGCGAACTACCCGGGTCGGGCTCCGAAAAGCTGGACGTTCCTGGGCTCCAATGACGGGAGCACCTGGACCACGCTGGACACGCAGACCAACCAGGCCGACACCATCGCGGGGGATACAAAAACCTACCTGATCAGCAACACGACGGCGTACAAGTTCTACCGTCTGAACATCACCGCGAACAACGGTGATACTTCCATCCAGCTCGCCGACCTTCAGCTCCTCGATACTCCCTCGGGCACTTCGCCGCTCACGAACGTGGCGACAGGTGGGACGGCGAGCGACTCGGGCAGCGACAACGCGGTCAACGGCGAAGGGGCGCCCCAGGCCTTCGACGGCTCGGCGAGCACCAAGTGGCTGACCTTCTCCAACACCGGATACATCCAGTACCAGTTCGGCGGCGGGAAGGCGTATGAC
>Ga0080006_1119463_pt1 | contig 15265 bp, 15 predicted proteins | sample RS3BMetagenome_FD_69209 | JGI IMG/M metagenome (GOLD analysis project Ga0080006, IMG submission 69209) | Ferric oxide microbial mat and aquatic microbial communities from Rainbow Spring, Yellowstone National Park, USA - RS3B (SPADES... ... | reverse complement strand
CGCGGGATGTGCACTCGTCGAGGTCGCGGGCCGGGATCCACACCCCCTCAATCCATGAGCGGCGCGCTTCATTTCCATGAACCGCCCGATCCCGGAACGAACTTCCGGCCGGCCGTACTAGGCGACTTGCTCGACCGCACTCGAAAGGGCTTCGGCGATCGAGCGGATCTCCATTACCGGAGGTACCGGGGTGATCCAAGCGCGTGGCTCGCGCCCTACGGCGGCTCGGGAAGCGAGGGCGCTGTCTAACGCGCGCTCATTTGTGGGTGCAGAGGACGTCGCTCGCGTCGCGCGTGCTCTGCAGGCACTGAAGCTCGCGGTCGGCGCAGCGCACGACGAGGACGCCGTGGGCGAGAAGCACGGGGAGCGACGCCCCCGTGCGGCGGGCGATCGCCTCCTTCGGCAGCGTCGCGTCGCACCCCTTGCTCATCGTGATGTCGATGCGCCGCCCGCTCGAGATGACGTCGGTCCTGCCGACGCCGCGGAGCTGATTCGCGATCTGCTGCGCGTACTTCGGATCCGCGGGCGCGTCGTCTGGCTGCGGCGCCTGCATCGCCGCCATGTACTGGATGGCCTTGAGCTGCACGTCCACCGGCATGGTGACCGTCACCGTGGGGCTGCTCGTCGGCACGGGGCGCGGCGGCATCACGCGTCGGGCGTCGTGCGTGGTGGCGCCCGCGGGCGCGGGCGTCGGCGCCGCCGAGGCGCTCGGCTGCGCCGAGGGAGCGACGGCCCAGGTGGCGGCCGCGTCGAAGCCGGCGAGGGGACCGCTCTTGTCGCAGGCGACGAGGCACGACAGGGCCGCGGCGGCCGGGAGCAGGCGCTTCATGGGACGGATTCTGATACGACAACGGTCGGTGAGGAAAGTCGGTGTCGTCGGCGTGGCGGTCGCGTGCGGCGCCGTGGCGGCGTCGGCGGCGCTCGCGGCGCGAGCGCAGGACGCCGGCGTCCCGGCGCCCACGATGACGTGCGAGCACGTGGACGCGCCCGGGCGCGTGCGTTGCGAGGTCGAGGCGCGCGTCGCCGAGGGCGAGTCGATCTCCTGGGGGGACGTCGTCATCGTGCAGACGCCGGATTTCGTGGGCGCGCTGCGCGGGCGCATCGGTCCGCACGACGCGACGACGCACGAGGCGCACCTCTGGCGCTGGGCGCTGGCGCTGGTCGCACGCGGGCCAGGCACCGGCGACGTGCAGGGGCGCGTGCGCCTGGTCGTCTGCCGCCGAGGGACGTGCGCGCCGCGCGAGCTGCCGGTGACGGGGCACGTGCACGTGGGCACCTGACGTCGTTCCGAGGAGCCGCTCCCGGTCGGGGCCGCGAACACGACGAGAACTTGGCCGCCGGCCGCGACCGGGGGCGAAATGGCGCGCGGATGCAGCTGCCCGGACGACTCCGTGCCACGACCCTGGGGGATCTGCTCGGCGGTCTTCACCGCGCGGCCGCGACCGGCACGCTCGAGCTGATCGAGGACCGCGGGCGCGCGCACCGCGTGCACCTCTCGCAAGGGAAGGTCGTCGCGGTCGACCTCGACGGTGCAGCCCCCTCGCTCGCGGAGATCCTGCGTCGCGAGCGCGCGGCCGACGACGACGTGCTGCGCCGCTCGCTGCTGCGAGCGATGGCGTCGCGGCGCCTGCACGGCGAGGTGCTGGTCGAGGAGTTCCACCTGTCGCCGTCCATCGTCGGCGCCGCGCTCCGGCGTCAGGTCCTCACGCGACTGGCCGCGCTCGAGCAGGTCGCCGACGCGCGCATCTCGTTCCGCGTCGCCGTCCGCCCGCCCCGCGGGGCGCTCCACGCGATGCCGCTCGAGGCGCCCGAGTTCCTGCACGGCCGCCGCCGCGCCCGCGAGCGCGCGATGCCGCGCAGCGGGCCCGCGTACGAACGACCGAGCGACGCCGACTCGGGCGCCTGGCGGGTGCTCGGCCTCGCGCCCGGCGCCGACGCAGACGCGATCAAGCGCGCCTACCGCCGCCTGGCGCGCGCCACGCACCCCGATCTGCACCCGGGCGCCAGCGCCGACGAGAAGCGCGCGCTCGAGGTCCGCTTCGCCGCCATCACCGAGGCGTACCGCGCCCTGGTGGCGTGACGCTCAGTGGTTCTGCATCAGCGTCTGCAGCGCCAGCTTCGCCTCCGGCGCGAAGTGCGAGTCGGGGAACTTTCGCAGCAGCGTGCGCCACGTGTTCTTCGCGTCGTTGTAGTCCTCGATCTCCGTCTGGCACCAGGCGAGCACCTCGAGCGCGTCGTCCTGCACCTCGCGGTCGACGGTCGTCTCGACCAGCGGCGACAAGATCGCGATGGCGTCCTTCTGCCGGTGCAGCTTGCGGTACGCGTTCGCGAGCTCGAGCTTGGCCTGCGGCGACACCGACGTCGAGTCGTCGTAGTGCAGCGACTCCTCGAACGCGCCCGCCGCCTCCTGCCAGCGCTGCAGCCGCTCGCTGTCGAGCCCCTGCTCGTAGAGCAACGTGGCCTGCTCGACGCGCGCCTTCTGCACGGCGTCGGCGAAGAACTGCTCCTCGGCCTTGCTCATCGGCTTGGTCTTCATCGACTCCCAGGCCTTGACGACGTCGACGCGCTTGCCCTCGTGCACCAGGTCGTAGAACTTCGTCGCCTCGAGCTCGGCCTCGTTGCGCTCCGCCTCGCGCGCCCGCGCCTCGTCGAGGTCCTGCTTCATGCGCGCGTTCTCGTCGCGCAGGTGCTTGCTCGTCGCGTCGATGGCCTCGACGCGCGCGTCGACCGCGAACTTGAGCGCCGCGAACACGACCACGACGAACACGACGTACGCCGTCGCGCTGTTCCACGCGAGGCGCCGCTCGTAGCCCTGCTGCCGCTTGGCGATCGACTTGATGTCGGCCGAGAGCGCGTTCGTCAGGTTGTTGGTCTTGATGACCAGGCCGCGCGACTCGATGATCTCGCGCTTGATGTCGCGCAGCTCGTCGTCCACTTCGTGCATCGCGCCCCACGCTGTACGCCGGGCCCCCCGACCCTCGCAAGCCTTCCGTGTCCCACCCTGTAGGCTCGCGACCCGTCGCGAGGCCTCGCGAGCCGTCGCTAGGAAGAGGTGTCGCCCGGAGACGCAGGAGCGGCTTTTTCCCTGGGGCACGCCGCGCGCATGACGATAGAGACGATGGGCAAGGCGTGGCTGCTGGTCGGGGCGCTCGTCGTGGTGGCGGGCTGCGGCGGGGGCGCGCCGGGGGAGGAGCCGACCGAGACGACGTCCGAGGCGCTGCAGCAGTGCGAGAGCGCCAGCGTCGAGGGGGTCGACGTCTACGACGGCAACGGCAGCATCGACTGGAACGCGGTCAAGGGCGCCGGCGTCGACTTCGCGCTGATCAAGGCGACGCAGGGGACCTACGACACGCAGACGACCTTCGCGGCCAACTGGTCGGGCGCGAAGGCGGCCGGCGTCTACCGCAGCGCGTACCACTTCTTCGACCCGACCGAGGACGGCGTCGCGCAGGCGCAGCACTACCTGTCGGTCGTCGGCACGCTCGGCCCCGACGACCTGCCGCCGATGCTCGACATCGAGTGCCCCGACGGCGACCCGAACTGCATGTACCAGGGCGGCTCGGGCGACGCGCCGGCGAGCGACATCCAGACGCGCATGTGGGACTGGATCCACACCGTCGAGCAGGCCACGGGCAAGAGGCCCATCGTCTACACGTTCGGCAGCTACTTCTCGAGCAACGCCATCGACACGACGGGCCTGCAGGCCTACCCGCTGTTCATCGCCGACATCGTGGGCGGCAACTGCTTCAGCGTCCCGGCGCCGTGGTCGAGCGCCGCCATCTGGCAGTACTCGTGGACGGGGACGGTCGCCGGCATCTCCGCCCAGGTCGATCGCGACAAGTTCATCGGCACGCTGGCCGACCTCCAGGCGCTCGCGCAAGGAGGCGGCACGCTGCCGTTCGTCAACGGCAACGACACGATGTCGGCGGTCAACTGGCCGAACGACGGCCACGTGGAGCTGTTCCTGACGACGACCGGCGGCGCCGCGCAGCACGTCTACACGAACGCCGACACCGACACGTGGACGCAGGTCTACGACTACCAGGGGGCGGCGACGTGCGGCATCGCGTCGGCGATGTGGCCGACCTCGTCGTGGGGCGCGTACGCGGAGCTGTTCGATCCCGGGACCGCCGGCGGCGACACGCAGCACCTCTACCTCGGCAAGAGCGGCTGGACGGCGTTCGCCGACTTCGGCGGGCCCGGGCTGACGCACCTGTCGTCCGTGGTCGCGCAGGACGGCCACGTCGAGGTGTACGGCCTGGCCCCCGACGGCTCGATCCAGGCCAACGCGTGGGACCTGGCCAAGGGCAACTGGGGCGGCTGGCAGTCGCTCGGCGGCGCGCTGGCGACCGGCGCAGCCCCGATCGTCTGGAACGACGGGCACATCGAGCTGTTCGCGACCGACGCGCAGGGCGCCGCGTGGCACGACTGGACGAGCGGCGGCAAGTGGGGCGGCTGGCAGTCGCTGGGCGGGCAGCTCGCGTCGCGGCCCGTGCCGGTGCGCTGGCCCGACGGCCACGTCGAGATCTACGCGCGCGGCATCGACGGCCACGCGGTCGCTTCGGTCTGGAACAAGACGTGGGCGCCGTTCGCGCCCATCGAGTCGGCGACGACCATCGAGGGCAGCATCTCGGCCGTCCTCGACCCGGCCGGAGCCGGCGCTTCCCAGGGCCCCGAGCTGTTCGCGCGGACCGCCGACGGGCACGTCGCGCATATGTGGTGGAGCGGCAAGGCGTGGACGTCGTGGACCCCGCTGGGCGACCAGCTGGCCGCCTCGGATCCGCTCGGGTGGATCCGCGCCGACGGCCACGGAGAGGTGTTCGCGGTCGACGCGGCCGGCAACGTCGTGAAGAGCTACCGGGACGGAACGGGGAGCTGGAGCGCGTGGGCGACCATCGCGACGGGCATCGACGCCTGCGCCGACAGCCCGCCCGTGGGCGCCGGAGGGGATGGGGGCGCCGGCGGGCCGGGTGGACCGGGCGACGACGCGGGCGGCGGTCCGGGCGCCTCGGGGGACGACGGCGGGGCAGGGGCTGCGGACGCCCCGCCGCCGCACGGCTCGGGCGGGGGATGCGGCTGCCTCGTCGCCGGCGACGCGGCCGGAACCCGCGGGTGGGGGGATGCGCTGGGCCTGGCCCTCCTCCTCGGCACCGCTCTGGCGCGACGAGGCCGCCGCGCCTGATGGGCCGGGGGCCGAGCCGGGGCACGATGGTTGCTCGGTGGGGGTGACGCGTGCTAGCTGACGCGCCCGCATATGCAGACGACCGACATCCGCAAGGGCATCAAGATCCAGATCGACGGCGTCCCCTACGCCGTCGTCGAGCATCAGTTCGTGAAGCCCGGCAAGGGTCAGGCGTTCACGCGCTGCCGCATCCGGAACCTGACGACCGGCAACACGATCGAGCGCACCTGGAAGTCGGGCGAGTCGGTCGAGCTGGCCGACGTCGAGACGCGCAAGATGACCTACTCGTGGGACGAGGGCGACAGCCTCGTGTTCATGGACACGAACACCGGCGACCAGCTCCACGTCATGAAGGACAAGGTCGGCGACGAGGTGCGCTTCCTCAGCGAGGGGCTCGACGTCGACATCACGCTCTTCAACGGCAACGCCATCGGCATCGAGCTGCCGCCGAGCGTCGTGCTGCAGATCACCGAGAGCGAGCCCGGAATCAAGGGCGACACGGCCAGCGGCGCGACCAAGCCCGCCAAGCTGTCGACGGGCGCGGTCGTCAACGTTCCGCTGTTCATCAAGGAAGGCGAGTGGGTGAAGGTCGACACGCGCACGGGCGAGTACCTCGAGCGCGTGAACCGATAGCCCTCGAGCGCCCCCGGCCTCAGGGCTCGAACGCGTAGACCCGCCCGTCGGCGGCGACGACGAGGCGCCCCTTCACGTCGATGAGCGTCGTGAAGCGGCGCAGGGCGGGGACCTGCGTCGCTCCGCCCCCGAACACGACGGCGCCGGTCGCAAGATCCCAGGCGTGCAGCGCGCCGTCCGACTCGGCCCCGGCCGTCCACACGAGCGCGTCGTGGGCCCCGTCGCTCGTCGTGATGATGGGCGAGCCCTGGCGGTGGCTGTTCGCGCACCACGCCGTCTTCATCTTGTGCGGCGCGCCCGGATCGAGCGCGATCGCGAGCAGGTCGCCGCTCGTGCCGCCGGGGCACTGCGTCCCCTGCGCGCCGCGGTGCCCGTGCAGCACCAGATACGTGGTGCCGCGCACCGTCGCGAACGCGCCGGACTGGATGAACTCCCCGCTGACCATCGTGTCGCTCCCGACGTTCGCGGTCCCGATCCCGCCGAGGTTCGAGCGATCGAGCAGGTAGACCTTGCCGTCCTTGCCCTGCGCCACGACGAGCGCCGACGGCTCGAGCGCCGGCGCGTCGACGACGAGCGGCCCCGAGCCGCCGAGATCGAGGTCGTCCGGATCGAGCGTGGTGCTCCAGTCGTCCGGGACGAAGTAGTCGTTCGGCTGCTCGGAGAAGGTCGGCCCCGCCTCGAAGCGCAGCACGCCCTCGCTGCCGCCCCAGGTGCTCGTGTCGTCGGTGCGGTTGCCCGTCACCGCGAAGATGCTCGTGCCGTCGCTGGCCGGCCCGCCCGGAGCCCACATCCCGGCGGCGCGCGCCGGCGTGGCGTACGTCCGCACGCCGGCAGGGTTCGCGATCGGCACGCCGACCAGCCACCCGTGGTAGTCGCCGCAGTCGCCCGAGTGGCCGCCGTAGGCGACGTACGCCACGCCCCCGACGACGAGCACGGCGCTGCGCTGGTTCTCCGGCTGCGGCGAGAACGAGCGCCCCATCGGGTCCTTCAGCGTCGACGCATCGACGCGCCACCGCTCGCTGCCGTCGTCGATCGACAGCGCGTGGATCGTGTGCGTGGCGATGCTTCCGCCGGCGTCCGCCGTCGCGGCGTCGAACACGATCGTGCGCGACGCCGGGTCGATCGCCGGCGTCCCGGTCACGCCGATGGGCGAGACGTTGCCGCACCCGGCGCCGGTCTGCTTCGCGGGGGTGCCGACCGACACGTGCCAGACCACGCCGCCCGTCGTCTCGTCGAGCGCGTAGACGTCGTCGCTCTCGGTGGCCACGTAGAAGGCGCCCTTGCCGCCGGGGCCGTTCTCCACGTACAGCGGTTGCCCGTAGACGTTGCCCTGGATGGTGCCGTCGAAGCTCGTGTCGCGGTGCAGCGTGGCGACGCTCGCCTTCGTGATCGCCGGGTCGACGTAGAACCCGTCGCGATTCAGGTGATCGTGAAACTCGAGCACGGAGGCGCCCACGGCGGGACCGCCTTGCTCGTTGGCGCCCGAGGCCGAGCCGTGCCCGCAGCCGGTCGGGCCGGTCCACGGCGCCAGACCCGTGAGCCCCACGGACGCGGACGCGACCAGCACGCGGCGGAGCACGAGCACGCCGGATCGTAGCGCGCCGATTGCGCGGGTCCCGGAAAACGAGCATCATCCATCCCATGGAGTGGACGACGCCCGAGTACGCCGAGATCAAGATGGACGCCGAGATCGGCTCGTACCAGGAAGACGGCCGCGACCCGCTGCCCTTCGCCGACGGCGAGCCGCGAGAGCAAGACGCGGAGTGACGCAGAGGCTGCGCGCGCAGGTCCTCGGCTCGGCCGCCGGCGGCGGCCTGCCGCAGTGGAACTGCGCCTGTGACAACTGCGTGCTCGCGCGCCGCGGTGACGCGCGCGTGGCGGCACGCACGCAGGACTCGATCGCCGTGTCGAGCACGGGCGATCGGTGGCTGCTCGTCAACGCGTCGCCGGACGTGCTCCGGCACGTCGAGCGCTTCGCCCCGCTTCAGCCGCGCGCGCCGCGGCACACGCCGATCGCGGCCATCGCGCTCACCAACGGAGACCTCGACCACGTCGCCGGCCTGCTGTCGCTGCGCGAGTCGCAGCCGCTCGTGGTGCTCGCGACCGAGCGCGTGCGCGCCGGGCTGGTCGATCGCAACGCGATGCTCCGCACGCTGCAGCGCACCCCCGACCAGGTGCGCTGGGTTCGCCTGGAGCTCGGGCGCGAGGTCGTGCTGGACGACATCGGGGTGGGGGTTACGGCGCTGCCTGCGCCCGGCAAGCTCCCGGTGCACCTGGTGGGGCTGCTCGAGCCGTCGGCGGAGGACAACGTGGCGCTGCGCGTGCGAGAGCTCGCCGGCAACGGCGCGCTCGCGATCGCCACGTCGACGGGCTCGCTCGACGGCGTCGACGATCTGGTGCGCGACGCCGACGCGGTGCTTTTCGACGGGACCTTCTGGAGCGAGGACGAGCTCGTTCGCCAGGGCCTCGGCCGCGCGCTGGCGCGCGACATGGCGCACGTGCCCGTCGGCGGCGAGGGCGGGAGCCTCGCGCGCCTTGCGCATCTGCGCGCCGGGCGCCGGATCTACACGCACGTGAACAACACGAACCCGATGCTGCGCGAGGGCTCGCCGGAGCGCGCCGCCGTCGAGCGCGCAGGCTGGGTGGTGGCGACCGACGGGCTGGAGGTCTTCGCGTGATGAGCGACGCGCCGCTGCCGGCCGAGGCGTTCGTCGAGCGGCTGCGCGCCGAGGGGGCGGCGCGCTACCACAGCCACCACCCGTTCAACCTGCGCATGCACGCGGGGCAGCTCTCGCAGGACGAGCTGCGGCGCTGGGTGCTCAACCGCTTCTACTACCAGACGCGCATCCCCATCAAAGACGCGCTCCTCGTCTCCAAGAGCGACGATCCGGCGTTCCGGCGCGCGTGGGTGCGGCGCATCCACGACCACGACGGCACGAAGGAGGGGGAGGGGGGGCTGCACGAGTGGTTGCTGCTCGCGCGCGCGGTGGGGCTCGACGAGGCGGAGGTGCGCTCGTGCCGGCGCGTGCTGCCGGGCGTGCGGGCGGCCTGCGACGCCTACGTGCAGCTCGTGCGCGATCGGTCGCTGCTCGAGGCGGTCGCGTCGTCGCTCACCGAGCACTTCGCGCCCGACATCATGCGCACGCGCGTCGCCGCGTGGGAGCAGCACTACCCGTGGGTGGACCGGGAGGCGCTCGCGTACTTCCGCGCCCGCGTGCCGCGCGCGACCCGCGACGCCCAGGAGGCGCTCGCGTTCGTCGTGCAGCACGCGACCACGCGCGACGCTCGGGAGGCGTGCGTCCGCGCGCTCGTCGACAAGTGCCGGATCCTCTGGGCGATGCTCGACTGCGTCGCGGAGGCGAGGACGTGAAGCCGCGCCTGTCGCGAAAGGCGCGCGTGCGCCCCGATCCGCGCGACGGCCGCCCGGTGCTCCTGTCGCCCGAGCGCGGCCTGCGCCTCGGCGACACGGCCGCCGCCGTCGTCGCCCTCTGCGACGGCACGCGCACGGCCGATCAAATCGTCGACGAGCTCGCCGCCCGATACGGCGCCGACCGCGCCCGCGTCGCGGCCGACGTCGACGCCTTCCTCGACGATCTGCGCGCGCGCGCCCTCCTGGAGGACGGAGAGGAGGGAACAGGAAGACGGGAAGACGGGAAGGGGATTGGGGTGAAGCCATTGGAACCCCAAACCTTCCCGTCTTCCCGTCTTCCTGTGAATTCCCCTGCCGCGAACGAGCGTCCGTACACGCTCGTCGCGGAGCTGACGCACCGGTGTCCGCTGGCGTGCCCGTACTGCTCGAATCCGCGGGAGCTCGTGCGCGGCGGCGACGAGATGCGCACCGACGAGTGGACGCGCGTCGTCGACGAGGCGGCGGCGCTCGGGGTGATGCAGGTGCACCTGACGGGGGGCGAGCCGCTGGCGCGCTCGGACCTCGAGGCCATCGCGGCGCACGCGCGCGCGCGCGACCTCTACGTGAGCCTCGTCACGAGCGGCGTGCCCCTCGAGCGCGCGCGCCTCGAGCGCCTGGCCCCGTCGCTCGACCACGTGCAGCTCAGCGTGCAGGACGCCGACCCGTCGTCGAGCGACGACATCGCCGGACTGCCGTCGCACGCCGCGAAGATGCGCGTCGCGGCCTGGGTCAAGGATCTCGGCCTGCCGCTCACGGTCAACGTCGTCCTCCACCGCGCGAACATCGACCACGTCGACGACGTCGTGGCCATGGCCGAGCGCCTCGGCGCCGACCGCCTAGAGCTCGCCAACGTGCAGCTCGTGTCCTGGGCGCTGGCCAACGACGAAGCGCTGCTGCCCGCGCGCGACCAGCTCGATCGCGCGCGCGCCGCCGCGCAGCAGGCCAGAGAGCGCGCGCGCGGCCGGATGGAGGTCGTCTTCGTGCTGCCCGACTGGTACGCCGAGCGGCCGCGGGCGTGCATGGACGGCTGGGGGCGGCGGTTCGTCGTCGTCGCCCCCGACGGGACCGTGCTCCCGTGCCACGCCGCGCGCGCGCTGCCGCTCTCGTTCGACGGCGTGCGATCGATGCCGCTCGCGCGCGCCTGGAACGACGGCGCCGGGATGCGCGCCTTCCGCGGGCAGGAGTGGATGGCCGAGCCGTGCCGCAGCTGCGACCGCCGCGATGCCGACTTCGGCGGCTGCCGATGCCAGGCGTTCGCGCTCACCGGCGACCTGCGCGCCACCGATCCGGCCTGCGCCCTGGCGCCGCGGCACGCCGTCGTCGTCTCGGCGCGCGCCCGCGCCGAGCGGGCGGCGAACGACCGCCATTGGCTGTACCGGGGGCGCTAGCCAACCGCACGTGCGCGTCGCCTCCCTGGCCCTCCGGTCCGTCGTCGTCCTCGCCGTCTTCGCGTGGGCGCTGCTCGCCTACCTGGCGCTGCGCGTCGCCGGGCGCGGCGACGAGCCCGACGATCGCGACGCGCTCCGTGGCGAGGTCCTCGCGCGCGCGCTCGAGCGGCTCGGGGCGACGTTCGTCAAGCTCGGGCAGATCCTCGCCACGCGTCCCGACGCGCTCCCGGCCGGGATCACGCGAGCCCTCGCGCGTCTGCAGGACGACGTGCCGCCGGCGCCGTTCGCGGAGGTCGAGCAGATCCTGGCCGAGGATCTGCCGCCGGAGGCGCGCGCCCGCCTGCAGTCGATAGACCCCGAGCCGGTCGCCGCCGCCAGCGTCGCCCAGGTGCACCGCGGCACGCTCGACGACGGACGCGTCGTCGCCATCAAGGTCCAGCGGCGGCGCGCGCGATCGCAGATCGACCGCGACCTGGCGCTGATGTCCTTCGGTGCGCGCGCGCTCGATCGCCTGCCCGGCATGCGCTGGGTGTCGCTGCCCGGCGCGGCCGACCGCTTCGCCGCGGCGCTGCGCGCGCAGCTCGATTTCACGCTCGAGGCCGCGAACAACCGCCGCCTGGCGCGCAACTTCGCCGGCGACGATCGCATCCGCGTGCCGGAGCTCGTCGACGAGCTCTGCTCGGGACGCGTGCTCACGATGGAGTTCGTCGACGGAGTCAAGCCGACCGAGGTCGTCGAGGGGCGCGTCGAGCTCGCGCAGGCGGGCTTCCGCTGCATCGCCAAGATGGTCTTCCTCGACGGCTTCGTTCACGCCGACATGCACCCGGGGAACCTCATGTTCACGCGCGACGGGCACGTCTACCTCATCGACATGGGGCTCGTGGCCGAGGTCCCCGAGCCGATGCGCAAACCGTGGGTGGAGACCTTCGTCGCCGTGGCCACGTGCGACGGGGTGCGGGCGGCGGAGCTCTTCTACACGTACGCCCCGGCGGTGGGCACGGCCGACTACGCCGCGTACGAGGCGGCCGTGGTCGCGCACCTCGAGAAGCTGCGCGGCCGACCCCTCGCCGAGATCGAGGTGACGACGGCCGTCGGCGGCGCCATGGCGATCCTGCGCGAGCACCGCGTGCAGGTCGACCCGACGTTCACCGTCGTGCAGCTCGCGATGCTCGTGGCCGAGGGGGTGGGCAAGCAGCTCGACCCGGCGCTCGACGTGTACGCGTGCGCCACGCCGATCCTCGCCCAGGCCGCGGTGCGCTGGACCGACGGGATGCCGCCCCGGCGGCCCGTCCCCGCCCGCGCCGCATCGTGCTAAGGAGCGAGGCATCGAAGTCTACGGCAACAAGACCGGCCTCTCGCCGTCGGCGCTGCGCGCGCTCGAGCGCCTGTACAGGCGCCGCGTCCCCGCGGACGACGTCACCACGCCCGAGCTGACGCGTTCGCTCGCTGCCGTGTCGCTCGAGACCGGGCGGCAAGTGGGCGTGCTCGTCCACCGCTCCGGGCAGGTCGACTACGTCGTCGTCGGCGACGCGGGCAAGCTGATGCTCCCCGACATCGGCCGCCTGCGCGCGGCCGAGGGGCGCTTCCGCGGCCTGCGCCTCGTGCACACGCACCTGCGCAGCGAGCCGCTGACGCGCGACGACCTGGTCGACCTGGTCCGCCTGCGGCTCGACCTCGTGGCCGCCATCCAGCTGTCGCACGCCGGCGAGCCTCGCTCGATCGTCTACGCGCACAACGTCCCGACCGAAGAGGACGGCGCGCCGCCGTACCGCGAGATCGGCCCGCTGCCCATCGGTCAGGCGCACGTCGACGTCGCGCGGCTGATGACCGACCTCGAGGCGGAGTTCGCGCGCCGCGCCCGCGCGCGCGCGGTGAAGGCCAAGGACGGCCGCGCGATCCTCGTGCACGTGGGCGACAAGTCCAAGGGCGCCGGCGCCGTGCACGAGGCCGACGAGAGCATGCGCGAGCTTCGTGAGCTGGCGCGCACCGCCGGCGTGGACGTCGCCGAGGGCATCGTGCAGATGCGCGACTCCATCGATCCGAAGTTCGTGATGGGCAAGGGCAAGCTCGAGGAGGTCGTCGTGCGCGCCATGCAGCAGGACGCCGGCGTGCTCGTCTTCGACCGTGAGCTCAGCCCGGCGCAGGCGAGCGCGATCGCCAAGCACACCGACCTGAAGGTCATCGACCGCACGCAGCTGATCCTCGACATCTTCGCCCAGCGCGCCGAGAGCCGCGACGGCAAGCTGCAGGTGGAGCTCGCGCAGCTCAAGTACGCGATGCCACGCCTCGCGCAGAAGGACGACTCGCTCTCGCGCCTCACGGGCGGCATCGGGGGTCGCGGCCCCGGCGAGACGAAGCTCGAGATCGGCCGCCGCCGCGCCAAGGACCGCGTGTCGCATCTCGAGCACCAGCTCAAGCAGCTCGCCCGCCAGCGCGAGCAGCGCCGTCGCAAGCGCACGCGCGAAGGCGTGCCCACGGTGGCGATCGTCGGCTACACGAACGCCGGCAAGAGCACGCTGCTCAACACGCTGACCGGCGCCGAGGTCCTCGCCGAGGACAAGCTGTTCGCGACGCTCGACACGCGCTCGCGCACGCTGCGCTGCGGCTGGGCGGGGTGGGGCGAGCGCGAGGTCGTCATCACCGACACGGTGGGCTTCATCCGCAAGCTGCCCAAGGACCTGTTCGCGGCGTTCCGCGCGACGTTCGAGGAGGCCGCCGACGCGGACCTGCTGCTGCACGTCGTCGACGCGAGCGACTCCGCGAAGGACGACCACGCGCGCACCGTCCTGAAGGTGCTCGAGGACCTCGACCTGCTCGAGATCCCGCGCCTGCTCGTGTTCAACAAGACCGACCTCCTCGAGCCGTCCGAGCTGCGGATGCTCGAGCGCTCGCACCCCGAGGCGGCATTCGTCAGCGCCACCCACCGCGACACGACGCGGCCGCTCATCGAGCGCATCGCGCGCGAGCTGGCCGACAAGTGGCGGGCCAGCGCGCGCGGCCCCGACGTCGAGCCGGAGGTGGTGCTCGAGGGCGACGGCGAGGAGAACGCCCACGCCGACGCCGCGGAGCTGACGACCGTGGAGGAGATGCTGCGCGCCGCGGGCAAGCGCGCCAAGGTCTTCCAGGGCGCCGCCAAAGGGCCGGTCACCGCGCCCGTTCGCGCGCGTTGACCGACCGGTCAGCGACTTGCGCCCAGCGCAGCGCGCCCGGTGCTCGCAGGCGAGTGAGTGGATTCGACCCGCGCGAGCTTTCCCGTTTTGCGTCGCTTGCGTGAATACGGAGCAGTCCGTCTCCGTCTCCCGATCCAGACGCGCGAGAGGGGGCGCGCGAGAAAGGTGCATGCTGCCATGCGACGCATCTCGCCGCTTCGACTCGTCACGCCTCTCGCGGCCTCGGCCGCCATCCTCGTTCCCGCATCGGCCTTCGCTCAGGGGACGCCCGCTTCGCCGGAGGCCACCCCGCCGTCGTCCGCGGCGCCGGCGACCGCGGCTCCGGCTCCGGCAGCGGCGACGCCCAGTCTCGCGGCCGTCCCGCCCGCGCACCCGACGTTGACCGATGAGGAAGCCGACGCGAACGGTCGCCTCTGGATCGGCTTCAACGTGGGCGGCGGCGTGGGGACGGGCGCGAGCCTGTCGGGGCCTGCCTTCGATGGCCAGTTCCGCGCCGGCTACGTCCTCAATCACCTTTATGGCGTGTACGGCAACGTGACCGGTATCGCCTGGGTCGCCGGCGGCGGCTCGTCCAACGCCGGTGGCGCCAGCGTCAGCGTCGGAGCCGTGAGCGGGTTCCTGGTCACCCCGATGTTCGCTCTCACCCCGGTCGACCTGTTCGAGGTCTCCGTCGGCCCGTCGCTCGACGTCCTGGGGGGCGGCAAGGCGAGCGTCAGCAGCAGCACCTCCGCCGGCTCGGCGAGCGCCGGCGGCTTCTCCGGCGCCTACTTCGGCGCCGAAGGTCGCGTCGCGCTCCACCTGGGCGGGCGCAACCCCGAGACGCATCGGCGCCGCGGCTTCACTCTCAGCCTCGACGTCCACCCGTCCTTCGTGTCGGGCGGGCCCATCACCTTCATCACCGGCGGGCTCGGCGCCGACTGGTTCTGACCGCGACCGGCCAGGCACGCGGCGAAGCAACTGCGGCGATCGGGAGCCGATGGGAGGGTAGAATCGGCCCCTCGCCATGCGCGTGCCCCTCGGAGCTCTGTTTGCCGCGTCGCTCGCCGCGCTCGTCGCATGCGGCGGCGCGCTGTCCGAGGGCGAGTCGCAGTTCAAGAGCGGCCGCTACCCCGAGGCCAAGCAGACGTTCGTCCAGCTCGAGGGCGAGAGCCGCGGCTGGGACGACGCGCGCCGCGCCGAATACGCCCTCTACCGCGGGCTCACGCACGCCGCCCTCGGCGACCGCGCGCAGGCCGGCGTGTGGCTTCGCGAGGCGAGGGCGATCGACGACTCGCATTCGGGGTCTCTGTCGCCCGAGGATCGGCGACGGCTCGTGGTGGCCCTCGATGCCAATGACGTTACGCCGTGAAGCGGTGGGGCCCGGGTCGGGGTCGGGGTCGAGGTCGAGGTCGGGGTCGGGGTCGGGGTCGGGGTCGGGGCGGGGGGCGGGGTCGGGGGGGGGGGCGGGGTGGGGGGGGGGGCGGGGGCGCGGGGGGGCGGCGGG
>Ga0080006_1259296_pt1 | contig 15273 bp, 14 predicted proteins | sample RS3BMetagenome_FD_69209 | JGI IMG/M metagenome (GOLD analysis project Ga0080006, IMG submission 69209) | Ferric oxide microbial mat and aquatic microbial communities from Rainbow Spring, Yellowstone National Park, USA - RS3B (SPADES... ... | reverse complement strand
GTCGCGCCCGTGGTGGGATACCTCAGTTCGTCACCGCCAGAGAAACGGCCAAAGGAGCCTTCGGCACCCTATTGACATACTGCGCTCTTTCAGAGATGACACGTAGGGCCCTGGCCACGACCTCGCGGACCTCCACCCGCTGGAACGCGACCTCGGCCAGGGTCGCTTCGAGATGGGCGACTGCCGCTCCGGCGAGCTCCCGGGGGCGGCGCCATCCGGGTCCGGTAGGCTGGGGTCCCTTCAACAGTGAGGGTGTGTCACACCCGAAGGATCAACGCTATGCGATTTGGTCTCCCGTTGAACTTGCCCACGATCCAGACGGAACGACGCGCAGCACGGTCCGCCGTCGATCGTGACCCGTCGCTCGAGGTGACCCGGTGACGTTCCACGGCGACACGACCGCCCTCTTCGCCGAGTACTCCCGGGACCGCACCGACAAGCTGCGCAACCAATTGGTCGAGGCCCACATCGGACTTGCGGGATCCCTTGCCCACCGATTCACCCGTCGAGGTGAGCCCTATGACGATCTCCTCCAGGTGGCGTCAGTCGCGCTCATCGGCTGCGTCGAGCGCTTCGACGCCGATTGCGGTATCCCGTTCTCGGGCTTCGCCACTCGCACGATCACCGGCGAGCTGAAGCGGTACTTCCGGGACCGATGCTGGGCGGTTCGGGCACCCCGGGGGATCCAGGAGCTGTTCCTCGAGATCGGCCCCGCCGTCGAACTACTCACCCAGCGGCTGGGGCACTCCCCGACGACCGCCGAGATCGCCGACGAGCTCCACCGGTCCGCGGCCACCGTCGCCGAGGCAGTCGGTGCCGGCGGGAACTACCACACCCGGTCCCTCGATCGGCCGGACGGCGACGGGGTCACGATCCAAAGTCGGCTGGGGGTCTCCGACCGCGGCTTGCACTCCTCCGAAGAACGGCTGGAGATCGATCAGCTCTTGGTCGATCTTCCGGACCGCGAACAGCGGATCCTGAAGCTCCGCTACCTCGGTGGGCTCACCCAGTCGGAGATCGCCACTGCAGTCGGCATCAGCCAGATGCACGTCTCGAGACTGCTCGCCCGCGGTCTGGCGACTCTGCGCCAGACCGCGGGCGAGGCGTCGTGACCGTGTCTGCGTGCCGTGCTTCCGCACAGAGACCGGTCGGGACCGTGCGATCTTCGTCGTGCCGGGCACGCACACCGGTCGCCAGAGGGTGTGAACCGTACTGACCCCAGGCGCCTCCCCTCCTGGGCTCCGGACCCCGGCCCTTGCGGCGAGCGACCGGTGGACGGGCAGCCGCTCGGTTCCTCGTCCGGCACTACCCCTGATGGGAACGCTCCTCCGCTTCGTGGACGCCGGCTTGGACCCGGGCGGCATCGGCTTCGGCCTCCTTTTTCGCCACCGTACGCTCGGCGTCCGCCTTCTTCTGCTGTGCACGGCCTTCGTGCCGGAGGTCATCGTTGCCGGTCGTCACCCCTACGACTTCTTTGGCCTTCCCCTTGATCCCTTCGACGACGCCTTTGGCGCCGGCCACGGTTCCACTGTCCTTCTCAGGCATACTCTCTCTCCTTCTCTACTACTCGCGGATGCTGTTGCGATCGGATGCTGTCGGTCCCCGTAGAGTCACTCCGGTCCCCTGACCGCCGAGCGGATTCCTCCGGGCGGCTACCAGCGGAAGAAACGATGCCTGCCTGCTCCCTCACCGCGGCCGAGCGCGAGCCCGACCAACCAGAGGACGAGCAGAACGGCCGCCAAGACCCACAGGACATGCACGGCGAACCCAACTCCTGCCACCAACAACACCAACAGCAGTACGACGACGATCAGCATGGCGGTCACAAGCTCCAATCAGCGAGCCGGAGCGGCTCCTTCCCCATCTACCCGACGACAGGCCGGGGCAAACGGACGGTCGGGTGCGATCTGCGTCCGTAGTTGGTCCGTCCGCCGGCCACGGACGTCGAAGGAGAGGCCAGAGTGGCCGCCCCGTGAGGGTGGGAAGGATGTCCTCGTGCCGCTGCTACGACCCTCTCGATGGGGTCGCGATCACAGGTTTGGCCGGCGCCAGAACTGGGCATATACAGAGGAGAACCTCTAGGGAAAAGGGGGTCATCGTGGTTGGTGGCCTGGTAGCAAGCATCATCGCGTTCGCGGTCGGCGCCGTACTCGACTTCGCAGTGACCGTGGGCCCGGATCAGCACGGGTTCAACATCCATACCGTCGGGATCATCCTGATGATCGTCGGTGTGGTCGGAGCGTTACTGTCACTGCTGGCCCTGGTGTTCGGTGGCGGCGGTTTCCGGCATCATCGGACAACGGTCGACGATGGACAGGGACACGTCACCCAGCGGGACGAGACGTTCCGGTAGCGGGAGTTGCGGGGCTCCCTTCGGAGAGCCTGCGATCACCCACTCCCACTGCATCCTCCATGTGGCTGACGCAGTGGGTTTGACGCGGCCCGTCAGCTGCTCCGATTGAGGACGTCGGCGCTGGACATCTCCCGCGAGGTGCCTCGCGAATAGCCGGACGGAAGGGGCGTCGCCCGGTGTCGCCGTCGCCTCTGTCAGGGTCTCCATCCCGAGGTCCTGCCAGGCAGACCGGACCGGCGCGAGGACCGACCGATGACGCGCAGCGTGGTCCACGCTCCTCGCCCCTCTCCGTCTGTCGCACTCCGCCGTGCTCGACCAGCGCATCGCCGCACGGTCACCATCAAGGCCATCGGCATCGGCGAATCAGCCGCCTCCTCACGCCATCACCTGGCGCTCGCCGGACCGACGGAGCACGCCACCGCTCCCACCGCTTCCAAGTCAACGACGTCGTCCCCGGCCCGTTCACCCCCAACCTTGCGGAGGGGATACTCCGACGCCCGTCGAGGAACGAGCCGTGCATACCGGCGTCGTGGCCGGCAACCTTGCGGTTGGAAGGAACCTGGTGGAGCAGTGGGCACCGGATGTCCAACATCACCGTCCGGGGGCAGTGTTGCCACGATGCATCCCGGACCTGGACGCTCCATGGCATAAGCGGTCGGACCAATCCACGCCCCACCGAACCAGCGGAGCCAGGCACCCCGGCCGGCCCGCCCGGTAGCCTCGTTCCGTGCCCGCCCCGGCAGACCCGCCAGGACCGATCCATCCGGACCGTCTCGGCGCGGTCCGCGACGCTGCTCTCGAGGAGGCACAGCACCTCGGCTGCGCGGTGGCGGAGCTCCGGGTGGAGCGGATCCGGACCCAGCACGCACGGGTGCGCGACCACCGGCTGGAGGGGTCGGCGGACGACACCGAGCTGGGCATGGGTCTCCGGGTGCTCGTCGGGGGCTCCATGGGGTTCTCCGCCACCGAGGCGGTCGATCCGGCCCGGGCGGCCGCACTCGTCCACCGGGCGGTCGACATGGCTCGCGCTTCGGCCCGGGCGGGAGGTGGCCGCACCGAGCTCGTCGGTGCCGAGTCCCCGGGAACGGTGCGCTGGGTCGCTCCCCACGCCGTCGACCCGGGGACCGTGCCCCAGGCCGACAAGGTCGCCCTGCTGATGGCGTGGAGCCACCGCCTGCTGGCGGACCCCGCCGTCGACCACGCCTCCGCCGAGGTCACGGCGGTCACCGAGGACACCTCCTTCGCCGACCTGGCCGGGACTGACACCGTCCAACGGCGGGTCCGGGTCCACCCGGTGGCGGAGGCGATCGCGCTGGATCCCGGGGGCGGCTTCGAGGAGATGCGGACCCTCGCCCCGCCGGTGGGGCGGGGCTGGGAGTACCTCGAAGGGGACGGCTGGGACTGGGAGCGCGAGCTGGCGGAGATCCCCGGGCTGCTCGCAGCCAAGGTCCGCGCCCCCTCGATCGAGCCGGGATCGTACGACCTGGTCATCGATCCGACCAACCTGTGGCTGACCATCCACGAATCGATCGGCCACGCCACCGAGCTCGACCGGGCCCTGGGGTACGAAGCGGCCTACGCCGGCACCTCGTTCGCCACCCCCGACCAGGTCGGTCGCCTGCGCTACGGCACCGGCCGGATGCAGATCACCGGCGACCGCACCACCCCGTACGGCCTGGCCACGGTCGCCGCCGACCACGAGGGCGTGCCCTCCCGCTCGTTCGACCTGGTCCGGGACGGCGTGCTGGTCGGGTACCAGCTCGACCGGTCCACCGCCGCGGCCGGTGGGATGGAGGCCTCGAACGGCTGCGCCTTCGCCGACTCGCCGTTGCACATCCCCATGCAGCGCATGGCGAACGTGTCGCTCCAGCCGGCGGAAGGCGAGGGACCGACCACCGAGGACCTGATCGGCGGGGTCGGGCGGGGGGTCTACGTGGTCGGCGACAAGAGCTGGTCGATCGACATGCAGCGCTACAACTTCCAGTTCACCGGCCAGCGGTTCTTCGCCATCGAAGGCGGCCGCCTCACCGGCCAGGTGCGCGATGTCGCCTACCAGGCCACCACGACCGAGTTCTGGGGCTCGATGGAGGCGATCGGAGGGAGGTCCACCTACCGGCTGGGCGGTGCCTTCAACTGCGGGAAGGGACAACCCGGTCAGGTGGCTCCGGTGTCCCACGGTTGTCCGTCCGTCCTGATCGGCGGGGTGCGCGTGTTGAACGCGCGCCGGGAGGGGGGACGGTGAGCACGTCCGACTTCCGGCCGGTGGCCGACGTGGTCGAGGAGGCGCTCGCGGCGGGTCCCGGCGGGGACGGCCGCATCGTGGTCGTCGAGGACGCCGACGAGGTGGAGCTCCGCTTCGCCGCCAACACCACCACCACCAACGGCAGCCGCCGGACCCGCCGGGTGACCGTGGTTGTCGTCCACTGGTCCGGGGACGGGCAGGCGGGGGTCGGGGTCGCCCGCCGCAGCGGCGACGTCGACTGCGACGAGCTGGTGTCGGCAGCGGAGCGGGAGGCCGTGTCGGCCTCCCCGGCCGGGGACGCCGCTCGGTTGCTCACGCCGGACGAGGCCTGGGCACCGGGATCCGCGGGCCGAGCCTTCGAGGAACCGCCCGGGCCGAGCGACCTCTCGATGCTTTCGGACGTGCTCACCGGGCTCTCCGCCGCGCTCGGCCGGGCCCGCTCGGGCAGCTCCGTCCTGGCCGGATTCGCCGAGCACCGTCTCACCACGACCACCCTCGGCACCTCGACGGGCGTGCGGTTGGCACACGCGCAGCCGGAGGGATCGCTCCAGATGGTGGACCGGGACGGGGGGGCGTCGGCCTGGGTCGGATCGGCGACCCGCGACTTCACGGATCTCTCCGTCGAGGCACTGGAGGACCAGCTCGCCCGGCGGACCTCCTGGGCGAAGACCCGGATCGAGCGGCCGGCGGGGCGCTACGAAGTCATCCTGCCGCCGAGCGCGGTGGCAGATCTCATGATCGGCCTCGCCTACGGGTCCGGGGGGCAGGATGCCGAGGACGGGCGCTCCGCGTTCTCCCGGGCCGGCGGAGGTACCCGGATCGGCGAACGACTGGCGACGCTCCCGTTCGACCTCCGGACCGATCCGGCCGAACCCGGCCTCGAGTGCGCCCCGTTCGTCGTCGCCACCGCCTCGTCCGCCGACGAGTCGGTCTTCGACAACGGGCTCCCGTCGGTGCGCACCCACTGGATCGCGAACGGACGGCTCGCCCGGCTGCGCTACCACCGGGCCGGAGCGGCACGCGCCGGGGTCGAGCCGGCTGCGGGCCCCGGCAACCTGATCCTCGAGGTTCCGGGGGCCGACGCGACCCTGGAGGAGATGGTCGCCGGCACCGAGCGGGGACTCCTGGTCACGTGCCTCTGGTACCTGCGCGAGGTGGACCCGGCGACCATGCTGCTCACCGGCCTCACGCGCGACGGGGTCTACGCCGTCGAGGACGGGGTGGTGGTCGGCGCGGTCAACAACTTCCGGTTCAACGAGAGCCCGGTCGACCTGCTGGCCCGGGCGACCGAGGTCGGGGCCGGCGTCGGGGCGCTCGGACGGGAGTTCGGCGAGTACCTGCGCCGCACCCGCATGCCGCCCGTCCGCATCCCCGACTTCAACATGAGCTCCGTCAGCCCGGCGACCTGACCGGCGACTCAGCTCGACCGGCAGCTCGACCGGCAGCTCGACCGGTTATCCCTCCGGCTGCATACGCTCGAGCATCGCGGCCATCTGGCGGTGCACCAGCTCCACCGCCTGGAGCGGGCGGATCATCACGCGGAACTCGATGATCCGATCGTCGGTGTTGCACCGGATGATGTCGACCCCGTTCACGTACTTGCCCTCGACCGTGGTCTCGAACTCGAGCACCGCGGTGTCGCCGGCCATCACGGACTTGGTGTAGCGGAAGCCACCGGGACCGGGACCGGCCCCCTCATGCACCCCAACGACCCCGCCACCGGGTCCCGGGACCGGAGCCTTGCCGTCCCCCGGTAGGGTCTGCGCGGCCGCCTGCAGGTAGAGGCTCGTGACCGCCTTGCCCCGTTGCGGGGTGAAGACGATCGGCGAGTAGAAGACCACGTCGTCGTCGAGCAGCGCGTCGAGCCCACCCGGAAGGTCGCCCCGCAGGTGGGCGTGCCACTTCTCGATCACCTGTTCGATCACCGTTCCTCCTCACCCGTCGGCCCGACGGTAGCCGACTCCCGCCGGGCGCCCCGTGTCGGACCTCCCCGCCGGCCGACGCAGCGGCGACCGCCGCACCCGGGGCGGCCCTCCTCCCTAGGATGGCGCCATGGAGCCGAAGCACGTCCTCGCCGCCGACCAGATCGATCTCTCCGACATCGAATTCTGGGACCGTCCCTGGGAGGAGCGGGAGGGAGCGTTCGCCACCCTGCGCCGCGAGCGCCCGTTGGCGTTCTTCGAAGAGCCGGACGGCCGCGACCTGTCGGCCCTTGCCCCGCCCCCGGGGCCGGGCTACCGCGCGGTCGTACGGTTCGCGGACGTCACCGAGGTGAGCCGCAACCCGGACATCTACTGCTCGGGCAAGGGCGCGGTCAGCATCCTCGACCTCCCCCCCGAGATGGTGGAGTACTTCGCCGGGATGATCTCGACCGACAACCCGCGCCACGCCCGTCTCCGGCGGATCGTCTCCGCCGCCTTCAACCCGCGCATGATCCGGAGCATCGAGGACACCATCGAGGCGGTCGCCGACGACACCATCGACCGCGCCGTCGCCGGGAGCGGGGGGAGCGGGGACTTCGTCCTCGACATGGCCGCCCGGCTGCCCCTCAAGATCATCTGCGACATGATGGGGGTGCCGGAGTCGGAGTACGAGACGGTATTCCGCTGCTCCAACGTGATCCTGTCCAACGGCGACCCGGAGTTCGTCCCCGAGGGTTCGGACCCGGTCCTGGCGTTCCTCACCGCCGGCCAGGAGCTCACCGACCTGATGGGCGACATCAGCAAGCACAGGGTGGACCATCCGACCGAGGACCTCACCACCGCCCTGATCACCACCAACATCGACGGGGAGGCGCTCGACCACGCCGAGCTGGCCTCGTTCTTCATCCTGCTGCTCACCGCGGGGAACGAGACGACGCGCAACGCCATCTCGCATGGCCTGTACGCCCTCACGACCCACCCCGACCAACGGGCGATCTGGCAGGACGAAGTCGACGGCATCACCGCCACCGCGGTCGACGAGATCGTGCGGTGGGCCACCCCGGTCATCTGGATGCGCAGGACCGTGACCCGGGACACGGTCCTGGCGGGCGAGGAGCTCCACGCCGACGACAAGGTGCTCCTCTTCTACAACTCGGCCAACCGGGACGAGTCCGTCTTCGAGGACCCGTTCCGGTTCGACGTGCGCCGGTCGCCCAACCCCCACGTGGGCTTCGGCGCCGCAGGCCCCCACTTCTGCCTCGGGGCGCACCTCGCCCGGCGGGAGATCGACGTCATGTTCCGCCGGCTGTTCGCCCGACTGCCCGACCTCCACGCCACGTCCGAGCCGGTCCGGCTGCGCTCGAACTTCATCAACGGGATCAAGCATCTCGACTACCGGTTCAGCGTCGCCCGGTAGCCGGTGCGCCATCCGGCCCCGACGCCACTCCCGGTGCCGCCCTTTCGGCCCGCCACCCCGCGCACGACCGGGCGGAACGCCGCCACCGTGGCCGTGGCCGTCCTTGTCCCGCTCGCAGTCCTCGCTGCGGCCTGCGGAGGATCGCCGGCGGCGACGGGCGGCGGGGGTCATCCCCGCTCCGGCACCCACCCGGCGGGTCCGCAACGCGACGCGCCCGTCGCACCTACCACCGGGCCGACCACCACCATCGGCGTCTCCGCTCCCGGCGCGACCCCGCCGCCCATCACCGGGATCGGCGCGACCTCGGCCGCGTGGGACGCCCACCACACCGTCGACCCCAAGGTCCCCGGCGGGAGCGCCTTCGGCCCGACCGTGGACGGCCAGGACGAGTACACCGAGGTCACCGCCACCAACGGGATCGTCACCAGCTTCGTGCTCACGCTCCCCTCCGGCACCAGTCAGCCGGCCGCCGAGCAGCAGGCGCTGGCCCAGCTCCCGTCCGACGCGGTGGTGACCGCATCCGGACCGGTCGGACCGGATGCTGTGGGCAACACCTGCTTCTACCTCAACGCCACAAGTGCCCGCCTGGCCCGCGCCCTCGCTGCGTCCCCGGTCGGCGACACGCAGGGGGTCGTCGGGATCGAGCTCGCCACCAACACCACCGGGGTGGCAGCCGCGCCGTACAACCCGGGGAACGTCAACTCGGTGACCCTGGCGACCGAGGCGTTCCTCCCGTCGAACGGTTGCTGACCCCGGCCGATCCGGCGTTCGGTCCGCCCAGCTTGCGGCCCTCGTTCCGAGCACCGCCGTCGGCGGCTACCCTCCTCCGACCGGCTCCGCCACCGTGACCGAAGGGCGCCCCTGGTGGAATTGGACGGTCACCGTCGCCAGACCGGGCACCGGGCCGGCCCCCGGGCCCATGTTGGTGGCAGCGACGACGGCGGTCCGCAGATCGCGTCCGTCGGTGTGCGCCAACCAGATCGCTCCGAAGTCGAGCGCGAGTACCTCGATGCCGCCGGACGGCAGGGACGGGTCCGGCGCGATCTGGAGGACGACCGGTTCGCGGGCGACCGCACGGTCCACCGCGCCGGTGACCATCCGACCTGGGCGTTGGCCAGCCCTGACTCGGGAAGCAGGACCCGGGAAGGAGTACCGACGCCGAGGCCGCCACCGCCCCCAGCACGCCGACGACGAGCGCAACGATCCCCGCGGCGGCAACCGGACGACGACCGGCGACGACGGGGCCGACCCGTTCGCCTGGTCGTGCGGCCAGCACAAACCGGCTCCGGGGCTGCATTACACGCCGAGAAACCGCTGCCACGCTGCATCCTGGGGAATCCTCCGACCAACCGTGCGGACGTTCCCATCCATCAGAACTCCGCCACGTAGACTCGTTGCACCAGTCAAGCGACCCGCCTTGTATCCCTCGATGACGACCACGCCGATCAGCCTCTCAATAATGGACACGAACAGATGACATGGGCCGATCACCCAACAATTGGGAGTACTTTTAGGCCTCAATACAACAGCCTGAACTTTCTGCGACTCGCTTTGGCGCTCGCGGTGGTTTTCTCGCACGCCATTACCATCGGGAATTTTGGGAGTGAGACCATCTTGGGTAAGACCACGCTTGGGACGGTGGCCGTCTACGGCTTCTTCGGGCTCAGTGGGTATCTGATCACCGGCAGCGCCACTCGCAACCACGTGGGCCGCTTTCTGTGGCAACGTTTCTTACGAATTTATCCTGCGTTCTGGACGTGTCTCATTGTGACGGGGTTTGTCTTCGGAGCTCTTGTGTGGATTCATTCGAACCCGTCATTGAACCATCGATGCGGCCTCTCATGTTACTTCAACGAACCCGGTGGCCCCATCGGCTATATTTTTCGCAATTCTTCAGTATGGGTTTCTCAATCGACCATCGCGCATACTCTTCCCACAGGCTTTTTCCGTCCCGTATGGAACGGCTCGTTGTGGACGCTGTTTTTCGAGATGCTGTGCTACGTGATGGTTGCTATCCTTTCGCTGGTTGGCCTGTTACGCCGTCCACTTGCGATTTTGGTTCTCGCTGGTTCCGTTTGGTTCACTGAGATCCTGATCACGTCCGTGCCGAACTGGAACCACCAGTTCTCTCCATCTGATCACTGGATCATCATGAAGATGATGACCTTTGTGCCGATCTTCCTCGCCGGTTCCCTGTTGTATCTCTACCGGGAGATTGTTCCGGACTCAGGTGTGCTCGCTGCGGGCTGTGCGATCGCGTTTGTCGGAGGCCTTCTTCTTCCGCTCGGAAGTAGCATTCCTGCCTTCACCTTCACGAGCATGGATCTCACGTCGGTGTTCCTCGTCTATCCGCTTGTGTGGCTAGGAGTCCATCTTCCGTTGCAGATGGTCGGAGGTCGGAATGATTACTCCTACGGAGTTTATATCTATGCGTATCCGGTTCAGCAGATGCTCGCGGTGTGGGGTGTTGCAAGGTGGGGATACTGGACATATTCGTTCCTTTGCGTTGTTGCAGTCCTGCCATGTGCAATGGCGAGTTGGTGGGCAGTCGAGAAACATGTCTTACGGCTGAAGGCTGTCCGTTGGTCCCGAAGGCCGGCGAGTCCGACTACCGCATCCCATGACCACGCGGTGGTGGCCGTCGAAAGCTGACGGACGTGCACGCGGTGCCGAACATCACGCTCTCAAGCGGTCGGCTCGACGAGAGCGGTGTGCTACCGACAACCCGACATCATCGATCCGGTGGCGCTGGTCAATCTCTCTTTCCGCAGGTCGAGCTTCGGAAAGCTCCGGAATTACCGGGCCATCGTCGGGGTGACTCCGCGAACCGCGACGCTCACCGTTTTCCCTGCTGGCGCACAGTGCCGGTTGCCGAGGATCGGGCGCCGCTCCTGTCCCGATGTCCCCTGGACGGCGCTTGGGGATCCCACACTTCGGTGCGCTCGGCGATTCGAAGCGACAGGGCCTCGAGTGCGGTGAACGGGGAGCGCAGCCGCTTCGCGTTCGCGAACCAGTCGTCGTAGCGCTCGGATTGCTCTGGCGATAGCCAGCGGCTGAGAGCCTTGCCGTCGATCTTCCGGCTCCACTGACGGTAGAGACCGTGGAGCACCGGAGGGTCTGCCTTGCAAGCACAGCCGGCTTGGTAGATGCTCTCTGCGCATACCCGGTCGTCAGCCTCCTCTGCCACCAGATCGGCCCAGATCGCCACCGGGGACCGGCCCAGCCGGAGCTCAGCAGTCACCCGGTCCCGAAGCGCTCCAGGAACCTAAAGCCGCCGAGGGCGGGCACGGCTTCGCTCTGTGCCGGCACGACGTTCGGCGCCAGCAGGACGGTAGCGAGCTCGGCCCCCGTTGGCCGTCACCTCCCGCATGATCGTGGTCGGATGACGTCTGATTCTCCGAGCGATCTCGGCCCAGGCCGTAGCCCGGTCCTCGATCAGTGCAACGGCGATCTCCTCGCGCTCGGGCAAGGACAGTGGTGCACCTGGCATGCTTCAGAAGCTTGAGCCGATCTTCCACCCGGATAGCTATGGCTACCGTCCTGGGCGAACCACCCATGAAGCATTGGCTGTGACTCGAAAGCGGTGTTGGAGCAAGGACTGGATCCACGATCAGCCATCCCGACGCCGGGAAGACCACGCTGACCGAGAAGTTCCTGCTCTTTGCCGGTGCGGTCCAGCAGACCGGTGCAGTGACCGCCCGGGCCGGCAGTCGGACGACGACCTCCGACTGGATGGAGCTCGAGAACCGGCGTGGCATCTCCGTCAGCTCCACCGTGGTGCAGTTCGGCTACCGCGACCACACTGTCAACTTGCTCGACATCCCCGACCACCGTGACTTCTCCGAGGACACCTACCGGGTGCTCGCCGCCGCCGACGCGGCCGTCATGGAGCTCGACGTGGCTCAGGGGGTCGAACCCCAGACGCTCAAGCTGTTCGCGGTCTGCCGATCCCGGAGGCTCCCCGTCCTGACCTTCCACAACAAGTGCGACCGCGCCGGTCGCGAGCCACTCGATCTCCTCGACGAGATCGAGCAGAAGATCGGTCTCGCACCGGCGCCCGTCACCTGGCCGGTGGGGGAGCCCGGAAACTTCCGGGAGGTGATCGACCGGCGCGACGGCAGCTTCGTGCGGTTCCCCCGGACCGCCCACGGTGCGACCGTGACCGCCGAGGATCGCGTCGGCGGCGACGAAGTGACGCTCCTCCACGGCGCCGCCTGGGACCGGGCGGTCGAGGACTGCGCCCTTTCGACGCGGTGGGGGCGGACATCGACGCCAAATCGTTCCTCGCCGGGGAGACCACACCGCTGTTCGTGGGCTCGGCGCAAACCAACTTCGGGGTTCGCCACCTCCTCGATGCGTTGATCGACCTGGCTCCGGCACCGTTTCTCGTGTCGACGTCGACGGGACGCCCCGCCCTCTGGACGCCGGCTTCTTGGGGTTCGTCTTCAAGATCCAAGCCAACATGAACCCGTCACGCCGCGATCACGTGGCGTTCGTGCGGGTCTGCTCCGGTCACTTCGAACGGGGGATGGCCCTGGTGCACGGGCCCACCGGCCGACCGTTCACCACCAAGTACGCCACGTCGCTGTTCGGGGCGGGACGGCTCACGGTCGATGACGCTTGGCCCGGCGACGTCATCGGATTGGTGAACGCGTCCAACCTGCGCATCGGGGACACCCTCCATGACGGTGAACCGGTGGTCTTCCCCGCGATCCCGATGTTCGCGCCCGAACTGATCGCCGTGGCCCGGCCGAAGGACGTCTCGCGGCACAAGCAGTTCCGTAAGGGCCTCGACCAGCTGGCGGCCGAGGGAGTGGTCCAGGTGCCCCATCGCCACGGGGGAGACCCCACCCCGATCCTCGCCGCGGTCGGCGCGATGCAGTTCGAGGTGCTCGTCCACCGCCTCGAGCACGAGTTCGGCGCCCCGGTCGACCTCGATCCCCCGTCCTCGCGCGCCGTGCGCCGCACTGACCCCGCCACCGCTGCCTCGCTGTCGGGAACACCCGGAGTCGAGATCCTCGAGCGCGCCGACGGCACCCCGCTGGCGCTCTTCGCCAAGCCCTACCGGCTCGACCGCATCGTGATGGACCATCCCGAATGGACGCTCGATCCGATCGTCACCACCGGGGTCTGACCGGGATCCGTCCCATCGGCCGGTCCGAGCCGCCGCCCGCCCGGGCCGTCCGGGGAGCCGTGCTCACAAGGAACCGGAGGCCGACGTCCACACCAGCACCTTGGCCTGGAGCACCGGGGCGACCCCGGAGGCCCAGGTGAGGAACTGCTCGACCCCTTGTGCGTCGGGTACGCCGACCATGCTGGCAACCAAGGTGCGGACCTGCCAGGACCCCCACTGGGCGCGCAATGCCGAACGGAGCGCCGGGGCCTCCCGCGGAGGGCCGCTGGTGAACATCTGGCTGAACACCCGGGCTGTCAGGGTGGAGCGCACGTAGGGGAGTGCCGGGTTGTCGGCGATGGTGCCGTGTCGACCGGGGACGAGGAAGTAGCCGCCCGGCATCTTGAAACGGAGTCCGGCAGCGACCTGCCAGAGGACGCCACTGGGAAGGATGACGGTGGGGTAGGGGAAGACCAGGGCAACGCTGTCGACCGGGATCTGGCGCACGTGAGGAGAGGTGAAGTAAGCCGGCGTCCCCACCGGTCCGACGACGTTGATCGGCACCGCCGGGATCAGCGGCAACAGAGCGAGCACGGCGACGACCGCGGGTACGCCGTAGGAGCTGATCCAGCGCCGACCGCGGTGGAGGCGTTCGAGCACGGCTGCGAGGATGAGCGACCCGAACAGTGTGGTGTAGAGCGCGTAGCGCGAGGGGACCGTGTTCGAGAGGAGGGGAATGTGGACGAAGAGTCCTTCCGGCAGAGGGATCCCGGTGGCCGCCACCGATGGGCGCCCGTCGATCACGAGCGCTGCGCCGAGGGAGAGGACGAAGGCGGCCACCGCGGCCACCGCGGCCACCTTGACCACGGTCGAGCTGCGCCACAACAGGAGCACGCCGGCAACGAGGACCATCACGAGGATGATCCCGAGATAGGAGCCGTTCTCGGTGGTGCTGTTGGCGAACTCGCTCGCGCGTTGCGCCAGGGACACCGGAGCGATCCACTGATGGATCGTCGGCACGACCGGACCGAGGAGATCGGCTCGGTAGGCCTGGGGTGCGACCTGGATCGGGCCGCGGATCGAACCGGGGCCCCGTAGGGTGAACCACGCCGGATAGCCGAGCACCACCACCAGCGTGCCCGCTGCCCACCCGGCACCGAGGAGGGTGTCCCGCCCAGGCGCCCTCGTCGATCGGTGACCGGCGAGGGCCGCGGTCGCCACGGCGACGAAACCGATCACCAGGGTCGAGACCAGCACCTCACTCGACATGAAGAACTGGGCGACGATGAGTACGCCGAGCAGTACCCCCCAGCGCCTCGGGTCCCGGCGGGCCCCGTCGCGGCGCCCGCAGATCAGCTCGTAGCCACACAGGTAGATCAACGGCGGCAGGGCCACGAACACGAGGTTGAGATGGCCGGACTGGCCGATCATGTACGGCGAGAAGCCGTAGAGGAGTCCGGAGGCGAAGGCAGCCGGCCTCCAGGCGACCAGGCGGTGTGCCAAGAGGTATCCCGTGGTGGCCGATGCGACCAGTGCCAGCGTGGACCACACGTTGTAGGTGGCGATCGCACCCCAGGCCCAGGTGATCGGAGCACCGACGAGTCCGAGGAGCGGAACGCTGGTGTTGGTCAGCAGGTTCACCCCGAAGGGATAGTTGACCCAGTCGCTGAAGAACGGGTTGTGTCCGTGGGAGAGAGCGAACGGTACCCAACGGAGGAACCAGATGGTCCCGAACTGGTCGCCGCCGACCTGGGTCTGGCTCGTCGGGCTGGCGCTCCACACGTGCCAGTTCAGACCGACTGCGAGCGCCAGGTAGACGGCCACGACACCGGCGGTCTTCCAACGGTCGCCGGCCCGTCTCCGGAGCCCGGTCCGGTTCGGGGGCTCCCGACGGCGTACGGTGGTCGTCGAGGTCGGATTCGGGGACCGGAGGGTCGATGCCGACGACTCTGCGACCCCGCTCAACTCTGTGGACCCCGCCATGGCAACGAGATCATAACGGCACCCGCCCCTGTCCCGACGAACCGGAACCCGCCGGGATGCGATGGTGTGGCCGTGTGCAATGCGCGGCAGAGCGGGGGGACGCGTCGTCACTGCAGGGATCGCCGGCGGCGATCCCTGCAGTGACGGGGACCTACTCGCCCGCTAGCCGGGCTTTCAGCACATGCAGGTGCGATGTCTCCCGACTCTTGACCAGCGACTCTTCAGCGAGGTCTCCGAGGATCG
>Ga0080006_1139998_pt1 | contig 15276 bp, 10 predicted proteins | sample RS3BMetagenome_FD_69209 | JGI IMG/M metagenome (GOLD analysis project Ga0080006, IMG submission 69209) | Ferric oxide microbial mat and aquatic microbial communities from Rainbow Spring, Yellowstone National Park, USA - RS3B (SPADES... ... | reverse complement strand
GCCAAGCGCAGTCGGAGCCGGGCGTCACCGAAGCGGGCAGAGATAAACTCCCGCATGGCCCACAGGAAGGTTTCGCCCAACGCCACTACCACACGGAGACAATTGGCGATCAGGCTTCCAAATCATGGGGAAAATCCTGGAAACTGGACTAAAATCTATCGACATGATTCGACACGATTCGACAACACCCCAGATGTGGGTAACGGTAAGCTTTAGACCCAGGAAGCCGCCAAGCATCGCGATCCAGCGTACGGCTGTCCGTACGTCGGGCGGCTGCGGTGGGGGGACGTCGGTCTTCAGACGATGGCAGCACAGGACCTTCTACTCGTCGTCCGTCAGGAAAGTCGTGCACGGGTCGGTGGGGCGGGTTCTCGCGACGAGATCGATGTAGAGCACCCGCCAGGCGACAACCAGGTAGATGGCCAGCGCCCGCCAGAGCCTGTCGGCAGCTTGCAACTGAACCCGCGCATAGTTGCCGCCACTCTTGAGGACAAAGTGAAAGCGCTCGATGCGCCAGCGTTATGCCGAGGCACGGATCATGCCGAGGCGGGACTGGCGAGCCCTCGGCTGGGCTAACTGCGACTGCGAGAACTCCGCATAATCACAGAGCCGCCAAGAAGGCGGGGAAGGTTTCGGGGGGGCTGGTAGCGCCCTGCGGCTGGATCGGGAGGGGTAGTCCGCGCCCGGCGTCCGCGTCAGACTGCCGCACCCAGTTGCGCAGAGTTTGGTCGGACACCCCAGATCGTTGGCGACCTCTTCGATCGTCTTACCGCTGTTGCGCGCCAGATCCACTGCTCGGTCACGAAATTCCTTCGGATACGGAGGCCTGGTCTTCGGCATGTGGCTCTTCCTCCCGCTGGTGGAGCATTCCAACCTTGGGCTGTTCACATAATGGAGAATCCCACCGTCACCGCGGTACCGTTGGAGCCGGCGATCGCGGGCAGCGACGGGGGCCTCGGCTGGTCGCCCACCGCCGGCCGCGGCTACGTGACGCTCTCCTGGCCGCCGAGCCCGGGCGCCACCGGCTACACCCTCTATGTGTGGGACGGCGCGACCTACGAGGCGTTCGACCTGGGTGACGTCACATCGTGGGACAGCCGGCAGGGACGCATCTATCCGGCGGACCAGAGCCTGTACCCGAACGTGCCGGAGGCCAGCAAGAGCCCGCCGGTCCAGCTCCCTAACGGCGCGGGGCTGAACCTGCGCGATCGGCCTCTGGACCTGTACTGCACGACCGCGACGTACTACTGCACGCAGTCCCCGGCTCAGAACTACTGGTTCACGGTGGCGGCGTACAACGGTGCCGGCAGCAGCGCCACGTATCAGGTGCCCGGCAGCGGTGCGTCCAGCTACTACATGCCCACCCTGCCCCTGCAGACGGACCCGGCCGCCCCGACGATCACCGCCTCGGGCGTGAACGGCGGCGGCGGCTACACGTACTCTGCCACGGTCCCCTTCAGCCTGGACGCCGCGGAGGGCACCTCGGGCATCGCCGCCTACACCCTGAGCAACGATCGCTTCACCTGGAAGACGGATGCGGTCTCCGGGTGCGCCGTGGGCCAGGTGGCCCCCTGCGAGACATCCCTTGCGGCCCATGGGAACTGGACGCTCCTGCCAGGGCCGGGGCCGAAGACGGTGTGGGCAAAGGTGGAGAGCGCGGCGGGGGTGTGGTCGGCCCCCGAGGAGACGACGGTCTACGTCAACGTGGACCAGACCGTGCCGACGGTGGACGTCACCCTCGACCGTGGGGCCTCCTCGACCAATGCGACGTCCGTCACGGTCGGGGTGACGGTGAGCGACCCGGCGGATCCGAACGGTACCCTCACCTGGCAGGCGCGGTACAGCACGAACGGTGGGGAGACCTGGAGCGCCTGGCAAGCCGAGGGCACGGCCACGACGTGGTCGACGCCCTGGACGATCCCGGGGGGCGCCAGCGGGGAGCGCACGGTGCAAGCCCCGGTACGGTGACGCTCCCGGATCGCCCGAGCCGTGCCACACCAGACGGCGCCGGGCCCGAGCCGGCGGAGGGCGGACGTGTGCAGCCGGCCGACCGGTCGCGGCGGCTCTACGCGGCGAGGGCGTGGGCCTGAGCGTGCCGGGCGGGGCGGCCATGCCGCGGCGCCGTTTTCGAACCCCCACCCCTCGGCTTGGGGATCCTCGGCCACCGAGGCCGCTCACGCCGATTCAGGGGGCCCTGGCGGGCTCCGGGCATCGGGGGGAGTGAGGCGGATTCCACTGGCGGGCGGCGCGCCTCGGGATCCCACCCCCTGAGCGCGGTGCTGGGTGCAGTCGAAGTGCGTGGTGTCCTCCACCACGCGGACCCGTCACACCCGGGAGCTTCCCCGACCCGGTGCGCCCCAAGGTGGCCGGAGGATCTCGCCGACGTGGGAGGAAGCGGGAGGATGCCTGGCCCGCCCCGAATCACTGCCCAGGGCGCAGGGGGCCGATGGTCGCTTGTTCGGACATCGGACCCGGGTGACGCGGATGTGGCGCCGCGGTGGCCGGGATCGCCGGGGCGGGCGACATGCGACCGGCTGCGCGGCGTGTCCGGGGGATGCGCACAACCTTGAAGAGGAGAGCTGAAAGTGGCTGAAGCCGGCCTGGACGCGAACGGGACTCGGTTGGCGCAGGCTTACTCCCCGTACTTCCGCATCGGCGCGGCGGTGAACCGTCGAACCCTGGTGAGCCACGCCGGTCTGCTCCAGCGTCACTTCAACAGCATCACCGCCGAGAATGAGATGAAGTGGGCGTCCATCCAGCCCACCCCCGGCGACTTCCGGTTCGATGCGGCCGACCGGATGGTGGCGTTTGCCGAAGCGCACCGGATGGGCGTCCGGGGCCACACGCTGGTTTGGCACAATCAGACCCCGGATTGGGTTTTCACGGGCGACCGCGCGCAACTGCTGAGCCGGATGCAGGACCACATCCAGACCGTGATGGGGCGCTACCGCGGACGGGTCTACAGTTGGGACGTCGTGAACGAGGCCGTGGCGGATGGCGGCGACGACCTCCTGCGCGCCAGCCGCTGGCTTCTGGGCGTCGGTGAGGACTACATCGCGGAGGCGTTTCGGATGGCGCACCGGGTCGATCCGGACGCGCAACTGCTGTACAACGACTACAACGAAACGACCCCCGCGAAGCGCGACAGGATCCATCGCTTGGTGAAGGACCTCAGGGGGCAGGGGGTGCCGGTCCACGGGATCGGCCTCCAGGGGCACTGGCGCCTGAACACACCCTCGGCGGCCGACATCCGCGCCACCCTCGAACTCTACGCATCCCTCGGGGTCCGGCTGCAGGTGACCGAACTGGACATCTCGCTCCATGACTGGAACGACCGCTCGGCGGGCGGGCCGGAGCCCGACCCCGACCGCCTTGAGCGGCAGGGGCAGCGCTACGGAGAGATCTTCGGCATCTTTCGGGAATATCGGGCCGTGCTCGACGCGGTCACCCTGTGGGGCGTCGCGGACGACGCGACCTGGCTCGATAACTTCCCGGTGCGGGCGAGAAAGGATTGGCCCCTGCTGTTCGACGTCCATCACGGCGAGAAGCCGGCGTTTCGCGCGGTCGCCGCCGTGGACGGCGGGAACGCGGCGAGGTAGGCCCCGGTCATGACCTCGGCGCCGGTGGCGGCCCGGGGCAGGAACCGGTGAGAGCAGGTCAGCGTCTCCCTTGGTGGGCGGAACGCGGCGACGTCTCGTGATCGCTCGGCCGTGCCGGCCGCGGTAGACCAGGCCTGCCGGTGGCGCCGTCCGGCCGTCCGTCCGGTCACTTGCCAACGGTGCCCATAACCGGCATGCTGCGTTCATGCACAAGCAAGGCAACCAAGCCTAGCATCACGTTCGGGTCAGCGGTCGCCACGCCCGTACCCCAGCCAGGGTCGGGTTGCTGGTGTATGTCTGCATCCGGACGTCCCCACTCTCAGCCAACTGAAACGGGACAGCCGCGCCCGGGATCGGGCGATGGCCTGTTCTTTGTGGGGGTGCTCTGCTTGGTTGCCGTTGCGCGCCTTGGCGCGTGGGCGGCGAAAGCCGCCGCGGCCGTGGCCGAAGTCTCGAGCCAGGCCCGGTTCGTCTGGCATCATGCGCGGGCGTCTGCCCCGGGTCCACTGTGGGGCCTGGTGCTGCTCGCCGCTTCCGAATCCGTCGTTCCCGCCATCGCCGTGCGGGCCACGATTGTCATTGTGGACCGTGCCCAGGGCGCCGCGTCCCACGGCCTCCCCGGATTCCTCCCCATGTTGCCGGCGGTCGCCGTCCTGCTGGCGACGATGGCCCTGCGGCACGCGGCGTGGGAACTGGGTGCGCCCCTCCGCCAACGACTGGAGCAACACCTCGAGGCCGACCTCGACGGGCGTCGCCTGGACAAGGCGGCGCGCCTGCCGCTGCTCTTCTTCGAGGACAGCGCCAACCACGATCTCCTGAGCCGCTCCGATGGCGCCGGTCAGGCGGCGGCCGACGTGGTCCGGGTCGTCCTGAACCTGTTGCGGGCCGTCGTGACGGCGGTCACCGTCTCCCTGCTCTTCTGGCGGGTCTCGCCCTTTGTGACCCTGGGCCTGCTCGCGGCGATCGTGCCGCACGGCCTGCGTGAGGCGGAACTCAACCGCGAATGGAACGACTTCACCTACGAGCAGACGGAGGAGGAGCGGCACGTCCGGTACCTGGACGGACTCCTCACGGGACGGCAGGAACAGAAGGAACTGCGTGTCTTCGGCCTGCATGGCACCCTGCGCGACCGCTGGCGGGCCGAGCGCGCGGCCCTGCGCACCGCCCAGTGGGCACGCAAGGCGCGGTACGCGCGCCGCTCCATGCCGACCGCCGCCCTGCCCGGCCTGTTGGCCATGGTGACCGCCGGCCTGCTGGCCTGGCGGCTGGGAGCCGGCCTCTCGTTGGGGGACTTCGTCGGCCTGCTCGGTGGGCTCTCTGCCCTGGGCGGTGCGCGCGGCGAGATCATGCTCAACCTCAGCGAGTTGCCTCAGTTCGCGGGGCAGGTCGGCCATCTGCGCGACTTTCTGGCGTTGCCGGAGGAGACCGCTTCCGCCGCGCCCCTGGCGGCGCCGGCCCTCCCGTTGCGGGCCGGAATCCGGTGCATCGGCCTCACGTTCCGCTACCCCGGCCGCGATCGACCGGTCCTGGAGCACCTCGACCTGACGATCCGTCCAGGTGAGCGCCTCGCGCTGGTTGGGCCGAACGGGGCGGGCAAGTCGACCCTGGTCAAGCTCCTCCTCGGGTTGTACCGGCCGGACGCCGGCCGCATCACCGCAGACGGTGAGGACATGGCACGGCTGGACCCGCGCGCCCGGCAAGCGTTGATCGCCGCGGCCTTTCAGGACTTCCTCCGCATCGAGTTGACCGCGCGCGAGGGCATCGTCGCGGGGCGGGCCGCTGTCGAGGACGCCGCGGTGCGCGACGCCGCCCTTGCCGGGGGCGCCCTCGCCGTCCTGGCGGACCTCCCGTACGGCCTGGACAGCCCGCTGGGCCACATCCTGGATGGTGGCCGCGACCTCTCCGGAGGCCAGTGGCAACGGCTGGCCCTCGCCCGGGCCTTCCTACGCGCCCCGGCCCTGCTGGTGCTCGACGAGCCGGCAGCCGCTCTGGACGCCCGGGCCGAGGCCGATCTGTACGCCCGGCTGGCCGCCATCGCCGCCGACCGCTCCCAGGCCGGCCGATCGGTGCTGCTGATCAGCCACCGTCTGGGATCGGCCCGCCTGGCCGACCGCATCGCCGTGCTGGACGGTGGCCGCATCGTGGAGGAGGGCAGCCACGATGTCCTGTTGGCGCGGGGTGGTCTCTATGCGCATCTGTGGAAGGAGCAGGCCCAATGGTATCGCTGACCCCAGGGCCCGACGGCCCACAGTCCGGCCCTGTCGACCTGCCGCGCCCGGCACGGGCCGGCGCCCTGGCCACCCTGGTCCGGTTCGCCCTGTGGAGCGTGCGCATCGCTCCGCGACAGGCCATGGCCCTGGGGGCCTTTCAGTTGGCTCAGGGCCTGGTGCCAGCCGCGCAGGTGCTCGTGCTCAGTCATGCCGTCCAGGCCGCCGCGGGCCTCATCCATGGCACCACACCCCTTCCGCGCCTGTTGGCCTGGGTGGCGCTCTGGGCCGGAATCTCGCTGGCAGCCGAGGTGACCTGGCCGCTCTTCCCCCTGGTCAGCCAGGGAATGGAGACGGAGATGGAAGACGCGGTGGTCGCCGGCCTGCAGCGCAAGGCGGAGGCGCTGAGCCTCGAGGCCTTTGAGCGTACGGACTTCCACGACATCCTGCGCCGGGCCCGGGAGGCCGCCAGACCGGGGATCGTCCTGAACGTGCTCTGGAGCCTCAGCGATACGCCGCAGGCGCTGGTCACCGTGGTCGGCACCTGCGCCGTCGTGGCCGTCTGGAACCCGTGGCTGGTGATCGCCCTGGTCATCGCGGCCATCCCGGCACCCCTGATACAGATCACGCAGGCGCGTTCCCGCTTCTTTGTGGCGCGGGCGCAGACGTCCGACGAGCGGCTGCGGCGCTATTGCGCCGACCTTCTCACCCGCCGTGAGGCGGCAAAGGAGATCCGCGCCTTCGGCTTTGGTCCTTGGCTCCTGACCCGCTGGAGGGCGCTCTTCTGGCAGGTGGCCGACCGCACCCACCGCATCGACCGGGCGCAGAGCCTGGGTCGGGCCGGGCTCGGCGGACTCGATGTGCTTGGCTTCGCGGCGGGCCTGCTTCTGGCCGCCTGGGGAGTGGCGGACGGCGCTCTGCCGGTCAGCCGCTTCGCGGCCATCCTCGCCGCCCTGGGCACGGTCCAGGGGGCGGTCGGTACGGCCCTGGGCGGCTTCTCGTTCCTCGGGGACACGGCGCTGCAGCTGGCCGATCTGTTCGTCTACCTGGACCTGGGGCCCGAGGAACCGGCCGGGGGCACGGCCAGCGGGACCCTCGGCGACATCGAGGCCACCGGCCTCTGTTTCCGCTACCCTGCATCCCACGCACGGGCGCTCACGGACGTCGGCTTCCGTCTGCGTGCCGGCGAACGCATCGCGCTGGTCGGGGAGAACGGTTCGGGCAAGACGACCCTCGTCAAGCTCCTGGCCGGCCTGTACCAGCCGACGGCCGGGCAGGTGCGGTGCGGTGGCCGCGACCTGCGGGAGTGGGACCCGTCCGCACTACGGACTCAGATCTCGGCAGTATTCCAGGACCATGTCCGGTTCGCCGTCACGCTCGCGGAGAACGTCGGCCTCGGGGACGCGCGGCGCCTGGACGACCGGGGGGCGATCGTCGAGGCCAGCGCCCGCGGGGGCGCCGACCTGGTGGCCGCGGGGTTGGCCGAGGGCTATGACACCCTCCTGACCCGGGAGTTTTCCGGGGGGACCGACCTCTCCGGTGGGCAATGGCAGCGGGTCGCCGTCTCCCGAGGCTTCATGCGCGCGGCGCCGCTCCTGGTGTTGGACGAGCCGACGGCCGCCCTCGACCCCGTGACCGAGGCCGAGGTATTCCGCCGCTTCTCGGAGATGGCCGGGCGGCGAACCGCCGTGTTGGTGTCGCACCGTCTCGGCTCGGCACGGCTCTGTGACCGGGTGTTGGTGCTTGACCGCGGGCGCCTGGTGGAGGAGGGGACCCACGACGCCCTCGTGGCGGCGGGGGGGCTGTACGCCCGGCTCTGGGCGCTGCAGGCCCAGTGGTACCAAGAGGCACCGCACTCGCCGAGCTGATGCCGAGCAGACTGCTATTCGTGCCGCCCCGATCCGACTTGCGCCGGTCGCCCTTGAGTCCTTCCCGGCCTGCGGGCAAGGAGCCGTCCCCATACGCACGAGTGGGGACGGCGGGCCATTGGGAGTCGTCGCGCGGCTCGCCTAGCGCCGCGACTCCGGCGCGGCGTGCCGTCGGGTCTCCGCCATCGGTGGCTGCGAAGCCAAGGGCAAGCCGCTTGCGCCACTGCCGCGGGACCAGCAACCAGCCCCACCACCGCAACCGGCGTCGTGCCAGTCCTGCGCCAGGCTCCGTGGGAGGGACCCATGGCGACACGCGGCGTACCGGCCCCGCCAACCGGGGCACCCCTGCCCCCCCCGGGCGAGGTGCGGGACTTTCTGGCAGGCTACGGGTGGAACCCGCGCGCTCTGCGCGTCCGTGTCCTGCGCGGCGGGGAGGAAAACCTCAACCTACGCCTGACTGGCTTCCGGACTTCCCCCTGCTCACGGCCCTGGCGCATGCCGCAGAGGACGCGCCCCCACCCCTGCACCGAGCCCCACCCCTGCACCGAGCCCCCGCCCCCCCCGACCCCCCCCCGGGTTGCACGGAATGCAGCAGGTGCCCGGCGCCACCGCCTGAACTACCGGATGGAGGTCCTGGCCATGAGATCGCCCTGGTACAAGCACGTGCACCGCTGGGGCCAGACCAACATCCGCGAGGCCGACGTCGACGCCTACGACGTGGAGTGGTGGCGCGCGCACTGGCGCCGCACCGCGGTGCAGGGCGTGGTGGTCAACGCCGGCGGTATCTTGGCCTACTACCCCACGGAGGTGCCGCTGCACCGTCGGGCGGGGAGCCGGGACCTGTTCGGCGAGATCGTCGCGGCCGCGCGCGCCGACGGCCTGGCGGTGATCGCCCGCCTCGACTCCAGCCGGGCGCACGCCGACGCCTGGGCGGCCCACCCCGAATGGTTCTGTGTGGACGCCGCGGGCGAGCCGCACCGCGAGGCCGGCGGCCTGTACACCGCCTGCGTCAACGGGGGCTGGCACCGCGAGGTGATGGCGGCGGTCGCCCGCGAGGTGATCGCCCGCCACCGGCCGGACGGCTTCTTCGACAACTCCTGGAGCGGTCTGTCCCGCGGCCGCGGCGTCTGCCACTGCCCCGAGTGCCGTCGCCGCTACGGGCGGGAACTCCCGCCCACCGCGGACGATCCGGAGTGGATCCGCTGGAACTACCGTTGCCGGTCCGAACTGTGGGCCTTCTACAACGCGGTCACCCGGGAGGCGGGCGGCCCGGACTGCGTCTGGATCGGCAACAACGGCGGCGACCTCTGGGGGCAGAACGCCTCGTTCCGGGACTGGGGGGCCCTGGCCGCCCAGGCGGAGGTGCTGGTCCTCGACTATCAGGCGCGGGGCGGGGGCCAGCCGCTCTGGGGTAACGGCGAGATGGGCAAGCGCATCCGCTCGGTCCTGGGGGACAAGCCGGTGCTGGAGTCCATCGCCATGTACCAGGCCGGCGGGCCGACGTTCCGCCTGACCGCGCGGCCGGCGGCCGAGGCGCGCCTGTGGGCCGCCGAGGCGGTGGCCGGCGGCATCCGCCCCTGGTGGCACCACGTGGGCGGGGTCCAGGAAGACACGCGGCAGTTCGAGACGGCGGAGCCCTTTTGGCGGTGGCATGCCGCCCACGAGCGCTGGCTGTGCGGCCCGCGTACGCCCGTGGCGGACGTGGGCGTCGGCTGGTCGCAGCGGCTCCTCGACGCCTACGCCCGGGGGGACCCCGCCGGGCGCTGCGAGGCCTTCCACCGGGGCATGGGCTACGCCCTGATCCGCGCCCGCCTGCCCTACCGGCTGGTGGCCCTGGACGGCGGGGCAGACTCCATCACCGCGGCCCTCTCGGGGTTGCGCGCCCTCGTCCTGCCGAACATCGCGTCGCTCGGCGAGGCTGCCTGTGCCGCCGTCCGCGACTTCGTCCAGGGCGGCGGCGGTCTGGTGGCGACGTTCGAGACGTCCCTCTACGACGAGGACGGCCACCGACGTGCGGACTTCGCCCTGGCCGACCTCTTTTCGGCGTCGTGGGCCGGGGGCGAGCCGGCGCCGGCCGGGGGCGACCACAGCTACTTCCGCGCCGCGCCGGGCACCTCGGCCGGCCTCGCGGCCGCCCCCATCCTGCCCTTCGGTGGCGCCCTGGTCCCGACGCGCCCCCGTCCCGGCACGACCCCGGCCCTGACGGTGCTGCCGTCCTTCCCGGTCTATCCCCCTGAGGACGCCTGGATGCGGGTCGCGGAGACCGACGTGCCCGGCCTGTACCTGCGAGAGGCGGGGGAGGGGCCGGCCGGTGGGGCGACGGCCCCCTCCGCGCCGGGCCGGGTGGCCTACCTGCCCGGGGATGTCGACCGCCTCTGCTGGCGCCACCACCTGCCGGACCACGCCGACCTCCTCGCCCGGCTCGTGCGCTGGGCGCTGGGCGAGGCCCCGCCGGCCGTGGAGGTCACGGGGCCGGGGCTGCTCGACGTGCACCCCTACCGCACACCCGAGGGCGCCCACGTGGTCCACCTGGTCAACCTGACCAATCCGGGGCTGTGGCAGGGGCCCTGCGAGGAACTGCTGCCGGTCGGGGCCCAGGTCCTGCGTCTGTACGGCGTCGCCCCGAAGCGGGCGCGGCTGCTCGTCGCCGGCACCGAGGCCTTCCCGGTGGACCTGGGCGAGCGCGGCGTGGCGGTGCCGGTCCCGGGCGTGCTGGACCACGAGGTGGTCGTGGTGGAGTAGGGGCGGGCGGGGGAGGGGGTCCGCGCCGCCCGCGGGCGAGGAGCGGGCCCGGCGGGCACGGTGGGCCTGAGGGAGAAGGCGGGCCGCGACACGTGTCGCGGCTTCTCCGGCCCCGGCGGATGGTGCCGCCCGCGAAAGGCGGTGGACGTGTGGCGGCGCTGCCCACGCGCGCCCTGGGAGGAACCGGCGGCGCGGGCGCATCCGCCGATGGCGGCGACGTGGACCCACGTGAACAAATGTATTCCAACGCGCGATACGATACGAGAGGATGCGCGCGTGTTCGAGCGGGGATGATGAGGCGGGGTGGCCGTGGCTGTCATGACGGACGATACAGGGACTGACCTACACGCCCAGGTAGACCGGCTGCCGATGGGTCCCCTATCGCAGACACTGCACGCCTTGGTGGACGCGTGGTTGCGGGACCCCACCGATATTTGGCGCGCCCGCTACCTGCTGCAGGGACTGCGCGAGGGAGACGCCGCGTTGGTCCGCATGGCGTTCACGCCCTACGACGATGAGCCCGTGACGGATGAAGAGCGCGCGGCACTGACCGTGGCCGAAGAGGATGCGCGCGCGGGGCGGCTCATTCCGCATGAGGAGATCGTGCGGAAGTACGTACGCCGTCCGTGACGTGGGCCATAGTGTGATCGAAGGACGCGGACCGTGACATGGAACGGCTGCCGGCCGACGTGCCTGAGCGTATCGTTATGGCTGTGACCCGGTGGGCCACCTCCGACCACGGCGACTTGAAACCCCTGCACAACATCCCTGGCGCCACGCACCGCTTGCGCGTCGGTGACTGGCGGGTGCTGTGCGTGCTAGACGCTGCCGAGCACACCGCCCTGGTCCGTGGGGTTGCCCCTGGCGGCACGCCTGCCGGGAGATCCCGGGCCTGCGCGGGCGCGGCGTCGTCTGCACCAAGGCCTCGGTCCGGCGGGCCGCCGGCGACGCCCCTACCACTCAACGCCGGTGCCGGCCACCTGCAGGCGGCGCTGGAGGGCTCTCTGCGCCGGCTCGGCGCGGACCGCGTCGACCTGCTGCTGATCCACCGGCCCGATCCCCTCACCCACCCCCGCGGGAGGGCGGCCGCCCTCGGCGCCCTGGTGCGGCGCGGCCTCGCCGGCGCCGTGGGCGTGGGCAACTTCACGGCCGCGCAGGCGCGCGCTGGCGGCGTACCTGGACGTCCCGCCGCCGCCAGCCAGCCCTCGTTCTCGCTCTGGAACCTGGCGCCCCTGGAGGACGGCACGCTCGACATCTGCGAGGAGTTCGACCTGCTGCCCATGGCCTACAGCCCCCTCGGCGGGGGGCGCCTGCCCGGGAATCGGGCGCTGCCGGCCGGGGATCCGGCCGAGGCGCGGCTGGAGACGCTGCGCGGAGTTGGCGCGGTGCGCCGCTGCCCACGCCTGCTCGGCCAACCATGCGCCGCTGGCCTGGCTCCTCGCCCATCCCGCCGGTGTGGTGCCCGTCGTCGGCAGCCGGAACCCCGAGCACATCCGCGGGGCCGCCGGTGCCTGCGGCGTCCGGCTGTCCCGCGAGGATTGGTACCGCCTCTGGGTGGCGGCCCGCGGCGCGTGCCTCCCGTGAACACGGCCCGCCCCCCCCCCCCCCCCCCCCAGCCCCCCCCCCCCCCGCGGGCCCCCCCCCCCCCGCCCGCCCCGGGCGTGGGCCCGGGCGGGGGGCCGGGGGGGGAGCCGCTGCCTCCGCACCGGCGGCGCTAGCCGGAGGACGAAGAGGAGGCCGCGCCAGACGACGAACTGGCCGCGGAGCTGGAAGCAGAACTGGACGAGGAGGAGCCGGCGGCGGACGAGGAGGAGGCCGCCGCCTGCTGCGCACCCTGCTGGATGATGGCGTCCACCTGCTTGTCGGCCTCGGCGAAGGCCTGCGAGACACTGGTCAGCTGCTGCGTGTACAGCTGGTAGATGATGTTGCCGACCGCCGTCTCACACTGCGGGTCGTTGTATTTGTAATAGAGCGGCGCCAGGGCGTAGCCCTTCTGCGCGGCGTCACCGTACCAGTTCAGGGCTTTGCCGTGCAGGGGCGGCGCGACCTTCTGCACGGTCGTCGCCCACTCGTCCCACATGTCCACGCGGGCGGGCGACAGCAGCTGCAGCTCCATGTTGAAGCGGTTCCAGTATGGGCTGGAGCTGGCCCAGATGGCGACCTCCGCCGCCTCCTTCAGGTGCTTGCTCTGTTGGTTGACGGCCCAGAAGTCGTCGGTGCTGAAGGTCGTCCGGCCCGCGGGCCACAGTGGGAAGGGCAGGATGTCCCACTTCACGTTGTCTTGATAGGCGACGGCGGCAGTGAAGATCTCCCAGGTGCCCAATGTACGCATGGCGATGAGCCCTTGCTGGAAGAGCGCCTGGTAGTTGCCGACGCTGCGGGTGGTGCAGATCTTGGGCCAATACAGCTGCTTGAACATGTAGTCGCCGGCCGCCAGCGACCCGGGCGTGTCCAGGGTGCTCTGCGTGCCGTCGGCATTCATGAGCGAGCCGCCGAAGGCGTTGAAGATCCACCGCGAGCCGTCGATCATGTTGTTCCACTGGTAGAGCATGCCGCCGTAACGCAGCTGCCCGTTGGCGGTCCCGGTCAGTTGCGTGCAGAGGGTGACAAAGTCCTTGTACGTCCAGTCGGCCGTGGGGTAGGAGACGCCGACGGCGTCGAAGACCGAGAGGTTGAGGGCGTAACAGACCGTGCCCATGTACGCCGGCACCGCGTACAGATGCCCGTTCTGCTTGTACACCGCGATCTGGCCGGCGGACCAGATGCTCTCGTCCACGCCGAACTCCTTGACGAAGTCCTCCAGCGGGGCGATCACCCCGGCCTCGATGTACGGCGCGTAATGGTAGTCGTAGACCACGTCCGCGCCGCCGCCCGCGGTCATGGCCGAGATGTTGCTGTCGGTGCCGGGGAAGACGGCGACCTGGATCCGAATGCCCTTGCTGCCGCCCTGGGAGCTGTACTGCTCCAGGGCCTGTTGAGCCAGCTTCACCGCCGAGTTGACCTGGCCCTGCCCGATCGCACCGAAGTACGGTTGGAAGGTGATCGTCACCACCGGCGCCTGGACCGACGGCCGACTCTTGACCGGACCGCAGGCGGCCAGGGCCAAACCACCGACTACTGCACTGCCTGCCGTACGGCGCAAAAGCTCTCGGCGCCCCAGGCGCGGTCCCGTCCACTGCGCATCGTGCTCACCCGTCGGTCTGCCCACGCCGTCTCCCTCCTTATGGTCGGTCCCCTGCGGCGGGAGGGGGACCGGCCGTCCCCCTCCCGACCCCCAAGGGCTGTCAGCGCCCCGATCGACCCGCGAAGCGGAACCGGCGGCTGCCGGCGAACAAGGCGCCGCCCATGAGCAGCGCCAGCAATCCGGCTGCCGTCACGGTCTCGCTCTCCCCCGTCTTGGGGAGGCTGGAGGACGAGGAGCTGGAGGACGCCGAGGTGCTGCTGGTCTGGGCCGTGCTGCTGCTGGCCGCCGTGGAGCTGGATGCGACTGCCGTGGAGGACGACGTGGAGGAGCTGGCGCTGGAGGCCGCTGTAGAGCTCGCCCCGGCGAGGGTCACCGTGAAGTCCTTGAAGCCGACGGGGTTGGGCGTGTATGCGCCGGCACCGCTCTGGGCGAAGGAAAGGCCGTCCCAGGCCCCGATGCCCAGATAGGTGGGCAGCGACGGGTTGATGGTGTATGTACCGGAGTAGACCGTGGTGAAGTTCGTGCCGTCCTCGCTGAACTGCGCGGTGAAGGTGTCACCCTGCTTGACGATGCGCAGCCAGAAGGGCTCCGCCGAGGGGTTGGGATCCACCGTCCCCTGCTTCTGCACCCCGGTGAGGTTGGCCGTGTTCACCTTCACCGTGCCGCCCTCGTTCACCGTGGCGTCATAGAACATCTCCGGGGTGGTGCCGGTGCCGACCGTGTCGCCCCACTCGCGGTCGACGCTGAAGTAGTTCTCGTTGTTCTGGTAGAAGAGCAGGTGCGCCGAGTCGAACTTCTGCGTGGGGGTCTTGAAGAACTCCACCTCGACCGTGGCCGTGAAGTCCGCGCTGGCAGGCACCGGCTGCACCAGGATGTTCTGCACCAGCTGGTTGCTGGGCTTGGCACCGTAAATGCTCCCGTACACCCCGTCGATCGTCAGCCAGCCCGGGTTCGCGGTCAGACTCTCGTTCGCCGTGTCCTGCCGGATCCAGTGCCAAGCGGGGTTCAGCGAGCCGTTGAAACTGTCGTTGACCGGCCCGCTGGCAGCCAGCGCCACACCACCGAGGCCCAGCAGCACGGCCACCGGCCCGGCGACGCACGCCGCCGCCCATCTGCGTCGAAACGCCATCCCGACCTACCTCCATTCCGCTCTGGTCAGGCAGCCGGAAACGCCTGCCTCGCGGCGTGGCCCTTCCGCGCGTACCTGTACTGAGCAAGACGCCGACCTGTTTCTTCAAGCCACTTGCGCCTCCTGCAGACCAAGGCACCGCGATTTTTGTTATAACGTATCAATAGAGGGGGCTGTCGCCATGACCGATCCGGAACTGTTCTCGCGGGCGATGCGCACCGCCGGGACCGCCCTGGCCGAGGTGGTCCCCCGCCGCCTGCGGGTGGTCGCCGACCAGCAGGCGCTGTATCGGGACTTCAGCGACGCCCTGGTGCGCGAGATCCGGCAGGCCTTGCGGGACGACCGGCCTTGTCGGCTGATCGTACCCGTGGGGCCCCGCGGGCAGTACCCGCTTTTCGTGGCCCGGTGCAACAGCGAGCACCTCCCCCTGCACCACCTGTACCTGTTCGCCATGGACGAGTACTGCGACCGGCAGGGTCGCTGGATCCCGTCCGATCATCCGCTGTCCTTCCGCGGGTTTTTGCAGCGCGAGCTGCTGGAGCGCTTG
>Ga0080006_1096374_pt1 | contig 15281 bp, 14 predicted proteins | sample RS3BMetagenome_FD_69209 | JGI IMG/M metagenome (GOLD analysis project Ga0080006, IMG submission 69209) | Ferric oxide microbial mat and aquatic microbial communities from Rainbow Spring, Yellowstone National Park, USA - RS3B (SPADES... ... | reverse complement strand
GGGGGCAACCATCACCTTCCTTTCCCCTTAAGGGAGTGGACTTCACGGATGGAAGTCCCCTCCACTGGGGGGAGTTCTGGCGCCCCCGACTGCCCACCAGGGGTGTAGTCCCGAACCAATGGGGGGAATGATGAGCCCTCTGGGAGGGAACCCTTCCGGGGCGGGGAGACGTCAGTCTCCATATAACCTTATCAAATCCCCCGGCCTCCTTTAAGTTATCAAAATCCCTCGCATTAACCTTATTGGCACCATTATTTAAGTTAAGGATCCCGTCCCTACCCGACGTTCTTAACCCACGGTGGACGAGACCCTGGAACCCTCCGGGGCTAGGACTGGCTGAGCATCTCTCACCTCCTCCTGAACACGACCACGATGACTGAGACGATCACGATGAGTGCCACAACGGGGAGTATGTAGAAGGAGATGGAGAATCCGGTGGTGGTCGAGGAGGTGCTCGTCGTGGTCGAGGTGGTGGACGAAGTGGTCGAGGAGGTCGAGGAGGATCTACCGCTGGGAAGGCTCACGGAGTTGCCCACCGAGCCCAGGTAAACGAAGTCCGGGACCCCCGCCTTGACCTCGAAGAACGGCCCTTGGCCTCTGGTCACATGGACGTTGTCCGATGCCTCCGCAGTGTCGGCCCCGAAGCTGTAATAGGAGGGGAAAGGAACCAGGGAGCCGCTGGAGTTCATGTAGCCCAGGAAGAGGGAGGCGGAGAGGTTCAGGAACTGGGTCGCAGCCCCGTTCCCCCCTCCCCCAAACACCAATTCAGCGTCCATGAAGTTCCCCTGCCTCTGTTCCTCCCCCGCCGGCGTTAGGTCTCGGCCCGATACCACAAATGAGGCAGCTGTCACGTTGGGGTCGTGGATCACTATCCTATCGAAGTTGGAGGTGAAGAGGTAGGGGGAGGTGCCGTTCTGGAGGACGATCACCCACATCCCTATTTCAACTCCCTGCCCCGGGAGGAGCGTAAGGTTCATGATCAATTCCCCTGCCAGGGGTAACCCATAGGTAACCACAGGCGCGTTCTGGTAGATCCCGTAGTATGCCCCGAAACTGGAGTTCTCCACATATCCTCCGTCCAGGGAGGTTATGGAGGAGTTAGTCAGGGTTGCCTGATCCCCGGTCAAGTTGAGGACGTTATCCGAGTAAGCCAGGACGCTCTCGTTGGTGAAAAAGTCGAGCACGTCTTGGGGCCAGTAGTAGTAGGTCCCCGAGGAGTCGTTGACCTGGAGCACCGCGTTGAGTTGGAGTGTGGCCTCATAGGGGGAGACGTTGAGGATCTGCGCGGTGGAGTTATAGGCCTCAATGGAGGAGATGTTGAAGAACCCGACCACCTCCTTGGTCCGGATCACGTAGGGTTGAAGTAGTCCAGACCTGTTGTAAACCCCGAAGCTGGCCACCCCTGTGGGGGCGGGAGGGGAGGGGGAGAGCTTCCCAGTCCTCACGACCCAGGCCAGGTAGGGGTTTACGTATGAGAGGTGGATGTGGTACGCCAGGTAGGCCAAGGCCGGAGAGGGGTTGGGGTTGGAGACCTGAAGGTAGTAGAGCCCGGGGCTCAGGGAGGAGTTATAATACACTCCCCCACTCAAGTTGGCCAATGCCGTGACTGGTCCCACCGAGAAGATCGTGGAATTGGGCCCCCACAGGATCAGCCTGTAGGTCAGGGTCTCGTTGGAGAGACCCAGGAAGCTCACGTTGGAGGGGGAACCCTCCGTCTGATCGTGGAGCGTGAAGTCCAGTGTCGACCTAGGGGGAACGGTGTAGAAGAACCCCACGTATGTGGAGGAGTTCTGGAGACTGAAGTTCTGGGTCACGTAGTAGTAGTAGCTCACGTTGGCAGCAGCGGAGGGGGAATACAGGAGTAGGTAGTAGAGGCCTGGGGTGAGGAGCGCAGCGTTCTCAACCAGGGTCCCGTTCTGGAGGTAGATCGTGTCGTTGAGGCGCCCTGTGGAGTTGAAGGACCTGAATTGGGAGGAAGTATCCAGGGCCACCGAGACACTCACGTTGCTCCTCACCGCGTAGAACAGGAGGGAGGTAGAGTTCAAGTTCAGGGGGAGGTAGAGGTAATAGCCTTGAGGGATCACGGTCCAGGCCCGGGCTTGGGGGAGGTGGGGAAGAAAGGGTGAAAGGAGTAGGATCAACAGGAGGAGGGATCTGGTTCTTGACATAGTCCTCCCCTGACCTTACCTTCCTTAAAAGTTTTCGGTCTGCTCCTCCCCCAACTCCCGGGCCTCCCGGAGCTCGGGCTTCACCCCTCTCCCGGACTCCCTGATCAGGAGGAAGGGGAGGGACGACCAAGCCCAGAGGCATAGGTAGGTCCCGTAGATCACTGGAGAGGAATGAGGAGTCAACAACGCGATCCAACCGTCGGGATGGAGCAGGCCTGGGAAGGCGGAGAAGGGCTGGAAGTAGAGGGGTCCACCCTGGGGAGGGTAGGGGGAGGTGAAGGCGACCGCTGAGTTCAGGGTGGAACCCAGGATCGCCAATCCCCTGAGGGCTTTCCCCCAACTGAGGCAAGAGGGGATCAGGAGGAGGGGGAGAGCCAGGGCCGCGAACCTCTGAGAGTACCCCAACCCTCCGTCCCAATACTTCCAGGCAGAGTAGAAGAGGATCACCTCAGCTGAAGAGCAGAGGAAGAGCGCCGCCTCTGCCCTCCTATCCAGCCTGAACATCTCCCTGATCCCAAGGGTCCCGAGGAAGAGGAGGGGGGAGGTGAGCAGGATCCCCCTGTAGGGGGAGAGGAGGTTGAGCAGAAGGTGGAAGGGGACTGCCCTGAGGGAGAAGTCCCCCCACAGGGGTCCGGGGCTCCCCTGGAAGAACTCCTGGGGGAAGAGGAGAGGGTTGTGGAAGAGGAGGTAGTTGTAGACTAGCTGCCCCATTACCCCTGGGGTGAAGGCAGCGGGGATCTGCGCGGCCTTCCTCCACCCCCCTTTGGCCCAGGTGTAGATCACCAGGGGGAGGAGGAAGAGGGAGGAGGCGTACTCCACAAAGGTCGACGCACCCAGGGCTAGGCCAGCCCTTCGCACCTCACCCCTCAGGGTGAAGTACACTGCAGCCAGAGCCAGGGGAAGGGAGGCGCTCTGGGGGATCAGGGTGGTGGCGTAGACCCAGAGGGGGGTGCTCAGGGACAGGGCCAGGGCCGTGAGGAGGGCCCTCCTCTCGTCCGCCAACTCACTGGAGATCCTGAAGCAGATCAGGGAAGCCAGTGACGTCATGAGGGAGGAAAAGAGTTCGTCCATAACCCTGGGGGGACCGAAGAGGGTGAAGCGCCAACCGTTGAGCTGAAAGCCCAGGGCCGCGAAGGGGAGGGAGAGGACCGCGTATCCAGGGGAGAGGGCGCTGTAGACCCTCCCCTGGTAGAGGCTGACGTCTACCACCTCACTCCCTGGAGGGAGGGTCAGGGCGTGGTGCACCAGGATGGAGTATTGGAGGTAGAGTATACTGGCGTCCATACCGTTCGTGGTGATCCTCCAGTCCAGGGTCAGAGCGTAAAGGGTTAGGGGGAGGACGAAGGAGAGTAACTCCAGGGACCTGCGGGATCTCATACCTCCAGGAGGGGAGGGAGTGATTTAAATAATTCCCAGGGAAATCTGGGAAAAACTTAATACCCATCCACAGTAAGCCCGCATCGCTCAGCGTCCTTTAACACTGCGCTTACCCCTCTCCACCCTCTCCTGAACCCAGTCCAGGACCCTATCATAGTCCACCTGCGCCACCTCGATCTCCACTTCCCCCTTCAGGTAGATTATGGAGGCGAAGACGTCTGAGCCCACGATCGCGTTCTCCCCCCTCCTGAACTCCGCGAACTTCACCTCCCCCGACCTAAGGACTATCCTCCCCTCCCCCTCCTGAGACCTGAACTTCAGGGCCCCCGTGACCTTGCCGGAGGTCAGCTCCCTTATCTTGCTGATAAGACCGTTGACGTCCGTCCTCACTTCCTCCAGGCTCACGAAGTCTGGAAGGGGTTCCTCCTCCCCTTGGGTTTCCCCCTTCTCCAATTCCCCCAGGGAGGACTTGATGTGTTCCAACAGGTGCTCAGGTTCCACGTGTGGAGACTTGATCAGCCCGGAGCTCTTAACGAACTTGACCATGATCACCACATACCTCCCCGAGGGGGTCAGCTCGAGCCTATACCTGTGTCCGCCCCTCCTGTTCTCGATCAGGTCGTAGGAGATCGAGGCCCCCTGGACTGAGGGAGGGGAGAGGGTGTAGGGATAAACGTCCTCGCTGGGCCTGAACCTCGAGGCCTCAGTGGAGTCCCTAGGGAACATCAGAGCTAGGTAGCCCTCAGGCGTCCTACCCACCACGCCGAAGTGTCCCATGGTGGAGGCCAGGAGGGGTGGGGAGGAGAAGAGTCTCAGGACCAGGTCTCTGTTCCTCAGTGGGATCCTATCTGACGCTGACATAGGTGGTCAACCAGAGCGCCGCTGTTAGCCCCACCAATGCGAAGTCCAGGAGCACTGCGGGGGCAACTATGAGGCTCAGGGGCAAGGGTCTGCCCAGCAGGGGCCCCCTTATGCCGTAGGCGATGGAGACCAGGAGGAGGTTGAAGGAGTAGAGGACGTAGATCAGAGGGATCAGCCTCCTGGTACCGTTGAGGATCTCGTAGCCTGCGAAGACGTAGAGTGCAGCAGCGAAACCGAAGTACTCGGAGTACTCTGCGAAGACGAAGGATGCTCCCCCCACCACCCTGGCAGCGAAGGTCGCGGATTGGTAGCCCACGAAGAGGTGATAGGTGGCCCAAGCTAGGGAAAGGACCCCAATGGCTGACCTCAGAGCTCTCTCCCTTTCCATAATAGGGAAAGGATGTGGACGCTTAAAAGTTTAAATTAAAGTCCTTTGGTGAATCCGGCCTCCTCAACCCCATGCTATGCCGCCGGAGGAAGAGGTGGAGGTTGTGGTGGAAGAGGAGGTGGTACTGGTAGAGGAGGTGGTCGAAGAAGTAGAGGAAGAGGTGCTGGAGGTTGTGGTGCTCTTAGCGCTTCCGCTGGGTGAAGCTACGTGACCTGAGGCCAGTGAGTACACCAGGACTCCGGCTGAGAAGGCTAGGATAGCTACTGTCACTCCCACTATTAAGGCCCTTACTAACTCCATAGACCGTAATTCGGGTGAGCCCTTTTATACTTTAGCCAAATTCCTCCAGGAACTAGGGACTCCCGGATCCTCCGCTGGGAGGACCTGATCCCCGACTTCCCTCCACGGCTCCTCTTTTCTCACCGCCCCTGAATATCAGGGGCGCAGCGGCGCACCCTATTAGGGCCGCCGCCCCTATACCAATTTGGAGGGGAGAGGCCAAGGCGAAGGCGTTGAAGAGGCCGTAGCCCATTAGGGCAGCGGAGGCAGCGGAGAATAGGGACCTCCACCCCCTGAAAAGGATCGCTGAGGTGCTGAAAGCGATCCCCAGGGTCAAGTATAGGAGGATAACGGAAGGGGCTATGGTCAGATCGTAGTACTCGGTGGGGTTCAGGAGGCTCATGAGGGAGGTGATCCAGTATAGGATCACGGTGACTCTGAAGTACTTGGGTACTCCGAAGCCCCTCACCAGCAGGGTCTTTATGGCCACGAACTCGGCCACCACCAGAGCTATCATCCCGATCCACTGGGCCCTGATCGCGAACTCGGGGGGAGAGAAGAGGGAGCCCGAGAGGAGTCCTAGGGCTGAGGTGAGGAACGCCGCGAAGACATACCAAGGCCTGGCGCTCCTGGAGTAGGGGATCAGGGTGAGGCACACCACCAGTAGGCTGGAGGAGAGTATGTCCAGGAATTCCAGGTTCGTGAAGCCGCCCAATGGGGAAAGAGGTCCCAGGGGTAGGGAGAGGATCACCTGTATTGGTGCTAAGCCCAGGAGGGCCCAGTATGCCCAATCCCTGAAGAGGGAGACGGTGATCAGGGCAGTGAGGACCAGGAAGGCCAGAGCCCCCCTGAACCCCCTGAGGCCCAGGACGTCGTAGACCACGTCGTCCACCGTATAGGAGAGGTAGAGGAAGTAGCTAGAGATCCAGGAGGCTAACTGGACCAGAGCCAATGAGGGGGAAACCTCCCTCACGTATGCGTATAACCCAAGGGGTGTCCAGGACCTCTTGAGGAGGTAGTAGAGTGTGAGGACCAAGGGGAAGGCCAGGACCAGGGTCAGGAGTGAGTCCAACGCCCTCTCCCTGTCCGCGAGGAGTATGAGTGGAGCTGCCGCGTTGACGGCATAGGCCAACGTGAGCCACTTAGGGTCCAGAGCCACAGGGAGTGCAGGGGTTCACACCTTTTAAACGTTAGTTAACCCTCTCATGGTTGGAATTCATTGAATTGTTTATTCGTAGCGTAACTGTCTCACGCTCATATTCGATCCTCAGCCCTTGGGCTTCACGGAATCTGGGTTCCCTTTCACCCTCCTCCACCCCGCGTGAACCGACTCCCTCGGGAGGGGAAATCGCTCCGAGCCTGAGACCTCTCCAGCCATCCCACGTCAACTCAAGAACTCGGTACTTTTAAATCATCTTAACTGAAAAATGCCGACCACGCGGGAACTGGAGATCGTCGGAACTCCTCGAGGGCAGTCCAGCCTTCACTTCTTCTCTTCCTCCCTCTTCTTCTGAGAGGAGAAAGCCAATATGAGGTCCCTCAGGGAGTCCACGCTCTGCCTCAGGAGGATTACCTCCGATCTCAGGTCGTCGACCCTCTTCTCCAGAGACTGGTGGATGAGCTCGATTTTCTCGTCAAAATCCCCCTTGAGGTCGTCTATCCTGCTGTTGGTGAAGTCTATCTTCTTACTGAGGTCGTCTATCCTGCTGTTGGTGAAGTCTATCTTCTTATCCATCTCAGACCTCAACTCCCGAACGCTTTTCTCCAGTTTACCCAAGTCGTCCCGCGTCAAGGCCACGAGGAGCATGGCCATTTCGAACTGTGTCAGTCTCTTCCCTCCGGCCAACTTCTCCGCCAACTTCACCAGCTGCTGCGCAAGGGCCTTCTCCACTATCTCTCGGGCTACCTCGTAGGTAAGGTGCTCCACCATGGTTGATCTATTGGGGGAGTATATATAAAAACACGTCCTTCTGCTAGCTTTCCCTAATTGGAACTCGGTAAGCGGGTCGTTGAGGAGGCTAAGAGGATGAACGCTAATGTCATAAGTAGAGAACTTGAGGGATGTGATTAAGCACGTAGCGAACTATCAGCGGAGTTCAGGGATGAGCCATACCTGACGCGTTACCGTGCATGCAATATTGGGTCGAGTGGCAGGCCAGGAAGAGCGATCTACTGGTGGAGTATGTTCCAGCCTTCCATTCCCCAACCCGTTGTCCTAAATGTGGGCAGAAGATGAGTGAGGTCCAACACAGGCGATTCAAACGTCCCTGCGGTTACGAGAAAGACCGCGACGTTATCGCAATTGTTAATCTGAATGGCAGGGTCTCTAACCCCTCCACTGCCCCTCAAGGATGTGAAGCCGAATCTATGAGGGGGACCGTTCAGGGTGGAGAGGAGGCAGCTAAACTTTACAAACCCTGCTCCCTAATTCCGCCATGCAAAGGGGGCGTTACACCTCATCCCTCTTCCTCTTCAGGAGGGACCTGAGGCTGGAGGACAACACGGGCCTGATCGAAGCGCTCCAGTCCTCAGAGGAGGTCATACCTTGTTTCATCCTAGATCCGCGTCAACTGAAGCAGAACTCATACTTCAGCTCCAACGCATTCCAATTCATGGTCAACTCCCTCAGGGAGCTGGACTCCTCGCTTAGGCAGAGGGGGGCAAGACTCCACCTCTTCAAGGGGGTGGCGGAGGAGGTAGTGGCTTCGATCCTCAGGAGGGAGGGGGTTGAGGCGGTCTTCCTCAACAGGGACTACACCCCCTTCTCCAAGCTCAGGGACTCAGGGATCGAGAGGGAGGCCCTGAAGTTGAATGCTCACCCTTTGTCCTACCATGACTACCTGTTGATCGACCCTGAGGTCGTCTTGGACTCTAAGGGGAGACCGTTCAAGGTCTTCTCCCACTTCTACAACAGGGCATCACGGGAGGGAGTGAGGAGGCCCTCCTACGATCTCCCGGGGACAATGAAGGGCGGGGAACTGGATGGGGAGATGGGATGGGGGGAGATCCTGGAGTCGGTGAACCCCAAGGCAGTGGTCAAAGGGGGGAGGCAGGAGGGGCTTACCCTCCTCTCGCGCCTCAGGGAGCTCAGGGACTACGGGGAGGCCAGGGATTTCCCGCATCTGGGCAGGACCTCCATGCTCTCAGCCCACCTCAAGTTCGGGACCGTCTCGGTGAGGGAGGTCTACTGGAACTCCCCTGGGGAGGAGTTCAGGAGGCAACTATACTGGAGGGACTTCTTCACCTATATAGCCTACCATTTCCCCCACGTCTTCGGACAGTCCTTCGATCCCAGATACGACCTGGTGAGGTGGGAGAACGACCAGGCCAAGTTCAGGGCCTGGACCCAGGGGAGGACTGGTTTCCCCATTGTGGACGCGGGGATGAGGGAACTCAACGAGACGGGTTACATGCACAACAGGGTCAGGCTGATCGCTGCGTCATTCCTGGTGAAGGACCTCCACGTTGACTGGAGGTGGGGGGAGAGATACTTCGCCAATAGGCTCACGGACTACGACCCCAGCGTGAACAACGGGAACTGGCAGTGGGTTGCTTCCACAGGTCTCGACCCCAGGGGCTTCAGGGCCTTCAACCCGTGGCTGCAGCAGAGGAAGTTCGACTCCCAGTGTCTCTACATAAAGAAATGGGTGAAGGAGTTGGAGGGTTACGAGGTGGAGGTGATCCACAACCTCTATAGGCTCAGGCCCCCGGACCTCAAGGACTACCCTCCCCCCATGGTGAACCACTGGGAGGAGGTGAAGAGGAGTGCTGAGGAGTATGGGAGGGCGAGGCAGGCTTACGGTTCCAACTCCCCCAGTTAGGTTAGACTCCATTGAGCTTTCCAGGGTGCGCCCAACCCTCGACCCTTGGACTTCACCGCTCGCGGGTGAACCCCCTCAATCCTACAGTGGGTCCACCTGGGCTATGGGGGATATATGCCCAAGCCCGTTGGCGTTATCCCTCAAGAACCACGTTCGGCGTAGGCCTCATCTGGACCGCAATTCGAAGTCTTTGCCTCCGCGCTCAAAGCGTTGACAGCGGCTTTGCCTCCGCCTCACGTGGACTCCAGGGCCTCCTTGAAGAGGGAGATCACGTAGTTCTTGGCCTGCTTGAACGTGAGCTTGGGAGGCATGGGTCTCTCGTTGGGGTCGACCACCACGTCCAATACGAAGGGACCACCGTGAGACAGCATTTCCTCAACCCCCTCCTCCAGTCCTCCTGGCTCTTCCACCCTCAACCCCTGGGCCCCCATTCCCTTGGCCACGGAGGCGAAGTCCACTGGGTTCAAGTCCACCCCCCACTCGGGGTAGCCCATGACCTCCTGTTCGAACTTTATCATGCCCAGCTTGGAGTTATTGAACACCACGATCTTTACGGGCCTGGAGTACTTCACTGCAGTGATCACCTCCATCATGGTCATGGCGAAGCCCCCGTCCCCCACCAGTGCCAGGACTTGCCTCTCAGGGAAAGCCATGGACGCCCCTACCGCACCCGGAACCCCCACCCCCATGGATCCCAGCCAGGCGGAGAAGAGGAAAGTCTGACCCCCTGAGGCCCTGAAGTGCCTGGCCCCCCACATGGTCACGTTCCCAGTGTCCACCACCACCAAGGCGTCCTGCGCTGCCCTCTCGGAGAGGACCCTAGCCACACGCTGCGGCTTCAGGGGCTTGGACTCTAACCGCTCCACCCTCTCCAGCTCCCTCTCCCAGTCCTCCTTGGAGTCCTTGAGGTGGGCGTAGAACTTGTCCTCCTTCTCCTTGACCCTCCCAGTGATCCCGTCCAGGAAAGCGTCCACTGTCCCCACGAGGCCCAGGTCGACCCTGACCCTCTTCCCTATGTTCCCTGGATCAACGTCCACTTGGACCACCTTGGCCTTCCCGGGCAGGAAGGATGTATAGGGGAAGGACGTGCCCAGGAGGATGAGGAGGTCGCACTTCCCCAGGGCCTCCACTGAGGGCTTGGTGCCGAGGAGTCCGATCCCGCCCATGACCTTGGGATCGGAGTCCGGCATGACCCCCTTACCATTGAGAGCGTAGATCACGGGAGCGCCGATCCTCTCAGCGAACTCCCCCAATTTCTGCCCAGCTCCCCTAGCTCCTCCCCCTATGATCACCGCGGGCTTGGAACTCTGGTCCACAAGCTCCACCACCTTGTCCAGGTCCAATGAGTAGGAGGGAGTTGGGATCTGGAAGTTGTGTTCCTCCTCCTGCGCCTCCATCCTGAGCACGTCCACCGGGAGGTTCAGGTGGGCTACCCCCCTCTTGATTCTTGACTCATGTGTAGCCCTCCACGCCAGATAAGAGGCACTGGAGGGGTTCACGATGGAGGCGTTGAACACAGCCACGTCATCGAAGAGCTTCACCAGGTTCACCTCCTGGAAGTAGTCCCTTCCCACGAGGTCGCTCTCCACTTGCCCGGTGAGTGCTATAACCGGGGCATGGTCCATCTTAGCGTCGTAGAGACCATTAAGGAGGTGTATGGAACCTGGGCCTGAGGTGCCCATACAGGCGGTGAGCCTGCCCGTGACCTTGGCCTCAACTGAGGCAGCGAAGGCAGCACCTTCCTCGTGCCTCACCTGGACGTAGTGAAGGTCCCTATGTCTCCTCAGGGAGTCCACCAGTGGATCTATGGAGTCCCCCGGAATGCCGTAGATCCTCTGTACGCCCGCCTTCACTAGTGCGTCCACGATCACGTCTGAAACTGTCTTAGCCATGCCCTTAGATCCCCCTCTGGGCTAATAAAGGTTAGACGCCCCACTGGGGACCACACTCAAGATTTAAAAAGCCCAAGGGGATCGACTCAACTCATGGAGAGACTATACCTCAAGGACTCCTACCTGAGGGTCTTCCAGGCCCAGGTCCAGGAGGTTGTAGGGGAGTGGGTCGAGCTCACCAGGACCGCTTTCTACCCGGGAGGGGGAGGGCTTGAGTACGACACTGGGACCCTCCTCAGGGCTGACGGGGGGAAAGTCAAGGTGGAGGAGGTGAAGGAAGAGGGAGGGAAGGTCTTACATCGCGTTGGTTCCCCTCTCACCACAGGGGAGGAGGTCAGGGGCGAGTTGGACTGGGAGAGGAGGTATAAGATGATGCGTCTCCACACGGGTTCCCATGTGCTGGCTGCCCTGGCCTATTCCAAGTATGGTGCACTGGTAACTGGAGGTCATATAAGCCCTGAGTATGCTAAGGACGACTTCAATCTCGAGGACAAGGGAGTGCTCCAGGACCTGGTGAGGGAGGCCAATGAGGTCCTGCGTAGGAGCATAGAGGTGAAGGTCTACTTCCTGAAGAGGGAGGAGGCCCTCAAGATCCCCGGGATCGTGAAGCTAGCCGGGAGGAACCCTCCTGAGGCAGAAGTCTGGAGGATAGTGGAGATCCCAGGCTACGATGTTCAGGCTGACGGTGGACCCCACGTGAGGAACACCGCAGAGGTGGGGGAGTTAGTGATCATGAAGGTGGAGAACAGGGGGAAGGGGAGGAAGAGGATATACTACACGGTCAAACCATGATCGGGTCGAACAGGCGATCACCGAGGAGGGTAATTCCCCGGGACGGAAACTCACTCAGAGGATCGAGTGGAGGAGGAACAATTCTGACCCGGTTAGGGTTGCCCCCAGGACGAAACCCCACGCGACCTGAGCCAAGTCGTGGACTCCCAACCTGACCCTGGCCCACCCCACTGGGATGGAGAGGCAATATAGGGGGGAAAGGAGGGGGCCAAAGAGGTAAACCAGGGCCGTGATCACTCCGGCCAAGGTGGCCAGGTGTATACTAACCTTATACCGCGTTGTCACCCCTAGGACCGTCAGGGTGTTCGAGATGTAGCAGAGGGCCAAGTAGGTGGGCACGGTGAGACCGTAAACTAGGAGGAGGAGGGAGGAGCCGATCAAGTAGCCTAGGACGGCAATGGAGATAGGGAGGAACCTGTCCTCCCTTTCGCTGAGTAGGGAGTCCCTGATCTTACCCGCCAGGGCCAGACCCCAGGTTATGAGGACTGGGGAGAGGGAGTAAAAGAGGGACACGTCAACTAGGTAGAGGAGTCTGTGGGGTTGCTTCAGGGAAATGCCCAGGAAGCCCAGGAAAGTGACCAGGGAGGGGTGGGAGGCTAGGCTCAGGATTTCGGCGGACTTCACCCCAGCTCGTATGAGGTTGAAAATATAAAGTCGAGGATCCAGGCCTGTATGGGGTTGTCATGCACACTCCGCATGACGTCAAGTGGCATAACGAGAGACAGGCTGAGTTCCTGGATCCGAGGGCGAGTTACGTCCCAAGGGAGGCTGGTGGGCTCGTGGAGCCTCACGGCTAACTGGAGGTGTAGTAGACCCTTTCCCACATCCATAGGTACCTTATACAGTTCCCCCGAGTTCTTGGTGGGATGGAACCCGATGGGCATTTCCCGAGGGATGATCGGAATCAAGGATGTGGGCCCTGTACCATCCATGACTAGTGACCGCGGGGATCTGGGTCAAACCTTCGATCGGAAACGGTGATTGGGGGCGAAAGTTGGAGAGTTATGATCCCATGGTTTACCAGTCCCTGATGGAGGAGGGGTTCACCACTTCACTGGCCTCGCTCCGCTTCGTCCGTCACATGCTTCCTAACCCGCTGGGGAGCCTATACACAGCTTACCCAGTGTAAAGGATGGGCTCGAGCAAAGGATACTGGGACTCCGCCTTGGGAACTAGACCTTGGAGACCTGACCCCTAGAGGACGATCTTGAACCCGAAGACTGTCGTTCCCATGGTCTCGAATACCCTGAACCAGAGTGGCGTGAGCATCTCCAATGCCCTGGCTGCCCTTATGTCCCCTAGATCTATGACCGACTCCCAGCCGAACCAGTCCTTGAGGATCATCGTGACCAGCTGCTTGGCCTCCCTGTCGTTCCCCGCGATTAACATCTGGTGTTCCCCCTTGATCATGGAGGGATTAATCATGACCTCGTAACTCACGAAGTTCAAGGTCTTGATCACCCTCGCCTCAGGGAAGGTGTACTGTATCCTCTCAGCCAGTGAATCGTTGCAGAAGACCAGGGCGGGGTGATCACCCTGAAACTCCAACGCATTGGCCACGTCGATCAGCACCTTCCCACGCAGGTTCTCCTCGCCTGCTGACCGGAGAGCGTCCAAGGAGAACAGACCGTTAGTACAGTTGAAGATCAGCTCCCCGAAGGAGGCTGCGTCAGCGAAAGTCCCGTGTGATGCCCTTTCCCCATGGGCCTTAGCCCAGTCAGCAGCCATGGGGTTGTCCTTAGCACGCGATCCTAGCCGGACCTCATTTCCTACCTGGACCAGTTTGGAACCTATTGCACGTCCAACCTCCCCTGTGCCCAGGACTCCTATTCTCATTCTCCTCAGGCTCATGCATACAGATCCTCTCAGCCCTATTTATCTCAACGGGATTAAGGGGCGAAAGACTCGTGAGGTGGGAGCGGATAGCCCCTAGGGGTGTTTTTAACTTTAATGTGGAGTGTGTCCAACAATTAAGCTCAAAGAAATGAATTTTAACCTGGAGGGAGAGGGTATTACCGATGGATGTGACGAGGGCAAAAGCCCTCTCCCTCCTAATAATTACCTTCCCCCATTGATGGACTTCAAGTCGAAGAAGTACACGCCTGAGGAGATAGCGCCATACTTCTTGGGAGGTAGCCTAAGGGACTCCATTGTTCCGAGGTCGACCTTGTGTTACTACTGGTGCAAGCTAGCCCACCTATCCCTTCCACGTGGTTTAGGAAGGTACGCTATGGACGAGACTAAGGTGGTACTGGTGAACGGGTTGAGCTACTCCCTTGGGCTGTAAGGGGTGTGGAGACGAGGGAGCTAGTGGCACTGGATCTTACCGAGACGAGGACGGGACTCGACGTACTCATCGTCCTGAAAGGGCACCCCGTGATCGAGGTCGTCCACGATGTCCGTGGTACAACGTGCTCGGGTGGGTTGGTCTCAACCACGAGCACCCGACCTTCGGCGTGAGGGACACCGTGGAACAGTCCTTCAGGACCCTCAGGCACAAGCTAGGAACTGGACGTGCACCTCCCCCTGGAATAGCACCAGGGACTCCGTCCTAAGGTGGACTCGTGCGTTCTTCACGATCTACAACTTGTACCTATTAGTGAGGTGAGAGAAATTGTTGGACACACTCTTAATGTGAGTCATGCACGGGATAAGCCTCACCTAGGCGCCCTGGTTGAGGTGAGTCCGCGAGGTGAGCCCTTGCCCTATTCTCTGTCTGTATGGGGTAAATTAGTATTAGCCGGAGCAGGCCTGTAGTGCCTGTGGGGCCTCTACCTTTTTGGTAAGGTGGGGTTGAGAAAGGGAATCGTTATGTGACACTCCATGGGGCGAATTAAGTTCACTTGGACTAGGGGAAGATGCGCTGGGGTTCCTGTATCTGCACATTGTGCATGTCTATCTTCTCCGCATGTCTCCGGTAGTTGAAGTCGGCGCTTGCTTTGGGTCTGAGATCGGGCGACAAACCTGCGAGTATGGCACGTTCCATCAACATGATGCTCCGCAGATTATCACCTTTCTTGGTCCATATGGAGATGTGCGTGAAGTATTGACGAGGCGAGAAGGACATTCCGAGAATATGGTCGTGTTCTGTCAAACGAAATCCTCAGTGAACGATCACCAAGACGACGGGGCTGGAGTTGGAACGTACCTTGGGCAATGGCCGCCTGCAATTCTCCACCACAAGACAACAAACATATTTCTTCCCAACATCTGATATCTTTTCCCTCTCCCGGACGGATGCGAATCAACCAACGCCCGCCTTTTCGGTTCTCCTCATCTTCCCACAGCGGCTTGACCCCAGAGCGGAAAATGTGAATGCTGTCCTTTAGTTTAACCTGGGACCAAGGTAGGTTGTTGAAAATACGGTAGAAGGTTCCGATGTCGGCAACCGAGTCAACCAACATCGTGAGTTGGTATGAATCGGGTGATTGCTGGTTGTTGTTGCCGGTAGGCTGAGGGTGGGACTTGGAGTGCCAGACTGACCAGAGGTACTGGAAGGGCAGCGGACGGAGTTTGGCTATCACTTGTCTATGCAGGGAAGAAGAGCGGCGTGGCTGTGAGGGCCGAACAGGCTCAGCGACATTGTTGGCGGCAGGAGCCACGGTTGGAGAGATGGCTTGAGGTATGGTCGCTGTCATTGTGAAGGCCATGCCTTGAACAAAAGGGCTGGTGTGATTCCCGCTGCGGCAGCAGACGAATAAGG
>Ga0080006_1216219_pt1 | contig 15284 bp, 12 predicted proteins | sample RS3BMetagenome_FD_69209 | JGI IMG/M metagenome (GOLD analysis project Ga0080006, IMG submission 69209) | Ferric oxide microbial mat and aquatic microbial communities from Rainbow Spring, Yellowstone National Park, USA - RS3B (SPADES... ... | reverse complement strand
AGCGGCAGCTCAAACGTGCAGATGGTTTGCTGAGATACGGTCTGAGGACAGACTTCGCCAAGAAGAGCTTCTGGACGATATCCGTCTGGTTGAATGAGGGCTGTATGCGTGGTTTCGTCGTTGGGGAACCTCACTCGGAGGCTGTGCGTCGATTCCGATCTTGGTCTGCGCCCGGTGCGGCGTTTGTGGAATACCGCAGCAAGACGGGGAAGGTGGACTGGCGCGAAGCTGAAACACTCCTGAAGACCCCAACATTCCGTTATCCGAGAATCTGACATCCTCTTCTCGCCCAAGGAAGGTTCAGAGCTCTGTTGCTCGTATATCCCTAAACGCGTAGGCGGTCGTGTTCACTTACAAAGAGATGAGTAAGAAAGCTTCGACCTTGATTCAGGGAGGAGATGAATTGTCGAAATATTAATGTGGTTTTTGTAATATAGGCAGTAGGGAGTGTGGAAAGTCCTGTGGATAAGTCCTCACCACTGGAGGAGGCATGCAGGATACTTCCACGATAAAGCCAGTCCACAACTGGTTTGGAGCGCCTCCGCAGTCTGTCCCCAGCGGTGTGGGTGAAGACGTGTCCGGATTGCGCGTAGACAGGGATGCATGCAAGGGGAGCACTGATACCCCTAGAGGGGCAACGTTTGGGACAGGGGCGACCCCGAAGCTCCGTAATGGGTTCCCGCGAAACCCGCCTGATCGTGAGAAGTGATGCGGAGACAGCCGCAAAAGTGAGAGCCTCCGAGCTTTAGCGAGGAGAGTATGTCAGCTGGACCACAGACATGGGAAAGTTGCCCTCGGAAAATACGTTCTGAAAATCCCGAAGATCCGAGTTCGGAACCGACAAAAATCAAGAAATTTTTAAATCAAGCAGAGAAGACATACGGAGTCGCCGTGAAAGAAACGCCAACGATTCATTTTGGATCGGCGTCTGTGCACCTTATTAGCGGTATACGGGTAAAAGGGAGGGACACCGCAAAGTTCAGTCCCCCGACTGAATAAACGAGAACCGAATTTGTAAGGAGGCTGAGGGACTATTTGAGAGTGAACCACGAAGCCTTCCCGGACATATTTGAGCTGAAAAATATCGCACTCAGAGGCGTCAAGTTCTTTTAGAACGGTGACTTCTAAACAGACTTCATAATGTTGTTCGAACCTGATCAAAAATTGTGCCGATGTTTAACGGGTGTCCTATGGGTTGTATGTTCACGGTACTTGTGCTGAATTGATCCACGTTTTGGAGAATAGGGGTTTTCGACGAGGATCTGGGTTAACAGTAAGATCAGGTTCCTGCCTTGATTCCGCGGTTCCTCAGCCATGTGTAGCGGCTGCTAATGTTTAAAAACACGGTTGTCTGAAAAGGATGTGGTTGAGTTAATTGACAGTTGCCTCCACTACTAATACTGTCGAAGCCTTCTCCAAGGAGTTGGGGGAAGCCGCCAAACTTGTTGGTAGATCCTTGCCGAGGGTTGAAGACTTTAAGCTGGTATCGGGTAAGGGGTCGTTCATAGGTGACCTGCGACTGCCGGGCGCGTTGCACGCTTGTTTTATCAGGAGTCCGTTTCCGCGTGCGCGAATAAAGAAGATAGACCCTTCAGCGGCATTGGGATCACCTTCCGTAGCAGGGGTGGTGACGCCGAGTGACCTCACGGCTGTAGGGGATATGCCCACCGTTGAGGCGTCGCGTAGACGCAAACACACTCCCAGACGTCCTCTTCCGAATGATGAAGTGAGATACGTCGGTGAAGCAGTCGCCGCGATTCTAGCGGAAACACCCGAAGCCGCTCAGGATGCAGCGGAACTGGTAAACGTAGAATACGAGCCTATGACTCCTGTGGTTGACCCGCTAGAAGCGCTCAAACCGGAGTCCCCTAAGGTACACGGTCATCTTGAGGACAACGTAGCTGAGAGAATAGTCTACTCAAGCGGAGACATAGAAACGGCCTTTAAACTGTGCGACGGCGTAATTAAGCTGGATGTGGTGAATCAGCGTGTGGCCCCCGTTCCTCTTGAACCCAGAGGGGTAGCGGCCACTTACGACGCGGGCGCAGAAACACTCACTGTGTGGGCTACTACGCAAGACCCGCACGGGCTTCGCTCAACCCTCTCCACTTTGCTGGGTCTACCCGAAGCAAACATAAGGGTAATAGCTCCCGACATGGGCGGCGCGTTTGGCTCGAAAATATCTTTGTACCCCGAGGATGTTGTTGTGTGCTATGCTTCTATGAAGCTTATGAAGCCGGTTGTTTGGATTGAAACGAGGCGTGAAAACATGGCCTGCGGCACTCATGGAAGAGGGCAGAAGCAGCACTTAGAGCTTGCGTACACCAAAGAAGGTAAGATAACAGGCATGAAGATCACCATCGTGTCTGACGCGGGCGCCTACGCTACAGCCGGGGCTCTCGAGAATCCCGAGTTAACAATGAGGATGGCAACAGGGGTGTACCACATCCGGAACTACCACGCAGAGGTTATCTCGGTTTTAACAAACAAGGTGCCTCAAGACGCTTATAGGGGAGCTGGAAGACCAGAGGCCGCTTACCTCATTGAACGTGCAGTAGATACGCTGGTCCGACGCCTTAACATGGATCCGGTTCACGTCCGCTCAATCAACTTCATACCCGCCACGAGTTTCCCCTACAAGACCGCGGCAGGGTACACCTACGACAACGCGGACTACGAGAGCGTGTTGCGGAGGCTCTTACAGATCAGTGGTTACCCCGAACTGGTTAAATACCGGGACAAGGCAAAGGCTGAAGGCAGAATGGTTGGAGTGGGTATAGCTGTCTGGACTGAGATAACTTCGTTCGCCCCGGGGTTCCCCCAGACCGCGTCAATCACCGTGAATTCGAAAGGGGGAGTCACCATAGCGATAGGCGGGCACCCGCATGGCCAGGGACACAAAACCCCTATGACCCAGATTGTGTGCGACGAGTTAGGGGTAACCCCTGATCAGGTGACAGTTGTGGAAGGCGACACCGGGCTGCTGCCTTGGAGCAGCCTCACCGCTGGTAGCCGAAGCGCCGCGCTGACGGGGAGCGCCGTGCTCGGCTGTGCGAGGAAGATCAAGGCTAAGATGAGCAAGGTCGCAGCCCACCTCCTCGGGGAGCCTGCGATGGATTTCGTGTTCGTGGGGGGTAAGATATACCCAGCTGACAGGCCGGAAAAGTCGGTGGATTTCCGGAGGGTAGCGGAAGCTTGTTACGATGGGTCAAGCTTGCCTGAAGAAGTTGAGCCCACTTTGTTTGAGTATACAGCGTACAGCCCCTTGAACTATGCTTTCCCATACGGAGCGCACCTAGCTGTGGTCGAGGTTGACCCGGACACGGGTAGGGTCAAGATTGAGAAGTACTACGCAGTGGACGATGTGGGCTTGGTCTTGAACCCGATGCTGGCGGAAGGGCAGGTGCACGGAGGCGTCGTTCAAGGTCTTGGGCAAGCGCTGATGGAAGGCGTGGTCTACGATGAATCCGGCCAGCTCCTCACATCCACCCTGGCAGACTACACCATACCGTCTACAACCGACGTCCCCCGAATTATATGGGACAGGCTAGAGTCGCCCACCTATTCGAATTCACTTGGCGCCAAAGGAATAGGTGAGGCGGGAACGATTGCGGCCACGCCAACGATAGTAAACGCGGTGCAGGACGCGCTCAGTAGCATCAACGTGTTCATCGACCAAATGCCTCTTACTTCCGAGTACGTGTACAAACTAATGCGCCGCGCAAGGGCCCCCGATTCGTAACGTGCTTTAAAGTCACTCTTCCACGTCTTCGTAGACTGGCCTTGTCCGAACGGAGGCGCATTTCTGTAATCTTCAAGCGCTTGCTTTCGCCGCTTCCTGCACGGTGTTCATGGCTATGGGGCCGCATCAAGCGACAGGCCCCTAAGAGGCTCACCGGACGCCGGGAGGAATCTCGCCGCCAACTTGTCCGTGGGGGCTTTGAAGCGGTCGCCGGACTCGTCGAACAAAGCGACACGCTTAGCGGAAACCGGTTCTCCCGCAGAACCAAAGAAGCCCTCACCGCCGAAATCCTTGTAGTCGCGGCATCATAATCCGAGATCTGGGTGGCTTGCTTATTGCGACACTCAGAGTTTTGATATGCCTGATTCGGGGCGGCCCCTCCGACTGTTCGTTCAAACCTGAGTGCTTCGCTGATATTCAACGCGGCGTACAACTCGAATACGTACACTTTGAGCCAAGCTATTGATCCACCAGAAACCGCTGTGTTGCGTAGAGATGTTTCGAGGTTGGCTATACCCACAGCTTCAACTCCGCACCTCCAGAGCTCTGGGTAGAAGGCGAGCGCCGCGAGCACCATGTATCCCCATGGCTTCGCCCCGTCACGCACACCCGTGTCTCATCGAAGCGCGGGTCGGCTTAAATCCGCACTTCACAGGCAGATTTATTCGCCCAGTATGTGAGCTATGCCTCTAGTATCCTCCACAGATGGTTTCCAAGTATAGCCATACCTATCCACCAACACGGTTTTTATACCAAGCCTTGAAGCCGCCTCCAAGTCGTACTGTGGGTAGGCTGAGACATGGACAACTTCCTCCATGTTTACACCCATAATGCTGTAAGCCCTCGTAAACGCGTCGAGAGCGGGCTTATAGTGACCAGTATCCTCAGCTGTCACCACCCAGTCAAACAGATCCTCCAAACCCGAAAGCGTGATTCGGATAAGCCTGCGCTCAGTGTTAGAGACCACGCCAAGCCTGTGGCCACGCCGCTTCAACTCCCGCAGGCCAAGCAGGGTGTCTGGGAAGGGTGGACTCTTCGCAAACGCGAGCACAAGTCCATCACCAGCATCCTCCGAGTAACCCGAACCCATACACTCCTCCAGGCTCTGCTTCAATATCTCCGAGTACCTCCTAAAACCTTTAACCCTCGAGACCCTAGAGTACTCTGCCTCGAAAAACCTGCGCCGATCAACGCCAACAAACTCTAGATATGCACCCATCGAGTACTGCCAGTCGAAAAGCGTACCATAAACATCGAAGGTAACAATCACTTGACGAAGCGTAAACCAGCACCCCGAAAATTAAAGCGAAACATAGTATTATAAAGTAGACACACGTCGATGTGCTTGCTCGAAACCAAAGAGACCCGTTTGGTGTGAAGCTTACACCAAGTTTGAACGAGCCCAGGCTGTCGTTAAAAGCGATTATATGCTGGAAAACCGCGAGGCGTACTTTCCCGTAACGTTAGTGTCGTAATAGGGTAGCGACATTTCCTTCGGGAGTGGTTTTCCGTTAAAGTATCCGTTCAGCACCAACCTGTCCACTGAACCGTAGGTGGTTCGCGAAGCGTAAATAAGGTAGTAGCCGAACGCGGTCGCAAGCATGATTGCAAAGGCCACGACAAGAAGCATGCCCGTCCTGTGCCCAGGAGTCATCTTTTTTCGACTGCCTCAGGATCTATTTAAGGCCTGACCCCGTCGGGATTTCCGATGGTGGGAAGGTGGTGACCGTGCAAAAGGGACGCCGGCCGGTCTCGGTACGCGTATCGCCAACCATACTCACGGTGCACGACTCCCTTAAGACCGAAACGCTTCCCGGCTGGCTCTGTCAGGGACTGGGAAAACCCCAGCACAAGCACCGAGCGCGCGCCACAAACAGTTCGACACCTGAATGGGCCTTGGCCAGTAACCCTGTCAAGGGAGCACAAAAAGGAGCTCAAGAGGGGAAGCAGCTGCGCTTGAATGGATCGAAGCGGTAACCCCAGTCTCGGAAAGTAATGCGCCCGACCGTATGTATGGAAGGGTAAGACAGTGTTTTAGTGAGAAAGGACCCGTAGACCTCACCCTCGCTGTAACGGTCATTAACGGCCAAAACAGGGTTAACATTGCGGTTAGGGGGTACAGAGGGACTATCAGCCTTAAAACGTAGGAGAAGACGGCGGTGAAATGGCGGACAACTAATGGGGCGAGGTCCCCCACCCTCAAATCCACAATCCCCGACCTCGCCAGGCCACCCTGAAACACCAAAATCCAAGGGTTGTGCATAGTAAATCATTGACTGGTCATCCTACCATGACGACTCAAACAAATCTCCACGAGTTACCAGCCCTACGAATCATAGGGCTGGGTTGGTATAACATCGAATAATTCCATGTACTTTTTCTGGAGGTACACCTCCGCTTCTTTCCCCCCGTAGACCACTACCCCTTCATCTATTATGGTCTTGAGAATGCCCTAGTCAGCTGAATCCAGGTCCACTAGGTCGTCAGTCAAACCCAGAGTGTCGGCCACCTCTTCCAGGAGCCTGCCAAGCTTGAGTACGTCGGCCCCCTGCTCGAAGACCACGGCAAGGTCGAGATCCCGCCCACTGCCCCTTCTCGCAACCGAACCGAACACGTACGCATACCTAACGCCAAACCTTTTCAGAACCTTTCTTACTCTTTTAACGTCCGAAAGGGATGGGTCACCCGTAACGTGCACGCTTATCTTATCCAAGACGGAAGGTATTTTCTGCCTTATCTCCAGGGATGCGCTACGCTCCCTCTCGGGTTCAATTTGAGCGTAACCGTGCACAAGGAGGTTTCTGAAACCCGCGAGCCCCACCAAGAATTCTTTCTCTTTTTCTGTGAGACCCGCCTCCTCCGCTAACCAGCTAGCCAGCTTCTTATAGTTCTCAGGCTTTCTGCCAGTACTCTGTGCAGCCATCATGGCTGATGGGTCGAATAAAACTTGTGGGACCAGCTGGCTAAGTCTTTCAAGCGCGTAGCTGTCAGCGTCGCCATCTAACTTGGCGCAGAACTCGTCGAAATACCTTTGACTAACGCCAGCTGGTTTCTTAACCTCACAACCGATACTCTAAGGCGTGTAATAAATAGCTTGCGTCGTAGGCGTGGTTAACTCACGAATGTGCGTGATATAGCCACCCAAGCGTTAAAAACGCTAAGGCTCCCGAGTTGATAGCACCTCCACGTGCTGGGAGACGACCATGCGACAGGCAACGAAGGCCCCTGCGGGTAACATGTGTACACCTTTTGGTGCTGAATGCACCGCCGACGCCTAAGCCTAACAGAAATCAGCTTGTGCACAACGCTGTCCCGTGTTACGCTTGTACGAACTTTCAAAGGGACTGCGGAACGTAGAGGTGTAAGGCACAGGAGAGGCTAATCTTTAGCACAGACTGGAGTGCATTCAGCCGGGTTGGGGGTAACTCCATATCGGGGCTGCCTCTGACTGGCACGGCCCGCAGAAACCCGGCAGTGTGAGCATCATGTGTGCAGAGTTTCGGCGAAGAGGGAACCCCGCCTTCAAGGTGAAGAGGATTTCGATTTAGCAGGTTCACTTGATATGTGTTGAAGTGGATCACGCTCTTCCTTACATGAAAGAGCTAGCGCTCACTCGTCTAATACCGGTGGGGACATTCAAATCGGAGTCATCGGATACCAAAATATTGATCCTGTTGCTGAGCGCGGATGCTAGGTGGATCGCGTCTCTCGGGTCGAGGTCCCAGTCGGCCACCAAACCCTGAGCGCCTCTAACCACTTCCTCGGAGGTGGGTATAAACCTCAGATTTGGAAAGCCGAGCAGTTTTTTACCCGCCTCTATGGAGTCGGCTTTCCCAAGTGTTCTCCGAACCACCCATACCACTTCATCCCATGTCAGTGTCGACGTATACGCAGAAACCTTCTTGGTCTCTATCATCTTAAGCACGGCCGCGGCAGCTTCCCTGCGCGGGTTGTTGTAGAGTAAAGGAGTGATAAACACGTTTGAGTCAACGTACACGCTTGTAGCGTTCAGCTCTCTCCTCCTCCAGCAAACCGCGAACATCCACTTCGTGGTCAAGCTTCTTAGCATAAGTGAGACTGTAGTAGCTCACATAGTCCTCCGTGGGGGGGGCCGCCCTAGAAATCGTCACCACGTCACCCTTGGCTTCCACGACCACCTCTACACCCTCCTTTATACCCGTCTTCTCCCTAATCTCCTTGGGTATCACTACCTGCCCCTTCCTCCCAACCCTTACCCTAATCGTCATACATTAATTCATACGTATGACTAATTCATATACTTTTCTTGAAATCGAAGATGGTCTCCGGATAAGCGCTCATGCGTTCCACTATTAGTACGTGTTCGGCGAAGAACAGGTCGCACCGGTCGGGTTCGAACCACAGGAAGTGTTTGGCCTTGTCAAACTCCTCCTCAGCATCCGTCATTTTACCATAACTTGGATTCCCCTTGCATTCGCTTTGAATAAGCTGGGCGTTACGCTTAACTTTCTCGCTATAGGTTGAAATTGCTTCGCTGTCCACTTGAGCAATGATTGTCCTTCCTTTGCTCGTCTTGGTAAGATGGAGTATACCTCCGATTTGATCAACTTTTAAGCTTATGAAGTGAGGCGAATGAGTCGAGGCCAAAACCTGTAATTCCCGTTTCTGAGCGAGCTTTCTTAGGTAGGATCCCAGAGCAGCCTGCTGTGGAGGATGTAAAAACAGCTCTGGCTCTTCGAAAAGAAGCAGGGTTTTAGAGCGGCTCACACATCGATTTTCGTGATTCGTCAACGTTTGGGTTCCAGCGGGCCAAGATGTTTTAGGTGGTGCCATAGAAAATCGAGAGGTCGAAGCCCTTCTCCTTGTCCCAGATCTTCTTGGCTGCCCGTACAACTCTGCTCTCCTTAGCCTCCTGAGGGCTCATCACCATGAAGTCAACTCTCCCACTGATGAACCTCGATACTTCTTCCATTAACTCTAGTTTTGGGCTCCGCATCTCTTGAAACACGAAGACCAGGTCCAGGTCGCTTGTGTCCAGGTAGTCTCCCCGTGCTCTACTGCCGAACACATACACTTCGACCAACGGAAATCTTCTCTGAATCTTCTCCATGGTCTCTCTGGCGAGCAGCCCCATTCTTCTCTGGCTGTCTAACGCAGATTTTGCCTTGACCATTCCAACACCTCTTCGGCTTTCTTGAGGATGTCCTGCGCCTTGGCTTGGCTGTACGCCTTCGCCGGGACGCCGTTAGCCGCGTCCGGGTATCTGGTGACCACGTAGTGTGGGTTGATTTCGTACATGTCTGACCTAATATTCTCAGGAACATTGAGACCCATCTCGGCTTCTAAGATTTCAACTAGGTCTGGCAGCGAATGGACCTTGCCAGGATCTTTTCCACCTCTTAGCAACACTGACTTGAACGCTTTTTCCACAGTTTGGTGGCAGAAAAAAACGCTCGCATAGTAAACCCTCTGTTCAAGGAGTATTCGAGCTGTTCTCAGGTCTTCCTCAGCCTGTTCCATCCATTTGAGAAACTCTTCCATATTTACAAGCGTAAGTATGGAATTGCAAAATAAAAAGGTTGTGCGCGGAGCACCAACGAGGGTGGATGGCGGTTGAGTCTATGTCTGGGCTGAGCACCGCTGGCTCATATCTCGCAAGCCGCTGCCAAGCCAAAGCCCCTAGCTTCCCGGTTCAGTATGCGGCACCTACCGCTACGCATACACTGCGTGCGGGCTCAATACACAAATTTCCTTATGGATGAGCTCGGGTCGCACCAACCATACCTCCATCAATCCCGTCTTAGCTATGCTCATAGCTGCGTTCAAACCCTGGTCCAACGTGGGAATACACACCGAAGTGGTATATCCTATGGGAGCCTCAGACTAAGCTTTAAGCCGTCTCACTCTGGGTCTTTGAGAGGTATGTAAAGTGCTGACTCGGGAGGCTTCGTCTAGCGTAGTGGCTCACTTCTTCGAAAACCCGAAGTGCTCCGCTTTTCGAGTAGCCTCTGCGCGGTCCCGTTTTCTCGGGTGTTCTTGGAGCTCAAAACACGTTTTTGTATCGGGTTTGTCTGATTGATCCGTCATCTTTCACTGTGTTCGGCGGCCTAAGCGTGGTCCCTGACAAGTAACCCATGTGTGTGAGCGGCTCTTCGGTTCACAGCTGTGTCCACTGGTCGTGTTCAACGCGGAAGCGTCAACAAAAAAAGGGGTTGCATATGAATACCGGGGACCAGGCTTTGGGTGAACAAAAAAGAGAAAGATGAGTGAGGCGGTGTTTTCAAGGGTTACGGCGAATACTTCGAAAACGAAGACAGGTGCTCGATGCTGGCTGAGGCTCCAAGGAATATCGCCGCCGCCGCGAACAGTACGAGGAAGAGCACCAGTAAGCCGACTGTAGCCCTGCTGGGTCTGTGAGTGGCCGGCACGGACAGGATTCCGGCAAGCGCTCCTGACACGTATAAAGCAGCGGCCACAAGCGGTTCAGAGGTCATGTTTCCGGCTAGGATGCCGAAGGCGTCGACTAGGCCCCAGACACCCGTTAATGCGCCTAGGTAAGACAAGCCTTTAAGGCTGTAACCCTTAAAGGCGGACACTGCTCCCGCAGCCACTATTAATCCGAAGGCAGTGTATATTTCGCCGAAAAGTATGTTGTAGCTGCCGACAAGTGGCCAAGTGTCCATCATCCAGACTCCTTGAATCAAGCTGAGGGCTCCGAGTCCACCCAGTGAAACCAGCAGTGACTTATTTGTGACAAAGGTTTCCTGCTTGGTTTCTTTTTGAGCCGTTTCCCTGAACATCTGGATCACTGGCGCATTCAGAGTCTTCGCGAAATAAATCGCCATCAGGAGTGCGGACGCGCCCGTGATCCAAAGCATACCTGCGAGTGGGTCAATCATTTTTGGTCGATTAGTAAATGTTCGAGTCGATTTAACCTCGAGTGTACAGCTAACTGCACTTAGAGTACGCTTGCGTACCGTTCAACACTTGCGTTGCGTTTTCGAGCGCGGTCGGATGGCCAACCGGTCGTGGTTCGCATAAGCTTCGCGGCTCAGGGGGATGACACGTAGGCGAGTCGGGTTGGTGGACTCCGGGTTCCGAGTTTCGAGTGTCCAAGTAAGGAGTCTCGGTGAACACTGTTCTGCTGGGTCGGAGAAGCCAAAGAAAACAAGGGTTGGTTAGGCATCCGCTTGTGGTTACCCGCCTGAGTGCCTTTTGGGCTGAGCCGTGCGCCGAAACACTTCGAAGCTGGCAAACGAGTTGGCAGTTGTCATCTGTGCGCCATGTTACGCCGAGCAGAAGAGCTGGGAGCGCTTTTGAATGGGCAACGAGGCGCGGATCTCGTGCTTGGTGGGATGAGTTCAGAGGGCTTGGTGGGCTCAGCGGAAAGCACGAGTTTTGCTAGGTCCAGAAACTCTTCTAGGCTCTCTATGTATATGCCTCCAACGGTGCGCGTCGCCGCTTTGAAAAGCTCAGCGGAACCGTTCTGGCTTCCCTTATCAGCAGGAGGCTTTCACCCAGCAGGCTGAAGAGTGGGCTCGCTAAGTGATTACGTCAGAATGGTTGCTGCAAACGCCGTAGACAGTGACGCTTTTTTTGAGGTCCGTGTACTTCTCATGGGCCGCTTTTCTTTCGATGTCGGCGAACTCGGCTGAATCCATGAATGCGTCTTCTATTCTCCCACACTTGGTGCAGACCAGGTTTATATGCGGAGAAGTCTTCGGGTCATAAACCTTTTTCCCATAGAAGTAACCAAGCTGGTGATCAACCCAGCCGTTTCTAGGACCTCGAGTGTGGTGTAAACGGTGGCGAGACTGATTGTGGGGTTCTCCTGCCTGACCTGCAAATACACGTTGTCAGCGGACATGTGTTCAGAGTTCTTGAGAATCCTTTTGGCTACGCTCAACCGCTGAGGCGTTACACGGTAACCTCGAGCCCTGAGGGCGCTTGCTATTCGGTCAAACTCGTCTGCACTTAAATCCTTAACGGACACGCAACTTCCTATATACAGCAGTCACTACTTGCTGATAAGTGCCACGATGGTCGCGCCACTCTTTTCCATCACCGAATCAGCAACCTGAGCAAAGCGCTGAATTTTTTTGAGCCGACTCGAAGACAACCATTGGGCGAAGCGACGCGGCTTTCAAAGAGTCAGCCAACCAGACCACGTTTTCTCGACACAGCATGGTCGCATATCCGCCAAAAAAAAAAGCTCTGTTTCGATAAAACCGGTTTGAATCCGGTTTCCCACTTGAACCAACGGCGTTCCTAGGTGTGGGGACACGGCTGACTCTGCATTCATGTCTACAGCAAATCAGCGGTGTTCTTTAGAGACCGGCGTCCGTGAGTGCCGCTGAAATACGCGGACCCACAAGAAAGGTCAACTCTTAGACATAGGTGTTCCCTGAACCTCTTTGTTTGCGGCAAAGCGGCTACTGGGTCACCGCACACGTACTTGTTGAAAAGGTTGTTGCGTGGAACAACAGTGCGCAGTAGTGATAAGTAAGCTGTCTCTACGTTGATTCACAAGAGTTTTCCGCCTGATAATACTTCAGCAGAAGAGAAGAGTATCTGCGTGTTGGTTGTCACGGCGAAACTGTTGTATTAAGCAACCTATCTGGGTGTTTCAACCACGTGTCCAGCAACGACGGTAACTCCTTCCGCTTCAGCCTCACGTTTGACCTTCTCTTCTATCGTATTGGCCACTATGAATGGTTTCACCTTTTTGCCTTCAGCTTCGAGTATGCTTCTCCTTATGGCTATTTGTTCCAGAGCAGCGTTGTCAGCGTAGTTCTTGATTTCGAAGAGATAGGTCACGCCGTTTTCCTCAATGATGTCCACCTGATACTTTCTGCCCTTTTTCACTATACCCGTTTGATCCACGAGTTCAGCGCCTTTTACTTTAGAGGTGTCTATGCCGTGCAGTCTGAGCGCCTCTTTGTAAAGCGCCAGCATTGTTTTCTCCATGTGTAAGCCAGCCCTACCCGTAAATGATCCCACTTCAACGTCCAGTCGTTGAAAACTTCTGGTCAGCTCACTAACGACTTCCCATATTTTCTTGCTTTCTTCATGCAGTATTCTTATGTCGTCGCTGTTTCTGTTGATGGCTTCCCATATTCTTTTGTTGTCCTCATGGAGCTCTTTGACTTCTTGTTGCAGTATTCTTATGTCGTCGCTGTTTCTGTTGATGGCTTCCCATATTCTTTTGTTGTCCTCATGGAGCTCTTTGACTTCTTGTTGCAGTATTCTTATGTCGTCGCTGTTTCTGTTGATGGCTTCCCATATTCTTTTGTTGTCCTCATGGAGCTCTTTGACTTCTTGTTGCAGTATTCTTATGTCGTCGCTGTTTCTGTTGATGGCTTCCCATATTCTCCCCGTGTTCTCGATAAGTGTATTCAGCCTATCCCTTGTCTCTAAGATCAGCTTATATTCTTCACTCTGTATAATATATGGAAGTAAAGCTTCAGCTAGGTCTTTGGCAAGCTGAGCGTTCTCCTTAATAGCCCTAACAGACTCCATGTTAACCATAATATTCACTTAGCCTTAAAATGGTTTTGGAAGATGCCTAGTTTTTTAGGGCGAAACCAAGTGGTCTTCGGGGCTGATGATGCTCAAAACAGCGTGTCCAAGCGTTGTCCTCGAGTCGGCGAACACCCAAACAAGACTTCTGTAGGAATCCGGATGTTATGGGGTGTCCGCTTTTTTAAAGATGGGTGACGCAGAGTCCCGTCGTGCGTGTTCACCGCTTTGGGCCGCTGCTCGGAAACATGAAAACATATTTCTCAGAAATCTGCGTGATTGACTATATAGTTTATACATGGGAGGGCGTGACTACGGTTCACCAGAGACCTACGCTCTGAGCGAATCTCTGAGAACAAAGATAGGAATCAAGGCTCCAAGGTTCTGCGCGGCTTCGCCGGCGTCAGATTCGAAAGTCTGTGTCATCGGCTCGTCATTACTCTTCCATTCTAAATGCTGCAACTGCAGTGTACCACTTGGTTGCAAAGCTTTGCAGGTGTTACGCAATTTTGGACACAGCCTTTTTCAACTCGACCCAATCGTTCATCCGGTGAACGAAGAAGCGTCTGCAGCTAATACTCATGTTACCTAACGGTAGTCAGAGTGTGGCTTGTGTTTCAGACCGGTGTTGTAAGCTGCGAAAGACGCCGATGTGATACTTCAAATGGATTTCTTTATCAGTTGTCCACAAGTCTCTCAAACGGTTTTTCGAGGACTCTTACCTAATCGCTGTCCCCAAAGGTCACACAGTTATCAAAGTTATCCACCCATCGTATCAACCCGCGTTGCAAACGGTTTATGCTGAAAAAAAGAGGGGGTAATAATCGCTTCGAGAGTCATGGATGTAGATCGAAGCGGTCCAGGTTCATAACCTTGTTCCAAGCTGAGACGAAGTCTTGGATGAACTTTTCTCCTGCATCGGAGCTTGCGTACACCTCAGCCACAGCTCTAAGCTCGGAGTGTGAGCCGAATATCAGGTCCACTCTGCTTGCGGTCCACTTGGTTTCACCCGACTCGCGGTCATAGCCTTCAAAGAGCGTTTTGGATTCGTCTGTCGCCCTCCACGCTGTCCTCATATCCAAGAGGTTCACAAAGAAATCGTTTGTGAGCACACCGGGTAGCTCTGTCAAAACGCCCATCTTAGAATGATTGAAGTTCGCATCCAGCGCTCGCATCCCACCTATAAGAACCGTCATTTCGGGCACGGTGAGTTTGAGTAGCTGAGACTTGTCCACGAGAAGCACCTCGGGTCTCTTGATACCCGGCTTCTTCACATAGTTTCTGAAGCCATCCGCAACCGGCTCAAGCACTTGAAACGAAGCAGCATCCGTCTGCTCGGGTGTCGCATCCATTCTTCCCGGAGTAAATGGAACCTTCACAGAATAGCCGGCGGCGGCCGCCGCCTTTTCGATGGCGCAGCACCCAGCAAGCACGATAAGATCCGCTAGCGACACCTTTTTCCCGTCTTCTGTCTTCGAGTCGAAGTCTTTCTTTATGTTCTCGAGTGTCTTCAGCACCTTTGAGAGTTGTTGAGGCATGTTCACTTCCCAGTCTTTTTGAGGAGCAAGCCGGATGCGGGCACCGTTTGCGCCCCCGCGCTTGTCGCTTCCCCTGAAAGTTGAGGCCGAAGACCAGGCTGTGTACACAAGCTCGGAAACCGAAAGGCCAGAAGAGAGAATTTCACGCTTCAGTTCTTCCATGTCCCTTTCATCAATCAGCCTGTGGTTCACGGGTGGAATCGGGTCCTGCCAGATCAAATCCTCCTTGGGTACTTCGGGGCCCAAGTAGCGTGTCTTCGGACCCATGTCCCTATGGGTGAGCTTGAACCAAGCTCGTGCAAACGCGTCCGCGAACCTTTCGGGATCCTGCAAAAAGCCCCTAGAAATCTTTTCGTACACCGGGTCATACCGCAGGGCTAAGTCGGTTGTGAGCATCGTGGGCGGATGAAACTTTGTGGGGTCGTGCGCGTCGGGCACACTGTTTGAGGCAGCCGGGTCCTTGGCAACCCATTGATAGGCGCCGGCTGGGCTTTTTGTGAGCTCCC
>Ga0080006_1147880_pt1 | contig 15288 bp, 14 predicted proteins | sample RS3BMetagenome_FD_69209 | JGI IMG/M metagenome (GOLD analysis project Ga0080006, IMG submission 69209) | Ferric oxide microbial mat and aquatic microbial communities from Rainbow Spring, Yellowstone National Park, USA - RS3B (SPADES... ... | reverse complement strand
TGCCGCTCATCGAGTGGGAGGCGGTGCGCTACTCGGTCCCACCCGAGTGCCTCGGCCAGATGGTGGGCTGCCGGGTCGAGGTGGACTCGGGCGTGCTCCAGATCACCTGGGGCGGACGGACGGTCGCCACCCACCACCTGGTGGCCGCCCCGCACGACGACGTATGGGACCCGGCCCACCGTCAAGCGGCCGAAGCGGCGGCCCTCGGTCGCACCAGCGTGCCGCTGCGGTTGGTCGATGGACCCCTTGTTCCCCGTCCAGCCCAACCCTTCGCCGACTACGACGTGGATGCCCCCGATCTTTCCGCCCGCTACGGCACCGTCGGGGAGATGGTGTGACCATGACCACCTCCTCCCTCTCGTCGTCCTCCCCCTACGAGCAGTTGAAGAACGACCTCGGCTACCTCCAGCTCGGGCGGGCTGCGGAGTGCTTCGCCACCGTCGCTGAACGGGCCAAGGACGAGAACTGGAGCCACGTCGAGTACCTGGCCGCAGTGATGGCCGAACAGGTGGCCGCCACCACCAACCGGCGGCTCGCCGCCCGGCTGCGTTACGCCCGGTTCCCCTACGTGCGCAGCGTGGCCGACTTCGACTTCGCCTTCCAGCCGTCGGTCGATCGCAAGCTGGTCGAGGACCTGGCCAGCTTGCGCTTCATCGAGGAGAACCGGCCCATCGTGTTCCTCGGTCAGCCCGGGTGTGGCAAGACCCACCTGGCCGTGGCGCTCGCCACCCGGGCGGTCGAGGCCGGCTACCGGGGCTACTTCTCGACCGCCGATGCCATGGTCCGGGTCCTGCTCCAGGCCAGACGGGAGGGGAACTTCGCCTCCAAGCTCCGGACCTTCACCGCACCCTCGGTCCTGGTCGTCGACGACGTGGGACTGCTTCCCATCGACACCGAAGGGGCCGGGGTGTTCTTCCACGTGGTCAACGCCCGCTACGAGAACGGCCACCCCACCCTGGTCACGACCAATAGGGGCCTGCCCGCCTGGGGGGACGTGTTCGGCGACCCCGTCGTGGCCGGTGCCATCCTCGACCGGCTGATGCACAAGGCGGTGGTGTTCAACATCAAAGGGCCCTCGTGGCGGATGCGTGAACACTCCGCCCTGGCCGAGGCGTCCAAGGCATGACCGGCCTCTGGATCGGTGCCGTCATCCTCGCCCTCGTCCTCGTCGTGACCGTCCTCAGCGACTCGCGTAATCTCCCGGCATGCCCAAGCCCAAGCTCACGTACAAGCCCACGCCCAAGCCCAAGCCCACGGCCCCCACAGTGCTCCAACTACGGATCAATCTCGAGGAGGTGGACCCTGCGATCTGGCGACGGTTGCTCGTGCCTGCGGGGATCCGACTCGACAAGCTGCACGACATCATCCAGGTGGCCATGGGGTGGACTGACTCCCACCTCCACGCCTTCACCATCGGCTCCAAGCGCTACGGGATGCACCTCGACGACTTTGCCGAGGGCGAGTTGGACGAGAAGAAGTTCACGGTCCTCAAAGCAGTCGGGAGCGAACGGCGATTGCGCTACGAATACGACTTCGGCGACGACTGGCAGCACCAGGTGGTCGTGGAGGAGGTCATCAAGGTTCCTGCCGAGCTCCCGTTCGCGGTGTGTCTGGACGGGCAGCGTTCGTGCCCTCCTGAGGACTGCGGCGGATCCTACGGGTATGCAGAGCTGCTCCGGGCGATCGAGGACCCCGGACACGAGGAGCACGACGAGTACATCGAGTGGGTCGGCGACGACTTCGACCCCGAGGAGTTCGACCTGGCAACCACCAACGTCATCCTCCAACACCTGGGCTGAGCGGCCGGGAGACACCGCCGCCGGCTCCGACCCGAAGACCGGCAAGCAGGCCCGAGCACCACCACGAATCACCCGGTGCATCATGTCCGGTCGACGGCTGCAGCTCCCGTCCCATCCACACGATCACCGCAGTGAACGACACATTCGCAGCGCCGCTGTTCCGCCGTCGGCCGGTTCGCACCGGATCGATGCTTGACCAACGAATTCCGATCAGTTACAACTACCCGAGGAGAGCGCAACAGGTTCTACTTGACCGCGACTTTCGCTGATCGCGAAACGCGAGAATCAGTGAGCGCCCACACCTTCGGTCGATCCGCCTTCGGAACCGTCTCCTGAGAACCTCCATCCCACCTGCCCATGCGGCGATCCCGACCGGCCCGATAGCTATGGCGAGCCAGTGCACGAGCGTCGTGTAGGCACCGAAGCCCAATGTGATCCCGAACAGGGTCGTCGCAACAGCGTGAAGGAGGGTTGTGGCAAAGATGAAGAGTGCTCCGCCGAAAGCATTCGCGCTCACGAATATCCCCGCACCGAGGGTCCCTTCCCGGAGTGCCCTCCTCAATGACTCGCGATTCAGGTCATCTAGCCCGAGGTCTTTGGCGAGGTCTACCTGCTGGCGAGCGCCCAAACCTCTGAGTCCAAGCTCGAGCTCGTCCATGAATGCATTCAGCTCGGCCTCACTCGCATCCGGAGCATCACCCTTGAATCGCTTGAGGGCGTCATCGACAACACTCTGAACAAGTTGCAGCTGGAGGTTCCGATCGGAAAGCCCACCGGCATCGATGCCGAATTCCTTGGAGACCTCCGAGAGTACCGTCCGGTACCAGTTGTCATCAGGGCCAAACGGAGCTTGAGGAGGAGCGAGCCGGAGGCGTTTGCTGACTAGCTGTGGGATGGCCCGCCGGAGTTCGTTGCCTGTCTGGTTGGACTCGAGGTCCCGAACGGCTTCCTGGAGCTGCTGATCCAACGATTCGGTGGGAACGATCCGTCTGTACTGCTGGAGCACCTTCGGGCCAACGGTTGCACCCAGCTCCTGCATACGAGCCGCCGTACGCTCGGTCAGGTGCTTCACGCGATCATGCGCTCGACTGTCCCAGAATTCGCCGGCCCTCTGTGCAGCGCCGGAAGTCCTGTTTCCCAATCGCTCGCGGAGCTTCGTGTAAGTGGTGCCGCTCTTGGTCTCGGCCTCCAGCGCCAGGTCCCGGAGGAGGCCGATGTCGGTGAGGACTGTGAGTGTTCCCACGGCTCGGGCGCCGGAATCCTCGTCGAGATTCCGCAGTGAATCGAAGAAGAGTTGAGCTGGATCAACCATCGAACCGTGACTCGCACCGTCAGGCGTCATCGTCCGTCCCCCCCAGCCTTCCCGAACATAGTTTCCACCCAATCACGTGCTACCTCGAACTCGTTGGCGTATGCGAGCACGACCACGTCATGTGCGATCTTGAATGCCCAGAGCGCATTGCCCAGGAGCCAGAGGTCGTCATCGACGTACGTTCCTTTGATCAGCGTATTGCGAGTCGGCAGTCCTGGGATCCCGAACACCACGGACTTCTCGCCCTCGATGAGTCCGAATGCGCCGTCACGTACGAGATGGATCCCGATGCCCACTGCGCCACCGGCAATTGCGGCAGCGCACAGCTTCGTCACTGCCGGATGACTTGTCCCGCCTTCTTCGGAAAGTGTGACCGCTTTGAGGAAGTCCTGTGCCGCCCAGGCTGCAATCGCCGAATGGAACAGCCAGAAGCGGTGCATGCCGATGCCCAGGAACTTGATGTCGAAGTCGGGAAAGCGCTCGCCGTAGATCATTGCTCCGACGGAGACTGAGCCGGCGGCGAGGAGGATCCCGGTGTTCGCCATCTGTCGAGCTCGAGGATCGAGGCGCGCCCAATGATCCCGGATCTGCGTGAGATCTGTCTCGTCGACCTTCCAGAACGAAGGCCCGAACCCGGCGAAATCCGTTGAGCCTGGCTCGACCAATTCGAGTTCGAGACCACCGAAAGCGAGGGAGGATGCGAGCGCGCGCGATCGTCGAGTCTGCCGCAAGGCGTCGTCAAGTGGGGTCGCCATCAGATCCTTCGCTCCGTCCGCCGAACATCAGTCCGGACGATATCCGGATGGCGTCGTCGTCGCGTGGCCGAGCGCGACCACTTCGAAGTCGAGCGCCTTCATGATCCGGGCAACTTCTGCGGCCGGCTGATCCGGCTCGATCGGCCGGAGGGGGCTGCGGCCAGGTCAGCCCCCTGACCGCTCGCTCCATCAGGTTGCGGAGGGACAGCACTGGACCGTCGTGAGGCACCCAGCCATCATTGTCCGGCGTGATCAGAGGTGCCAGCGGATGGCTGGGTGAGCCCGAGGTCGTGCCGGGTGTCTTCGAGTACCGGGGCTTCGGGCGTCGGGACCCTACCCGGGTCCGCACCCGAAGATTCGGATCCGAACGACGTCGCAGCCCTGGGATACAGTTCCGTCCAACTCGCTGTGCTCACTTGGCGATCGGAGAGGTAGCTCGCGAATGTGGTCCTGGGAAAAGGTGAATGTCAATCAGAGCGGCTCTTCTGGCGACTTGGCAAAGATATTCAAGAATGAGAGTGTGAAACACCCGGGGATCCTCGCGCAAGGAGCTCCTTCCGCAGATGCGACGCTCCTGGCAAGGGAGGTCATCCAGAACTCGTGGGATGCGGCAAGGGAACTCCGCGATCAGCTCGCAATGGAGAAGATCGACTATCCTGGATTCAACATTGAGTTCACGTTCCAGAACCTCACGAGTGCGTCGCGAGATTCGGTGGTGGACATCCTGGACCTGCGCGCAATTGCTCAGCGCCTGGATGACATCATCAAGCCGGATGAAGAGGGACTTCCTGCGAACACACCGGCAATGCTCGGACTCTCCGAGAACCATTGCCTAGGCACATTGTCAGCTGGGGCACCGCTACCGATTCTACGAATTGAGGAGCATGGTGGATCGGGAATGTACGGACCCTGGGATGGCGTAAAGTCGAAGTTGTACCTGGCAATGGTGAGCGTTGGCTACACCATCAAGCATCTTGGGTCCGGAGGCTCATATGGCTTCGGTAAGGCCGGCCTGATTCGTGGATCCAGGACGAGGACGCTCGTCGCATACACGTGCTTCCGACCGCAGGATGACGAACCCGGGGTCACCAGGCGACTGCTGGGCATGACCTATTGGGGTCGGCACGAACTGGCAGGCTCCAGCTTCAGCGGCTTCGCCCGGATGGGTGAGGAGAGCGAGGGATTCGTGAGGCCCCTCGAGAACGAAGCTGCCGACGAGTTGGCCGAGCGGCTCGGAATGACAATTCGAGATCCCGATGATCCAAGTGCGCTCGGAACGTCATTCATGCTGATCGATCCGACGCCGCAACCCGAGGAACTCAATGAGGCCATTTGCCGGAATTGGTGGCCTGCGATCTTGGACAGGGAGTTCACCGTCCAGATCAATCCCTACGACGACGCCAGACCACTCCACCCGAAGCCGATGCAGAGTCCCCAACTCAGGCCCTTCGTAGAAGCCTATGGCCTCGCAAGCCGACGGCAGGACAATCCGCTCGAGGCGGACGAGCGGAAGTGCACGCTCGTATCGACACCCCTGCCGGGCTTGGGGACGGCGATGAAGCTCGGTGAGCTCGGTATGGTCGCTGATCTGTCTGACTGGTCATACCCGAAGTACGTGTCCGAGGAGGAGGACGAGGATGGTGCCGACATCAAGCATCAGAGCCTCGTCGCACTGATCCGTGGACCGAAGATGGTGGTCGAGTACCTGGAGGCCGGCAGGGCTCAGCCCTATGTCCGAGGCGCCTTCATCGCAGACTCCTCAGTCGATGAGTTCTTGCGACAGACGGAACCCACGGCACACGATTCCTGGCAGAAGGAAGTCTCGGACGGCGTACCCGCGGAGGCAACTGCTGCTGCGGCTCAGGTGTTGAAGCTCGTCAGGAGGCGACTCGACGAATTCCGAGCGTCCCTCAAGCCTGACCCACCGAAGCCCGAAGACATCCGTCTCCCCGAGTTGGACAAGCTCTTCCGCAAGTTGATCACCGGAGGCGGTGGCAAGACGCCACCTCCTCCCCCGGGACCTCGGGAGGTCAGCATCAACTTGGAGGAGCCAGTGCTCCAAGCTGTTCCTGATTCCGACCAACTTCGGTTGGACGCGACGGCCAAGTTTTCACTTCCGGTTCGTCGGGGAGGAGAGGACGGACCCGATGCAACGGAGCGTGAAGTCGAGTTGGTGGCGCGAGTTCGCTTCGTGGAGGACGATCGGATGGGCGACCTCGTACGACTCGAGCGAGTAGCAATTGACGGCGTCGAGGTGCAGTCGCAGGTCGACGAGTTCAGGTTCAGGAAGGTCCTGGCTCCAGGCCAGTTCGCCTCGTTGACCATCACTACGGTGCCGTATCCACAAGACGACACGTGCTCGTTGGTGTTCGAAGGAGACCTCGTCGAGCAGGGTGAAGGTGGTGAGGATGAGTAGTGAAACGAGGAGACTGCGGCCATTCCAAGGTCTCCACTCGGCCGAGCGAGTTGCTCAAACGATGCTCATGACCGTGGGATCGGATGAGTACGAGGTCGACGCACGGGTGTCGTTGAGTGCGAAGGAGTTCGTGACGCACCGGGTCGGGTTGCGTATTCCGCCAGATGACGGGACCAGCCTTTCCGACCGCCTGAGCGCATGCGCCAGCCAGGCGGGGATTGGAATCGATGACCTGAGCATCGTGATCGTCGTCACCAACGCGTGGCTGAAGGTTGCCCAGACCGTGAGAACACTCGGAGTCACGGAACTGATCGATGCAAAGGGTTCGGTCGAGCTGGCTGACGCGACGGATCGTCCGATTGCGCTCCGAACGCCATTCGGGGGTGCCGAGGTCTCTGCGTACTTCTGTCTGAACAAGGAACTGACCCGTCAACCCCTGCGAACTTGGAGGGAGTGGACTTGGCTCGCTCGCTCGTCCTTCCGAATCGTGACGAGTCTGGGAACCGTGGGTTTCACGCCGCTCCCACTGACTCCGGACCAGCGGGTGAAGCTCGAACTTCCGCCCGAGACCATGCGATACGCCGAGGTGGACAATCCGTGCGCATCCTTGTCGCAGGCCGACGGCGTGAAACTCTGGATCGATGCAGGTGTGCTCGCACTTCTCAACAATCACCCGAGCACCAGCGCTGCACTCACGTTCCAGAGGCAGCTGTTCCTCGATGCGATGAATGGTCTGGCCACGAAAGCGGTCAGCTCCTCAGATTTCACAGGAAGTACGGCCGCCGAACTCGACGATACGCTCATCGGAGGTCTCTTGGACCTGGTCGGCGGTGTAGCCCCGACTGATCCTGAGGGCACTCGGCTGAAGAAGCGGAAGCAGATGAAGTCGGAGTTGGAGAACTTCCCGACCCGGTTCGTGGGAAGGATCGAGGCCCTCGTCCCGGGTCTTGCGAATGATCTGCAGAAGTCGCTCTCGGGGGTCGCGTCATGAGGTACCGAGTCCTCTCGTTGGATCAAGCGATCGAGTTCGCCGACTCCTGGGTCCGCGCGCCGGCCGAGCTGAATCCCACCGACGTCGATGCCAAGGCACAGCTCTCTGGATCCGGTCCCGATTTCAACTCGGCGGGATTTTCGACCCTGGTCGATGACTGGAATTCATTGATCACTCGCTTCGAGGACGAATCAGACTCCGACGCAAGGGGCAGAGTCACCGTGCATCCGTCCCCAGGGCGTGACCCTGTGGTGCTCTCGAGCATGGACCAGCTCGAAGGATGGTTGGCAGTTGAGCTCTACGAATGGATGAAGGACTTTGATGAGGGCGTCCTCGATCATCCGGGGTTCTGGCGGTACCTGAGCCTTCGATTTGGGTGGAGCCTCATCTCGTGGAGGGAGTCGAAGGCGATTGCCAACGCTACGAAAGAGGGCTCCAAGAATCCGTTCGCGTACCGGACCTACGTCAATGCGCTCAACAGCTACGAAACGGTGCTGACGCGGATGTTCATACGGGGTCGCTTGGCGGCGGGCGCCGAGGGCAACGATTCGATCGCTTGGGCCGCTCTCTCGGCTACCGACCTGTGGCGCAGCCACATCGTCAGGGTCAAGACGGGATATTCGGCGGTATTGACACAAGCGGTGGTCGAGTCGCAGGTAGAAGAACCCATGGTCACCGATCCGTTGCGGGAGTTCGCCAAGCGCCTCAATCGACTGTCCTCCAATGTGTTGCTTCTCGAGTACGAATTGGAAGGTGCTCGGACCGTCGTGGAGGAATTGCGCGCTGGAATGGAGGGCTGGGTGAAGTCGGAGAAATGACTACGGCTGTTGAACATGGTCTGCTGGACGTTTCCACTCGTCGCTCCGAGGATGGGCTTGTCCGGAGGATTTCTCATGGAGACGTCGCGATCGAGACCCACTCCGTGGACGACTCGACTGACCCCGATCTCGACGGTGCGTGGTGGAAGGCCTACCTGAAGGGGATCCGTCCCGTTCCCCTGGCCCATCCTTCACACCCGGCGACCGTCAGGACTATCGACCTCTTCTCGGGTCCTGGTGGATTGGCCCTCGGGTTCTCCCAGGCTGCTGCTGAACTCGGTATGACACACGATGCTGCCGTTGCAATTGACCAAGATGCGGGTGCAGTCGGTGTCTACGGTGCCAACCACTCGGTTTCCCGAACCTGGACCGACTCGGTCTCGATGCTGGTCGACTATCAGATCAAGGGGAACCGCACGGGTGCCACGTTCCTCTACGAACCGGAGATGGTGGGCGACGAATGGGCTGACATCGTCGGAAACGTGGATGTCGTGCTGGCGGGCCCGCCGTGCCAGGGTCACTCGAACTTGAACAATCGATCACGACGAACCGACTCCCGGAACGAGCTATACCTCACGGTACCTGCCGTGGCGTTGGCGGTAGGAGCCGACTCGGTGATCATCGAGAACGTCCCCAGTGTCATCCACGACCACCAGGGAGTCGTGCAGACGACCATTGCGCTGCTCGAGGATGCTGGCTTCACGGTGGAGACGGGGGTGCTCAAGGCAGAGCAACTGGGGTGGGCGCAGAACAGGTCCCGCTTCTTCCTCGTAGCGAGCCGCAGGACCAAGCCGATTCCACTGTCAGACGTGAGCCGCGCGCTCGGGTCGCCGGCTCGAAACGTGCTCTGGGCGATCTCCGGCGCAAGCAGGAAGGAAGGGGACCACTTGCTGGTACCCGCCGAATTGAATGAAGACAACGTGCGGCGCATCGATTGGTTGTTCGACAATGACGAGTACGACCTGGCGCTCGATCAGAGGCCTGAGTGCCATCAGCAGGGAACGACCTACAAGGCGGTGTACGGGCGTCTCTACCCGGATCGACCGTCGCCCACCATCACGACGGGATTTATGACGCCCGGCAGGGGGCGGTACATACACCCTACGGAGCGCAGGACCATCAGCGCGAGGGAGGCGGCCAGGCTGCAGGGCTTTCCCGACACGTACGAGTTCGTCGTCGATCCATCGGAACCACCCTCGCGAACCCAGCTCGCGAAATGGATCGGAGATGCTGTGCCCATGCCGCTCGGATACGCGGCAGGTCTGTCCGTGTTGCTACCCAAGATGTGAAGTCGGCTGCCGCAGTGTTCCCAACGGACCCTTGAAGTTGGTCCGCGGACAGTCCGATGGCCGACGACGAGTGAACTGAGCAGAGGAGTGTAGGCATGGCTGCGGTCAAGATTTCCGGCGCCGAGTATCCGATCAAGCTGATCTTCGACGATCAGTTCGTCTTCACGATACCTCCGTACCAACGGCCCTACTCGTGGACGCAGGATGAAGTCACGGAGTTGCTCGACGATCTCTTGGACGCAGCAGGTCAAGCTGACGTCGATGAGGCAAATCCGTACTTCCTCGGTGCAATCGTCCTTGCAAAGGAGGAATCGAAGCCCGAGTCAGAAGTAATCGACGGACAGCAACGCCTGATCACGCTGACGATCCTTCTCTCGGCGTTGGCGGCAACATTCGAAGACAAGGATGAATCAGACGCGCTGTGGAAGTTCATCGCCCAAAAGGGGAACGAGTTTGCTGAGACCGAGAACAAGATGCGGCTTACCGTTCGAGAGCGAGACGCGAAGTTCTTTCGCAATTACATCCAGGAACAGGGAGAACTCCAGAAACTTGAGGCCCTGGATCCCGCTCAGCTCGAGAACGATGCACAGAGAAATGTTCGATTCAATGCCCTCCTCCTCCGGTCGCGACTAGCTGAGATCAGGGGAGAAGTGCGGAAGAATCTCGCCAAGTTCGTAGTCCAGAAGTGCTACCTGGTCGCTGTGTCGACCCCAGACACGGACTCGGCCTTCCGCATCTTCTCGGTGCTCAACAACCGGGGGATCGACCTTTCTCCAGCTGACATTTTCAAGAGTGACGTCTTGGGGCTTATCCAGGACAAGGACGAGCAGCGGCAGTATCAGGACAAGTGGGAGGACACCGAGGCGGAACTCGGCGTTGACCGGTTCAAGATGCTGTTCTCGCACATCCGGACGATCTTCGCTGGGGAGAAGGCTCGCGATTCGCTGCTACGCGAGTTCAAGCTCCATGTACTCGACAAGTATCAGGACAAACGCGACTTTGTGGATCAGGTGCTGGTCCCGTGCGGTGATGTCTACGCGAAAGTCGATCAATCGGCCTGGGAATCGACAAGTCACGCTGATGGAATCAACCGCTGGCTTTCGTGGCTCAATCGGATCGACAATCAGGACTGGGTTCCTCCCGCCATCGTCTATCTGAGCAAGTACTCCAATGATGCCGAGAAGATCTGTCTGTTTCTGGAGCGGCTCGAACGGCTCGCTGCTTCGATGTTCGTTCGAAGGTGCGGCATCAATCAACGGATCGACCGGTATGCACTGGTCATCGGAGAGGTTGATTCGCCTGGCGGCCTGCTCGATGTTGGATCAGCGCTTGATCTAACGAACGAGGAACGGACGGAGACAGTCGAAAGACTCGACGGCGAGATCTACCTGGAGAAGAAAACCCGTCTCTACATCCTCGAGCGCCTTGATGACTCATTGAGCGCCGGCGGTGCTCACTACGACCACAAGATCATCACGGTCGAACACGTTCTCCCTCAGAATCCGGATGCGGGCTCACAGTGGATCAAGGAGTTCACGCCGGCCGAGCGGAGGAATTGGTGTCACAGGTTGGCGAATCTGGTTCTGCTGCCAAGGAAGAAGAACAGTCAAGCCAGTAATTTCGACTTCGCCACGAAGAAGGACAAGTACTTCAAGGGTGCTGGAGGTGCGGCACCGTTCTTGTTGACTCAGCAAGTCCTTCAGTCGAGGGCATGGAACCCTGAGGTTCTCCAATTCCGCCAAGTGGCTCTACTGGAGCAGCTCACCTACTTGTGGAACCTCCAGAACGATGAGGAGACTCCAGAGACGGTTGCATAGCCTGTCGCACCAACAGGCCTCGTCGGTTGGAATGCCGTGTTGATGTTGCACCACCCAATTCGGCCCGTGCACTAGCTTGCGTCCTCAGCGTTGCACGCTGAGGCCAGTGCAAGGTCTCCGTGCCGGAGCCCGTCCCTGCTACTTCCGAGTGTGACGGTGACCGGACCCCGATAGTTGGTCCACTCGCTATGCGAGTTGTAGTTGGTTCCTGATGGTCCAGGCCTCGGCGAAGGCGGCCGGTGTTTGTCGGCCGAGTCCGCTGTGTCGTCGGTTGTTGTTGTAGTCGATCCTCCAGAGCTCCGTCAGGACCTTGGCCTCGAGCAGGCTGTCGAACAGCTGGCCGTTCAGGTGCTCGTCGCGGAGCCGACCGTTGAAGCTCTCGATCCAGGCGTTCTGCCAGGGTGAGCCCGGGTCGATGAACAAGGTGCCCGCATTGTTGAACCGGCACCAGTCGGCCACGGCGTAGGCGATGAACTCGGGTCCATTGTCGAAGCGGAGGTAGACCGGCGCCGGACGGTCGGTGGTGATCTTTGAGCTTCCCCCCGCCAGCCGGACACGTGGTTATGCGGCTTGCTGCTGGGTGAGACGGTAGCGGAGCTCCCACTCGACCGGCGGCACGTAGCCAAGAGTCGAGTGCAGCCGGACGGTGTTGTAGCGCTTGATCCACGCGGTGATAGCGGCCTTGGCGTCGGCTCGGGTGGCGAATCGGTAGCGGTGGACGAGCTCCCGTTTGAGGCTCGACCAGAACGACTCGGCCACCGAGTTGTCGAAGCACGTGGCCACTCGTCCGGCCGACTGGCGGATGCCGTAGCCGGCGCAGAGGGAGCGGAACCTGTCCGATAGGTATTGAGCGCCCCTGTCCGAGTGGAAAATGACTCCGGCAACGCGACCGCCACGCTGCTCAACGGCCAGGTCGAGGGCGCCGGCCACCAGCGCGGTCGGCATCTGGTCCTCCATTGCCCAACCCAGCAGCCGGCGGCTGCCGAGGTCGAGCACGCTGGCCAGATACAGCCAGCCCTCGTCGGTGGGGATGTAGGTGATGTCGCCGCACCAGGCGACGTCGGGCACTCCCGGGTGTCAGCGTTCAAGTATTTCCCTACCGTTTGACGAGGACGTTCAAGTAATTCCCTACCTCCACGTTCACGTAATTCCCTACCCCTGAGGGTGGGGATCCCCCCACCGGGCTCCTTGTTCCACTAATCGCTTCGCTGTCCCCCGAGGAGAGCGAGCCGCTGTTGACGAGGAGAAGTTTTGACGTGAAGGACATCGTTGAGTTGTTGATGCACTGGCATGCCGGTCGCCCGAAAGTGGTGGTGGCTGCCAGCCTGGGAACGGACCCCAAGACCGTCCGCAAGTACGTGGCCAAGGCCGTCGAGGCCGGGCTCTCCCCCGGGGGACCGCCGCTGTCCCGGGCCGAGTGGGGGGCGCTGGTCCGGGGCTGGTTCCCCGAACTGGTCGACGCCCGGGCCCGCAGCCTCACCTACGCATCCGTCCACGAGCACCACGACCGGATCGAGGGGATGCTCGAGACCAACACCGTCTCGACCGTGCACCAGCGTCTGCGCGATGAGCATGGTCTTGCCGTCGGGATCTCGAGCTTCCGCCGCTACGTGTGGCTCGAGTTCCCCGACCAGGCCACTGCCGACAAGGTGACGGTCATGCGTCCCGAGGTCGAGCCCGGCGAGGAAGTGCAGATCGACTACGGGCACCTGGGCAAGTGGCTGGATCCGAGGAACGGCAAGCTCCGGCGGGTATGGGGGTTCGTGATGGTGCTCGCCTTCAGTCGCCACATGTTCGTGCGCCCGACGTTCTCGATGAGCCAGTCCGAGTGGACCGCGGCACACGTCGAGGGCTTCGACTACTTCGGCGGTGCGCCACGACGGCTGATCCCGGACAACCTGAAGACCGGCGTCATCAAGCCCGACCTCTACGACCCCGGGCTCAACCGCTCCTACGCGGAACTGGCCGAGCACTACGGCGTCCTGATCGACCCGGCACGCGCACTGAAGCCGAAGGACAAGCCGAGGGTGGAGCGCCAGATGCCCTACGTGCGGGACTCGTTCTGGCGGGGCCGGGAGTGGGTGGATCTGGCCGACATGCGCCGTGGTGCTCTCGAGTGGTGCACCGACGTGGCCGGTGTCCGTCACCACCGCTCGATGGAGGGTGCCTCCCCGCTGTCGGTGTTCAACACTCTGGAGGCTTCGGCGCTCATCGCACTCCCGGCGATGACCTTCGAGATCGCCACCTGGAGCTGCCCGAAGGTGGCGCCGGACTGCCACGTCAAGGTGGGCAAGGCCCTCTACTCGGTGCCGTGGCGGTTCATCGGCCGCAACGTGGATGCCCGGGCTGGGGACAGGACCGTCGAGGTGTTCGTCGACGGCGAGGTGGTCAAGACCTGGGCACGCATCGAGCGGGGCAAGCAGACCGACTGGGCCGACTTCCCACCCGAGAAGGTGGCCTTCTTCATGCGCACCCCCCAGTGGTGTCTGAGGCGGGCAACAGAGCTCGGATCCTCAGTGCACGAGCTGGTCGAAGGGCTGTTGGCCGATGGCGCGCTCTACCACCTCCGGGCCGCCCAAGGGGTGGTGGGACTGGCCGACAAGCACGGGGCAACTCGTCTCGATGCGGCCTGCCACCGGGCCATCGAGGTCGGCGACCCCGAGTACCGGACGGTGCGGGGGATCCTCAAGGCGGGCACGGAGCACGACGGGATCGAGCAGCCCACCGCGCCGAGTGCGCCGGCCCACTTGCACGGCCCGACCTCCCTCTTCGACCACCTCAATGCGGATGAGGTGGCGGGATGACCCGCACCCACCAGCTGGAGACGACGCTGCGGTCCTTGAAGCTCTCGGGGATGCTCGACACACTGGAAAGCCGGCTCGCCCAGGCGCACGCCGGTGAGCTTGGCCACGTCGAGTTCCTCCAGACCCTCTGCGAGGACGAGCTGTCACGCCGGGACGCGGCCGGCATCGTCCGCCGGGTGCGGGCCGCCCGGTTCGAACAGGTGAGCGCCATGGAGGACTTCGACTTCAACGCCAACCCCAAGATCCCGGCCGCACTCATCCGGGACCTCGCCACGCTCCGGTTCGTCGAGGCCTCAGAGTCGGTGATCCTCCACGGACCGGTTGGGGTCGGTAAGACCATGGTGGCTCAGGCGCTCGGTCACCAGGCCTGTCGGCGTGGCTACTCCGCACTGTTCACCAAGACCAGTCGGCTGCTCGCCGATCTCGCCGGAGGACATGCCGACCACACCTGGGAGAGCCGGCTGAAGCGGTGGGCACGACCGGCCGTGCTGATCTGTGACGACTTCGCCATGCGCGACTTCACCGTCGCCCAAGCCGACGACCTCTATGAGTTGGTCACCGAGCGAGCGGCGAAGTCCACCATCTTCACGGCCAACCGCCAAGCCTCGGACTGGTACTCGCTGTTTCCCAACCCGGTCGTCGCCGAGTCCATCCTCGACCGGATCGTGAACACCGCCCACCACGTCCACATGGATGGCAAGTCCTACCGGCCGAACAAGCGGCCCGGCGCCACCACGACCGGGAGCAAGCAGTGAGCGCGCTCGAAGCCATCGACGTCCTCACCTGTGCCGCCCCGGGATGCGACGAGCCGGTGGTGCGCACCGGTGCCCGGGGAAGACCAGCGGTCTACTGCTCACCGGCGTGCCGGCCGGCCGGTCGGGGTCGTGCCGGGGTGCACGTCATCGTCGAGGTCGACCACCAACCGACGCCGGACAACGAGCGCCCCACCGGGCGAGTCTGGCTCGTGAGGTTGCGCCGAGGGACCCAGAGTGTGGTCATCGCGGCCGAGCTCGGCAAGCCGTCGGCCGACCTCCTTGCTGGTCAGCTCAACGAGCTGCTCGCCACTCGCCGGCGGGCGAACGGAGCCGCCATGGAGTAGAACGCATCACGGAGCCCGGTGGGGAATAACGTGAACGTCCGGGTAGGGAATAACGGCAACGTCGACATCGGGGTTGAAACAGACCACGAAGCGTTGTTCACGCGCCCCCTCACCGACACGGACCTCTTTCACCTGGAGGTTGCCGGCAGCATGGTGGAAGCGTCCCGGACGGGAGAGCGCCTCCTTCG
>Ga0080006_1144607_pt1 | contig 15291 bp, 11 predicted proteins | sample RS3BMetagenome_FD_69209 | JGI IMG/M metagenome (GOLD analysis project Ga0080006, IMG submission 69209) | Ferric oxide microbial mat and aquatic microbial communities from Rainbow Spring, Yellowstone National Park, USA - RS3B (SPADES... ... | reverse complement strand
CTCGGGCAGGACTGCATGGAGCGGGGGGTGGCCGGGCAGCCGGTGCTGTGGTACACCAAGCCGGCCGACCTGGTCCAGGTTGGCAGCGGACCCTATCCCTACTACTACCTGCCCAACACGGTGAGCTACGCCAATCAGGACGTCAGCTGCCCGCCCGCCTACCAGACCAACTGGAACGGCACCTGCTGAGGCATCGGCACCGCTGGGGCCACCCCCGGACAGAGTCCAAGGGTCGGCACGGCGTCTGACCAGCCCCAGGCTGCGGGACCATGCGGGCGGTCGAGAACCAGGCCCGGATCAGGTGGCGAGCGGCACGCCGATCCCCAGCAGAGGATCCCCAGCCTTGACCGCCAGTGCGGTGACCAAGAAGACCACCACCCCGGAGGCGGCCGCCTCCAGGCTCACCAGGCGCTCACCGAAGATGTCGCGCAATTCCCCAACCGGTTGCCCCCGGTGCACACGGTCCCCGACGCTCACCAGAGGGTGATACGTCGCCGAGATATCTGTCCTCATCCACACCATCTGATCCATGGCCTCCGGAGCGGGAGGGGGCGGGCCAACGGGATCTATCATTCCGAGGGTCGAAAGCACGTTCTGCAGGCCGCCAAGGTGGCGCGCAACCGAGGGCTCGTCGCAGATTCCCTGCTGCCCGATCTCGGCGATTATCCCGGGAACACCGCGGAGGGCGGCTGCCGCGTAGGCCGCTCCCGGGACCGAGTCGGGCTCCACTCCCAGGCTGTGCTCAAAGCCGTACGCGACCGACATCTGCTGCGAGACCCTGGCCACCTCGCGGTCCCCCGCCCTGGTCCACAGGGTGAATGGACTCAAAGCCTCGATGAGGTCGCCGCAATGGGCGTCCACGTAGGCGTCGGACCCGGTGATGAGTTCCTCGAGCAAGAAGGCGGCCACCCTTTCCGCGGGAGAGCCATCCCTATCGCCGGGAAACGAGCGGTTCAGGTTGCGCCCATCCCGTGGGTTCACGTAGATAGAACGCTCGTAGAACCCCGGCGAGTTGACCAGCAAAACAGCGGCCAGGGTGCCTCTCAAGCGGCTCGGATCGAGCCAGCGAGTCAGCCTGGTCACCGCCTCGATGGGCACGTACTCGGCGGCATGCATGCCGCTGGTCACTGCCAGAGTTGGCCCCTCCTCCAGGCCACGGATCACGACCGCAGGCACCTCCCAGGCGGGATCCACACCGGGGACTCTGACGAAGCCACGGCGGATCTCGCCAGGATCCGGGTTCAGATCAGCGAAAGAGACTCTGGACATTCCCGTGCTCCTTGTTTCTGCTGCTCAATCTGGGCCACCCGCGAGCCTCGACTGGCCGGAATCAGCCTGAGAGCGCTGCCATCTCCTCACCACCTCGCCCAGCACTGCCAGGGGAAGCGGTCCCTCGCTGAGCACCGCCCCATGAAACCCGCGCAGGTCGAAGGCGCTTCCCAGCTCATCTTCGGCCGCCTCGCGCAAACGCCGGATCTCCTCCCGCCCGATCATGTAGGCGAGCGCCTGACCGGGCCAGGCGATGTAGCGGTCGATCTCATTGTTCACGTTCGCCAGCGTGGTGGCGGTGTTCTGCCACATGAAGTCCACCGCCTGCTGGCGCGACCAGCCCAGACGATGCATGCCGGTGTCGACCACCAGGCGGCAGGCCCTCAGGGCATCGAACGACAGCATCCCCAGCCGCTGCAGATCGGAGCTGTAGAGCCCCATCTCGTCGGCCAGACGTTCGCAGTACAGACCCCAACCCTCGACATAGCTGCAGACCTCGGCGTCCAGGTGGCGGCGGTAGGCGGGGATCCCGGTGAGGGTCTGCGCCGACGCTATCTGGAGATGGTGGCCGGGCGTACTCTCGTGAAAGGCGAGAGCCTCATACTCGTAGACGTAACGGCTCTTGGGATCGGCGGTCAAGACGCAATGGGCACCGGGGCGGCCGCCAGCCTGGGAGGGACCCCGGTAGTAGGCGAGCGCCGAGTTGCCAGCCTCCACCGGGTCTATCTCCTCCACCACGCAGGTGGCTATCTCAAAATGGGGGAAGAAGCGGTCTCTGGCCGCCTCGGCCCGATCCAGCGCCTCCTGCACCACCTGCACTATCTCGGCCTCCGTGTTGAACCTGAGCCCGGGATCCGACCGCAGCCGGTCCCTCAACTCGGGGAATTCAATCGGCCCGAAGACCCTCCCCCCGATCTCCCGCCACTCGTCCTGGAGTGAGCTGAGCGCGTCGAGGCCTATCTGGTGGATCCGCTCTGGAGTGAGATCGGTCGTGGTGTGGCGGCGAACGGCGCGCTCATAGGCGGCGTCCCCCCCTTGCAGATAAGTCAGCCCGACCTGCGCGTCTGGTCGCGCCGAAGGCAGCAGCTCCTGGCTCAGGCAATCCTGCAGCCGCCTCATCGCCGGCCGCACCCTGGTGGAGATGAGATGACGCGCCCGCTCGCGGTCGGGGTCGTCGGCCTCCTCGGCGCGCAGCAACGGCTTGAGGAAAACATCCCGCTCCAGCGGGCGCCCCAGATGACCCTGCAGCTGATCCATCGCCTGCCGAATGCCGACCGCGGTGGAGGGCCAGTTCCGCTCCAGAGCTTCCCGATAGCGCTCCCCCACCGCATCGAAGTAATCGCCGAGACGGGAGAGGCGGTCCAGGTACGAACCGACCGCCTGGCGGCTGTCGAGAGGAGCGGTTGGGATCGCCTGGAACGCCATCGCCTGAGGTGAGACGTAACCGGCGGCCGAAGCATCCACCGCCCACAACCCGTCCTCGAGATTGGTGCGCAGGGCCCACGCCAGCTGGCCCATGACCTCCCGGTCCACCAGCTCGCCCGGGGTCAGATCGTCCTCCCGGATCCGCCCCAGCTCCTCTTCAATTCGCGCCACTCGGGCCGCCCCCCTACCGGCAGCCTCCGTGCTCGGGTCGGGCAGCAGCGCGTCGTAGCCGCTCACCCCCAGCATGGTCGCGCTCAGCGGATCGATCGAGTGCATACACTCGAAGAACTCTCGGTCCAGCCGTTCGAGCTCCTGGCGGGCGCTCACCAGCGATCCCCCAGCGGGCCGGGCTTGGTCGGCGGGCGCAGCTGGAGGATCATGAGCGCCCCAACCTCGAGCTCAGTTCAAGGAGGAGCACCTCCCAGGCACGCATCCCCTCGCGAAGACGGTGAATGCGCAAGAACTCGTTCGGCGCATGCAGGTTCTCATCGGATGTGGAGAAGGAGAAGAAGAGAGTTTTGCGGCGCAGCACCCTCTCGAACAGGGCGGTGGCCGGGACGCTGCCACCGATCTTCGCGAAGAGGACGGGCTGCTCCGGGTAGACCGCCTCCAGGGCGACCCGGGCGGCCAGCACTCCGGGATTGTCCGCGGGCAGGGTGTAGGCGGGAACCGACCCGGGATCGGGCACAACTCTGACCCTCACCCCCGGCTGGGCCAGGGCCATGATGCGCTCGGTGACCCGGTCCAGGATCCGCTCCGGCTCCTGCCCGGGCACCAGGCGACACGAGATGTGCGCTCGAGCCAGGTGGGGGATCACGGTGTACTTTCCTCCGCCCTCAATCCCGTTCACCTCCAGAGTGGGCCGCTCCCAGAGGCGCTCCAGGGTGCTGTACCCGACCTCTCCGTAGGTCTCCGGCAAGCCTAGCTGGCGGGCGTACTCAAGGTCGTCGAAGGGCACCGCTGCGATCTCCCGGCGACGCTGCTGGGAGAGAGCGGGTATCGTCTCGTAGAACCCCGGGACGGCAACCGTCCCATCGGGACGGTGCAGGCCGGCCAGGATGGTCGCCAGCGCGCCCGCCGGATTGGCAACGGTGCCCCCGTAGCGGCCGGAGTGCAGGTCCATGGCGGCCCCGGAAACCTCGACGGTCAAGCTCACGAGGCCCTTGGAGCCAAGTGAGATCGAGGGCTCCGAGGGACGCCAGATGGCACCGTCAGCGGAGATCACAAGGTCAGCCCCCAGTTCCGCCGCGTGCTCCTCGACGTATGCCGCCAGGTGGGGACTCCCGATCTCCTCCTCGCCCTCGATGAGGAGCTTGACGTTGAGGGGCAGCCGCCCCTGCTGGGTGATGAAAGCCTGCAGCACCTTCATCACCATGAAGACCGGCCCCTTGTCGTCCGAGACGCCCCGCCCGCGCACGACCTCCCCGTCCCTGGTGAGTTCGAAGGGGGGCGACTGCCACTCCGAGAGACTCCCCGTCGGCTGGACGTCGTAGTGGCCATAGACCAGGACGGTGGGCGCCCCCTCCTGCTCGTTCCACTCACCTCTCGCCACAGGGTGGCCCGCGGTCTGCTCGACCCGGCCGTTGAGGAGACCCATCTGTGCGGAGATCCACTCCGCAGTGGCCCGCATCGTCGCTGGATCTGCGTCGCGGCTGACACTGGGCAGGGCCACATACTCGCCCAGCTCCCGCAGGTAGTCCTCGTCCGCGGCGCTAAAAGAGAGCACTGCCGCCATCGATTGACAGGGTTTGACCGGTGATCCAAGAGGAGTTTTCGGAGCAGAAGAAGCGCACCCCGTGGGCGATGTCCTGCGGTTGCCCGAGGTGGCCCACGGCTATCCCCGCCAAGACCTTCTCCTGCCCGACTGGGCCGTAGCCCTCCCACTGCTTTTGGGTGGTGGGATTGGAGAGGATGAAGCCGGGGGCGATGCAGTTCACCGTTATCCCAAAGCGGCCCAGCTCATGCGCCATCTGACGGGTGAACCCTATCTGGGCAGCCTTGGCGGACGCGTAGGCCTGAATCCCGGTGAGGCTCACGCTGCGGCCCGCGCCGGAGGAAATGTTGACGATGCGTCCGAAGGACCTCTCCTTCATCCCGGGCACAACGGCCCTGGTGCAGTGGAAGGTTCCGGTGAGGTTGGCATCCACCACCTCACGCCAGGCCCTGTCGCTGACCTCCTCAATGGGCGAGAAGGTCTGGCCGCACACCCCGCCGGCATTGTTCACCAGGATGTCCACCCTGGGGAGCGACGCGAAGTAGCGTCCGACCGCCTGCGGGTCGGTGATGTCAAGCGTGTCCTTGTCCACCTCGTGGACAAGGCATCCGTCCTCCCTCAACCCTCTGGCGATAGCCGCCCCGATCCCATGGGTAGTACCCGTCACCACCGCTACCCGCTCTGGCACGCTCTCCTCCCTTCTAGTTCGACTCCGGGGCGCAGGGACCTCGCCCTGGCCAACACGCTCCGCGACTGGGGCGCAATGCCGCATTCACCCTGAACCCGCCTGTCTTGGGCCCAGTAGGCGGGAGGCCGCCAGCGCCACAAGGCTTGACGGCAAGAACACCACCCCGGCCTCGTCCGCCACCACCAGGTCGCCAGGATGCACCTGGACCCCGGCGCAGGATATGGGCCGCTGGATGCTCACTGCCTCGAGCCTGCCCACCCCACTTTGGGGAGTGACCGACCTCGACCAAGCGGCAATCCCCGCCTCGCGCACCTCGTCAACATCCCGCATGGCGCCGTCGACCACTGCCCCTGCCATGCCGCGAGAGGCGATCGCCCGAGCCCCCTGCCCTCCCAGGACCGAGGCGTCCAAGATGCCCGCCGTGGAGATGACGAGCACATCCCCCGGATGTCCCAGGGCTGCTGCCGTGTGGTGGGCCAGATGGCCGGGAGGCTGCGCTTCCCCGAGGTTGCGCTCAGGCAGGTAGGACAACGTCACAGCCTGGCCGATCATCAGCCTGGGTCCGGCGCGATGCACCAGGGACGGGTCCCGCCCGGCCATGTTCCACCCCCACTCGTCGAGCAGGTCAGCGAGCTCGCTGGAGAGCGAGGGCACCTCTCTAAGACCAGCTAGCAACGCCAGGTCCAACCTCGGAGCCGGATGGTTCCCGGGTTCGACTGGGGCGTGGCGGCCGACACCGGGCCGATCGGCGGGCGCCACGCCCTCGGGCGAACTCGCGCCGCTGCTCAGGATATCCGGCGGGGCTGCCACGCGGCCTCCAGCATCCGCAGGACATTGCCGCCCGCGGCCAACAGGATGTCGTGATCGGAGTATCCATGGCGGACCAACCAGCGCACGATGTTGGGCAGCGCCTCGGCGGGACTCTCCAGCCCATCGACCCACTGGACCCGTTCGATAGGCTCCGGGGGCGGCGCCATCGGCTGCCCAAAACGCTCCGCCATCACCCTGTGCAGGCCGACATGGTCCCCGAAAAGGGTGTCCGGCCCGAAGCCGACATGTTCTATGCCGACCAGCTCACAGCAGTACTCGAAATGCGCCATGTAGCTGTCGATTGTGTGGCGTCGGCTCTGCTTGGTCATGGTCGTATGGGGTGCCGCCTCGATCCCGATGACCCCCCCCGAGGACGCGCAGGCCCTGATGACGTCATCTGGCTTCATTCGCGAGGTGGGCCAGAGCGCCCTGGCCCCGGCATGAGAGATGGAGACCGGAGCCTCACTGGCAGCGATGGTCTCCAGGGTCGTCCTGTCGCCTGCGTGTGAGCAGTCGATCAGAATCCCGAGCTGATTCATCCGCCTGACCGCCTGGCGCCCGAAGTTGGTGAGACCGGCGTCCTCCTTCTCGGCCAGGCCGCTGCCCAGGAGGTTCGCCTCGCTGTAGGTGACCCCGACAGAGCGGATCCCGAAGCCGTAGAGGATGTCGAGCCGGTCCAGCTCGTTTTCAATGGGGGCCGCGGACTCAATCGCCAGGACCAGACCGAGCTGGCCCCGCTCCCTGGCCATGGCGAAGTCGGAGACGCGTGTAATGATGGTCACGAAGTCCTGGTGGGCAAGGTCGCAGAGCCGCATCCCAAGATCCACCAGGGTGTCGTCCCACTTCCAGCCTGCAAGGGAGGTTATCTGCCCCTCGCCGTCCGCCAGGTTGTCGAAGACGGCGTCCAGGCCGGACCGGCTGAGGCCGAGGTAACCCGTGAAGTCGCGTCCGTGCCGCCGGTACTCGAAGAGCTCATCGATGTCCGCGGGCATGATCGAGGGGTGGTCGTGGAGGGAGATGATCGGCCCCTCGAGCAGCAGGCGCTCCACCCGCTCCTCCTCCTGAGGAGTGGTCTCAACCGCCACCGATTCGACCCGGTCGAGCTCCTTGGCGAGGGAGAAAACCCGGTAGTCGCGACCTGGAACCAGGTAGTCATAGGAGGAGTATCCGGCGTATGCCGACGCCTTGCGCCGTGCGCTCGCCCCCCCCGCCGGGATCCAGCTCATACCAGCATCACCTTGATGGCTCGACGCTCAGACATGGCCTGATACGCCGAGGCCACATCCGCCAGGGGTAGGGTCAGATCGAAAACCGCCCCGGGGTCATATTTCCCCGCCAGGACACGGGAGAGGAGATCGGGCAGATAGTGGCGCACCGGGGCAATCCCCGAATGCACCCTGAGGTGGGCCCTGAAGAGGTCGAAGAGGGGAAGGCTGGGCATGGTGTGGGGGACCCCGACGGCCCCGATCGTCCCACCGACACGGGCCATCCCCATCGCCATCTGCCACGACTCCGGGGTGCCGACCGCCTCCACCACATGGCGGACTCCCAGGCCCCCGGTGAGCTCCCGCACGGCGGCGACCGCTTCGTCGCCCCTCTGCGATATCACATCGGTGGCTCCAAAGGCCCGGCCCACCTTCTGCCGGGCCTCGTTCCTGCTGAAGAGGATCACTCGCTCCGCCCCCAGCACCTCCCGCGCACCCAGCACGGCACAGAGCCCCACCGCTCCGTCGCCGATGACCGCCACGGTGGCACCCTCTCCCGCCTCCGCCAGGACGGCGCCGTGAAGACCGGTGGCGGCGACATCGGTGAGGGCCAGCAGCGCCGGCAGCATGGTTTGGTCGACGGCTGCCATCCCGCCCTCCACCGCCACCAAGGTGCCATCGGCCTCGGGGACTCGCACCGCCTCTCCCTGGCCGCCGTCGGTTCCGGGGGCACCGAAGGTCCCGCCCCTGACGCAGGATGTCTGCAGTCCATCCAGGCAGGCGGGGCAGGTATTGTCGCTCCACTGGAACGGAGCCACCACCAGGTCGCCCTGGGCGACTGAGCGCACCTCTCTCCCGACCTCCTCCACCACCCCGATGAACTCGTGCCCGAGGCGGGCGGGAACAGCCCTTTGGATCACGCCTCGGTAAGCCCAAAGGTCAGAGCCGCACACGCATGAACGCAGCACCCGCACCACAGCATCGGTAGGGTCGACGATGGTGGGGTCGGGGACCTCCTCCAACGTCACGTGGCCGGCTCCCCGGTAGATGGCGGCTCTCATCTGACTCCTCCTATGGCCTGGGTTTGACCCGGGGCCCTCGAATCCACATCCAGGATCTCTTCCACCAGGGCACCGGCGGCGAGCAGGGCCGCGTCGGCGCCGACGGCGCCGACCAGCTGCAAACCGACGGGAAGGCCGGCTCTGGTCCAGCCGCAGGGCAGCACCAGAGCCGGGGCTCCGATCACGTTGAAGACGCCGGTGAACATCCCCTCCTGCTCCCCCTGCGCGGTGTCCATAGGAGGGGTGGTGGGGGGCGCCACAAACGGCACTGCCGGCGTGACCATGAGGTCGAATGGCCGCATCTCCTCGGCCCACTGACGCACCAGCCGGTCGCGCTCGGCCATGGCCCTGTCGTGACCCTCGCGAGTTGCCGACTCCGCGGCCCGCAGCAGCCGCAGGGTCTCGGGGCCGAAATGGCCGGGGTCCTTTTGCACACGGTCCCCATGAACCTGCCACACCTCGTAGTTGAAGATGGGATCGAACAGCGCACCCAACTGGGGGAGCGCCTGGCTCTCCACAGCGGCGACGGTCCAGCCGCCCGCGTTAATCCTCTCCATGGCAGAGCCGATGATCGCCTGAACCTCGGGCTCGAGGGCGGGGTCCTGGAGGTGAGCCGCAACGAAACCGACCCTGAGCGGCCCCTTTGACCGCTGCGGCGAGGAACCAGTGAGGACTGCGAAGACTCTCGCCACGGTGGCAACGTCGACGGCGATGACTCCCACCTCATCCAGGGATGGCGCGAGGGGTTGAACGCCGTTCTGGCTGATGGCGCCATGCGACGGCTTGAGCCCAACCACCCCGCAGTAGGCGGCCGGGATGCGCACCGAGCCGCCGGTATCGGTTCCCAGGGCCGCCGGGCACACCCCCGCCCCCACCAGAGCGGCCGACCCCCCGCTGGAGCCTCCCGCGGTGCGGCTGGTGTCGAACGGGTTGAGCGTCTCCGGAACCTCGGGATGCAACGCGCCTGCCGCATACTCCAACATCGCCGTGGTGCAGAAGACGTCGGCGGCGGCGCTCCTCAGTTGGGCCACCGCCGTGGCGTCCTGCGGGACCGCTGGACCGGCCATGGCCCGCGGGTTCCCGTTCCCCTGGGGCAGACCGGCCACCGCGAAAATGTCCTTCACCGCCACCGGCATTCCCAGCAGGGGGCCCGCTGCCGCGCGAGGAGGGGCGGGGATCAGGTGGACGATCGCGTTGAGGGGACGCCCCAACCGTTCCGCCCGCTCCAGCGCCGCCAGCAGCTCCAGATTGGCAACTTCGCAGATGCGCTCTCCGCGCTCGATGGCGTGGATGATGGCCGCCGTGTGATGGGTGAGTGGACCCTTCAGCTCACCCAGCTGGCCGTCAACCTCAGTCTTGCGGTGCCGGAACACCAGGTCGCGGTAGATGCCGCTGTGACTCTTCGCGCTGCGGCGGTTGAAGTCCACCAGCCGCGCCAGAGATCCCTCCAGGTCGTCCGGCTCGAAGCCGTCAAACCCCTCGGGGGGCACCGGGGACTGAGCCAGAACCTCGCGGGCCACGGCCAGCATCAGAGGCCGCCAGCGCTCCTGCTCCAGGGAGTCGGCGATGGACAGATCCGAGACTGCGCCCGCAAAGAGCATGGAACCGTAGGCTTCCTTGCCCCACAGGTATCCCATGATGTTGTCGGTGGCTCTGGCATACGGCAGAGCCGACACCAACGCCAACACCCGGTCGGTAATGCCGACCCCAGGCAATTCCCCAACCATGAAGGTTCCGATGTTGCCCTGCATGATCCGCCCCGGCCCCATCACATCGGCGCCGAAGTTCACAAAACTCAGGATGACGCGTTCCCTTCCGGCCGCGGCGGAGAGGATGTCGCTGTTGAGACCATTCTGAAAACTGACGACGTAGTCGTCCTCAAGCAGGCGCCCGCGCAGCAGTTCCGCTGCCTGCGCCGTGTGCTGGCTCTTGACCGCGATCGCCGTGGGCCCCAGGCGCTCCGGCAGGTCCTCAGGGGCGATGGCGCGTGCGGACACTGTGAAGTTCTCCACCGGGCCCTCGATCGTCAGGCCCCGCTCATTGATCGCGTCAACGTGCTCTTGGTCGGCGTCGCAGAAGAGGATGTCATGGCCGGCGCGGATCATGTGCGCGCCGATGGTGCCGCCGATTGCTCCAGCCCCGATGATTGTCAGACGCATATGCCTCCAGATTGAGTCCGTCCTGGGTCGCTTTCACGGGGCCCAGGACACTGGGCGCTGGCCCGTGGGGGCGGGCTTGACCCGCCCCCACGGCGGTAGGGTCAGTTGGCGAACGAGTAGTCCTGGGGATAGATGATGTTGAAGACGTCCTGGGGAACCACACCCTTCAGATCGCTCTTGTACATGGTCAGCTGGTAGGGGGTGTTGGGCAAGAAGACGCCCGGCAGATGGGTCGCCAGGAAATTCTGGTAGGTGACCAGGGCGGTGTGCTCAGCCGCGGAGGTGACTGCTGTGTGGGTGGCGGCGATGTTGGCGTCGTTGGTGGAGTTGCAGTAGTCACCCACGTTGCTGCCGGCACCGCATTCGAAGATCTCGCCCCCCGTCGGGAAATAATCCGGGGAGTAGCTCCAGCCGCCGATCCAGTTGGCGATCTGCCAGTCGTTGCAGGGCGTGGTGTAGGTGCAGCCGTTGTCCATGGTCCCGATGACCGTGGCGAAGGGCTCCTGCTTGATGGTCAGCCCGATTCCGGCCACCGACTTGAGGGTGGACTGGTAGGCCTCCATCTCATTGGTGGCGACCTCGTTTCCCGAGGCCAGGATCATCGAGAAGGTCGCCTGCTCGTTCTTCTGCACCCCCGCCCCGCACTGGCCGGAGCCGGTGCCGGGGTTGTCGCAGTAGCTGACACCGCCCGGAACCACCTTCCAGCCGTTGTCCTTGAGCAGCGCCGCGGCCTTGGTGGGATCGTACGGGTAGACCTGCCCCCTGGCCTCGAGCGAGCTCTCATCCGGGTTGTTGGGTGGGTAGGTCGGCACCGGGCCGTTGTCCGCTGTGCCGATGCCCTGGTTGAAATCCTTGATCCACTGCTGCTGGTTGACCAGCGACTGCAGCGCCTGGCGGAAGTAGAGCTGGCGGAAGATCGGTCCCACCGAGGTATCGGTGAAGTTGAGGCCCATGTAGGTGAAGCCGAAGAGGTACCAGGGGTTGAGGGAATAGCCCTGGGACTTCTCCAGGCTGGTGCGCTGGCTGTAGTCCGTGACCGGCAGGTACCCGATCGTGAGCGAGCCATTGTGCAGGGCGTTGAACTCCGCCGCGTCGGTCGTGAATGGAAGTTCCTCAAAGGCGGAGATGGATGGCTTGGGGTATCCCGAGTAGGACTTGTTGGGCACGAACTTGGCAAACCCCTCGGTCGTGAACTGGCTCAGCTTGAACGGTCCGTCCACCACCCGCCACAACGGGTTGGTAGCGTAGGTGCTGAGGTCGGAGGCCTCGTCGTTGATGAAGGCCGCGACCCCGAGGGCTCCCGATGTCGCGGTGCCCGGGTCAGTTGTCAGGTAGGAGTTGGCGGGCAGCCCGGCCGAGGCGGGGGCCGCGACCCTCGCCTGGGCCGAGGTGTCGTAGTTGCCCACCGGGCCAGAGGTTGAAAGCTCATCCCATACCGCCTGGGGCAGAGGGTAGACCTGGCTCAACTCGTTGTAGAGGACCCAGGTCGGGTTGTATGAGGAGTTGAACTTTATGGTGAGGGTGTAGGTCCCTGTCTGCGAATAGCTGACGACGTTCTCGGGGAATCCGCCCGGAACCGAGGCGAACCACCCCGGGCCCGGGTTGCTGCTGCTGCCCACCGGAGGAGCGCTGGGGTCGGTGACCGCGCTCAGCAGATTGAGCCAGAAGATGACGTCTCGAGCGGTGATGGGCTGTCCATTGGACCAGTACCAGTGCTTCAGGTTTATGGTGGCGACCGAGTTGTTGTCGGAGAAGACGGGCGGGTTGGCGACGCTCAAGGTCTTGTTGAAGACGGGCTCCCCGTTCTGGCCGAACCAGTAGAGGGGCAGGTACAGAAAGTTAGAGAACTGATACAGGTTGGCATTCGACTCGTGCTCCGCGCTCATCAGGGGCGAGATGTAGGTGGGCGGGGTCGCGGCAGCCTCCGCGAACGTTACGGTTCCGCCCTCGCTGGGCTTGCTTGGACTGGTCGCGCTTGAGCAGGCAGCCACGAACAGGGTGGTCGCAGCGGCCGCTGCCATCAGCCGCCAGAACCCTAGGGTTCGCGGGGATGACATCTGCTTCCTTCCTCCTTCTCATCGCTCGCCCCAGGTGGGCGCGGGGACACCAATGTTAGCTCCGGAGCCCACAGGCATGCTGACTGCCAGCCCCCGGCTCACGCCCAAGCGAACTTTCGAAAATTCCGGCTGGAAGTCGACCCACCAACCGCCAAACACGTCAGAGCGCTCCGTCCGGAGATCGGTACCTCTGGGATCAGACCGGGGCGGGCCCGGGAGGGAGCTGACGCTGGCCTAGGCCACTCAGCGATGGGATTCAGGCGAAGCCCAAGCCCGCCCCCTCAGGCGCTGACCCCGCCGTCGACCAGGAGCACCGCTCCCTGGACATAGTCGGCGGCCGGCGAGGCCAGGAAGCCCACCATCTGGGCGATGTCCTCGGGTTGCCCGATCCTGCGGGCGGGCACCTGCTTGCGCCAGCTTTCGAGGGCATCCGGACGGCTCGTGATCCAGTCCGCCATCGGCGTTTCGATCAGGCCGGGACAGACGCAGTTCACCCTGATCCCGTCCCTGCCGTGATCCAGGGCCAAGGATCTGGTGAACATCACCAGACCGGCCTTAGAGGCACAGTACGCGGCCCTGTCCCTGCCCCCCCGCAGCCCGGCGGTCGAGGCGATGTTCACGATGTTGCCGGAGCCCCGGGCCACCATGTCGGGCAGGAAGGCCCGGCAGATCAGGAACGGGCCCTTGAGGTTGACGTCGATGGTCCGGTCCCAGTCCGCTTCACTTAGATCTGGGACCCGGTGGGTGAAGAAGACCCCGGCGGCGTTGACCACCAGGTCCGGTTGGCCCATCTGGTCCTTGACCGCGTCGCGCAACGAGGCGACCTCCTCGGCCCTGGCTACGTCGCAACGAAACCGGCGGATGCCCGCGGCGCCCAGGCCGGGGCCCGTGCCCCCTTCCGGCTGGGAGTCCACCGCTGCCACCAAGAACCCATCCTCGACCAAGCGCGCCACTATCGCGCGCCCGATCCCACCGGCGGCGCCGGTAACCAGAGCGAGCGGCTGACCTGGGCTGGCTGCACCCACCACTAGGTGAGGCTCACCACCTTGCGGGGAAGGGTCGAATAAGTCGACTGCCCCTCCTCCCAGGCGACATAGCTGTTGTTGGTTTGGGTGCTGAGGCCGACATGGTTGCCGTTGCGGTCCAGAGCCACCAGGTTCATGATCGGCTCGCCGCCCGGAACCTGAAGGCCCCGCAGGTTCTCGATCGCCGCCACCGCGGCCTGGTCAACACTGAGCCCAGCCGCCAGCCCCATCACCAGGGTGTGGGCGGTCACTCCGCGAATCGCGAGCTCTCCCCATCCGGTGCAGGCGGCCGCCCCATAGCGGTCGTCGCAGTAGTTCCCCGCTCCGATCAACGGGGAGTCCCCCAGCCTGCCGGGGTACTTCCATGCCCATCCGCTGGTGCTGACGGCCGAAGCCACGTGGCCCGCCCTATCGATCGCCAGAAAGTTGACGGTCCCGGCGACGTGCTCCGGGTCCGCGAACAGACTCGACACTCGGTCGAGCAGGCGCCGCCTGGAATCCGCGGGATCGAGGTCCCCGGATACCCCGGCCCGCCAGACAGCCCTGGTCTCCTCTGTCAGCAACTCTTCCGGCTCCATGCCCAGCTCCGCGGCCAATCTCTCGGCGCCGGCCCCCACCACGGTCACGTGCGGGAGTCTGTCCATCACTCCACGCGCGATGCTGATGGGGTGGCGGAAGCGCTTCACCGCTCCCACCGTGCCCGCCCGTCGGGTTGCCCCGTCCATGAGGGACGCGTCGAGCTCGACCGTGCCCTCCAGGTTGGGATACCCGTCGTAGCCCACCGAGTGGTCTTCCGGGTTGTCCTCCACCATGCGGGTGGCCGCCTCGACCGCGTCAATGGCTGACCCGTTCCTCGAAAGGATCTCCCAGCCCGCCTCCATGCCGACCGAACCGTTTGCGCTCGCGACTAATAGCATCAGGCGAGTATAGAAACGCCTGGCCCAGAACATTTGCTCGCGGCATGAGGCAGGCCCACCATGGCCTTCCCGAAGTTCCAGCACCGGCTCGGGCGCCCTGGGCGCTACCCAGACACGGCACCGTCGGCCAAAGCCTGCCGCCATCCGCCCCGGCCCTATCCCGGCCCAGGGACGGCCCCAGTACCCCTGGATCCTCAACCCACTCGAGAGCCAAGGCGGTAATCTGATCCGGGTCCCAGGAGGCCCCTCTCCAACCGCTCGGTGCCGGGTGAGTGGCTTGGCTCGGGAACTATGCCGACCGCCCTGGCGCGGACGATCTGCCAGTAGTGCAAAATCAGATTTTCAGCGTCCTTCAAGCCCTCGTAGCTCAGGGGATAGAGCAGCGGTTTCCTAAACCGTTTGTCGCAGGTTCGATTCCTGCCGGGGGCACCAGGATTTGATCTCAGCGAGTATCACCAAGCCTCACTTCGATTCGCCTGGGTTGCTGTCAACGTTGCTGTCAGCTCGGAGCCGCCAGGAAGGGCGGACTCCCGCGCAGCCCGGCGTCTCCTGCCGGCACAGCCGACAACAGCTCGTGCCGCCTCGCGCGATCACGGGCCGTGGGTGGGTGTGATCCCTGCGCGTTGACCTGCGGCTGTGCCGTGAGTCACCTGGATGCGGTTGGGAGGACAGCACATGACGCGGACTGGTGTCAATGGACATTCAGAACTGGACAGTGGCGGCCACCAAAACTGGACGCCGCTGTCCAGGTTCTCATGGCCGCCGACAGACTGGGATGGCACTCGTCGGATGCGGGGGCCGAGTGGGTCTCTTTCTGACGCTCCCGGCATAAGTGTGGGCGGATTTGGGGAAACAGGTGTCCGTTCTCAGGGTAGAACCGGTCCATGAGAATCAAGGGAGAGTTCGTAGTAGTAGGTATGGGGTGAGGGTTCGGGAGAGGGGGTGGATAACCACCCTCCTT
>Ga0080006_1223385_pt1 | contig 15295 bp, 10 predicted proteins | sample RS3BMetagenome_FD_69209 | JGI IMG/M metagenome (GOLD analysis project Ga0080006, IMG submission 69209) | Ferric oxide microbial mat and aquatic microbial communities from Rainbow Spring, Yellowstone National Park, USA - RS3B (SPADES... ... | reverse complement strand
CGACCCCCTCACGGGATACCGGGGGGCCGCGGAGGGGGATCTCATATGGTGAGGGCCTCCTCCATCCAGTGGTCATTTTCAGTTGATCCATGGTCAAAACATGTCGATATCACCCGTGGGGATGCGCTACCGGGGGTTGAGGTCGCAATGTTTAAATGGAAGAGGGTCGAATCAAATACGGGTTCAGAAGTACCTATGAGGGTTTGAAACATGATCAACGCCATCACTTGCCCAATCCCCAGCAAGGTTCAGAAGTACCTATGAGGGTTTGAAACTTTCACCTCCTCCCCCCGTTGCGCGGCCCGCGCCCTAAGTTCAGAAGTACCTATGAGGGTTTGAAACTAGAGGAGTAGAGCCCCTCCCCCCTCTCCTCTTTTTGTTCAGAAGTACCTATGAGGGTTTGAAACAGAAATCATAGTCATCATTGGCAACACTGAGGACGTGGTTCAGAAGTACCTATGAGGGTTTGAAACCTCAGCAGCGGCCCATAGGAGCCCCTCCGCAACGGGTTCAGAAGTACCTATGAGGGTTTGAAACTCCCTCTCCAGACTCTGACTTATGTCGCTCATCGATGTTCAGAAGTACCTATGAGGGTTTGAAACCTATGAATGGCAGGAATAACTCCAAGGCTATTCCTGGTTCAGAAGTACCTATGAGGGTTTGAAACCGAGTCAATAATTTCAACGGCCTCGAACGGACGAGAGTTCAGAAGTACCTATGAGGGTTTGAAACTTTCTCGCACTCTTTCTGGTCTTCATCGGCCCGGCGTGCCGGCCCGTTCAGAAGTACCTATGAGGGTTTGAAACACAGCGTCGGCCGCTATATTCCATAGCCACTGGTCGGTTCAGAAGTACCTATGAGGGTTTGAAACCCGACAAAGAAACCTAGCAGAAAACTCTCCGGATCCAGTTCAGAAGTACCTATGAGGGTTTGAAACTATAACACCACGGGATCGCATCCATCAGGGCAATAGGTTCAGAAGTACCTATGAGGGTTTGAAACTATATATAGCGCACGTGTGGATAGAGGTAGGGACCGGTTCAGAAGTACCTATGAGGGTTTGAAACTACGCGATATCGCCGGCATCTCCCAAAATCTGACGCGTTCAGAAGTACCTATGAGGGTTTGAAACGGGAGGGCAAAATCGACGCTGAAGTGGGCATAGATCGTTCAGAAGTACCTATGAGGGTTTGAAACCCGCCTATCGCTCTGATATACTCCGCTATCCTCCCGTTCAGAAGTACCTATGAGGGTTTGAAACACTGGTATCTCAACTCCTAAGATCTCCGAGGCCACCGTTCAGAAGTACCTATGAGGGTTTGAAATATGTATCCGACATGCCTTCCATCGATATATACTTCGGTTCAGAAGTACCTATGAGGGTTTGAAACTACCTGCCCTCCTCTATTATCTCGAGGTTGACGTCCTGTTCAGAAGTACCTATGAGGGTTTGAAACTCCCCGGCCGGCAAACTCAACTGCTGAGTCTTGAGCCCGTTCAGAAGTACCTATGAGGGTTTGAAACAAGCTCGTCGCATCGGACGGGGCCACAGCCCCGTTCTGTTCAGAAGTACCTATGAGGGTTTGAAACATTTTTATCACGTGTACGGTCGAAACATCGAAGCGTGGTTCAGAAGTACCTGTGAGGGTTTGAAACTATCCTACAGTCGTCAGCTCGGTAACTACGATGTTGGTTCAGAAGTACCTATGAGGGTTTGAAACAGATCCTCCCGCTCAATCCACTTTCTCTTCTCGGTGGTTCAGAAGTACCTATGAGGGTTTGAAACGCGCGCGCCGGGGCGGCGACCTCGTTTACCCACCGCTGTTCAGAAGTACCTATGAGGGTTTGAAACATTTTGACGCGCCCAATGTACTGTCTCCTGAGCACAGTTCAGAAGTACCTATGAGGGTTTGAAACTAAATCTCCTGGTGCACGCGGTTTATCGTGTCAAAGGGTTCAGAAGTACCTATGAGGGTTTGAAACGGGAGATCAGAGGTGCATCAGCAATGTTATTATAAGGTTCAGAAGTACCTATGAGGGTTTGAAACCTTCCGTCGTGGAGCACTGCAAAAGCCGCCACGCGGGTTCAGAAGTACCTATGAGGGTTTGAAACTACGCTTTCTCCGCGCGAAAACGTGCTAATACTTTCAGTTCAGAAGTACCTATGAGGGTTTGAAACCCTCCTCCTTCCAGCAACGCGAAGCCGCGTCCAGGGGTTCAGAAGTACCTATGAGGGTTTGAAACTCGACAGAGTTGCGAGCCGGTCAATAGGCGGATGGGGTTCAGAAGTACCTATGAGGGTTTGAAACCCGCAGGATAATCGGCATCGCGGGGGACCTCGGTTCAACTAATCGAAATAGTATATCGGCGGGATGGGATCCGAATTGATTTCATCGTCAGCCTTCCCGCCGCGAAACTCGATGCGGCAGATGCATTCAGGAGTCGTGATGCCGTTAATTGGTTGCCGAGGCTATAATTTTAATAGATCTTTGCGCACCGGATCATGTGCTGAGCAAGCCCAGGCCGAGCTTCTGGGGGACGTTCAAGAAGACTCTGTTCTCGATGCACTTCGTAGAGGCGCTATTCGCAGTGGCGATACCGGTGACCATCGGTGGACTTTTCGCGTTCAACGAATTCTGGTGGCGCATCATCTGGATCTCCATCGGCGTTGCGACCTTCTTCGCCGACATGGCGTTCATCACGTACATGGATATCCGCGAGGCCAGCGCCGTGCGCCGTCTGCCCGTGATGATCGAGATGGGGAGCTCGAGCGAGACAGAGGCCAGCGATATGATCCAGAGGGTCGACGAGGCGCTGCACAGGGCGAACGGGGGAAGGCTCCCGGAGGAGTACCAGGTAGCGCTGCGCAGGGACAGCCTGCATCTGACGCTGGATCCGGTCACGAACAGCGATGAGTGGCGCGAGAGGCTCAGCGAGGTTCGGCCGCGGCTGGACTCCCTGTTCAAGCTCTCCGATGAGCCCAACATCTTCTACAAGGGACCCCTGGCGCTCGCCGTGGCCCTGGGGGCGCTGAGCGTGCGCAAGAGCCTGGTGCTGTGGCAATGGATGGGCGATCGGTACGAGCGCGCGGGCGTCCTGCATTACCCCGAAGGGCACTCCCAGGGGCACCCGGAAGCTCTGGGTCTGGGCTTCGAGGAACCGGGGGGATGCCCCGGGAACTCGCCGCTCGCGCTGGCGGTCGAGCTGGGGCATCACGCGATAAATCACGCCGTGGTTCAGCACGCGCGCTCCGTGACGGGGACGGACTCCGTCGCGCTCCTGAGGGTCTTCAAGGCGGGACCCGATGGCAGGCAGATCCTCGGTGGATCCCTGGACGTCGGGCACCTGATACCGGCCGCCCGCTTCGTGTACGGCAAGCTGCTGGACCTGGAGGCCAGGTGCGGAGGGCTGGGGGACGTCATGCTCTACATGGATGGGCCGGTGTCGACCGCGTTCGCCCTCGGATGGCTGCTGGGGAGCAACAGGAGCGTGAAGGTTTACGCTTACGATCCCGTGAAGTCCACATACGATCTGGCGTACGAGCTGAACAGGCTCCGCACTCTCTGATGGAATTCGGCGCAGCCTCTCCAGCAGCCCGATCTCGTATTCCCCGACGGACGCGCGCGTCTCGGCGCCGGCGGGGGGACGGCGCCTCAACCGGACGACTATGGCGCGGTCCCCGGGCTCCATATGTACCTCCACGCGATCCACCGGCACCTCGACCCCCAGGATCTCCGATGCCACCCGAGCAGTCTCAGGGTGGCCGATCGCCGACGTGAATCCACCGGAGACGAGGCGCCGCGCCTCCTCCGGGGGGAGGGGGCTGTAGCTGTAGGTGCCGAACGCGGTCAGCACGGCGCTGTTCAACAGGTACAGTGCCATATGCGTGGATGGCACGGCCGCCTTAAATGCAGTTCGCGCATGCGGACTATTTACGGCCATCTATGGTTTGACAGCAAAGCGGCGCGGCGTCACGTTTAATTATAGGATGAAACCATGATCAATACCTGGATTGATCGGTAACAAGGGGTTCCTGCTCCTTGCATACTCGGTGACCCCGGTGCACGCGGGCTCCGGCAGGTCTCCGGGGATCGTGGACCTGCCCGTCCAGCGCGATTCCCTGGGATATCCCACCGTGTTCGCGTCGTCCTTCAAGGGGGCGCTCAGGGAGTCGGCGTCCAGGGACGAGGGCTACAGGGGGATGGTCCCCTGCGTGTTCGGGCCCGACGTGCGGAACGGGGCGCGGTCCTCGGGCCTCGCGATCTTCACGGACCTCCTGCCGGTCCTGTACCCGGTGCCGAGCGCGGACGAGGGCTACATCTACGCGACGACCGAGTACCTGATCGGGAGGGCCAACGAGCTGAGCGAGATACTGATCGGGAAGAAGGTCCTCCCGGTGACCGGCGGCGACGGCGGTAATCCGCCCAGGATACTTCTGACCAGTCTGAAGCCGGAGCACGTGAAGGGCAGCGCGGCGACGGGCGTTAAAATGGGCTCGATGCTGAAGGAGCGCGCCTACGTGCTGAGCGACGACGTCGGGCTCACGGTCGTCGAGTCCTCGCTCATCAGGATCACCAGAAACAGGCTGAAGGCTAACACGAAGACGGTGGAGGGCAAGGCTCTGTGGACGGAGGAATATCTGCCCGCGGGGACCCTGATGGTCGGCGGGGTCATCGACGGCGGCAGGAAGAGCGATGAGTGCAAGGGCTCCGGGGACTACTTCGACGGTCTACGGAAATTCCTGGAAGGGCGCGTGATAGTCCTGGGGGGCAAGGAGACGATAGGCAGGGGGCTCGTCAGGTTTGGCGTCCTCTGAGGCGAATCAGGCGGGCGTCGCCGACGCGCCGTCCGACCCCGTGGGGTTCGCGGTCGACGTCGGGCGCAGGGTGCACGGCGCGCTTCAGAAGTGCGACTCCTCGCAGCGGCGCGGGGAGGGCGGCGAGGCCAAGAAGCTCGGGCTGACGCGGCGGGCCCAGGAGTTCCCGACGCTCGCGGCCCAGCTGGGGCTGGCGCCGGCCCTCACGTTCTACATGTCGAAGGCCGCCGAGGGCAAGGTCTCCGAGCGCTTCGCGCGCGTGAATGCCTCATACAAATACCTCTCGGAGGGATCGCCCGTCGACGTCTGCGACGAGCTCTCGACCGAGGAGGGCAGCGGCTACGCCTTCTACCTCGCGGTGCTGATCCTGCTCGCGGGAAGGGTCCTCGGCGTGGAGGTCGCGCGCGGGCCCGGGGCCGTGAGCTTGGACGGCCTGCTGGACCTGGTCAGGAGGTTCCGCTCGGAGCTGTGGTATCAGAGGGCGCTCATGCCGTACCTCATCGAGGTCAAGAGGGTGCTGGAGGCCCTCGGGTGAGACAGATGCCGCAGCAATCCATCCCCAGGGAGTTACTGGACGAGGCGGAGAGAGCCGCCGAGGAGCGCGTCAGGGGGCTGACCGTCCTGAGCGCCGAGTTCGTGCGCGTCACCGCGTGGTGGGGCGGCGGCCCGCACGGGGAGACGCTGGACGTGCCGACCCCGAGCTCGATCGTGGGGAGGGTCAGGTGGTTCATCAGGACCGTCTACAACAGGTTCTGCGCCCGGGACCTCTCGAAGTACGAGGAGTCGATGGCGTTCGTGGACGGGTTCCTGGGGTCCATCGCCGGCGCTTCGCGCTACAGGTTCTCCGTGCAGCCGGTGGGATCCGGGGGTTCCGCGGGGAGGGACCCGGGTCGGGGCGCTCAGGACGACCTCGGGGACGTCCCCAGGGTCAGGCTGTACAACATGGGCGGGGAGAGACGCGATGGGAAATCGGAGCCGCGGCTGAACGTAGCGCCCTTCAGGCTCACGATCTCCGGGAATCCGGGCATCGATGGCCACCACGACGAGCTGGTGGCCGGGGCCACCCTACTGACCATGGCCTACGTGGGCGTCGGCAAGGCCGCGTCGCGCGGCTTCGGCAGGTTCTATCCGAGGAGGATCGATGGGGACGGGCTCGTCCCCAGGATCGCCCGGGCGATAAGGGGCGGCAGGCCGGAGGAGGCGTTCGGGCTGTTCTATGGCCTGGGGGGGAACCTGTGCGGGGGCGGCGGGCATCCGCCGGCGCCGAATCCCTGGAGGGATTCGCACGTGCCCCTGGCGCCCCGCGTGGACTGCGACGGGGAGGACTGCATTTTCACCGTCCAGCGCGACGACGCTAGGCACTGGGACGAGGTCAAGGCGCTCGACGTCGTCGGGAACTGCTTCATGAAGAACACGTGGAAGCGCTCGCGCGGATCCCTATCCAATTGCGACCACCTCAGGGGGGCGCTGGACACCGGAGGGCGGATTCAAGATTACGTGTGGATCTTCGGCCTCCCGAGGAACGCCAAGGCGCCGAATAACAGGAGGGTCAGCACCGGGTACTTCCTCGACGGCGTGGACCCCGGGAGGAGGACGTCGACGGTGATCGCGTCGCCGTTCCTATCGCTGAACGATGGGGATCAGCCGCTCTTCAGGGGGATATTGCTCCTGCCGTTCCTCTCACTGGACGATCATCTGAGGCGCGCGGGAAAGCTCCGCATACTGGGAGGCAGGGGCGAAATCAAGCCCAGGCCGCTCTTCAGGGGTGAGGTGGACGCGGAGCGGCTGGGCGACGGGATAGCGGAGGCCGTGAGGGCCCTGAGGTGCATCTGCGAAAGCACGGGCGGATACCGTGGCCCGGCCGGTTCACCACGGGGGCGGTGGAGATGAACTCGCTGCTCCGCGCCCTGGAAATGTTCATCGACGGATTCGGGGACGCGCTGAAGAACGAGCCCCCCGGAGAGGCCGGCGGCGCCCGGGGATCGGAGAAGGAGGATCCAGTCAGGAGGGCGCGCGAGAGCGCGATGAACGCCCTGTTCGGGTCCAGGCACCCGCTGGATCGCGTCATCAATCACGTGAAGGAGCTCGAGGAGGCGGCCGCGGCCGCGGGGATGAACGTCCTCGGCGTGGACCTGGTCACGCAATCCAGAATGATCATGGGCTGGAGCCCCCTTTACTTCGTGACCGAGGTCCCGCTCTCGTGGGATATGGTCCTCGATGTGCCCTACGTCCCGGCATCCACCGTCAAGGGGATCCTGAGGAGCGCGTCCACCGCCGCGCGGGACGGCTGCGCCGACGCGCTGTTCGGCACCCGCGGGGGCAGGGGCCTCGCGATCTTCTTCGACGCATATCCGGTGGGCGCGGAGGGCGGCCTGCTGGACTACGACGTGATAACGCCGCACTACAGGGACATCGCTCACAAGGACGACGCTCACAAGGACGAGTACGACGTCCAGCCGCAGCCGGTGCTGCACCTGGTGGTGGGGAAGGGGGTCCGCTTCAGGGCCGTGGCCGCCTACCGCGCGGACGGGGAATCGGATTGCGATCCGCTGAGGTCGCTCCTCGGGGCCATCTACCTCTCGGCGAGGCTGGGCTGGGGGAGGAGGACATCGAGGGGCTACGGGGTCCTCGAGCCGGATCCTCGGAGCGCGTCGCTGAGGAGGGGAGGCGATCGCTGATGGATGCGCTGGAGCTGAAGGAGATAGCCTACATACACGGCCTGTCCCGCGGCATGCCCGAGCCCGACGCCGCGCGCCGCGCGCTGCTCGAGGGGCTCGGGCGCGGATCCGACGTCCCGCCGGAGGTGGAGGTGGCCGACGGGATCTCGATGGCGGCGGCCCTCGGCGCGCCGTCCGGCGCTCCGCCCGCCAGGAGGAACGCGTTCGCGCCCTCAGCGCTCATCGACCTCCGGGATGCGAGCTGGCCCGGGCCCGACGATGTGAGGGGGTACACGGAGAAGCTGGCCGGGCTCCTCAACGGCGTCGATCGGAGGTACCGGTACCACGCCCTCTTCTTCGCCGCTTCCCCGCTCTGGCACTCCGAGCATAGGTTCCCGACGCCGCCGGCGGATGCCCGCCTGCCGGTGCACACAGCGTTCGAGCGCGCAGAGGCCGCCGCCGTCCTGGCCCCCTTAGTGCGCTGCGAGGGCGACGGGGCCCGCCTGGCGGGGAGGTTCGCCCTCCTGGAGGTGCAGTCTGTCCAGGAGCTCATAAGCTACAGCAGGAAGCCCCGCGACCTCTGGGCGGCCAGCTGGATGGTCTCGTTCCTCCTGTGGGGGGCCATCTCGGGGCTCGTGGAATCCCACGGCCCGGACGTGGCGCTGAGGCCGGAGCTGAGCCTCAATCACTTCTACATCTCCTGGCTCCTGGGGAGGGTGGGCCCGGGCGAGTGGCTGGGCAATCTGGCGAGGGAATCGGCGCTCTACGATAGATCCCCCTGGATATCCATGATGGGCGAGAAGGCCTACCTGCTGCTCCCGGAGGGGACCGGGGACGTCGCCGAGGCCGCCCGGAGGGGATTCGCTGAAGCGTGGAAGGCGCTGGCGGAGGAGCTGCCGGACCCCGAGGAGGAAAGGCTACGCGGCTACGCGGACGTCGCGAGGAGGGAGCCGCCCTTCGAGCTCGTGGTGAGGACCGTGGACGTGGGGGAGTTCCTCGGGAGGCGCGGGTTCCCGGCCCTCAGGTGCTCGGGCGCCCAGGATCCGGCCTACGCCTGGTTCATGGGCCTCCTGCTCGGGGAGGCGGAGGAGGGGATGAGGCTCCGCTACAAGCTGGCCTACGGGGCCGCGTCGCCGGACGCTGCGAGGGCCGCGATCGAGGTCACCGAAGGCGGGTACGGGCTTTGCACGGCGTGCGGCCTCCTGCCGGCCGCCTACGGGCGGAGCGGGTCGGACGAGCGCAGGGCGATCGATGACGAGGAGAGGCTCTGCCCGTACTGCGCCGTCAGGCGCCTTGCCATGGGCTGGTACGCGAACGCCCTCAGGAGGATGGGCATGCACGTGGAGGAGAAGGGGGAGCCCAGCGCGCTCAAGCTGCGCGAGTCGACGGCGCAGCTGGCGCTCGCGGACTTCGGGAGCGCGCTAAATAATCTCCTGAGGGAGCGCGGCATCCCGCCGATCGAGCTCGAAGCGGACCTCGCGGATCGCCTCCTGGGGTGCCTCAGCGAGGGGGGGAGGTGCGATGACCCGCTGAGGGGCCTGGGGGACGTCGCCGAGAAGGCGCGGGGGCTCCTGAGGGAGCGCGGCAACCTCTACTACGCGGTCGTCAGGGCGGACGGGGACTTCATGGGCAGGGTCCTGCACGGGGCCCTGAGGGATGCGGACGGCTCGGAGCTCGACCTGGAGTCCTACGCGCGCCTCCTCGGGGCGGCCGACGTGGGGCCGCTGGCCGACGCCTACAGGAGGCTGACCGGGGACTCCCGTGGAAGTATACCGGTGCCGCAGACGCCGCTCTACGTGTACGCGGTCTCCCGCGCGCTGACGGCGCAGGCCGTCCTGGACGCGAAGATGCTGAGGGACGGGGGCGCCCTCCCGATCTACGTGGGCGGCGACGACGTGCTGGCCCTGGCGCCCGTGCGCCTCGATGGCAGGTGGGTCCCGCTGGAGCTCGTGGCCGAGGGGAGGGCCGGCTACTGGGCGTGGCCGCGGGGGACCCGGGACGGCTTCAAGGTGATCGACGGCGTCGTCCACGACTCGCTGAGGAGCTACGGACGCAGCTACTCCATCTACCTCGCGCACTACAGGGACTCGCTGGCCGCGGCCATCCGGATCTCGGCGGATCTGCTCGAGAGGAAGGACGAGCTCGAGGGCGCATGGAAGGACGCGCTCTTCGTGGCCTCGGGGAGGGGGTTCGGCGAGCGCGATGTGGCCACCGCGCAGCTGTCCCGCGGAGCATCGCTCGACCTCTCGGCCGTGGACGTCACCAGGGAGCTCCTGGGGTGCATCGACGGGGAAGAGCTGAGCTCGAACGCGCCGCACGACCTGCTCGGGCTCGAGGCGATGGGATACGCGGATCACCTGGCAGCGGGGGACGAACTGTACCGGAAGATGATCGCCAGGGCGCTGGAGCGCAACAGCCAGCGCGGCAGGTGCGCCGACCTCGTGAACTACGTGAGGCCTTCCTGCGCGGACGCCGCCGGATCCAAGTGCTCCCACGACCTCCTGCTCTTCGCGGCGCTGGCCGCCGCGCATCTGAGGTGATGTGGATGAAGATGCACACGTGGATTTACCTGCGCCCGCTGGGGCCCGTCGCCTTCAGATGGGGAGGGACCACTTCGCCCCTCCTGAGGGGGACAGCTGCCCACAGCCTCGTCTCCCCGCTTCCCCTGCCGTCCACGGTGAGCGGCTTCCTGCGCGCCCAGCTCATGAGGATCGGAAAGCTCAAACCGGAGGAGGCGCTGAGGGAGGACTCGCTGAGGGGACTGGGGATCGAGCTGGGTCCCCCGCTGCTCCTGCTCAGGTTCGAGAGGGGCTCCGTCCCGTGCGCCTTCATCTACGGCGCCCGCGGCCCCTCCCTCCTGTGCGCTTCCCCCGGGGGGAGCTTCGCGATCTCGCCGCGCACGCTGTACAGGGTGGGCGTGGCCCTGGACATGGACACGAGGAGCGCCCTCGAGGGCTACCTGTACTCGATGGAGCACCTGGACCTGAGCCCGGCGGCCGTGAGGGCCGCGGGAGGCGGGTGCATCGAGGATAGCATCGGGGAGATGGGGGCGCTCCGGTCCGTCGGGATCGCGGTCGGGATTCCGCGCGACGACGGGGAGCTGCTCCCCAGGCTGAAGGGGATCGTGGGCCCCCTCGGGGGCGAGGGAGTCCCCGTGGTGATCGAAGGCGAGGTGGACCCGGAGCTCGGTGACGGCGTGCCCGTCCTCGCGGCCCCGGCGCTCATCGACGGGTACGGGGGCGAGGGCCTAGACCTCAGGGCCACGTGGGACGGCGGCGCGGCGGTGCTGCGCGGATACGCGGCGAGCGCCCGCTCGTGCGGGCCGCCGGAATCCCCCGGGCCGGGTAAAGACGGCGAGGTGCACGCGAGGCCCACCGTCAGGCTGCTCTCCCGCGGCTTCGCGCTCAACTCCCGGCTCCCGATGTCGCTCGCCGCGATGCCCGGCCCCGCGGTGGACTGCGACTGCGCGGCGATCGGCCGCTCGACATGGAACGGATGGGGATCCGTGGTCAGGCTGCCGCTGAAGCTGAGGGATCCGGGTGGCGCGCGATGGCGGGACGCCGCGCCGGGCGCATACTGATAGCGACGTGGGGCAATCCCTGGAGAATCGGGCCCCAGGACGGCCCCTGCCGGGAGTACTCGTGGGAGCGGGTCGAGTACGTCACCGAGGAGGGACGCGGGAGGTACCTGGCGCCCCTCCCCCTCCTGCACTCCCAGTTCGGATTCGACAGGATAATCCTGATAGTGCAGGACACCGTGATCTACAGGGAGGCGCGCGATTACGGGTCGCTGAGGAAGGCCGTCGAGGCGGATTACAGGAAGTTCGCGGAGGCCGAGTGCCCGGGGGTCGTGGACGCCCTGGACATCGTGGTGGCGCCCGGGGTCGGGACATTCCGCAACTCCCTCGGCGGGGACCGCGCGATCAGCGCCAGATTCGGCGGGAGCATCGAGGACTTCCACTCCTATGTGGCGATGGAGCTGGCCGCGCGGATCTCGGGCCAGATCGACGGCCCCGGCATCGAGGTGCACCTGGACCTGAGCCACGGCATCAACTACATGCCGGCCCTCACCTACAGGGCGGTCCGCGAGCTCCTCTCGATCGCGGCCATGTTCGAGCCGGCCACGCTCGTCCTGTGGAACAGCGAGCCCGTGATGGGGAAGGCGGGCGACGCGCCCGTGAAGCTGCACAGGGTGGAGGAGGAGGTGCGGCCGCAGCCCCCCTCGCCCCCGGACGGCCAGGACTGCCGGGTGCTCACGGCCGCGCGGGGCGCGCCCGAGGAGCGCGGCAGAGCCATAAACGAAGATGTGAAGGGGCTCCTCGGATCCCTCGGGCTGGACATGAGGAAGCTGAAGGCGTTCGCGAGCTCCCTGGCGAACGGCCTTCCCCTGCTGGCATTCCAGACGATGCCGGACCCGGAGCTCCTCGGGAGGTACGTCGAGGGGGTGATGCGCATCTACCACGATCACGGGCACGTGAATGTGTCCCCCGGCGATCCCATGGAGATGGAGGTGGAGCGCCTCGCCAGGATACAGCCGTGCGCCCCGGCCATCTCCGGGACCCTGATGGCGGCGGGGCTCGCGGCGCGCCTGGGCGGGCTGAGGAGGCTCGACGGCCCTTCGCTCGACGACCTGGAGAAGGCCGTGAAGGGAGTGTTCGGCTGGAGCCAGAGGCTCACGACAATGATATCCAGGGATCTATACCTGGTGAAGAAAGCGGCCGGGGGCGCGAGGCTCCCGGGCGGCTGCACGTCGCTGAGCGACGTGCTGAAGGAAGGCGCGTTGGACTGGGGCCCATCGGAACGCGGCGCCGGGGGTGCGGCGGAAGACAGTACCCTCAGGAACTTCCTGGCGCACTCCGGGCTCGAGCGGAGCATCACGTGCGTGCGGTGCGATGAGAAGAAGCTGCATCTCTCCTACAACGGTAAACTGGATAAGGCGATAGATCTCGCAATCAAAGCGCTGAAAATCAAAGGGTGAACTGGAGATCAGGCTCGAGGGGCGCGATCCCGGGCGGGCCTCGACCGCTCAGCCGAGTCCGGGGGCAGCTCCGCGCGTCGCCGCCTTCCCCATCCCCCTCGCGAATGCCGCGAGTGCCTCCACGACGGTTTTCCGATCCCGTAGAGGAACCCGGCCCTCCCCGCGTCCTCCGGAACCCCCAGGGCGTAGAGGTCCACAATGACGGATGACCTCTCGAATCCGACGTGCGCTATCAGGTTGCGCTCAACCATCCGGGATCCTCCTCGTGCTCGCGGCCCCCAGGATGTACTCGAGCGGCACGTCCCCCCCTCTCTCGCGATGTATCACGAGATCCCGCGCCTGAGACTCCGGAGCCCGTTCGCCGCCAGGATATGCGACGGAAGGCGCATCCCGCGCAGCCCTTCGACCATCCTCTCAGCGGCCCCCATGCTCAGGGGATGCCCTGGCTCGGCGCCGGAGTTCCTGACGAGGCGCTCCACCCCGGAGAGGAGCGCGAGCGCCGACGCCTCCCACCCCGAGGAGGGGGGTCCTCCAGCCGGGGGTCTCTGCCGCCATCATCGCAAGGGGAAGCGAGAAGAGGAGTGCCGCGCGGATATCTCGGCCGCGGACGACGTGGATTCCGGGACCCCGGGCGGCGGCCCCTCCTCCAGCATGCGCCAGGCCAATTCGCCCATGGATGAGGCCGGCCGGAACGCGGCGGACGCCACGCGGTTAATGATCACCCCCGGGACCCCCTCGCCGATCCCCTGATGGACGGGACGGCGAACATCCCGAGCGGGACCTCTGAGCCGAGCTGCACCGCGGCGATGCGATATGCCCACCTGGCGGCCCCGTCCAGCGCGACCGGTAGGAAGTTCGGACCATAAGTTATGTCCAGCAGGACCTCCCCTGCGCCCGAGCGCGCCAGGAAGTCGCGAGCGGCGCTGAGCGGACAATTCCCCTTTCGGTTTTTTGCGCGGATATCGTGGGAGCACGAACCCACTATATCGCCGAGGTGAACAGGGACGTCCATCACAGGCCCGTGGCGCTGGATGCTGTGCTGCAGGCCAGCTCCGTACAGATACCGGTGCGGTGGCCGCGGCGCGATGGCCACCAGGTGGATCATTTTCAGTTGATCCATGGTCAAAACATGTCGATATCACCCGTGGGGATGCGCTACCGGGGGTTGAGGTCGCAACGTTTAAATGGAAGAGGGTCGAATCAGATACGGGTTCAGAAGTACCTATGAGGGTTTGAAACCTCACCATTCCCTTTCTTCGACGGCCTCCACTCCAAGTTCAGAAGTACCTATGAGGGTTTGAAACTGGATGAGAGCAATCGCCGCTCTTACTCCTCCAGTGGTTCAGAAGTACCTATGAGGGTTTGAAACACCAGTGATAACTTGTCGTACAAAACACCGCGGTCATGTTCAGAAGTACCTATGAGGGTTTGAAACAGCCCCCAGGCGGCGATCCCCAGTTCGTCGCTACCTGTTCAGAAGTACCTATGAGGGTTTGAAACTCAGTGTGGCGCCGCCGCCCCCGCCCGCTGTCGGACGTTCAGAAGTACCTATGAGGGTTTGAAACTCCGCATGACCTCCCTGACCGACACCGCCCTCGCTCCGTTCAGAAGTACCTATGAGGGTTTGAAACGGGATAAACTCCACTGTAGTGATGCCCTCCTGGAGTTCAGAAGTACCTATGAGGGTTTGAAACATCCGGATCCCGGGCCACGAGGGCCCGGATCGCCGCGTTCAGAAGTACCTATGAGGGTTTGAAACGTGCGTGGGCGGGGGCCACCCCGCTCTCTTACCGCAGTTCAGAAGTACCTATGAGGGTTTGAAACGAGCAATCGCCGCTCTTACCTCTCCAGTTGCCCCCCGGTTCAGAAGTACCTATGAGGGTTTGAAACCGCCTCTCTCACGGTCTCTTCTATTTCCCCCTCCAGGTTCAGAAGTACCTATGAGGGTTTGAAACTAAGCGTAGTACTTGGTACCTTTCTCACTCATGATTGTTCAGAAGTACCTATGAGGGTTTGAAACTCTGCGGGCGCTCGGGCCCGCCGCGGCGCCGGGAAGGTTCAGAAGTACCTATGAGGGTTTGAAACCGAATCATCGAATCCAGAATTTCAGCGGCCTCAAATGGCCGCGTAGCCAGAGTTTCCTCGAGCTTGTTCAGAAGTACCTATGAGGGTTTGAAACGTGGTAATCCGCCCAGCGAGCACGGAGCGCCGGGGCGGTTCAGAAGTACCTATGAGGGTTTGAAACTGTTCAGAATCATAGATGTCCTCGTAGTGTTCATCCAGTTCAGAAGTACCTATGAGGGTTTGAAACGTACCGCCCGGATACATCGCGTTCCAGCGGCTCCACGTTCAGAAGTACCTATGAGGGTTTGAAACAGTGATAATATCACAATTGCGGCGAGCGCCGTAAACGTTCAGAAGTACCTATGAGGGTTTGAAACGCGTCGACCTCGCGGTGCCCGACCGGCGCGAGTAATGTTCAGAAGTACCTATGAGGGTTTGAAACCAGGTACTCCGGGCCGAACTCCGCGTCGCGGTACGCGTTCAGAAGTACCTATGAGGGTTTGAAACCAGAAGCAGGCGCTGAAGATGAAGATGCAGATGGGCGTTCAGAAGTACCTATGAGGGTTTGAAATGGCCTCCGGCCGAACGAGTAGGAGTTTCCGATATTGAAAAGACGTGTAAACCTATGAAAAAGGAAAATAAAGAAAAATTGAATATGTATCGGATATCAGGAACCCGCGGCGGTCGCGGTCGTCGTGGCGTTCGACGCGGGTATCGTCATTACCGTGATCGTGTAGCTCTGTCCGGCGATCGGCGTCAGCGTGATCGTGACCGGCCCGGT
>Ga0080006_1153103_pt1 | contig 15311 bp, 14 predicted proteins | sample RS3BMetagenome_FD_69209 | JGI IMG/M metagenome (GOLD analysis project Ga0080006, IMG submission 69209) | Ferric oxide microbial mat and aquatic microbial communities from Rainbow Spring, Yellowstone National Park, USA - RS3B (SPADES... ... | reverse complement strand
AGAGAACGGATAGCATGACTCTGTTTCAGCAGATATTTATTTTAATGAGACAAATATAAGCGTTAAAGAGTCAAGGCCAATGTTGTTATGTTATAGCTCTTGTATGTGACAATTTATGGTCAAAACCATGAATTGCAAAGTATTTATATACCATTAATGATTAATACATAATAGAGAGAATGCGTCGATCAAATACAGTGCGCATCATTGCTGGAAAGGAAACAAAAGCTAAATTAACTTCTATCGGCAAGGCATTTATGAATTGCTGGAACGAAGTTAACACCTTGAGGTTTGAGCAGTACAAGAGACACGAGCTTGTCGATTTCGCAAAAACAGAAAAAATAGTTTATGAAAAATACAAGTCAGCATTGCACGGGGCAAACGTGGAGCAAGTAACACGAAAGAACATGGGAGCATGGAAATCTTTCTTTACGCTTAGCAAAAAGAAGAAAGAAGGTGAATTGCCTAAGTGGATGAAGCCTAAGCCTCCTCATAAAAAGAAAGATGATTTGTTTCTTTTGATTAGAAACGACAGGTACACGATTGAAGGAAACGAAATATATCTTTTGGATTTCAAGCTGAGGCTCAAGTTCAATGGTAAGCTCAAGTGGGTTGGCAAGCAGGGAACTCTTGAAATATATTACGATAGTGCAAAGAGAAAGTGGTACGCAAGGATTCCGATGAGTGTTAAATTGGCTGTTAAACCAAGGGGCAAAATGAAGGCAGGCATAGATCTCGGCATTGCAAACCTTGCAACTGTTGCTGTTGAAGATGGCTCATGGATGCTTTTTAAGGGCGGTTCAGTGCTATCTGAATTTAAGAAGATAACAAAGCGCATCTCAATAGAAGAAAAGAGGCTTTCAAAGCACGGTCTTAAAACAAGCAGGAAGCTTGAAATGCTGTACAATAGGCGTGCTGCCCTGCTAAAGAATGCAAGGGAAGGTCTAGCGAGGGAAGTTGTAAAGACCTTATATGATAAAGGTGTAGGAGAAATAGACATTGGTTATCCAAAGGGTATAGCTCAGGACAAAGGAAATGAAAGGAATTCAAACTTCTGGAACTATTCATCAATAATAGCACGGATTAAACAGGTTGGCAAGGAGTACGGCATAAAGGTCAAGCCTGTTAATGAAGCGAATACCTCTAAGACGTGTTCTCTATGTGGGGAAATACATGAAAATGGAAGAATAAAGAGGGGTTTGTTTGAGTGTCCTCACACGGAGAAGGTAATAAACGCAGATTTGAACGGTGCAATAAACATGATGAAACATATCCCCAAATCCGATGAAGATAGGGGTAAGTGGCTGGAGGCACAGCCTGTGGTCTACCGTTGGACGAGCGGAGCAGGGTGGGTAACCACTAGCAATGAAGCCATGAGAATGAAAACAGTAAACCACGAACCGATGATCAGCCTTGAAGGAACCACATTTCCTTTAGGGTTGTGAGGATGTCAGTGATTGCTTTACAAACCCCTAACTTTTAGTAAATTTGGTTATCTAGCTTATTCATTGCGTTTAACATGAAATCACGATCATATAGGCGCTTGAGACTGATGTTTTAAAATTAATACCATATATGCCATCAGAAGTGAAGCAACAACTTAAGTGGAGTAAGTACACCATAAACTATAACGAATCCCATTATGAATGCCATGACCCAGCTCAGGACGACCATAACAAGGTACCTTCTATTAAACATCCTGGGTTTAGAAACAATGCCTACACCGATCATAGCACCAAGTATTGTTGTGGTAAGCGACGCTGGCAATCCCAAGTATGTCAAAAAAAGTAGAACTGTGGTGCCTCCCAGCAAAGCTGCTGTTATTCCCAGTGGTCCTGCAACAATGAGATCCTCACCTATTGTCTTTGACATTTTAGAGGCCCCAAGCGCGCCAACAGCTGCAGCTATAGCCAATAGCACCAAGAAGATATAATTTAGTCCAAACGCCCCCATTATAAATCCAACATTGTTAGCCCCGAGCACAAATGAAGTATAAAATACTAGTGCAAATGCTGCCAACCTGGATGAATAGCTTATTGATGATATAGAAAAGTGAAAAGATAATCGCCTTAGGGCTTTATAAAAAACCGCTGTAAATGCCATTGATATAAAAGGTGAAATCACCCACCAGAAAAAGAGTGAATCCATGGGGCCAGCTTTGATGACTATACCAAGGATCAAAAGTACGGACAGCCAGCCACCAACTAATGACTGAGTTATGCTAAGTGGTAAATTTATAAATGTAAATAAAAGGAAAAGTACCAGCTGAACAGCCAGAAGAACTATTGCGGCATTTCCAGAAAGAACGCCCCCCATATCCTGAGCAAATGACCCAGTGTATCTTCCCTGTATCAATGTGCCCAGAAATATGCCTACACCAACTAATACTGCTGCGCTGGTATAGTTGTACAATCCACTGCCAGCTAGGCCACCTTCAAATACGGACCCGTTATTGAGCCCGAAAAGGTAAATTAATAATAGCAGTAAAATTGCTTCAATTATAAAATCGAAGGTCATTTGTATCCCTTTGCTATCAACTGTATTATAATGTCCGAAGAATCTTCTGCGCTATCAGCCACATTGTCAAGTATATTAACAATGTCCCTAAGCGTTATTACATCAAGAACTGGTAGCTCCTTATTGTTATTATGTATGGCTATCAACACTTTATCTTTCACATAATCGGCCTTTTCTTCATTGCTTTCAACGTTCTTTATTTTAACCAAAAGTTCTTTCGGGGCGGATTTTTTTATGCTTTTTAAAACATCTTCGAAACTTTTCAGGGTGTCATTTATTGCATCGAGAAAATCCAAAAATAAAGTTTTACCAAAAAGATAATTGATTGAATTGGATTCGATATTATATTCCTTGAAAATCTTAGCTGCATCTTTTGAATAATCTGCCACATAATCCATCTTTTCAAGCAGCTGAAGGAAATCATCCCTTATGTAGGAGAAAAAGCTCCCGGATGCTATGCTTTCTGCGAGTTTTTCATGAGTTTCATCAGCCTTCTTTTCCAGGTCACTTATAATTTTATAGGTGCTGTCAGAACCACTTCCGGCCTTGATTTCATTTAAGTACACTTGAAGTTCATCATAGCAGGATTCAAGTGTTAAATAGTACTGTAAAATCTGTTCTAATAGCTTATCCTCACCTTTTTTAAAGATGCTTGTAAATGACAACTCGCAATTATGAGCACAACTAATTTATAAATATATTTAAAAATACGTTTAAGCAATAAACAAGGTTCTTAATTTAGCGGTTCAGTAAGCCATGAGTTCCTTTTCTTCAAGAAGCTCGTGAAGCTTTGTAACAGCCCTATAAACTTCTTCCTCCTTTTTTGCTCCTGTGCATACAAGCTTTCCACTTGCAAAAAGAAGTATAACGGTCTTGGGATCATCCATTCTGTATATAAGTCCAGGAAACTGTTCTGGTTCATACATGTTATGTTCAAGGGTCTGTGCAGCCATTTCAAGATTTATCCTTCCTCCTAATGAGGCAGAAGCAACTATGTTCTGAATTTCAATTATAGGCTCATTTCTTATTTCAATTCCTGATTTTCTTAATTTCTGAACTACTGTTTCAACAGCCTTTTTTGCTTGAGCTTCGCTCTTTGCCCCCGTACAAACCATTTTTCCAGAACTAAATATCAATGTGGCTGTTTTTGGAGACTTTAATCTAAAAACAAGCCCGGGGAATTGCTCAGGATGATATTCAACATCAGGGAAAAGCTTTGTTATTTGTAATAGTTCGATGGGCTGATTTACAGATGCTGACGTAACTACATTTTCAATACTTATCGTGGCTAATGTCTTAGGCAACCTGTATAATTTATAAAAAGGGTATATAAATACTTTAACATTTAATCATTGAGAGCGACCATTTTTAACCTTATAGGTTTGGGTAGACGGAATTCATCTTTTGCTTGATAAAGGATATCCTCTCTTACCAAGATCAAAAACGAATTTGAAAATTCAAACACGTAAAATGGATACAAGGTTGCTCATTACGTTACTGACAATTATGGTACGTAGCCTTACTGGACGACAACATTCATTCATGGCAAAAGCTATTTGGAAAAAGGATCTATAAAACTTCGGTAGTGAACTACATAAAGCCTTGAAGAGAAAGGCTAGCACCCAAGTTTGTTAAAACAACTGTTCCTTACTGTGGTTGAGCTGAGCCTATTTTAAAGGGAGTTCACTTGCCCCATCTGCAATTGTTGTGTTGGAAAAGGAGCTTTCCCCATGAAATGTAGGGTACCAAGGATGACCGCTCCTACAAGCTAGAATACATGTCAAGTGTTCGATGAACTGGGAAGCCTTAGTGAGGACAGAGCAGTTCACAAAGGCATTAAAATGGGACTGACATCCTCACAGCCCTAAAGGAAATGTGGTTCCTTCAAGGCTGATCATCGGTTCGTGGTTTACCACCTTCGTTCCAGCAGTTTACAAATGATTTGCCAAGTCAGTTTAGCTTTGGTTTCCAGCAATGATGCGAACTGTATTTGTTCGTCGCATACTCTCTGTTATGTATTTATCATTAATGAGATATATATATACTTCGCAATTCATCTACTCCATGAATGTCGGAGCTTTCTTGCTCATGGATTTGTAAACGGAAAATCATTTAGCGATAAAATTTTTTTCATCAAAAAGCAAATATTAAACCTCCCAATAGTGGAAGATATGGAAGACCTTATGATGCCTCTGGTGATGTTGAGTGTTAAGTGGTACAGCTGACCTTCCACTACACTGGGGTAAAGCGCCAGAATGGCTTTATAAAAAGATGGTCATTTTATCAGGCGAAATAATCAGATTAATTATAGATGATAAGGGTACAAGTGAAGTAATAAGGAGGGTCTCTGACCCATTCTGGTTTCAGGCCTTTGGCAGCGCGCTGGGGTTTGACTGGCACAGCAGCGGTCTAACAACTGTAACTATGGCTGCTCTTAAGGAAGCTATGCAAAACGCTAATATGGGAATAATGGTCGCAGGCGGAAAAGGAAAGAGCAAAACGGTTAAAGATGAAATAGAGCAAATAGCAGACAGTTTTAACTTGGACCCATTGCCATTAAGGCGCAGCAGTGTACTTTCAGCAAAAATAGATGGCACTGCAATTCAGGATGGTTACACCATTTACCAGCACTGGATGCTCATAACCGATAAAAAAGAGTGGGCAGTTGTTCAGCAAGGAATGAATGAAAGTAACGGGTATGCAAGGAGGTACCACATAATGGGTGATGAAGGCAAGGATATGCTGCGTGACCCAAATAGCGGTATAGCAGCCCTTGATCCAGGGATCAGCGTCCTCAATCTTGCAACAGACCAATCTTCAGAAAACAGGAAAGTTACACTTGAGATGTTAAATTTAGGTTCGGGCCTGGATCACTGGGTTTTAGGAAAGCCATCTCTGCATTTGGAAAGGTTCTTTGATAAAAGGTTACTTCGAATAATAAATTCCATATCTCCTGCATCATATGAAGAATTACTCCTTTCAAAGGGGATGGGGCCCAAAGCGGTCAGGGCCTTAGCGTTGACAGCTTCTCTTATCTACGGTGCTGAGCCATCATGGAAGGACCCTGCAATTTTTTCCTTCGCACATGGTGGGAAGGATGGCATACCTTACCCAGTAAATAGGGAAGTTTATGAATCCACAATCAATTATCTTAAGGAAATCATTGAAGGGGCATCAATTGATCAGGCTGATAAAAAAAGGATGTTAAAGAAGCTTTCAGATAATACATGGATTAAGGGTGCATCAAGCACGCTCAGGCTGTTCTGAACCTCATCCATACAGCGTAGGCAGGGAAAAATGACACAGCGTTCTGTATTATGTTAAATAATGCGGTAAGAACCAGCACGGTTATCATGGGAGTTAAAAACGTTATATAGTGGGGCAAAAACTCGAGGAATCCTGGCACAAAGTACTCAATAACCACATAGTTAACTAATGTCATCACGGCTATCCTCAGAACAGTTGACAGTGTAAATGACATGTAAAGTGATCGTCTAATTTTTATTCCTGTCCATGCTCCTGTGATTCCTGATAAGACTGCTGCGAACTTCAACAGAGGTCCGATGGGGACAAATGTGCCAAACATGAAAAGGAGCACAGTGAGTGCAATTGAGGCCAAAACTCCATCCTTAACTCCGGCATAGAACGCAAGGAAGAATATGGGTATTTCTCCAATGTCAAAGGTCAGGTACGGCAAAAGTGGAAAAAAGAGCTTGATGGGCAGCAGCTCCAGAACCATTGACGCAGCTACCATTGTTGTAATCAGTGCAAGATGACGCTTTTTATCCATGAAAAGACCTCATACATATTATTTATAAATATATTGGTAATTTACCATTTTATTGGTAATATTGAAAAGGATAAATTATAGTAATTTATTATATATAGCCGTGGTTTATATATCCAAGCTTGAAATTCGTGGATTTAAATCCTTTGAGAGGAACGTTACGATAGAACTTGCCCGCGGGTTCAACGCCATTTCCGGTCAGAACGGAAGCGGGAAATCCAACATAATAGATGCAATAAGGTTCGTGCTTGGTGAAAACAGCCCAAAATCATTAAGAGAAAGCAAGATGACCTCTTTGATAAATGAAAGGTCTAAAATAAAACAGGCTAGGGTATCCATACAGCTTGTCAATGACGATCATGTCCTGCCCTTGCAAGAAGATACTGTAAACATAACTAGGGAACTTTTTGAGGATGGGTCTCAGAAGTATTTTTTAAATGGAAAAAGAAGCACCAGAAACGCCATAATCGACCTTTTGCTTTCATCCAGGATATCATATGATGGCATAAACATAGTGCCACAGGGGGCACTTAACAGAATAGCGGAAATAACACCGGCTGAGAGGAGAGCGATGCTGGAGGACATTGTTGGCATAAAGGCTTACGACGATAGGAAGGCAGAGGCCGTTCAGAGACTGAGGGAAGCTGATTCACAGTTGGCCGTTATATTTGCAAAGCTTGATGAAAGGAGGGAAAGCATGATAAAGCTTGAAAGGGAGAGAAATGATCAACTCAGGTATGAAACGCTTCAGCGAGAGCTGCAGAGGTACAGGAAATCAATGCTTGCAGAAAAAATACAAAGCAAAACTGAAGAGCTGGAATCCATGAAAAAGGAGGAAAAAAGGCTTTCTGAGGAAAACGGCAAGCTTGAGGCAGAAATTCAAAGGCTGCTCAGTGTTGGGGCAATGGATCAAGAAACGGAGGCAAAGATCACAGAGCTTTCCAACGCAAGGGCAAACTACGATTCGCTGGAAAGTGAACGCACATTTGTGAACAGGAGGCTTCTTCAGGTAAGGGATGAAAAGGCCAAAGTGCAGGGGATCATAGCAAATTTGAATTTGATGAAGGAACAGCTGCAGGAAGATATGAAAAAGAGTATTGAAGTAAAAGCAGGGCTGGACACACAGCAGAATGATATTTCAAAGCAAATATCGCTTAAAGAAAAGGAGCTGGGTTCGCTCAGCGCGCAGTATGAAAAGAACAAATCAAAGAGGGCTAGGCTGCTGTCTGAACAAGAAAAAACACTTGCGCTGTTGGGTAAGATCAGGGACAGAAAGGAAGAAATCAGCAGCAGATTAGCTACAATGGGAGATTCGTTGAGGGACGAACAGGAAAAAATGGAACAGCTGATAAAGAACATAGAATCTGTCACAGAAGTGCAAAGCGAACTTGAATCAGGAATAAATTCGCTCAGGGGGGTCAGTGAGGATGAATCAAAAAAGGTCTCGGAACTCCTGCAAAGGCTTCAGAGGCTTTCCACGGTAAGGGAAGCTGTGGCCGATGGACTGAGGGAAGCAAACGATGTAATACTTAAGTCCATAAAGGAGGTGAGCGTTGAGGAGGCATTTAACAGGTTAACGTCAAAGATGTCGCCAGATGCCGCTGAGGAACTTTTTGATTCAGGGGTTTTTAGGGGCTATCTTGGCAGGCTTAGCGACCTCATAAAGGCAAAACAGGGATACATGACTCAGGTCAGTGCGGCGATTGAAGCTCTGGGGAACCCATTTGTATTTGAGGACTTTGACCAGAATCTTGAAAGCGCCATGAAGAACCTTCCACGGAGCAGGATCCTTGTTCTATCGATGTTCAGCAAAGCAGATCCATGTGAAGGCTCCATAGTGAGCGCAATGGAATACGATAAAAAGCTTGAACCAATGGTCACATCCTTATTTGGCAATACATGCACCAGGGAATCACCGTGCTGCTCTTCAAGGATCAGGGAGGACGGAGCAATCTTTGGAAAGGGTGTGATTGAACTGGGATATATTACGAGCCTGAAGCTTTCGGATAAGCTAAGCGCGCGCAGGTTGAGGGAAATCAGGCGAACCATAAACCGCCTTTCGGTTGTCATAAAGGAAAAGAACGGCGTCCTAAAGAGGCTCATGGTTGAAATTAGGGAGATAAATGGGGAGCTCGGTAGCAGGACGATAAACAGGGATGTCAGCAAAAAGCAGGCCGAGGCGCTGCATAAAATATCACAGATGGAAAGCAGGATAGTGGATGGGCTGAGCAAGAGGCTTGAATCAATGAAGGCTAGCATTGAAGAAAAGAGAAAAAGGACTGAAAAGCTTGCCAGCGCTCTCTCATCATTAACCTCAAAGCAGCAGGAAATGGAATCCAAGCTCAACCAGATAAGTTCAGAGCTAAAGGACCTGGACCCTGGCGCAGTGGAGGAGAGGATGAGGGCAATCCAGGGGGAAATCATGACTCTAAATCAGGATGTCATGAAGGTAAGGGGAGAGGGGATGGAGATCAATGCAAAAATTGAGGAAATCAAGGCTAGGCTAAATGTAACACAGGAATCACTAAATCAGCAGTTGGAAAGAATTAAAGAGCTTGAGTCAGAGGAATCTGAATCAGTTCAAAGGCTAAATATAATTGAAAGCACAAGGGCTGAGCTGGAAGCCAAAATTCAGGTGCTTGAAAAGGAAATGAGTGCAATGAGGGAATCGTTGAATCAAAAGAACAATGAAATTAAATCCGTGGAGGAAGCAAGGTCAGAAGTTTTAAAACGCATGAAGGAAAATGAAAGGAAACTTTCTAGGATAACTTCAGGTATAGAAAGGATCACGGTTGAGTTGCAGGGATTAAACGCAGAATACAAATCAATAAACTTGGAGCAGTATGACCTTTATGGGAATTATGAATCAATTGTAAATGAACTTCAGGCTGAGCTAAATGAACTTCAGTTAAGGCTTAACAGGATGGCTGTGCACGATTACAGGGAATATTATACTTCATATAAGGATTCATCTGTGAGAAGAAATGAACTTGAAAGGGATAGGGAATCAATAGTGAATTTTATAGAGGAAATAGACAGACAAAAGAAGGAAGTGTTCATTCAGGCGTTCGAAAAGATAGACAGGGAACTGAGGTCAGTTTTCAGGGAGCTTGTGCAGGGGGAGGCGTGGCTAGAACTGGAGAACCAGGAAAACCCCTTTTCTGGTGGCGTATTCATGCTTGGAAAATTTGGGGATAAAATGCCACGTGAATCTGCATCTCTGAGCGGAGGCGAGAAGGCTGTAATTTCTGTGGCATTCCTGATGGCGCTGCAGTCAGCATATGCATCACCGTTTTACCTGTTTGATGAGATTGATGCTAACATGGACGCGGAAAAGGCGGAGCGCTTGGGTGAATTTCTAAATAAATGGGGAAAAACATCACAGATAGTTCTGATTTCACTAAGAGATACGGTGATATCAAAGGCGCAGAACATCATAGGTGTTTATGAAAAGGAGGGCTCAAGCTATATAGCTAGGCTGAATATGGAGAGGATAGTAGATGGAGGAGGAAAGGGACAGAGCACTTAGGATACTGCTTAACCCAGATTCTCTAAGGAGGTATGACCCCTGGGAGCTGAAGGTTTACGCTCTTCTGGAAATATTCCGTGATTATGCTATAAAGATGCAGATGGTTGACTTCAGGCTAAGCGGTGTTGCCGTTTCAACTTCAAGCATAATCTACAAGTTGAAGGCCAGCAGGATATTTTACAAAGCAAGGGAATCTAGACCTGAATTGCCGGGACTTGAAGGTCCTGTAATAGAAATACAGCCTTCATATCCGGTAGAACTGAGTGCAGGTGACCTGGAGGAGCTGATGGAAGCATTCAGGGAAATGGTTTCTCAGCTGCTTAACCAGAGAGGCATGGAAGGGCCAAAATCAATTGAACCCATAGATGCACCCATAATTTCAGAGACAATAATGCTTGAAGAACTTGTGAACTACAAGAAGATGATACTTGAAAGATTAAAGGGGGGGCATCTAACGTTTTACGACCTTGTATCTGGGATGAACATAACTGATGTGGTGAGGATGTTCCTTTCTCTGCTACTTCTTGCACATGAGGGAAGCGTATGCGTTAACGAAGAACTAATGCTTGAACTGCCAGATCATGGATGTGCTGATTCGTAAGGCAACGATTATATAATATGCAAAAAATATAATTGGCATGAGAAAAGCAGAAGAACCAAAGGTTGGAGAAAAGCTTTATCATATAAGGATAGCAAAGGGATCCATTCCAAGGTTCGTATTTCTGCCTGGCGACCCTGATAGAGTAAAAAAGTTTGCTGAAAGCTGGGACACAAGTGAGCTGGTTGCGCAAGAAAGGGAATATTTGACATATAAAGGAAAGTACCGAGGAGTGGAGCTCGCATGCACATCTACAGGCATTGGCTCAGGCGCCATAGCAATTGCAATAGAGGAACTTCTCAGAGTTGGAGCTGATACGCTGATAAGGACTGGTACGACTGGTGCAATGAACGACGACGTTCAGATAGGGGACCTGATAATATCTCTCGGCGCATTCAGGGCTGATGGAGCCACCCGCGCATATGCACCCCTTGGGTATCCCGCAGTTGCAAATTACGAAGTGGTTTCTGCTCTGATTGAAGCCGCAGAAACACTGGGAGTGGGTTACTGGACTGGATTAACCTACTCAACCGACAGTTTTTACCTGGGGCAGGGCAGACCTGGCTACGGGGGTTTCACAAACAACTTCTCCTCAAAGATTGTAGATACGCTTAGAGGATTAAAAATAGTCAACATGGAGATGGAGTCATCAACGCTCTTTACGCTATCATCAATTTACGGAGCAAGAGCAGGATCCATATTTGCAGCTATAGCAAACAGGTCTTCTGGTGATTTCACCCCAAACGCCGGTGTGGATAAAATGATAAAGGTCAGTAACGAAGCTGTAAAAATTCTCACCGAGTGGGATGAAATAAAGAAGAAAAGGGGTAAAAGAAACTTCTTTCCTTCACTCTTAAAATAATTTTTCTTTTTGAAACAAAAACAATATAGGCTTATAAGAACGCAATTTAAAAATAAAGGAGTGATAGGGTCAGTTAACGATCTCAAATCCTACATCAGGGACATAAAGGACTACCCGATAAAGGGCGTCATTTTCAGAGACCTTACGCCACTTTTTGGTAATTACGAAGCGTTCAATTTCGCTTTAAATAAACTGTATAAGGAACTTGCCAATGAAAGGATTGACAAGGTTGCAGCAATAGAAGCAAGGGGCTTCATAGTGGGAGCCCCCCTGTCAAACATGCTTAAGGTAGGATTTGTTCCAATAAGGAAGGGTGGTAAACTACCATGGAAGAAAAAAAGTGTAACATATGAACTTGAGTATGGCAAAGAGGTAATAGAGGTTCATGAGGATGCTTTCAAAAGTGGGGAAAGGGTTTTAATAGTTGACGATCTGCTTGCAACAGGCGGCACAACTCTGGCTGCCATGGACTTGATTGATTCGGCGGGAGCCAAGGTCGGCGCCCTGGCATATCTGGTTGTGCTTAACTATCTGAATGGAAGGGAAAGGCTCAAGGGTTACAGAATTTATAACGTTCTGGACTACTGAACAGCAAATCTTAGGAAAGCGGCTATCCCACCAAAGCTCTTGAGCCATGCCCTGGCATTATCATCCGCCGTGAAAATTTTAACCCTTGCTCCCTTTCTCTCAACATCCTCCATGATCCTGATGACCCTTTCCCTGGTCAGCTGGTCATTAAGCATCTGTGAGTGAACAAAAAGCTGTTCAACAGCCCCCAGTGCAGCTGCCCTTTCGACATCCTCAATACCATAGCTAACAGGCAGATTTCTGCTTATCCTAGAATTGAATTCCTCCATAATTGAAATTTCTTCAAGCACCTGGAGGTTTTTTACAGCTAAGCTTAGTGTATCCCTTTTTAACGCTTCATTTATGCCGGCTACGCCGCCATAGGAAGTGTCAACAGATATTATCTCCTTTCCCCTGACTCTCTGTTTGAGCAGTTCCAGAAAATCGTTTTTTATCATTGGTGGACCAGCAACCGCTAGAAAATCCGGTTTTTGCCTGTTTATGATTGAGAGAACATCATTAATTGCCAGTTCAATTGTGCTCTTCTTTTTATCTTCATCATCCTCTGGATGGCCCTTAATTCTCAAATCAATTGATTTCTGCATCAAAATCATTGATCCACTGTTTGTGACCTTTGAAACTGCAACTTCTTCATTATCAACTGAAACAATCATGAGGTTAACCCTTGTTCTCTTTTCTGCTTCCCTCAACCTTTTTATGTCAGGCGCATTCCAGCTTTGCTCCTTAACCAGTGTGATTATGCTCCCTGGGTCAACGTTTACAGTGTGATGCTTACCCTTGATTTCAACATCGTCAGGACAATCAATTACAATGCCGTGCACCCTGAGCCTGTTGCTCATTGGTTGCATTTCAGCCCATTCAACCTTAATTGCAACAGTCATGCTGCGCCTGTAACTGCTGTCATTTGTCTTTATTTCTCTGGTTGTCCTGCCAACCAGCACATCCCCAGTGTATAGAATATTGTAAAGTTCCCAAAGATCATCCTCATTGTCAAGCCTTATCTTTATTGTTTTAAGGCGCTCATCTATCTCAAGAATCTTCATTTTATAATATAATGCATCACATCCGTATAAATAACAGTTTGCATTCTGCGCAGGTTTAACGCGATAAGGACTTAGTTAAACATTATGGGGTCCGAGTTAACAATTATTTAATAGGCTGTGGGACACTATTATAGTATATTTACTTTATAAAAACCGTAACGAATTACGCCATTGCTTTATATATAAAGGAACGAATTTTTAAACTTCCCGGTTTATAACTAACGCATGGGCAGGATGAGCAGTTACGATATCCAGAGCAAGCTGAAGGACATCAATGATTATATCAATGAGAAGTACAAACTTGCTCATCCAAAGAACAAGAGGGACTGGAGGACATACGAACAGCAGTTTTCAAATAGGGTCAGCACAGCAATGAAAATGCTTGACCCTTTGATACATGAAGCTGTCAGCACAATACATATAGAGCGCGCAGCGGGCCATCCTTACTTACTTTCACTGGAAGACAGGGTCAAGCTGCTTTTAATTAAACAGCTTGTTGCCAAATCAAACAGGATGTTTTCAAACATGCTGGCAATGTTCTCCATGCTATCTAAAATAGAGGTATCTTACAAGACAATTGAGAGGCTTTACTCTGACCCTGAGGTAATGCTTGCGATTCACAATTTGCACATTTTACTGTTGGAAAAGAAGGGCATCACTGAGTCCAACATCACCGGTGATGGCACAGGATATTCATTGACGGTTAAGAAGAACTATGAATCTTATGCACAGAAGCTGAAGGATATGGCAAAGGTGAGTGTTGATAAAGGCCAAGAAACAAAAAAGCACAAGAGAAAGCTCTTCGCATACATGTTTGCCATAATGGACCTGAAGACAAGGATGTACATAGCATTTGGTTCAAGCATGAAATCAGAGAAGGATGCATTTGACAGGGCAATGATGATGCTTTCACATATGGATGTTGACATCGACACTGCCAGGCTTGACAGGTACTATTCCAACCCTGTCTATGTTGACATGTTTGGTGGCAAGGTGTACATAATACCAAAGAGGAACTCCACGCTTAAGGGTTCACAAAAGTGGAAGGACACAATGAAGGAGTTTGTCCAGAATACAATGGAATATCTCGAGCAGTACCATCAGAGGAGCAATTCAGAAGCCGGCTTTGCTGCTGACAAGAAGATGCTCGGGTGGGGAATAGCACAGAGGCGGGATGACAGGATTGACAGCGCTCTGTTCTGCACAGGCCTGTGGCACAACCTATTCAATTTTGATAGATGAACATGCCAGAATAGTGTCCCACACCCGGGTTGGGGGGAAGCAGTAAAACTTTTGTGAAGGTGCAGTTGCGTATGCGTCAAGCATAGAATCGTTGAACTGGGGAAGGGCAATGATGGTGTTATAAAGGTCTATGAGTGCAAATCCGCTCCCACCTACGCCCGTAAGCACAGGTCTTATAGGCGTCCCGTTGAGGCTTTCAGGAACGACGGTGTATGAGTAATATAACGGGTTCACCCTGACGTCGCCCGTTCTGTAATTTTTTGCTATGATGTAATATTTTGGGCTCCCATTTATGGCTAAGTAAGTTCACAATTATAGCATTAGTATCTATTTCAAGTGTGCTTTGCATTACCTTTTTGTGCTCTCGAGGAAGACCTTTACGCTTGCACGGAGGCACATGCTGGGCGTTATTTCATAATCCATGAAGTTATGATATTTGACAAATCCTATTACCCATTCATATTCCTCATCGCTTAAATTGGCTCGGCAGACCTTATATCCTTTAGAAGTTAGGCGCCCATCCTTTTCCACACTCTTTTTGAACGTTAAATCAAGCAGAGTATTATGAAGTGCTTTTCGAACGAATTTAGAAAAGGTCAGAGGCGGTTCAATGTCAAAGTTGTAATAATTGTAAGTAACGATGTATTTTCGAGCTCTTTTGAGCCACGTATTTTCCAACTTAAAATATATGGATTTCATGTTATATCATGTTTGCTTCCTTTAAAAGCCGCTTATGCAAACACTTATCAAATTTTTAGTTAGATTGCAAATTCGTGAGTAATCTTTCACTTACTTTGCATAGTATTTCTTTGCGTAGAACTGCTTCAAAGCTTCGAAAAGGGACGGCAAGTCGTATCGATTCTCTGACATCTGCTTTTTCAGAAAGTCCATCCTTTCTTCCATTTCGCTTTTCAGTCTTGCTTCATCCCATCCCCACAGGTTTTCGAGCATCTTCAACCTGACAGAACGCGAAATAACTTCTTCAACGCTTTCGGGGTAAAGTTTGTCCTCTTTCGCGTCCCATCTGAAAACTTCCGCAAGCTCCCCTGACATAGGGTTCACTTCCTTTGAAACGATTGCCCTCCTCACGACGTCACCGCTTGAAAGCCTCACCCTGTTCACTTGCAGGAAAGACCACACGAGCA
>Ga0080006_1139451_pt1 | contig 15315 bp, 11 predicted proteins | sample RS3BMetagenome_FD_69209 | JGI IMG/M metagenome (GOLD analysis project Ga0080006, IMG submission 69209) | Ferric oxide microbial mat and aquatic microbial communities from Rainbow Spring, Yellowstone National Park, USA - RS3B (SPADES... ... | reverse complement strand
CCTGCAACAACTCGCCAACACCGCATAACCGCATCCACCGAACTCCCCGTCGCACCAACAACACCGGGGAGTCACGCCATCCTGCCCTCACCAGTTGTCGTCACCGTTATTTTCGTGTCAGTGCACAACACGCCGTCGTGGTGTCCCGGTGCTACGCCCAGCCGGCGGGTCTCCCGACCGCATCCGGCACGATTTCCCGCGACGCGAGAATGGATCGGCGACTGTTCCGGCGGGGGACGTGAGACGGTATAAGCCTATGGAGAATCTCGAGTATCTCACCTACGAAGAGTTTGGCCGCAGATTCTTCGAGTTGGCGGTAACCGCGGAACGCGTCGCGGCGGCATTCGCCTACCTCGCGGGCAGCGAATTCGCCATGGAGCCGATCGCGCAAGGCCCGGGCAAGATCGCCAAGGTCAGCGCAAACGTCAAGATCCATGAGCCGCAGGTCACCAGGCAGCTCGCCGACAGCATCACGTTCGTCATCCATATTCCGCTGTCGATCGACCTGCTCCTCGACCTCAGGCTCGACAAGCAGCGGTTCGTGGTGTCCGGGGATATCGCACTGCGCGCGACGGCACGAGCCGCCGCGCCGTTGTTGCTGATTGTCGACGTCTCGAAACCGCGGCCCTCCGACATCACGGTCAATGTAGCGTCCAAGTCCCTTCGCGGCGAGGTGCTGCGCATCTTGGCCGGCGTCGACGGCGAGATCCGCCGTTTCGTCGCGCAGTACGTTGCGGAGGAGATCGACACACCGCATTCGCAAGCCGCCCAAGTCGTCGACGTGGCGCACCACCTGGAGCAGGCCTGGCCCTGAGCGGGCCGGGCAGGCCGAATTGCGCGACGTCTACCGTGTGTTGTGACCGCCCGCACGCTGGCTGGGCCGAGGGCTAGACGCGGTCCGGATCACGTGGTCGCAATCGGCGTACCGGACGCGTCTCGATCGCGTTGATCGTCAAGGTGCGGAGGCTGATCCGCCAGCCCGCATCGGTTAGCTTGTACTCATCGTCGTAACGCAGATGCCAGACCACGTCGACCACCTCGTTGCCCCGCTGGTCCCAATGGTGTGCGACGCACGCAATACGCCCCGTGGCGCGGCCCGGCCGTGCGGCGGCGTCATAGACCTCGCCGACGATCGCGTGCTCGGTGCGGGCAACCGCGGCGACGGCGGCCAGCGCGGCGGCAATGGCGACTTGGCCCCGGTGACAGCGGACAGGTCCCAAATCGGCCGGTGGATCCGGCAGTGTCAGCGCGCCGTCTGGCATGAAAAGACTTGCAGCGAAGTCGAATTCGCGGTCATCGATATTGGCCGCATACCGGTGCACCAAATCACTGAGGGCGCATCGGGCGTCGGCCGGCAGGGTCGTCACAGACCGGACCGGTTCACGATGTGAGGGACAACCGTTGCGCGCATGCGCTCAAGATGTCCTTGGCCTGGTCGATGTCAGTGGTCGCCGGCATGGCCAACACGATGCGGTCGGCACCTTGCCCGATCAGCCGGCCCGCGCGTTCGGCGTCGATCTTGGTGACGGTGTGGCCCAGCGATATCTCCAGGGCCCCCGGGTCTCGGCCCGCCGACGCCGCCTCGGCGCGCATGAGCGCGATCAGGGACTCCAGTTCGGGACCGGTAACGCCGAGCGGCTGGAACCCGTCGCCGAAGCGTCCGGCGCGGCGCGCGGCCGCCCGGCTGTGCCCGCCGATGTGAATCGGAAGATTCTCTCGTGCCACCGGTTTGGGGTAGCACATGACGTTGTCGAAGTTAAAAAATTCGCCGTGATACGACGCCCCTTGGGGCTGGTCGGCCCACAACGCCCGCAGCACGGCCAGCTGCTCGTCGGCTCGCCTGCCCCGGTTGTCGAACTCCGCGCCGCATGCCTGCAACTCTTCCTTGAGCCAGCCCACGCCCACGCACAGCCGCAGGCGCCCGCCCGACAAAGCGTCGACGGTGGCCGCCCGTTTGGCGAGCACCACCGGATGGTGGTTGGGCAGCACGAGCACGCCGGTGGCCAATCCGAGCCGGCTGGTGTGGCCGGCCAGGAATGCCAGGAGGTCGAGCGGATCGGGGATCGGGCAGTCGGCGGCCAGCCCGACCCGTCCGGAACTGTCGTAGGGGTAAACGCTGTCATAGCGGGTCACCAGCACGGTGTGCTCGACGACGACGATCGACTCGAATCCGCACAGTTCGAGGTGACCCGCGAAGGTCGCCATCCAGTCGGGGTCCGCGGTGACTCCGGCGGCGACCGGGGCCACGACCGATACCTTCATGGTTTTCGAAGCTACCGGGCCGTTAGCGGGTGCTCGCCGCCACCGGGGGTGTGATCGCGGCTCGCACCGCTTCGGCCAGGGCGGCCACCCGGCCGTCGGTGAACACGTCCTCGAGCAGCACGCTGCGGCCGTCCGGGCCCGTGAGCGGGACCCGCCAGTTCGGGTACTCGTCGGTGGTGCCCGGTTGGTTCTGGGTCCGACGGTCACCCACCGCGTCGGTCAGCGTGACCCCCACCAGCCGCGATGGGGTACGGCCAAGATAGCGGTGCAGGGCCAAGATTATCGATTCCGGGTCTTCGACGGCGGTGTCGTCCCCGACGGGCGAGCCCAGCAGGCCGACCCGGCGCAGCTCGGCCTTCCAGGCGGCCAGTTCGGCCCGGCTGGACTCGAGCTCGTCTTCTGCGGGCCGGGTCAGCAGGCCCAGCTTTTCGCGCAGCCGCACATGGTCGCCGGCCAGGTAGCCGGCGGTCGGCGGCAGGTCATGCGTGGTGACCGAGGACAGGCAGTACTCCCGCCAGCGCTCGGCGGGCAGTGGGCTCGGTGGCCCGCCGTTACCGTCGCGGTCCAGCTCGAACCAGAGGACCGAGGTGCCCAGCACGCCGCGTGACAACAGATAGTCGCGGACCCATGGTTCGACCGTGCCGAGGTCCTCGCCGACGACGACGGCCCCGGCCCGGTGCGCTTCCAGCGCGACGATGCCGATCATCGCTTCGTGGTCGTAGCGCACGTAGGCGCCGTCGGCGGGCTTTGCGCCGTCGGGAATCCACCAGAGGCGGAACAGCCCGATGATGTGGTCGATGCGCACACCGCCGGCATGCTGCAGCACCGCCCGGATCAGCGCGCGGAAAGGGCGGTACTCCTGCTCCTCCAGCCGGTCCGGTCGCCACGGTGGCTGTGACCAGTCCTGGCCGAGTTGGTTGAATTCGTCCGGCGGCGCGCCCGCGGTCACGCCCAGCGCCAGCACGTCCTGCAGGGCCCAGGCATCGGCGCCGTCGGGATGCACGCCGACGGCCAAGTCGTGCATGATGCCCAACCTCATCCCAGCCCGGGCCGCCTGCGACTGCGCCGAAGCAAGCTGCTCGTCGAGCTGCCACTGCAGCCAGCGATGGAAATCGATGGCATCGGCCTGTTTTTTGACGAACTTGGCGACGCCCCGGCCGGCCGGGTGCCGCAGGGATTCCGGCCACTGATGCCAGTCGCCGCCATGCTCATCTGCCAGCGCGCACCACGTGGCGAAGTCGTCGAGCGCGCACCCCTCCCGTGCACGAAAGGCCGCGTAGGCCAACTCCCGGCCCGCCGACCGCGGAACCCGGTACAGCAACTCCAGCGCTTGCCGCTTGGCCGCCCACGCGCTGTCACGGTCGATGGCGTCGAGCCGCCTGGCGCGGCGTTGCACGTCAGACCGCAGCCGCTGCACCCGGCCGCGCTTGAGCAGGTCGGCGAACTCGGGGATGGCCTCGACGCGAAGATACAGCGGGTTGACGAAGCGACGCGAGGTGGGCAGGTACGGTGACGGCTCCATATGGCCCGTAGGACCGGAGGGCTGGGCTGCGTGTAGCGGATTGACCAACAGGAAGTCAGCGCCGTGGCCGGAGGCCGACCACACCGCAAGGTCCGTCAGGTCGGTGAGGTCGCCGACCCCCCACGACCGCCGGGACCGCACGCTGTAGAGCTGGGTGGCCAGGCCCCAGGCGCGCCGGGTGCCGAGCCGCTCCGGCAGTCCGAGCCAGTCCGGCGTCATGATCAGCGCCGTGCTGCTGCGGGTGTCGCCGGAACGCAGGTGCACCCGGTGATAGCCCACCGGCAAGCCAGCGGGCACCACGAAGCTGGCTTCGCCGACTCGGCGCCCCTCCAGGTCGAACGGCGGAGTGAGATTGTCGACCTGCTGTACCCCGCCGCGGACGGTGCCGTCCTCGAGCTCCAGCCACACCTCTGCAGGATCACCGTGCGTCACGTGTACCCAGAACTTCGTCTGCGCGCCGGCACGCCCGACAATCGTCGCCGGCAGCTGACGCGCCCAATACGACCGCAACTGCGCAAGGAGGGCGCCGTCGCGGTCCTGTTCGGTTCCCGCGTCGATCCCGAGGGCGGCCAGCACGGCGATCAGTGTTGTCTCGGGGATCGTTACCCGCCGGCCGGTCCAGTCGTCGTACTCGGTGGCGATGCCGTACCTATGCGCGAGTTCGACCAGCGAGGGGTCAGGCTCAGTCATAACGATCATCTTGCAGGGTTCGCAGAGCGACGAAGCGACTTCCTGCTTCACCAGGCGGTGGTGCTCACCCGGGTGTTCGCTGAAAGACGGCGTTCGGCAGGACTGGTCGGTCGTTCGCCGCTAGGATGACAGCGTCGAATCCGATCGGGGTCAGTGGGGAAACATGAAACGCTCAGGTCCCAAAAGTGGCGGGTTCGCGCACACGACGAGAAGTAACGAGAAGTAATAGGGGTAACTGCGCCGCGTGGCGAGGTCCACGCAGGTGTCTTACGGTTGTCACGGTAGTGGACGTTATGCGCGCTGGACTGAACCAGGGACTGTATCCAGGCGTTTGAGCAGACCGGATGGTGAAACAACGTGGCGGAAGAAAGTCGCAGACAACGGGGGTCGGGATACGGCCTCGGGCTGTCGACGCGCACCCAGGTCACGGGCTACCAGTTCCTGGCCCGCCGGACCGCGATGGCGCTGACCCGGTGGCGCGTCCGCATGGAGATCGAGCCGGGACGGCGACAGACGCTGGCCGTGGTGGCCTCCATTTCTGCGGCGTTAGTGATCTGCCTGGGCGCGCTGCTGTATTCCTTTATCAACCCGTCGGGCCAGATCAACGAGTCGCCCATCATCGCCGACCGGGACTCCGGTGCGCTGTACGTCCGCGTCGGTGACAAGTTGTACCCGGCGCTCAACCTGGCGTCCGCGCGATTGATCACCGGCCGCCCGGACAACCCCCACCTGGTTCGGGGCAGCCAAATCGCGAACATGCCGCGGGGGCCGCTGGTCGGCATCCCGGGCGCACCGACTAACTTCGCGCCCAAAACCCCGCCCGCCTCGTCCTGGCTGGTATGCGACACGGTGGGCGGCTCGACCGGGGCCGGGGCGCCGTCCGGCGTGACGGTGACCGTGATCGACGGAGCCCCGGACCTCGACAACCACCGGCAGGTGCTCAACGGATCGGATGCCGTGGTGCTGAGCTACGGCGGGGACACCTGGGTGATCCGGCAGGGACGCCGGTCGCGGATCGACGCGACGAACCGATCGGTGCTGTTGCCGCTCGGCCTGACCCCGGAGCAGGTCAGCATGGCGAAGCCGATGAGCCGTGCCCTCTTCGACGCGCTGCTGGTGGGTCCCGAACTGACGGTGCCGGAAATCCAGAACGCGGGCACCCCGGCGACTTTCCCGGGGGCGCCCGGCCCGGTGGGCACGGTGATCGTCACCCCACAAATCAGTGGACCGCAACAGTATTCGCTGGTGCTTGCCGACGGCGTGCAGACACTGCCCCCTCTGGTGGCACAGATCCTGCAGAACGCGGGCCCGGGCAACGCCAAACCGGTGACCGTACAACCGTCCGCGCTGGCGAAGATGCCGGTGGTCAACAAACTCGACCTGTCCTCCTACCCGGACACCCCGCTGAATGTGATGGACATCCAGGAGAATCCCGCGACCTGCTGGTGGTGGCAGAAGACAGCGGGTGAGAACCGCGCCCGCATCCAGGTCGTGTCGGGGCCGACCATCCCGGTCGCGCAGAAGGACATGGGCAAGGTGGTGTCCCTGGTGAAGGCCGACACCACCGGCCGCCAAGCCGACCAGGTCTACTTCGGCCCCGACTTCGCGAACTTCATAGCGGTCACCGGCAACGACCCGAGCGCCAAGACGACGGAATCCCTGTGGTGGCTGACCGATTCGGGCGCCCGGTTCGGGGTGGATGACACCCGCGATGTGCGCGAGGCATTGGGCTTGAAGACCCCGCCGAACCTGGCGCCGTGGGTCGCGCTGCGGCTCTTGCCGCAAGGGCCGACCTTGTCCCGACCAGATGCGTTAGTGGAACACGACACCCTACCGATGGATATGTCCCCTGCAGAGTTGGTGGTACCTAAGTGAAACGTGGGTTTGCGCGGCCGACACCGGAGAAACCTCCGGTGATCAAGCCGGAGAACATCGTCCTGCCGACACCGTTGAGCATCCCTCCGCCGGAGGGCAAGCCCTGGTACATGATCGTGATCGGCGTCGTGGTGATCGGCCTACTGGGTGGCATGGTGGCCATGACCTTCGCCAGCGGGTCGCACGTGTTCGGCGGCGTCGGCTCGATCTTCCCGATCTTCATGGTCGGCGGGATGATGATGATGATGTTCGGCAGCCGGATGGGCGGCCAGCAGCAGATGAGCCGGCCGAAGCTGGATGCGATGCGCGCCCAGTTCATGCTGATGCTGGACATGCTGCGCGAAACCGCGCACGAGTCGGCCGACAGCATGGACGCCAACTACCGGTGGTACCACCCGGCGCCCACCACGCTGACCGCCGCAGTCGGGTCGTCGCGGATGTGGGAGCGCAAGCCGGACGGCAAGGACCTCAACTTCGGTGTCGTCCGCGTCGGCGTCGGCATGACGCGCCCCGAGGTGACCTGGGGTGAGCCCCAGAACATGCCGACCGACATCGAACTGGAGCCGGTGACCGGTAAGGCGCTGCAGGAGTTCGGGCGCTACCAGAGCGTCGTGTACAACCTGCCCAAGATGATCTCCCTGCTGGTCGAACCATGGTATTCGCTGGTGGGGGAGCGCGAGCAGGTGCTGGGTCTGATGCGGGCGATCGTCTGCCAGCTGGCCTTCTCACACGGGCCCGACCACGTCCAAATGGTCGTGGTCAGTGCGGACCTCGACGAGTGGGACTGGGTGAAGTGGATTCCACACTTCGGTGACCCACGACGCCAGGACGCGGCAGGCAATGCACGGATGGTCTATGCCTCGGTTCGTGAATTCGCTGCCGAGCAGGCCGAATTGTTCGCCGGCCGTGGATCTTTCACACCCCGGCACGCCAGTTCGTCGGCGCAGACGCCGACACCGCACACCGTGATCATCGCCGACATCACCGATCCCCAATGGGAGTACGTGAACAGCGCCGAGGGCATCGACGGCGTCACGTTCTTCGACTTGACCGGCGCCTCGATGTGGTCGTCCGTCCCGGAGCGCACGCTGCGGTTCGACGAGCGGGGCGTGATCGAGGCGCTGCCCCGCGACCGCGACACCTGGATGGTGATCGACGACAATCCGTGGTTCTTCGCCCTCACCGACCACCTGAGCATCGCGGAGGCCGAGGAGTTTGCACAGAAGCTGGCGCGCTGGCGGCTCGCCGAGGCCTACGAGGAGATCGGTCAGCGGGTGGCCCACATCGGCGCCCGGGACATCTTGACCTACTACGGCGTCGACGATCCGGACGACATCGACTTCGATGCGCTGTGGAGCAGCCGCACCGACGCGATGGGCCGGTCGCGGTTGCGCGTGCCGTTCGGTAATCGCGCCGACAACGGCGAATTGCTTTTCCTGGACATGAAGTCCCTCGACGAGGGTGGCGACGGCCCGCACGGGGTCATGTCCGGCACCACGGGTTCGGGTAAGTCGACGCTGGTGCGAACGGTGATCGAATCGCTGTTGCTCGGTCACCCGCCCGAGGAGCTGCAGTTCGTCTTGGCCGACCTCAAGGGCGGGTCTGCGGTCAAGCCCTTCGCCGGGGTGCCGCACGTGTCTCGCATCATCACCGACCTGGAAGAAGACCAGGCGCTGATGGAGCGCTTCCTGGATGCGCTGTGGGGTGAAATCGCCCGCCGCAAGGCGATCTGCGACAGCGCCGGCGTCGACGACGCCAAGGAGTACAACTCCGTACGGTCCAGGATGCGGGCACGCGGCCAGGACATGCCGGCGCTGCCGATGCTCGTGGTGGTGATCGACGAGTTCTACGAGTGGTTCCGCATCATGCCGACGGCGGTCGACGTTCTGGACTCGATCGGTCGCCAGGGCCGCGCGTACTGGATCCACCTGATGATGGCCTCGCAGACCATCGAGAGCCGCGCCGAGAAGCTGATGGAGAACATGGGTTACCGGTTGGTGCTGAAAGCGCGTACCGCCGGTGCCGCGCAGGCGGCGGGTGTGCCGAACGCGGTGAACCTGCCGGCCCAGGCCGGTCTCGGCTACTTCCGAAAGAGCCTCGAGGACATCATCCGGTTCCAGGCGGAGTTCCTGTGGCGGGACTACGTCCCGCGCGGGATCACCGTCGACGGCGACGAAGTGCCGGCGTTGGTGCACAGCATCGACTACGTTCGGCCGCAGTTGTTCACCAACTCGTTCACCCCGCTCGAGGTCAGCGTCCAGGGACCCGACGTTGCCGTCCCTCCGATGAATGGCGAGCTGCTCGGGGCAGAACCCATCGAGGACGAAGACGAAGAAGGGATCAGGGTCCCGAAGGTCGGCACAGTGATCATCGACCAGCTGCGCAAGATCCCGTTCGAGCCCTACCGGTTGTGGCAGCCGCCGCTGAGCCGGCCCGTCGCCATCGACGAGTTGGTGGACCGGTTCCTCGGCCACCCGTGGCAGCAAGACTACGGCACCGCCCGGGATCTGGTGTTCCCGATCGGGATCATCGACCGCCCGTTCAAGCATGACCAGCCGCCGTGGACGGTCGACACCTCGGGTCCCGGCGCGAACGTCCTGATTCTGGGGGCCGGCGGTTCGGGCAAGACCACGGCCCTGCAGACCCTGATCTGTTCGGCTGCGCTGACCCACACCCCCGAGCAGGTCCAGTTCTATTGCCTGGCCTACAGCAGCACCGCGCTGACCACGGTGGCCCGGTTTCCGCACGTCGGCGAGGTCGCGGGTCCCACCGACCCCTACGGGGTGCGCCGCACGGTCGCCGAACTGCTGGCGCTCGTACGCGAACGCAAACGCACCTTCCTCGAATACGGGATCGCCTCGATGGAGGTGTTCCGGCGCCGCAAGTTCGGCGGTGAGCCCGGCCCGGTGCCGAACGACGGGTTCGGCGATGTCTACCTGGTGGTCGACAACTACCGGGCGCTGGCTGAGGAGAACGAGGTTCTGATCGAACAGGTCAACGTGATCATCAATCAGGGCCCCTCGTTCGGGGTACACGTGGTTGTCACCGCCGACCGTGAGTCGGAGCTGCGGCCGCCGGTGCGCAGCGGCTTCGGTTCCCGGGTCGAGTTGCGGCTGGCCGCGGTGGAAGACGCCAAGCTGGTTCGGTCGCGGTTCGCCAAGGAGGTTCCGGTCAAGCCGGGCCGCGGCATGGTCGCGGTCAACTACGTCCGCCTCGACGCCGACCCGCAGGCGGGCCTGCACACGTTGGTGGCCCGCCCCGCGCTGGCAAACACACCGAACAACATCTTCGAGTCCGACAGCGTCGTCGAGGCGGTCAGTCGGCTCACCAGCGCCCAGGCGCCGCCCGTGCGCAGGCTGCCGGCAACCTTCGGCGTACAACAGGTGCGCGAGCTCGCCGCCCGAGACACCCGCCAAGGTGTCGGCGCGGGCGGAATCACCTGGGCCATCTCCGAACTGGACCTGGCGCCGGTCTATCTCAATTTCGCCGAGAATTCGCATCTGATGGTGACGGGCCGACGCGAATGCGGGAAGACGACGACGCTGGCCACGATCATGTCCGAGATCGACCGCCTCTACGCCCCGGGCGCCACCAGCGCACCGCCCACGTCGCAACGCTCCGCGCAGGTGTGGCTGGTCGACCCGCGCCGGCAGCTGCTGACCGTGCTGGGCTCGGAGTACGTGGAAAAATTCGCCTATAACCTCGACGGCGTGAACGCGATGATGGCCGATTTGGCCGCTGTCCTGGCCGGCCGCGAGCCTCCACCGGGTCTGTCGGCGCAGGAGTTGCTGTCCCGGTCGTGGTGGAGTGGGCCGGAGATCTTCCTCATCGTCGACGACATCCAGCAGCTGCCGACGGGATTCGATTCGCCACTGCACAAGGCTGCGCCCTGGGTGAACCGGGCGGCCGACGTCGGCCTGCACGTGATCGTTACCCGCGCTTTCGGTGGCTGGTCGTCGGCGGGCAGCGACCCGATGCTGCGGGCGCTGCACCAGGCGAACGCACCGCTGCTGGTGATGGACGCCGACCCCGACGAGGGCTTCATCCGCGGCAAGATGAAGGGTGGTCCGCTGCCCCGTGGCCGAGGCCTGCTGATGGCCGAGGACACCGGTGTGTTCGTTCAGGTAGCGGCGACCGAGTTCCGCAAGTAGTCCGTTAGCCGTGCTGGGGTTGACCCGCGCGAGATCCCGGTCACGCGCCATGTGCGGCGGAAGAGCAGGCTCCTAAACTGCATCGACCGACTACCCTCGGCTGTCGCTGTGAATACGCCGAAGAAGGAAACCGCGTGAGGATTCGTCTCGATAAGTCGAAGTGCGTGGGCCATGCCCAGTGTTACGCCGTCGACCCGGAACTGTTCCCCATCGACGACTCGGGCTATTCGATCCTCGAAGAACATGAGGTGAGGACCGAGGACGAGCAGGTGACCCGCGACGGCGTCGCGTCCTGCCCGGAGATGGCGCTGATCCTCGAAGAGGGCTAGCCGGACGAGCAGGGCACCAAGTGCCGGCCCCGGCGCTCAATCGAAAAGAAAACCGCAGATGAACATTTGGGTTTACCGCGTGAACAATGGCCATCCGGAATTGAACATCGGCTGGCCCGGGATGAACAGTTGGAGTCTCGGTTCGGCGTGTCCGGGATGACCAGCTAATGTCATCGGCGAGCGATAGTTTGGGCTAACGCAGGACTGTCGCTTGGTTGCTGAAAAGGGGTTTTTCGTGCAGGCTGCGCATGTCGTTCCTTATCGGTCGTCGGGGAATCATGGTGAGGCATCACCAATCCGGTCACACGGAATCCCATGCTGCGGCTGCTGCCGGCTGTGTCCCGGATGGTTTGCCGGTCGGAAGATCCGGGTCAGTCAGTGACGTGTTCAAGGCCTATGGGGTCCCGAGGTAGCGACTCATCGACGAGGTCGCCACGAGGGCTGAAGTGGCCGTGTCGGACGGGCTGAGGTCGCACTGCGATCCCGGCCGCCTGAGGAGGATGCGCGGTGTTCGACTTTGGGGTGTTACCGCCCGAGATCAATTCCGGTCGCATGTACACGGGTCCGGGTTCGCAGCCGATGATGATCGCCGCGACGGCTTGGGATGAACTGGCAGCGGAACTGGACATTGCCGCTAGCGGCTACCACTCGACGATCACCGAGCTGACCAGCGGACCGTGGGCGGGGCCCGCGTCGGCGTCGATGGTGTCCGCGGTCGTTCCGTACGTGAGCTGGCTCAGCGCGGCAGCCAACCAAGCCGAGCAGACGGCCGGCCAGGCCAGGGCGGCCGCAGCCGCATTCGAAGCCGCCTTCGCGATGACGGTGCCGCCGCCCGAGATCGCCGCGAACCGGGCGCTGTTGATGGCGCTGATCGCAACCAATTTCTTCGGGCAGAACACTGCGGCGATCGCGTCCACCGAAGCCCAGTATGCGGAGATGTGGGCCCAGGATGCCGCAGCCATGTACGGCTATTTCGGATCATCGGTGACCGCGTCGCAGTTGACGCCGTTCAACTCGCCGCCACAGACCACCACCCCCGCCGGCACGACAGGTCAAGCCCTTGCGGTGGGTAACTCCGCGCAGACCACGGCGGCCACCACCTCACAGGTGGTTTCGGCCCTCGCGCCGCTTCAGTGGTGGAACCAATTCTGGAATACCCTGAAATACCACCCCGAGACATTGCCGTGGCCGCTCAACGTCTGGCCCACCCCCTGGAACACCTCTGGGATCACGCAGGACACGTATTACCAAATCTTCCACACCTACTTGCAGGTGTACAACGGGTACGGCACCGGCTACCACGGCTATAACTGGGGGCAGCAGACGGTCAACGGTCTCGGCACCACGGCCGGTGGTACCGGTGCGTGGTATCCGACACCGCAATTCGCCGGCCTGCACCTGGGCGAGGTCAGCGGCGCGGGCGCCGTGAGCGCCACCAGCGCCGTGAGCGGCGACGGCGGCGGCGCGGTGCTGGCGGGCAGCGGTGAGGCGGGCAGGGTCGGGATGCTGTCGGTCCCGTCGAGTTGGGCGACGCCGACGTCGGAAGCGACCCTGGCGAACGCCGTGCTGGAGAACGGGGCACCGATACAGGGTGGTGCGCCAGGTGGGACGACAGGCGCGCCGGGCGCACCCAGCAATGCCATCCTGCGCGGAATACCGGCCGGGGGGGTCGGCCGGCGCACCGCCGGCTACGGCTACACGAACAAATACGGGTTCCGCCACAGCGTTCTGGCGCGTCCGCCGTCGGCCGGCTGACCCGAGCGAACCCCGACCGTGCACAGAAGTACGCCGGGCCGCTCGTCAGATGAACAGGAGTTGTCCACCAGTGAACAGTTGGCGCCAGGGAGGCGCGAGCCGGCGGGATCCAACTATTCTCACTCAGCAGCAGAGCTTTCCCTGAAGGTATCGAGCCCGAAGGTCGAGGAGGAATGTCAATGTCGTTTGCGACCACGCAGCCGGAGGCTTTAGCGGCTGCGGCCGGCACGTTGCAGGATATCGGCTCAGCGTTGAGCGCCCACAATGCCGCGTCCGCGGTCCCGACCACGGGGGTGGTGCCCGCAGCCGCCAATGAGGTGTCGGCGCTGACCGCCGCCCGATTTGCCGCCCACGCGCAGATGTACCAAGCCGTCAGCGCCCAGGCGGCGGCGATCCATGAACAGTTCGTCAATACCTTGAGCATGAGCTCGGGGTCATACGCGGCGACCGAGGCGGCCAACGCCGCCGCGGCCGGCTGAGGAGTTAAACGTGATTGATTTTGGTTCATTGCCGCCGGAGATCAACTCCGGGCGGATTTATGCCGGCCCGGGCTCGGCGTCCATGGTTGCGGCGGCATCAGCGTGGAACGGTGTTGCCGCCGAGTTGAATTCGACGGCCCTCGGTTACGACAAGGTCGTCACCACACTGAGCAGCGAGGAGTGGCTGGGGCCGGCGTCGGCGTCAATGGCCGCGGCCGTGCAGCCGTACGTGACGTGGATGAGCACGACGGCCGCGCAAGCCGAGCAGGCGGCCACCCAACTCCAGGCGGCCGCGGCCGCTTACGAGACGGCGCTGGCCTCGGTGGTTCCGCCGCCGTTGATCGCGGCCAACCGGGCCGAGCTGTCCCGGGCGATGACGGCCAACGTGCTGGGCCAGAACAACGGCATCATCGCGCAACTGGAAGCTCAGTACGCCGAATTCTGGGCCCAAAGCGCGGGTGCCATGTACAACTACGCTGCGCAAGCTGCGTCGGCGACCAAAGTGACGCCCTACAGTTCGGCACCGCAAGTCGCCAATCCGGCCGCCACCGCGGCCAGCGGGTCCTCGGCGCTGACGAATCTCCAGAGCGTGGTGTCCAGTCTGCCGGGCAAGCTGCAGCAACTCGCCACGCCCAGCGGCACGACGGCCGCGATGACGCAGTTCCAGAACAAGTTCCCGGCGCTGCAAGAACTCTGGTTCCTGATCAGCGGTCAAAGTGTGCTGCCGACCAACATCGGAACGTTGATCACCGGGTACAACAGCTACTCGGCATTGTGGTACAACACCGAGGGTTTGCCCTACTTCAGCGTTGGTATGGGCAACTTCTTCGTCCAGATCGGCAAGAGCACGGGGACACTCGGCGGCGCGCCGGTCGCGGCAGCGGCCGCCGTTCCCAAGAGTTTGCCCTCTCTGGGGGGCCTGCTGGGAGGCGGCGCGCACGCGGCGTCGGGAGCGGCGGCCCACCTGGGCAGCGCGACCTCGATCGGCAAGCTGTCGGTGCCGGCCGCGTGGACGCAAGCCACCCCGGTGGTGAGCCACGCCACCGCCGTGCCGGTCAGCACCGTCAGCGCCGCCCCTGAGGGGGCCGCGGGACCGGGCAACCTGTTGGGCGGCATGCCGCTGGCCGGCGCGGGCGCCGGAACGAGCGGCGGTGCCGGGCCGCGGTACGGATTCAAGCCCACCGTCATGGCCCGACCACCACTGGGTGGATAACGCGGTTCTCTCCGCTGGGCGTCGCGACCGACGGCGGTGACGGAGGTGGAGGTTCGGTGCGCGCACGGTCGCGAGCACGCGCTGCCCGAGGTGGTTCGATTTGCTCGTACCGGGCCGCCCCTTGTCGGGGGAGAGGCCGGTGAACCCTGTTCAAGCGGCGTCAACGGGCGGCGCGGGCGGCGGGAAGTCGATGATTTGCTGTGACTGACTGGCGAATACCGGCATCGCGGGGCTGTCGCTGTTACTCTGCCGTTAAGAAAAGTGGCCTAACCGTAGCTTTCAGTGAAGTTTAGTTCAACAATTGTGTACGAGCTGCTTCCGGGAGGATAGCCAGACAAGTTGTCCTCTACTCTCTGTGTCCAAAGAGTGGAGAACCGAACGAAGGAGGAAACGATTATGTCGTTTGTGACGACTCAGCCGGAGGCGTTGGCCGCGGCGGCCGGAACCCTGCAGGGCATCGGCTCGGCGATGAACGCTCAGAACGCGGCGGCGGCGGGCCCGACGACCGGGGTAGTGCCCGCGGCCGCCGACGAGGTTTCGGCGCTCACCGCGGCCCAATTCGCTGCACACGCGCAGATGTACCAGGCAGTGAGCGCTCAGGCCGCCGCGATTCACGAGATGTTCGTGAACACCCTGTCGACCAGTGCCGGCTCATACGCCGCAACCGAGGTCGCCAACGCAGCTGCCGCCAGGTGACCTGGCTCCCCAATTCAGCGACCGGAGATCCGACGCAATCGCTGTCAACTCACACGCCACGGTCCGGGTTCGATGCGCGTCTGACCGTATTACCCGCGACGACCAGTAGCGAGCGGCCGCGGGCTGTCGGAAGGGGAGTCGTCTTCATCCCTTCGGCCTCGGCGGTTGCGCACCACACAACCGGACCGACCATCCTCTTCACACAGTAAATGTCCCAGTGATCACTCGATAAGGAGAAAGCCAACATGGCTACACGTTTTATGACTGACCCGCATGAGATGCGGGCGATGGCGGGTCGTTTCGAGGTGCACGCCCAGACGGTGGAGGACGAGGCCCGCAAGAT
>Ga0080006_1246738_pt1 | contig 15316 bp, 8 predicted proteins | sample RS3BMetagenome_FD_69209 | JGI IMG/M metagenome (GOLD analysis project Ga0080006, IMG submission 69209) | Ferric oxide microbial mat and aquatic microbial communities from Rainbow Spring, Yellowstone National Park, USA - RS3B (SPADES... ... | reverse complement strand
AATAAATACTACAATTCAAGGACAATTAACCTATATTATCTCAAAATAGTACTTGCTACATTTTTACCTAAAACCACGCTTTTTCAGGCTTTTTTGAAAAACTAGGGGGAAGTTAGGTTAACGCCTTATCATCTGGGCCATCCCTATCAACCGATGATCGGCACGGAAACCGCCAGCACCATGACCACACGCGGGGTGTATGTGGAAAGCCACAAGCACGTCGCTTTGCCGGCGTATGACACACGTTGGCCGAAGTGGGGAGCATCAGCGGAAGCGTGGTTGCAGGCTTACATGAAGCGGCCTTTTATGGCGGGCGGTTTTGACTGGACAGGTTTTGATTACCGTGGTGAACCTACACCGTTTGGCTGGCCGGCGATCAGTTCACAATTCGGCGCGATGGACACCTGCGGCTTTCCCAAGGACAACTATTATTTCTATAAAGCCTGGTGGACGCACAAACCCGTTTTGCATATTTTCCCGGATTGGAATGCCCCAGCTGCGGTGGGCCGCCCGGTGCAGGTCTGGTGCTTTGGTAATTGCCAAAAAGTTCAATTACTGTTGAACGGGAAAAGCCTGGGTACCAAGCCCATGCCGCAATATGGCCATATTCAATGGCAAGTCCCGTACCATCCTGGAACGCTGCTGGCGCGGGGTTACAGCGATGGCAAGTTGGTTATGACGGCAGACGTGCAAACCACCGGCAAACCTGCGCAGATTAAACTTATGCCATGGCGTAAGAGCCTGATGGCCAACGGCATGGACGCCGATGTTCTGCGCGTGGCCATTTGTGACAGCCGGGGGCGGGTGGTGCCCACCGCGGACAATATGGTGCAATTTCATATTTCGTCCAATGCGCAGATTATTGGCGTAGGCAACGGCAATCCGGATTGCCACGAACCCGATGACGCCACAGAACGCAGCGCGTTTAACGGCTACTGCCTGGTAATTATCCGATCTGGAACCCAGCCGGGCACCATTCAAATCAGCGCAACCTCCGCCGGCCTGCAAGCCGCAACGGCGGAAATAGGAATGAAACGGTCGCCGAGGGCGATCGTTTCACTAAGGGGCCGCCAAGAAATAACCTTTCCAATCTGACTTGGTCTTTTGACCTCTGGCCGCGTTGCCCGGTCGTTACGTATCCATGCGGATATGCTCCTCGCGGGCGTCTTGCCAGACGCCAAAATCCCGGCGTCATATTTGTAAACGTTATTTCTTGGCGGCCCCTAAGCGCAACGGTTCACTAAGCGCAGTGTTTGTCGTATTTGCGTAGATGTGACAAAAGTACAATAAGTGGTGACAAAAGTCCATTGTATTTGTTTTGGAAATGGTTCATACTGAAGACCGGGACGTGCAACTCGCGGAGGGTTGTTCTGGAAGGAATGAATTTAGGCCACCAGGCATATTCCGGTAAAAGCCGGGCGGACACTGCACGTTTTGGGTGTTCGCGTTGACGGGCCTTAAAGCAGCGAATCGATAAGCCGGAAGTCACCGGCAATCGTTGCGATTGATTTTGTGAATACGGGCTGACAATGTGTCGGCATTTTTTTTGTTTTCCTGCTCCTTTATTTCAAGAGAGCATTTTTAGGAGGTCTTCTCATGTTGGTACGATCTATTAGTAAATCTTTGGCGTTTGCCGCAATAGCGGCTGCGGGCTTAGGCCTTGTGGCCGGAACGACCACACGGTCGTTTGGCCTCGGCGTCTATGAGTGGCTCGGCACCAATAGCACCACTTGGACAGACGGCACGAGCTGGTATCCGGGGGCAGCCCCAACCGGCGGGACAGCGGCAGTGCCTGTTGGAGGGAACATCCAACTTGGGGACAGCACATTAGAAAACTACGCGCTTACCTATGATCCTACAAATAACGCTGCAATAACTGATCCGACTTACGTGACCGGTGATCTCCTGGTGGGACACGGGACTGCGGGCGTGGTAAATGTCTTAAGTGGCAGCCTCACGTTCGAGGATCAGCAGTATGCCTCGGCGATCGCTTGGGATGGATCAAATGGCGCGTTGAACGTCTCTGGCGGGGCCACTGTTACATTTCAAGACCCGCTTGCCGCTGCAACCAATCCCGCACTGACGCTGGGAAAGGGTGGAGGCAGTGCTGGCGTTGGCACCGTGGCCGTTACAGGCGCTACGGTAAATATTGACGGCAACCTCCTGTTTAACTACCAATATGGCCACAACACGATCACGGTTGGGCAAGGCGGCCTGGTAACCGTTAATTACGATAATGAGGCTACGCCAGTGGCGGGAACGACCACGTTAGGCTTCGGTTCACACATTATTCTTTCCGGCAACGGCATGTTCGAGCAGACCGCCTCTAGCACCATGACGTTCTATAACCACAGTGCCGCCACAAACAACAGCTTTGTGGCGTTCCAACTCGGTGGATCGGGCACGCTTTCACTCTTTGACGGAACAGGTGGATCGAATATGTCCACGGTTGAAAGCCAGATTGGCACGGACGTGACCAGCGGTCAGTTTGATACTATGAATGGTTCCACATTTACGCCAATTACCAGTTTATCGCAGTTGGCGTTTAACCAGTCAGGCAATCAGTTGCAGGTCACGTTGGCTGCCGTCCCCGAACCCGCCACGTTGGCGCTGTTCATGGTGGCTGGTGCCGGCCTGTTGTTGTTGCGAAAGCGCAAAACCGCGTGAGGCCCTGCGTACCAAACCGCCGAGCGCTGTAGTTATCGCACGCGCAGAGAATTGGTGCGAAAGCAACGCGTTTGGGTTGTACTAAAAAATAAAGGGGCCGACGGATCATATTATCCGCCGGCCCTTTTTCATACACAGCCCGGGTGAATTTATAACAGCACCAGCAAAGAAATGCGGATCGTTGGGGATTATCGGCGCAAAACCAATTATTTATCTTAATCGCGATTGCTGTGCCGGGAATCATGGGCAGATATGATTATTCTCTTTTATTAGCTGAGGAAAGTACGGATGAAACGAGGAATGATGAAACGAGATATGTTGTTGGTATTGGCCGCCATGGCAGTCACTTTTGCGGTTCCGTCCACAGCATCCGTTTTTGCGGCCAGCCAGTTGGCCATTCCCGATGCGCTGGGCTTTGGCGCTAACGCCACCGGCGGGCGTGGCGGAAATGTGCAGGTGGTAACCAATTTGAATGACTCCGGCCCCGGCTCGTTTCGGCAGGCGGTGAGCCAGGCCAACTCGATTGTGGTTTTTGATGTTGGGGGTGTGATAAATCTGCAATCCGAGCTTTTAATCGCCAGCAATGTCACAGTGTTCGGGCAAACGGCACCCGGACAGGGAATTGCTTTGGAGGGTGGCTCCAACGGATACAATCTGTCGCTTTCCAATTCATCCAATGATATTGTGCAGTACCTGCGTATATTGCAGGGAGGTCCAAGCACCGTTCAAAAAACCGCTGTGGATATGTATGGCACCACCAATGCGCTGCTGGACCATGTCTCGATTGAATATGGCCCGTATGACAACATCGACGCCGTTGGCAACGGCAGCACGGGCGGAGACATTACCATACAGAATTCGATTATTGCCGATCCAGTTCTCGCACAAACCTTCAACGTCCATTACCAGACCGGTCCCGGCAGCTTTTTTAACAACATTCTGGTTAGCGCGCACAATCGCAATCCAATGGCCAAAGCCAATATGCAATTCGTCAACAATGTAATTTATAACTTTCAGGCTGGCTACACCGTCGCCGATACCAGCGGCCACTTTAATCAGGATATCGTCGGCAATTATTTTATCACCGGCCCCTCAACGACCAACCCCGGCGATGCTTTTTTCCAGATGGACACCAATATCAATACCTACTCCGCCGGGAATCTGGAGAACTCCAGCAACAATGGTGTGCTCAACGGCTACAGCGTGGCACCATCCAGTACCACCGTAGCCAATTCCCCCTTCTATTCGGAAGCCGCGAAAACTGCTCAGCAGGCGTATAGCTATGATGTTGCCAACGCCGGAGATTCGCTGCACCTGAACAGTGTCGATGCACAGGTGCTTAGCCAAGTGCAATCGCTGGGCACCAGTGGCCGTATTCTCAACAGTCCGGCGGATACCGGCTTATCCAACGGCGGCTTCGGTACACTTCAGGGCGGATCATTGCCTCTGGGCGGCCAAAGCGGGGATGTGCCCATTGCCTGGATTCAGCAACAGGGTCTCACCACTGCTGATTTTGCCAACCCTACCGGTGATTACAACAACACCGGTTATGACAACATTGAAAAATATGCCGCCGCCATTGCCGGTGAATCAATCCAACTCGGCAACAGTGTGTATTGGAATGGCACCAGTGGCAGCGTGTGGAAATCAGCCGCCAACTGGTCTACCTCAGCAACGTCTGATGTGGCATATAACAATACTCCGCAGCCACTGGATGATGTCTATTTCACGTCCGGCGCAAGCGTAACATTGGGGGCGGATCAAAGCGTCAACAGCGTCAACAGCAGTTCCAGTAATGCTGTGACCATCGGTGCCGGCACGCACACGCTGACCGTTGGAGCAGGGGGTATTAACACTTCCGCAAGCGGTGGATTAGCCTTTAATTCTGCGGTGGTGCTCAATGGCGGCGGCATCAACGCCGCGTCCGGACCCATCACGCTGGGCGACGGCCTGGCTCTCAACAATGGCAACTACGAATTTACCGTTGCCAACGGCCAGACATTAACGCTTAACGGCATCTTTACCCGCAATAACAGTACGGTTGATTTCGCCAACAGCGGAACCGTTGCTGGCACCAGCTTAGCAAATGCCGGTTCTACCGGCATCATCGGTGGCTGGGCCACCTTCAATCAAACCGATTGGGCTACGGTATCCGGCGGCAATGTGCAGGCCTATTCCAATTATCTGGATTTTACGGGTAATGGCACGCCGATCAGCCAATTACCCGGCTACAGCAGCAGTTCCAATTTCCGTATTACCAGCAATTCCACCGGTGATGCCACCCTGGCTGCCGGAACTACCGATATCAATTCCCTGCTAAATGCGGACCAAACGACTGCCCGGCAAGTGGATATTGGCAGCGGTAATACCCTGCGGCTCGGTGCTACGGGCGGCGTGATGCAGGTGGCCAACGGCATGGGGCTGACCATCGGTGCGGCAGGTTCCGCCGCCGGCGCGATAACCGCCAGCGCCCCGCCGACCGCGAATGCCGGTGAATTAATTCTTATCAACGATTCCACCGCCGCCGCACTGACGGTAAATGCCCAAATAACCGATGACGGCACTGTTCCCATCTCGTTGACCACCTCCGGTTCCGGTACAACAATCCTTAATGCCGCCAACACTTATTCCGGCCCCACCACTATCGACTCCGGCACACTTTCGCTGGGCAATGCCGCAGCGTTGCCATCCGCCGGCACGATCCATATCAGCAAGGGTGCCACACTGGATATGGGTGGTAACAATGTCACCATCGAATCACTTAACGGTGCCGGCACGGTGGATAACAACAATCCTAATAATACCGGCAACTATACGCTGACGCTGGGCAGCAATAACTCCAATAGCACCTTTAATGGCGCGATACAAGATTCCGTTGGCACATTAGCCTTGGTAAAAAATGGCAGCGGCACGGTGACACTCGGCGGGGCCAACACGTTTTCCGGCGGCTTGACGCTCAATGGCGGCACGCTGAATCTGAACAATGTTTCCGCTGCCGGAGTGGGAACGCTGACGGTTAATGCCGGCTCGGTTGATATGACCCCCGCCGTTACAGAATTGGACAACAATCTGCAACTTAACGGCGGCACAATAAATCTTTCCAATGAGTTCATGATCGTCCACGGCGCAATTGACGTTACCGGCTCAACGGTAATTAACACCGGCAATGAGGTTGTCTATTTTGCCGGAGCCTTCAGCGGCAACGGAACATTAAATCTCACAAGCTCCTATGTCCCCACGTTTGAATCCAGCTTCGCCAACTTCACCGGCACGGTCAACCTCGGTGCCAACAACATGGATTTCCGATTGTTCGGCGGATTTTATGGCAGTGCGGCGGCGACATTCAACCTCGGCACTGGTAAAAGCACACTGGATGCAGGAAAAATTTATTATAACGATACGATTGCCTTGGGATCGCTGGACGGCGGTGCTCAAACCGGCCTTACCGGCAGTACCACTGTCGGCCTGAGCTTTGGTTATTCCATTGGCGGAAATAACCAGAATTCCAATTTCGCCGGTGTTATCAGCGATGGATCCGGCTCGCCGACATTTGTCACCAAGGTTGGTTCCGGCACGTTGACACTTTCAGGTGCCAATACCTATACCGGTGCCACCACCATATCCGCCGGCACACTGCTGGTGGATGGCAGCATTACCAGCGCGACCAGCGTCAATGCAGGCGCGACGCTGGGCGGCAACGGCAGCATCAGCGCGGCGGTAAGCAGTGCGGGCACCATTAATCCCGGCGACGGCGGCGCTGCTGGAACGCTGACGATTACCAATCTGATGCTAGGCAACAGCAGCAGTCTTAATTTTGTTCTCAACACACCGAATTCCTCAGCCGGAACCGGCGGCAACAGTCTGATTGCCACCACAGATACGACGCTGGGTTCGGGCATAACGCTCAATATCCATGCGGGTACCGGATTTGGTGTCGGCGTGTATCATCTGATAAGTTTCTCAGATGCCATAAACAATCTGACGGATCTGAATTCATGGACCGTCAACGGCCCATCCGGATTTAATTATACGCTTACCGATCCGGCTGGAATGATTAATTTGAATGTCACAGCCGTACCGGAACCGGCCATGCTGGGATTTCTGACGCTCAGCTGCGCTGCGGCGTTGCTGTTGCGGAGGCGGAAAATGGCGGCACAGTAAGGTCTCGCCGGATTGTTGTCCGTTTGAGATTTACCAGGCTTTTACGCCCGAGTCCCACTGAGGACAAGACCGCAGTGACTCTTTGAGACACAGGCTTGAAAGCCAGGTCCGTTGATTTGGGGTCGCTTTTTTAAGAGGTGCAACATGTTGACGACCAGATATCTGCTTTTGGGCGCTGCGGCGGCGGCCACGCTTACTGCTTCCGCGTTTGCGGATGTAACGATCAACACTTCCAACAGTTCCGAGTGGACCGCCAGCAATGGCGTTGTTTCGTTCGGGATGAACACGAGCAGTGGGGCCATTAACCAGTTATCCGTGACACTTAACGGATCGGTCGTCAATATGCTCAGCACCAGCGGCAACGCGCCGGGTCAAAGCACGCAGCAGCTTTACGGCGAATATGACGGCCCCAGCGGTATTCTTTATGGCAGCAACACCCCCAATTATCAGCTTGATCCCAATGGTTATCTCGATATCTGGACCACCACTGCCCCATCCAGCACCACCGATAATTTCGGCATTCAAACCCATTGGGTGCTGACGCCCAACAGCCCGTCGCTTTATATGTACTCGGTTTTCACACATTCGGCCACGGCGGCGGCCAGCAATCTCGGACAGGGACAGTTCATTTTCAAGGCCAGTGATAATCTCTTCAGTTCAAATTATCTCGCCAATACCGGCCCCAACAGCCTCGGCGCATTTCCTGAAACGATGCCCTCGCCGCAGTTGGCGTATAACACCGTCACGGCCAATCCGGGCCGGCAGGTGCAGAAAGAAACCGTTGATTTTACCGGTGTATCTACCCCGATGAATCCCGGCGATAATTTTCTCACTAAATATGATTATTCCACCTACGAACAGTATCAGCAGGCTTATGGCATGTATGGCAGCAGCGTCGGAGCCTGGTTTGTCACACCCAATCGCGACACCATGACCGATGGTCCCGTTAAGCAGGCGCTTACGGCGGTAGCGCCCACGATGCTGGAAGAATTTATCGGCGGCCACTACGGCGGATCAAGTTATACGCCCCAGCAAGGCGTCAATACCACGCGGCTGTTCGGCGCGTATGAATTGGCTTTTAATGCCATCAATTCTCAGAACGCCAATGCCAGCGCCCTGTATCAAAATGCCGTCAATACCATTCCCACAGCCAACGCGTTTTTCAATACCGACTCCGAACTTCTCGCCAACGGCTATGTGCCCAGCACACAACGCGGCAGCGTGCAGGCTGATGTCACCGATGCGCAAGGCTGGAGCGGCAATGCCAATAACAACGTGGTGGTACTTTCCGATCCCAATACGGATTTTCAAGCCTCCAGTACCGGTTATCAATATTGGGGCTATCTGAATCAGAATGGCAGCACCACATTAACCGGCGTCGTACCGGGTACTTATCGGATGACGGTGTATCAATCTGGCCAATGGGGTGAAATGAGGGTCGATGGTGTTGTGGCTAAAAATGGCCTGCTCGACACGCCGACCAATCTGAAATTCACCCCCGAAAACTTCAGCACCGCCGCTCCAATTTGGACCATCGGCACGCCTGATCATTCCGCCAGTGAATTTGAAAATGGCCATAACTCAGCCGGGCAGGCTATCCGGCAGTATTTCGGTGCCTACAACTATTGGCAGGAATTGGCCGCCAACCAAGGCAAAGTGGTCTATTACGCTACCGCCGTCGGCACCACCGCCGCCACCAATAATCTCAACGTCTGGCCCTCCAACCAGTGGCAGACGTTTGATCCCGGTTTGTATGCCGGGACGTACACCAACGGCACCGATACAACATCAGATGGATATAAATATATTGCTCCAGCGTACGTCAACGCCGCCGGCGGCCCCGCCACGTATACCGGCCAGCCCTGGCAGGTACACTTTACCACCACCGCCGCCCAACAAGCCCAGGGGCAATATGTGGTGCTGTCGATTGCCCTGGCGGCGGCGGAATCGGATTTAATTGTTTCGCTTAATGGCCATCAGCTAATTATGCGCGATCCATATTACATTCACGCCAGTGACCCGATGGTGCGGCAGGGCAATTCGGGGTACTTCGGCTGGGCCGCGTTGCAATGGAATACCAGCGATCTTAACGCACCGAGTCAGGATAACGTCATAACGTTAAGTGTTAATCACCCTTGGGGCGTCATGTATGACGCCATGCGCATGGAAATCACCAACCTTTCGGCTGATCCGAGCGTTACCGGGTGGAATGATTACGAATTTCTCTATGGCAATACCAATATCATGCCCAACGATACCTTGGGCCAATCCGCTGGCAATGCCTATACGGTGCAAGCGGTCCCGGAACCGACCACGCTGGGACTGCTGTCCGTGGCGGCTTTGGGGCTACTGGCGTTACGGAAGCGAAACAGAGAATAACCAATGCATCCGCGCTATCCCCGCATCCCACCTTGAATTCGAAATTCTGAATTCCAAACAGAGCTTGGCAGGCATCGGGAAGTGGTTTGGTTACGCTGTAGGAGTCTGTTAGAATACCGGCGGTATTGAATTTGCCCGTTCGGGCCGCTGGCTTGCTGAACGGGATTTAGTGTTTGAATATTTAGGACTCAAGCCGGCGACAATTGGAACAGCGTGACATGTCAAATCAGAGCGGAAATGGTGGTTCAGGCAATAGCGGCGGACCGGGCAACGGGGCCGGTGCATCCGGTGGATCAGGTGGATTTCGGGGCCGAAAAGTGACCAATTGTTCGTTTTGCGGGAAATCCAGCCGCGAAGTAGGCCCCATGGTGGAAGGCCCCAACGACATTTACATCTGCGCCAGTTGCTCTGAACTTTGTCAGAATATTTTCAAGCAGGAAAAGCGGAAAGTCACCGGGGCTAAGCCAACCGTTGGCGAAATTCCGCCCCCCCGGCAGCTCAAAGAATTTATGGATCAATATGTTATCGGACAGGAAGCCGCAAAAAGGGCTTTATCGGTTGCGGTACACAACCATTATAAGCGGCTTTCGCATACCGATGGCAGAACGTCCGACGACGTCGAACTTGATAAATCCAACGTGCTGTTGATTGGACCAACCGGGTCCGGCAAAACGCTGCTGGCTCGCACGCTGGCCCGCTGCCTGAATGTTCCCTTTGCTATTGGCGATGCCACCACGCTTACCGAAGCTGGTTATGTTGGCGAAGATGTGGAAAATCTGCTGCTCAAACTGCTGCAAGCTGCTGATTTTGACCTCGAAACCGCCAAACGCGGCATTATCTACATTGATGAAATTGATAAAATCGGCAAAACCAGCATGAACGTTTCCATCACGCGTGATGTCTCCGGTGAAGGGGTTCAGCAGGCGTTGCTGAAAATGCTGGAAGGCACCATGGCCAACGTTCCGCCCCAGGGTGGCCGCAAACATCCGGAACAGCAATATATCCAAATGGATACATCGCACATTCTCTTTATCTGCGGCGGCACATTTGTGGGCCTGGAGCAAATTATCGCGCAGCGGCTTGGAAAACAGCTTATCGGATTCGGGTCCGAGGTGGATGGCGCCCGCGTGAAAAACGAACGTCGCGCCCGTTTCCTGGCGGATGTCACACCCGATGACCTCATCGAATACGGCATGATTCCCGAATTTGTCGGACGCTTGCCCATTCTCGCTTCCCTGCAACCGCTCACGGAAGAAGCGATGATTCAGATTCTCACCGAGCCACGCAATGCTCTGGTCAAGCAGTATCAGAAGTTCTTCCAGATGGAAGGCTGCGAACTGGAATTCACACCGGAAGCATTGCATCTCGTGGCGGAAAAAGCCCTGAAGCGCGACACCGGCGCCCGAGCCTTGCGCAGCGTGATGGAAGAGCTGATGCTGGATATGATGTATCATCTGCCAGATCAGCCGCAACGGGGAAAATACGTGATTACCGATGCTGTGGTGCGCGGCGAAATCAGCCTCTTTGACACCAAACCGTTGCCATTGAAGGAAAGCGCTTAAACGATTGGTATATTGTCGGCACCGCTTGAATCCGCTACCATCAAGCAATGGATGGTGTGCAGTGGAGTTTCCGATGGGACGCACGATTGGGCCGCAGGGCAATGACAGAGAACATCTTGACACACAGCGCAAGGCGCTGGAAGTAAATATTGACGCGCGGCGCTACGGCACCTTTGCCGAAATTGGTGCCGGGCAGGAAGTGGTACGCTGGTTTTTCCGCGCTGGCGGAGCCGCTGGCACAATTGCCAAGAGCATGAGCGCCTATGACATGTCCGTCAGCGATGCCATTTACGGCAAATGTGATCGCTATGTCAGCCGGGCGCGGCTGGAAAGCATGTTGAAATATGAGCAGCAGCTCAATATTGATCGCCTCGGTGAAGCCCGCGGAGATACCACCGCGTTTTTTACCTTCGCCAATACCGTTGCCGCCCAGAGCTTCAAGGGAAACGTGGAATGTCATGGATGGATGGGTGTAAAATTTCAGGCCCATCCGCGCGACCAGGACAGTCAGATCATTCTGCATGTCCGAATGCTGGATCGGGAAAACGCCCAACAGCAGGAGGCATTGGGCATTGTGGGCGTGAACCTGCTTTATGGCGCTTTTTTCTACCATTATGAGCCGGAAATGCTCCTTAAGTCCCTCATGGACGGCATATCCTCATCCCGCATTGAAATAGACATGATTGAATTTACCGGCATTGAATTCCGGCATGTCGATAACCGAATCATGAGCCTGCGCCTCGTGGAACTCGGGTTAAGTGAAGCGGCCATGTTCGGCCCGTCCGGCGAAGTGCTGCAACCCTCCGAAGTGCTGCATAAACGCCCGGTCATTGTGGAGCGCGGCAGCTTCCGGCCTGTAACGCATGTGAATCTGGATATGATCCGCTGCGCACGGGAAAGATTCCTCGCCGAATCTGATTCCACCGGGGAAGAACCGCTGCAACTTTTTGAAATCACCATGCGTAATTTGCGCGCCGAAGGATCCATTGATCTGAAAGATTTTCTGGCCCGGGCGGATGTGCTTAGTGCCTGCGGCATGACGGTACTCATTTCCGATTATTTTGAGTTTTATCGCCTGGCCGGATACTTATCGCAATTTACCAAAAAGCGCATTGGCCTGGTTATGGGCGTGCCCACGCTTATTGATCTCTTTGACGTTACCTATTACGCCAATCTTGAAGGCGGAATTCTTGAAGCGTTCGGACGGTTATTCAAGAATGATCATAAACTTTATATTTATCCGCTTAAAAATTCCGACGCTTCTCTTACCACCACGGAAACTCTGGATTTCACCTCGGAGTTGAAGAAACTTTTCGGCTATCTGGTGGAAAGCGGCTGGATTGAACAGCTTAACAATTACAACCCGGAATATTTAAGTATTTTCTCGCGCGACGTGCTGAAGAAAATTCAGACCCGAGATGAGGCATGGGAAACCATGGTGCCGGCACCGGTGGCGGAAATCATTAAAAAGCGCGGGCTGTTCGGACATCGCGCTGATCGTGGCGCAGTACCAGCGCGCTGATGAATCTGGCGCGATGCCGGAAAACAATTGTCTGGATGCCGGGAATCAATAATCCCATGGAGAATGCACCTGTGGATGCAGCAACACGAACCGATCTTCCAAAACTCGCCGATGAAATCATTGCCAGCTATCAGCAGTTCCCGGCCACGCAATACATCGGTTCCAGCAATTTGCCGAACCGGGATGTGATCATCGCGTTGATGCAGTCGATCCGTGAAGTGCTTTTCCCAGGCTTTTTTGGCCGGCAAAATCTTACCGCCACGGAACTGCCTTTGCATGTACACAGTATTTTAAGCTCCATCCGGGACACGCTTTTTGACCAGGTGCGCCGAGCCATCCGGCATCAGCATCAGCGCAACAGCAAAACCGAATGTTTGGATTGCGATACCACCGCAGCCGCCGTTACCGACGAATTTCTCGGAGCCATTCCCAAACTGCGGCGAATTCTGGCCACCGATGCGCAGGCGGCATTCGACGGTGATCCGGCGGCGGGAAGTGTGGATGAAATTGTGTTCAGCTATCCGGGCTATCTGGCGATTACCATTTATCGTATTGCCCATGAACTCCACACGCTGGGCGTACCTTTGATTCCTCGCATCATGACGGAATATGCGCATGGTGCCACGGGGGTTGATATTCATCCCGGCGCGACCATCGGTGATTATTTCTTTATTGACCATGGTACCGGCGTGGTAATCGGCGAAACCACCATTATCGGCACGAATGTAAAAATTTATCAGGGAGTTACGCTCGGTGCATTGTCCACCCGCGGCGGGCAGATGCTCCGCGGCAATAAACGCCACCCCACCATCGAAGATGATGTGATGATATACCCCAATGCCAGCATCCTTGGCGGCGAAACCGTCATCGGTCGCGGTGCCACCATCAACGGCAACGTGTTTGTCACTCAATCTGTTCCCCCCAACACTCGCGTAAGCGTCAAGCACCCCGAACTGCAATACCGCAACCGCCCGCCGAAGTAATTTTCTGCCGCACCATAACGGCGCATGGATTACCCTTCAAATCTCTCTCGCTGGCCTCTCTCTCGCTGGCCGCTGCGGTGAATCGGGATTATCCTTTGGGTGTTGGATTGCAGTGTCTGTAAGATCGGAACAGGGATGGCGATAGTGTTTGATATTGATCTCACGCCGGAGGATGTGGCGCAGCTTACATCCGCGGACGCTCTGGCGGCGCTTTTTCAGCGGATGGGCTATGACACTGGCAAGCGGGCGGTAGTTCCGGCCCAGGCGGTGGGGCTGGATGGCAACAGTGATATTCAACATATTGAGTTGCTTTCCGAAGATGCCGAGGGATTTTTACGCATCGTGTTTGTGCGGCTGCGATCGGTCACCGCGAAAGCCCGCAATCTGGTGGTGCGGACATTTGGCCGGCAAACGCAGGATTATCTGTTGATATTGGCCAGCGATTTTGAGTCGCTGGAGTTCGTGCTCATTGAAAAGCTGCGGCAGCAGCGCAAAGGTCCGGTTGGGGACGTGATTACCACGCCGCAGGCTAAGGTATTTGTAGTACCGCGGCGTTGGCCACAGGCGATGTTGCGGATTCTCCGGCGGCTTACGTTTACGGCGCGCGATGAGGCAGACACGCCGGATGCCATATTGCAATATGGCAAACTCATGAGCGTATTTGATGCGGCACATTACAGCGGGGAATATTTCCAGAATCGGGCACTGTTTGCGGATCATTTTCTGCGCACACGTTTACGTGACGATCCGGCGTGGGGTGAATCGCCCAACAGCGCTTTTGCAAGCGTCGCACAACTTATGCACAAGGCCAGAGACCGCGTGGGCGGCAAGGATGAGGCGGCCATCCGCAAGGAACTTTTTGAACCGGTGTTTAACGCACTGGGTTTTGCGGCGCAGGCGGGAAAAAAATCGACCGATGCGGCCCCGACGGCCGATTACCGCTTGACATCGCTCGCCGGGCAGGCACGCACGGTTGCTCTGGTGTATGCGTGGGAGCGGTGGCTGGACGGGCCTGATCCATCGGATGCCGATACGCCCACGGAGAATCCGGGCGCGGCCGTAGTGACGCTGCTGGAACGCGGTGATGCGGATTGGGTGATTGTGAGCAATGGCAAGCTCTGGCGGCTCTACAGCCGTCACGCCCATTCACGCAGCACCAATTTTTATGAGGTCGATCTGGAAGATGCTCTGGTGGCCACCGGGCAGACGGATCCCAATGAAGCATTTCGTTACTGGTGGCTGTTTTTCAGGGAAACAGCGTTTGCGCCGGTGGCGGATGGTAAAGAGTGCTGGCTGGATCAGGTGGCGGCGGGCAGCCGCGATTACGCGCGGGAAGTGGAAGCGGAGCTTAGCCGCCGGGTTGCGATCCCGGCGCGACCGGATTTGAAATGTGAATAACATGCCTGCATCAATGGTTCCGTATGGCCATGAGGATCGCTATGTACCCAGTAAAAAATCGAAGCCCGCGCCACCGCTCTAATCACCACTTTCTATTTTCTCCGTTCTGTGGCGAAGCCACTCCCCCCCATAAAACAACTTGAGCATCTTCTATGAGCCGAGCCTTGTCAAGTGGGAACGCTACCGTGGGAACGCTACCGTGTCATTCGGTCGATGGGTTGAGCCTTCTATCCAGTGCTTCCGCGAATCACCTTTCGGAATTTCTTCACGGGCCTATTCAACTGCTCAAAAAGCCTACCCCATTCTAGACCTTAAACCAGCGTGATTTTTCACTACATGGGTTGATTTTGCGAAAAATGAACTGAAAGGCTTTGCTTTTCGTAATAGTATAGTGTTGTAGACGGCAATACGTATATTATGCAAGGAGGCTTTTCAAGTGAAACGAAAAACCCATCAGAGACTGGCCCGGCACAAGCGTCGCATCCGGGATCGCCTGGCCCGCAGACACTGGGCCAACCAGCCGCAGCCCATGCTCCGGGCGCGCAACGTCCGGTATGAACTGACCGATCGTGACCGTGCCATAACCTGCGGCGGCATCGGGGTGATGCATCTGCTGGCGCATCAGGTCGGCCTGCCGCAGGCAA
>Ga0080006_1162597_pt1 | contig 15316 bp, 10 predicted proteins | sample RS3BMetagenome_FD_69209 | JGI IMG/M metagenome (GOLD analysis project Ga0080006, IMG submission 69209) | Ferric oxide microbial mat and aquatic microbial communities from Rainbow Spring, Yellowstone National Park, USA - RS3B (SPADES... ... | reverse complement strand
CCACCAAATGAGAGATGTAATCCCGAATCAATGGTGGGAACGATGAGCCCTCTGGAAGGGAACCCTCGCCCTTCCAGGGCGGGGAGGAGTCAGCCTGACCATGTCTCCCTCCAGTTCCTCTCCAGGGAGACATAACCTGGCCCCACAGAACCCAAGGGGTTTCCGTTCACCTCCATCTTGGCTCCCTTGACCCAAGTAGGGATCCTCAGGAGGAACCTGAAGTCGCCCCTCCCCCTCGGGTTTACCTCCACCTCCGCTTCACCTCCCCATGGGTAGTCAGTGCACACCTCCACCTCGACCTCCTCCCCTCCAACACTCAACCTGGACCTATTCCCCACGAGGAGGTTGAGCCTCAGCCCCTCCTCGGAGGTAGCGTATAGGTAACCCGGAAGGCTCGCCAGGAGGCGAGCCACATGGGGGGCAACACGCGCACTGGAACCACTCGGCCCTCCCCTGCCCTCCTGGACTCAGGAGGGGATTGGCGTAGAAGTATCTGTCACCGCTCAAGGAGATACCAGAGAGGATCGCGTTGTAGAGGGTGTTCTCCAGGGCGTCCAGGAACTTGGGATCCCCTGTAGCCAGGTGCATCCTGAAGTTCCACATAACGTTAGCCACTGAGGAACAGGTCTCGCTATAGGACCTATCCGGGAGTTCGTATGGTTCCCCTATGGACTCGCCGTTGTGTCTCGCCCCTACACCTCATGTAATGTAGATCCTGGAGGAGTTGAGGTCTTTCCAAAGGCGCTGCAACACATCCATTACTCCCTCCTCCCCTGTCTCCATATAGAGATCGGTGGCCCCAGCGAAGAGGTAGAGTGCCCTGACTGCATGGGCCCTGGCTGGAACTTCCTTGAGCTGTCTGAAGGGCAAGTGATCTAGGTGGTAGGGATCACCTCCGATCAGCCCTTTCCCCCTCTGATCTAGGAGGAACTGGGCCTCTCCTAGGTACTCAGTTCTTCTCGATTCCCTATAGAGCTCCACGAACGCCATCTCCGCCTCCGGATGCCCGTCGGGGGCCTCAACCCCTCCCCTTCTGAAGGTCCTTACCACGTGATCCGCTAACTTCAGGGCAGCTCCATATGACGCCTCCTCCCCCGTGGCCCTCCTATGGGCAATGGCTGCCTGGATCAGGTGCCCTCCACAGTAAAGTTCGTGCATGTCCCTTAAGTTCCTCCACCTCTCCACCCTCCTTTCAGGGGAAGAGAAGTAGGTATTCAGGTAACCGTCCTGCTCCTGGGCTGCTACAACCTCATTGATCACGTTTTCCGCCATTTTCACTAGCTCCTCCTTTCCCGTCCAGGCGTAAGCGAAGGAGAAGGCCTCAATCCACTTGTATACATCACTGTCATTGAAGTATAGTCCCCTGAAACTACCCTTGATCTTACCCGAGGAGACCCTGAAGTTATCTACCCTCCTAGTCTCCTCGAGGAGTCCACTGTTGCCAACAGTCTCCATTGAATCGCAGATTCCAATTGCTTGATATTATTTAAAATTGCTACTCGCTAAGATATGAACTTCCCTGTTTACATTGTAGTGTAGAAGGGAGCTCCCACTGTGAACCCTAGGACCGGGGGGACGCTCAATGAAGCTCCCTACGTCGTGGTTTAGGGTCTGTCCCTAACCCAGGCGCAGGGAACTGCGGATGAGGATGAGAGTTGATATTAAATCCCGTGAAAAAATGAAGATCCGACCCCTAATGGACGTGGAATAGTTTGCCGGAAACATCCATATGACCTCCTGGTCCACGTCGTGAGCCACAATACGATTAAGATCCCCTTTCGCATTCTGATGGCGAGTATCGGTCTAGGAGTGAGGACCATATACTCAGCTACCAAGGTCCTCTCCTATCCACTTAAATTGAACCCTACCTAGCTTCCCCTTCGCTGAGCACTAGTTTCGATGGGACGAGGAGTGCACTAGCCTTACCCAATCTAGTTCCCTCGAAGTTCACTACAGCGTAGGGGAATCCCTCTCCCTCCTCCACGGGTATCAGTTCGGCCACATCCTCGAACTCCACCTTTATTCTAGGGTCGTAATATAGGATTGCGTATCCTCCCCTCTGATAGAAATGGATGTATTTTGGGGGCATGCCACCTCTCTCTATGACGGACTTGATCGCCTCCTGTGCCTCCCCCATAGTAAGAGTAACTGCGAGTTCTAACATAAAAACTTTAGTCCTGGGGGTTTTGACTTCATCGAAGTCTCATGAATGCGTTCGACTCTCAGCCCTCGGGCCTCACGGAGTTGGGTTGGCCCGTTCTTTCCCGCCCCCAGGTGAACTCGCCCAAGGGAGGTAGGGAACCCGCACCGGAGCCTGAGACCTCTTCGGTGGACCTGTGCGGGACTGAAAACTAATAATCGAAATATATAGATTTCACGGCTTAACTGAAACTGTTGACAAAAAGAACGATGAGCCTCGCCTTTCATGGCGGGGTAAAGTTCAAAAACTTTGAATTTCTAAAATACCCTAGAATAAAACGTGTCCCAGTAAGGGGATGCCCAGTAAGGGCTCCACGCACCCCCGAGTCCCAAGGAACCACGGATGGAGGGCTCTCCGTGGTGAGGGATAGGGGTAATGGGCTGAAGGCCCGGCCCGTGGTCTACTGCTGGACGAACGGAGCGGCTTTCAGCCACCAGCTATGAAGTGATGAAGATGAAGGCGGTAAACCACAAACCCGTGATCCGCCCTGAGGGAACCTCCGCCCTTTATGGCGGGGAGGAAGTCAGCACGGCGAGAAAATACCGCCCTCACTTCCTTATTCCCTGTCCTACGCTGTCCTTAGCCAAGGGTGGAGGAACTCACAGGTCCAACGGGTAGCCCTGATTCGGTTTATCTTCTCGGGGGGTTTGGGGGTGGAGGACCCCTCCAGTGAGGTGGGGGACGAATAGCCTCCCAAATTTAAATATCATTTCGCTATATACCCTCTCAATGATAGTCACGACTGGATAAGCGTCACCGAGGCGCCTAAGCGAGTGCCCATGAGGTGCGCCTCCGCCCCCATCGACGGCCCTCGTGGGCGACATAGACACGGTTCCCTCTTCGGGATAGGAGCCACCCTCAGTGCCTGTAGAGTCCCGCCCTCTACCCCTTGGGCAAGGTGGGGCAGGGAAGCAGGAAGCCCCATCCGCAAGGGCGGGGTAGCTCACATGCTAGTGCTAGTCGCATTGACCGGTGATAGGACAGGGGCGTTAACTCGCGAAATTGTTTCAACCTGAGGGCCTCACTGACGCTTACTCCCACGTCGTTGATTGAGGATTAGTATGTTGGGTCAGAGATGTGAGGGGTTCCCCCCCAGCCCCCTCCTGTAAATAACCTAGAGGTCCATCATCACTCGAAGAACTGCCTCAACTCCCTGTTGAAGTAGTCAACGAAGAACTTGAGGTCCTCCACGGGGTCCGATTCCCTGTCCTCGTACTCCACTGTAACCCACCCATTGAACCCAGCACCCTTAAGGATGCTGAGCACCCTCCTCATGTCCAGCTTCCCCTTTCCAGGTACCTTGAACCTCACCATGAGCTCCCCCCAGTCCTTACCCTTCTTGAAGGGCTCAGTGTCGTCCTTCATGTGGATGTAATTCACCCTATCCTTATATTGCTCCAGGGCCTCATATACGTTTATCCCTGAGGCAGATAGGTGGGCTATGTCAGTGGACAGCTTCACCCTCCTGTCTGCTGTCTTCATGAGCAGATCGATCTCGTCCTTCTCCTGGATTATGGTCCCCCAGTGGTTGTGCACGCCTAGCTCCAACTCCCCAGCTCTCTCAACTAACTCGCTCAAGGTCTCCGCCATCTGCCTCACATACCTCTCCCTGTCCTTTGAGAATAGGGAGAACCTGGGAGGAGGGCCGATCACCACGTTCCTAGAGCCAAGCCTCTGCAGATCGCTCCTCAGCCTATCGAAGTCCCTCATTATCCTATCCCGCTCCTCTGGAATGTGGAAGGGCGCTGACCAATAAACTCCAGAGAGTTCCAGCTTATACCTAGAGAGCCTCCTCTTGAACTCCTCCACGTTCCCCCCAAAGTGGTATATATTGGCGAAACCCACCTCAACTCCCTTGAAGGGTCTGTCGTATAGGAGGGCTAAGGCCTCGGGGAGATCCACCCCCCTGAGGCTCGCCCCCGCCTGAATGGAGAGCTTCATGGGAGCTTAATCAGGTGAGCGAATAAAAGCCTTTTTCAGTGCAGGGTGAACACTTGGATCATGGGTTTGTGAACGAGGACGCCGGTTTGAAGGAGGATTCGCTACCCTACTTATCATCTTATCTTCCCGGGGGTTTGGGGGCGTAAGACCCCTCCCTAGGGGAACGACCCTAGGTTTTCAACCCTTTCCCTGATACGCTACTGACGGTCGTGAAGGGGTAAGCCGTTGCCAACGGTTTCCGATAAGTCATGAAGTTTATATACTTTGAAGTTAAAATAAAATACAGCCATACCAGATGTGGATGAGTTTTCCCGAAAGGTGTAGTGATAATCCCAAGATGTGCGGGTTTCCCCACACCTGTGAAGTACCAGGGGTGTGGGTCTGGGTTACCCCGCTAATCGGATGGAGGGGTATGAACGGGTCCTCCCGTGACTCTGGTGAAGTCTAAGGGCTGAGGATCGATATCAAATATTATGAAATCCCATGAAGCCCAACCCCCGTGTATCCAAGGGTGGGGTAAAGCCCTTAAATTTTCTACTCGTTAATATTATAAAAACTAGATATGAGGAAGTCCACAGACACTGTATAGGTACACTGCGTTCATCCTGCACTGACTTCCTCCCCGTCCTGGAAGGTTCCGGGGCGGTTCACGGTTCCCACCGCGAGGGGTTACACCTAGTGGGCGGTGGATCAGAGGACCACCTGAAAGGGGATCGAATTCGGATCCCGAGACGGGGAGTGGGAGGTGCTGGTTGTACCTCCCGCAGTCCCGTTTCCTGAACCGAGCTGGGGAGGGGAGTGTTAGCTTCACTAACAGTCTGGAAAACTGATCGAGTGAGGGGCTGTCCGTCCCCTTGGCGGGCCTTTACGCCCTTAACTCCTGACTTCGGTAATTTATATTATCTTGGAGAGAAAGATCAGAGTATGATAAAGACCCAGCTATCACAGGTCTTAGGATTGCCCGAGGAGGGCCTTTCCTCCTTAATGGAGGAGGCTGAGAGGATAGATGAGGAAGTGAAGGTAAGGATGGGCAGGAGAATTCCACTAGCATTAGATGAGGAGAAGAGGCCTTTCCTTTACGCAGTGGTGAAGACCTTAGACCCTAAAGTTGCGGTGGAGACTGGAGTCGGACCGGGTGTCTCAACGACCTTCATACTCAGCGCCCTCAGGACTGGGAAACTTTACTCAATTGACTTAGGTAGGACTTACGAAGGGGAGTGGGGTGGATATCAAGTTGGGTTCGTGGTTCCAGATCGCCTTAAGCCTAAGTGGAAGTTGATCTTAGGGGACTCGAAGAAACTCCTGGCCCCTCTACTAGAGGAACTTGGGGAGATCCAGTTCTTCTTGCATGATGGGGAGCACACCTACGATAACGTGGTGTTCGAGTTAACACAGGCCTGGAATCACATGAAGAGAGGGGTCATAATGGTGGACAACTTCGAGTTCAACGAGGGGACCATGGACTTCTGCAGGAGAATTGGAATAAGGCCGCTGATACTGAGCAAGAGAGCTGGAGGATTCGCAATGATCCCCAAGCTTTAAGCGTTTCATGCGAACGGCGACTCTGAGGGGGAAGGAGGACTCCAAGGGGAAAACTCCCTTCACGGGAAAAGCCAAAATCATAAAAGCTGATCGCCCTTTCCTATCTCGTGCCTGGACTCTTTGAACCACTGAGGATAGGGGAAGTGGAGATCAGGAACAGGATCGTCATGTCACCCATGATAAGTAACCTCGCTTCCCCTGCTGGTTATCCCACGGATGAGCACATAATGTATCTCTCGGAGAGAACGGGAGCCGGACTCATACTCACCGAGTATACCTATGTCAATAGGACAGACTCTAGAGGGTCTCTTAACGAGCTGGGTCTATACGATGATGAGTTGATCCCCAAGTTCAGGAGGTTAACAGAGGTCATACACGCACTGGGCTCTAAGATATTCGTGCAGCTGGTCCACGTTGGGAGGAAGACGAGGAGGGAAGTAATATGGGGGAACACTCCCCTATGTCCTTCTCCTTCACCTCTTATGGACCAAGTCAAGGAGATGACCCAGGAGGACGTGAAGAAGGTCGTTTCTGACTTCGCTGGCGCTGCTAGGAGAGCCGAGCGAGCTGGTTTCGATGGTGTGGAGCTCCATGGAGCCCACGGCTACCTAATAGCCCAATTCCTCTCCCCAGCTCTTAACAAGAGGAGTGATAAATACGGAGACGGTGTAGCTTTCTTAGAGGAGGTGCTGGACTCAGTGAGAGCGGCAACGGATATACCGGTGGGCCTGAGGATCAGCGTGACTGAGTTCGACGAGAGCGGCCTCGCCCCAGAGACTGTAGCGAAGATCGTGAAGAGGGTCGAGAGTAAGCTAGACTATCTTCACCTCTCAGCTGGAAGAGACGGTCCCCTTGGATCGAGCATGCCCTTCTACTATAGACGCCCCAGCTTCATTGAGGAGGCCTCCATTGTGAGGAGGCAAGTTAGGTTGCCCCTACTCCTGGTGGGATCTGTAATAACGAGGAGGGATGCCGAGGAAGTACTCAAGGTCGCGGACGCTGTTGTAGTAGGGAGGCAAATGTTAGCAGATCCTCAATGGCCTGAGAAGATAAGATCTCAAAAGCCCTTCAGGCCTTGCATTAGGTGTAACCAGTCGTGTAGGGGACTGGTCTACAGGGAGGTTAGGTGCGATGTGAACCCCAGGTTAGGATGGGAAATCCTACCTCCTCCCCCTCCTGGGAGAGGTGAGGTCACTGTGGTGGGAGGCGGGGTAATGGGGATGGAGGCTGCCCTAGTCCTCGCAGAGAGAGGGTTTCAAGTGGAGCTCGTGGAGAAGGATGAAAGACTTGGAGGGCAGCTCCTCCAGCTCATGGATCCCTGGAAGGTGCAGGAGTTCAAGGCCTTGCTGGATTACTACGCTGAGGAACTGGAGAGGCTCTCCGTGTTAGTGAAAAAGGGAAAGGAGTGGGAGGGCCATGGGGATCGAGTACTTTTAGCTGTCCCTACGGAAACTCAGCCGCCTTTCCAAGAGATCAAGGGGAAAAGGATACTAGTGGACTCGAACCTATACGCCTATCAAGACTACACTTTCCGATGGGCCAAGGACAATGAGGTCTTCATAACTCTCAGGAGCCTTCAGGAGTTGGACCCAGCCAGGAGATATTTGCTAACTCAGAGGTACTCAGAGGTGGGGGTGAAGATCGTGGAGAAACCCATAGAGGCGGAGGTGAAATTCCAGGATTTCAGGAGGGATCAGCCCAGCATAGGCTCCTCGGTGAGGAGAGGGTATTGGATTGCCAGGAACTTCATGGCGAGGAACTAGTTTATACTTTTCATAAAAAGTAGTTTTACGACTTGTCGTAAAACTTAAAAGTAAATGAGCACGGTATTACTCGATGACAGATGTATAATCCCATAACGCTTGGACTAATAGCTGGTATTACGGTCTATATGGGAGCCTTACCTGTGTCTATCCTGAGCAAGGTCAGCAAGAAGGCCATGGGAATCCTGACCACTTTTGCTGCAGGCATACTGCTGTATATAGCCCTGGACGTAGGCTCTGAAGCCGAAGAACTAGTGACACAGTTCGCCAAGCCCTCTACTTTACCTGAGTTCTTCATAGCCATGAGCGTCACTGCATTAGCGTTGGGAGGGATATGGATGGCGATCCAATTCGTCGAGAGCTCCGTCAAGAGACTGACCAAGGATTCAGGGTTGATGATGGCTTCGACCGCAGCCTTAGGCCTGGGAGTCCACAACATAGGTGAAGGGGTCGGAATCGCAGCTGCCCTAATATCAGGAAACATCGCATCTGCACTACTCTTCACCATCGGCTTCGCCGTACACAATGCGACGGAGGGTTTCGGCTTCGCAGGCCCCATATCCTCATGGGGGTACTCGGTGAAGAGGAAGCTGGGCTACGCGTCCATCTTGTCAGCAGTGGCTGGCCTGCCCGTAATCCTCGGATCCAGCGTGTATTACATAGGAGGCTTGGGACCGATTCCTTTGGCAGTACTTTACACGTTATCCGCAGGGGCAGTAGTCTACGCTGCCAATAGAATGATCATTTACGGAGCCGGAAGGAGCATCGGATACAATTTCCTCTTTTGGTTCTCCCTCTTCCTAGGTATAGCTACCGCCTTCGTAACGGAGAGCATCATATTTTTGGCTTTGCATTGAAGGAGAAGCTGTAGTCAGCGGTTTCAGTTAAGGCGTGAAATTACGTTTACACACTACTCTTTCGATGAGTCCAGCACATGGATCGACCGAAGAGGTCTAGGGCTCGGGGTCCGGATTCCCCCCCCTCCCTGAGTGAGTTTACTGTGGGGCAGAGAGGAAGAACAGGCAAACTCGACTCCGGTGAAGCCCGAGGACTGGGAGTCGAACACAATAGTGAGACTTCAATGAAGCCTGAACTCAAATTAGCCATATGAATGCCTCAAAGTTAAGCTTTTCCGTTGCAACCCCTTAATTAAGGGAGTGGATCTCACTCAAATCCAGAAGGAAGAAGTAGCGTGTACTTCCTGTCCGAGGCTGATCTCCTACATAAGGAAAGTGGCCGAGGTTAAGACCACGAGATTCAGGGACTGGGATTACTGGGGCAAACCAGTTCCAAGTTGGGGAGACCCGAGAGCTAGGTTAGTGATAATAGGCCTCGCTCCTGCAGCCCACGGAGGGAATAGGACAGGGAGGGTTTTCACAGGGGATAGATCGGGGGAGTGGCTGTTTAGGGCACTCTACGAGGTAGGTTTAGCCAGTAAGCCCGAGAGCGAGAGTAGGAACGATGGGTTGGAGGTCAAGGACGTTTTCATAACCTCTGTGATCCACTGTGCTCCCCCAGAGAATAAACCTGCTAGGGATGAGATCCTCAACTGCTCCAGGTTCCTCAGGGCTGAATTTTTATCGCTGAGCGAAGCCAAGGTTTACCTTGGGCTTGGCGTCCTGGCCTTCAACGAGCTTTGCAGGCTTATGGGACTTTCCCTGGAGTTCAGGCATGGCGCTTTCTATAGCGTGAAGGGAAAATGGGTGGCGGCGAGCTATCACCCCAGCGCTAGGAACACCTTAACGGGTAAACTCACATGGGAAATGTGGATGGGGGTGTTCAGAAAGATCAGGGAGATCCTGGGGTCTACGTGATCGAAGAGGAGTTCCATAGAGATTAACACCACTCATTCGGGGAGGTAGACGTGGCCTTCTCGAAAGACGTTGGCCTTTCTATAGCAAGGGTCATTGTCGAAGTCATTCCACTGGGGTTCAGCCGAGGCGGCTGTAGTTATCGAAGTCCCTATCTATCCCTTATGGCATACCGACTTCCCTCCCACCCTGGAAGATTCCAGGAGGCTCCCCATTCCCGATGTAGGGGAATTTAAGTCCCTCATCTGGGGAGTGGTGAGCGGAGGACAACCCACACTTGTCAAGATCCAGAAATGGAGAGTGTAGATCCGTGTGAAAGACAGTAGGAAAGCATTGATGGTCGCCCTCACTCTCCTCGCCCTGGATCGGGCTGAGAGGTGTTGTTAACACTACGAATAATGAATTTGTAAAGGGGTATTTGGATCTGGAATATCCATTCACACCCTAAAAGGTGAGGCTTTCAATCTTTATATCTTCCTAAGGGTTTGGGGTGGAGTACCCCTTCCTTAAGGGGGGTGGGTGGATTGCCCTTCAATTTTTAAGTCCGCTCCCTCATGCTCTCTTGATGGCAGCCATTGCCTGGATAGTCGCCACTGAGAAGCCTCGGTTGAAGCAATGGTTAGTGAGGTGCGCCTCTACCCCATCGATAGCCCATAAGGACACAATCAGGTCAGTATCTTCAGGGCTTGGATGGTTGAGCCTGTGGAGTCCTCCACCCTTGGGTAAGGTGGAGTCAGAAAGCAGGAAATCCCTTCCGCGATGGGACAGTCCGTGAGGACGGGGTAAGTTCACAGGGCTATCTCAATCTTCTGGAAGTGTTAAGGGAGTACAATGATAGTAAGGGCAACACCCTCGTCTTCAGAGTAGCAGGGATAGGAGGTCAATACTTTATTTACGAAGATCACTACGTGAATGTTATGACCAGATGCGTGACTTTGGGGAACGGGTCGCTCACAGTAATGGCGGACTGCTCCTACATGATCAGGGAACTATACTACCCTACCGCTACGTTAAACCATGCTGAGGCTTTCAGGATAGGCATATGGAAAGGAGGGGAGTTCGCCTGGATACATAACCTAAACCCTGAGATCGATTTCCCTGACGATAACTTGTCCTCCGAAGTGAAATTGAAGTTTAACGGCATAGAACTGGAAATAATGGACGCAGTGGATTTCTCCTATCCCATCCTAACGAGAGAGATCAAAGTCAATGGGAACGGAGAGGTGAGGATCTTCTTCGCTCAAAGCTTCAACATAAACGGGTCAGCAGCTATGGAGACTGCGGCTTTCGACCCCAAGATCCCGGCTGTAATGCACTACAAGAGGGACAAGTGGTTCTTGATCTCGTCTGATCAAGTGATCTACCAGTATGCCACAGGATACAAGGAAACTGGCACCCTGATCGGCACTTGGAAGGACGCCGAGGATGGCTACCTGTCGGGTAATCCGATAGCACAGGGTTCTGTGGACTCCGTGATCAGCTTCTCGGTTAATCCCCCAGCTCAGTTCCATGTTTGGCTCCTGGCTGGGCGGAACTACAAGGAGGTAAAGGAGAGGAACGAGTATGTGAAACGAAGGACGGCCAGGAAGCTATTGAACAGGACCAAGGATTATTGGAAGGCGTGGCTAACCAAGGTCCCACAAGTTCCCCCCTTCGTTAAGAAGAGCCTCTTAGTACTGGCTTCCCATTGGCAGAGCAATGGCGCCGTACCCGCTTCGCTTGATGGAGATATAATGAAGTTCAACAGGGATGGTTACAACTACGTTTGGCACCGCGACTCTGCCTTCGCTGCTCACGCTCTAACCCTCATGGGCTATTTGGATATGCCTCGTGCTCTCTTCGACTTTACCATCCCATTACTCACTGAGGATGGATGTCTTTTCCAAAAGTACACCTGTGATGGACACTGGGGGAGCACCTGGCACCCTTGGACGAGTCAAATTCCTCCTATCCAAGAGGACGAGACTGCCCTTATGCTTTACGTCATGTGGGAGCACTTCGCTCGGTTCAAAGACGTGGACTACATAAAGAAATTCTACAGGCCGTTAATAAAGACCATGGCGGAGTTCCTGGTACGGTATAGATATCAAGGACTTGGTCTTCCATTCCCCTCTTACGACCTCTGGGAGGAGAGAGCTGGAGTTCACTTGTTCACCACCGCTGCTGTTTACGCAGGTCTGAGAGCCGCTGCCAACTTCGCGGAGTTCTTCGGAGAAGAGGATGTCAAGGCCAGGTATAGTAGCGCAGCGGAAGAGGTGTTGAGAGGGATACAACGCTTTTACACAGGGGAGAATTTCGCGAGGACCCTTTGGATAGAGAATGGGAAGGTAGTGAAGGTGGACAAGACAGCAGACGCGAGCACACTCATTCTGCCCATCCTAGGGGTCCTGCCTATTGACGATCCTAGGGTGGTGGAGAACAAGAAGTATGTAGAGTCCAAACTCTACGTAGCAGGAGGTTTAGCACGATACGAGGGTGACCTCTACATGCGGACTACGGATAAGCCAAACGCTTGGTATATAACCACCCTTTGGCTAGCTCAGAACTACGCACTAGAGGGAAACAAGGACAAGGCCTCCTCACTCCTTAACTGGGTGATCTCGAAGTCCCTGAAGACTGGTCTGATACCGGAGCAGGTCAGTGAAAGGGGGGATTACCCATCAGTCTGCCCCCTAGTGTGGAGCCACGCTGAAGTGATCAGGACTTATTACGTGATCAGTAATGGGAAGATCTAGTGCGTGCTTGCCCTACGCAGAGATGCTGCACGTACTGCTTTCCTCAACCACGAGGGCTTCCACAGGTTCACTATCCACAGGGCCGATCCGACTGCCGAGAGCACCGACAAGATCTCCCCGTAAACTAGATATGCCTGACCGGGGAAGACTAATCGTATTACGTGAACTCCGGGTCCAAAATATACCGAACCGTTGGAGAAGTTGTAGTTCGAGGTGAAATTAGCGAAGCTGGGCAGTAAGGAAAGTCGGACAGGTAGGCTGGAGTTCACTACCTCCTCTAACCCTCCGGGGACAGCATAGGTCCTAATTTGGATCGACTTGATAGCCTGGATCTCCTTAGAGGTGAGGAGGGAGGTCCCAAGTACCGCCTTCCCGGCTAAGGTGAAGTTAGAGATCTCCACAATCAGCTGGCCTCCCGCTGTCCTATAGAAGATCTCCATCCTGTTCACTATTGCGTTGAGATGGAAAGTGAAGATCTGCTGAGATCCGTAAAAAGTCCTGGAGGAACCGTTGAGGAGCCCAACAGTGACGTAGACTTGATTGGGGTTGGTGACATTGATCTCAAAGGATACATTCCCAGAGACCCTTTGGGGTTCGGTGAAGTTGATCTGAATCGCATTGAGCGCCCCTGGAGGAGCGTTGGGTAAATACCATAATACTTCGGCTGGAACAGTGATGTTGAAGACAGGAACGCTCAGTACCTTAATGGTTCCTGTGATCGCTGACCAATTGGAACTCACGATCAGTGAGGAGTTCACCCTTGGGGGGACTATGTAGGCAGGGTAACCTAAGTATAGAGAGTTTGCCTTGACCGTACCGTTCTTCGTCACGAAGAAGTAGATCGAGCCATTCGGGATCTCTCCAGTGGCGAATGGTTGAACCGAGGCTAGGCCTGGGTTGAAGCCTGACACGTTTAGATTAGGCCACTGCGTTAGCATGAGGGAACGGGAGCCTATTTGTGAGTTCACGTAACTCACGTTAATCGGAAGAGGATAGGTGGAGTTCTGAGCGTGAAGTGGAGGGATAGGCTGAGGTCTCTGGTAAAGGGAGATCGATGCTCCCAATACGGTTAACGTCGATAGTGAAAAGAGTGAGACCAAGAACAGTGGACCACTCTTCCCGCTAAGGGATATCATGAGGAGCGAGGCCAGGAAAACTAACGGCCAGGCCTCAGCCCCTAGTAGGGATAAAACCAAACCCAGTGAAGCCAACGAGGGACCTATGATCCATGATTCACCCCTTATATAGTAGGTGACCAAACTCACACCGAAGGCCATTAGGGGGAGGGGCTGGAGCTCCCCTAACCTAATCGTGGGCTTCAAGAGGCTCTCTTGCAGGAGAAGGATATAGGTTAAAGTCCAGAAGCCGTTAATTCCCAATGGAGAAATCAAAGAGAATAGTCCGAGGTTCGATCTCTTCAACGCTAAAGAGGCGCAAAGTGAAGCGAGGAGCAAGGCTACGAAGAGGAACAGATCGGTAGACTCCACCATCGTTACGGCGAGGTATAGGATCGGTTTCCAAAGTCTCATCTCCCTCGCTGAGCTCACGATCAGGCAAACCCCAAAGGGTAGTAGGGCGTAGGGTAGGGAGTAGATGGAGTACTCCAATGACGGGTTAACGAAGCTAACCTGGTAAAGGAAGGCTAGACCTAAGGAGGTAGGATGAGGTATCCCGAGGATCCTGAAGCCGAGATAGGTGAGGAACCCAGAGAGGAAAATGGAAAGACCCACGTAGGCTATACCAGCTGAAAGGGGACTCAGGAATCTGGAGAGGGCATGGGAGAGAGCCCAGTAGCCCAAAAGAGAGTTCTGAGAAGGGTTGACCCCTATCCCTGGAATCCATAGGCTGAATATATTGCTGAACCTGAAGTAAAACGATTGATCCGTCCAATAGTAATAGGGCTGGCCTCTGGGGAAAGACGACATATAGGCCAGTGCAGTCGCGGGAAGATAGGCTAAGATAGCCTGAACCAATGGCCTCTTCAATACCCGTGGGACTTTCCTCTCCTCTGCTGCTACTGCTGAGGTCCCAAGGACTAGGTAGTAAAACGACGAGTAGCTGAGGTTGTCGGCTACACTGTTGCCCTGGTCCCCTCCGTATATTACAGCTGCGGCTATTAAGAACGCCAATCCAGCGATTATGAGCCCCCTCACTTCAGTACCAGCCTTCCTCTTTAGGAAGAAGAGGAGGGCCACAGTGAAAATGAAGAAGAGGAAAGACTCCAGTTCCACATTACTTCCCCTGATGAAGAACCTTAAAATGCCTGGAGCTAGGGATACGAGGATCGAGGAGGTCCACTGTCTCCTCTGGAATAGGCATAGGGCTGCGATTAGGAGGAGCGCCACTGCATCGTAGTAAGGGATCAGCCTCAACGCGGATAGCACTGAGAGCAGAGAGGCCGATGCGGGAATTGACTCTACGTATCCTAATGCCAGAGAGGCTCCTCCTATCACGAGGGCGAGCGGTATGAACCAGTTTCCTAAGAGGAGGGCTGGGATCGTTAAGGAGGTTGCTATTATAATGAGGTACGCAAGCCTATTCCAGTTAAGCATTACCGGTGAGCGTTACGGATCCGTAAAAACTCTTTCGGTTAGACAAGGAAGTATGTCCACACTGTGAGTTATTATGAGGTGATCTACCCCCTCCTGAAGGAGGTCCTGCTTCCTGTTCCACCTCGCCCCCTTGGCTAGCGGGCGGAGCCCACAGGCTAAAAGGGCCGGCCCTGATCTCTTGAGGATGTTGAGGGAGGCGTTGTGATCGCGTTCGGTGGGTCAACCGTATTCAGGACAGGCGAACACACGGTCGGAAAGCGTTAGGTCCCCCTTCACGTGATCGCACTTAGCACAGGTTTTGGACGTGGTTGGCTTGCTTATACTCCTCGTTCTGCTTCCTACGGTTAAAGGCTAACTGCCTCAGCTCTGTCGGTGTTAAAGCCTTCCCATCCCTTTGGCAGAAATACAGGTCTGCTAAGGGTGTTGTGGACCTCTCACAGCAACCTCAACCTGGCCCTCAACGTTTGAGTGTTCGTATATGCACGGAACCTGAACCCTAAGGTGGGCATCAGCAGTGTATTTGAATGACGTTATTTGAATTAGGGTTTATTCTTTTTCACATTAATAGAAATGTTCTTATATTCATCATCCTTAACTAAATGTGGCGCTGAGACCGAGTGGGCCCCGTGGAGAGGGCTGTGAAGGTAAGGGTTGAAGTGGATCACGATCTCAGTCCTCGAGGAGGTTGAGGGGGCAGGGAAACTGGAGGGCGCGGTGAGTTACGGGCCGACACGCGGCGCAACTCCCTTGACCGGGATGGGGGCTGGGGTCT
>Ga0080006_1136896_pt1 | contig 15325 bp, 12 predicted proteins | sample RS3BMetagenome_FD_69209 | JGI IMG/M metagenome (GOLD analysis project Ga0080006, IMG submission 69209) | Ferric oxide microbial mat and aquatic microbial communities from Rainbow Spring, Yellowstone National Park, USA - RS3B (SPADES... ... | reverse complement strand
TGGCGCCCGACCAGGTCCGGGAGGCCCGTGCGGACCGGGGCGGTCGGGTGGGTGGTCCCAGCCCCGACGATGATCCGGTGGGTGGGCACCCCGTGATACTCGGCGAGCCGCTCGACCAGTCGAGGCGAGCCTGGCTCGGGGTATCGGTCGATGGTCTCGGTGGCCTCGCGAACCGCCGCGAGGGCGCCGGGGGGCGGCCCCAACGCGTTCAGCGGGGCCGAGAAGTCGAGCAAAGGACGATTTCCGAGCCGGAGCCGGGCCCGGATCGCCGCCTGATTGCCGCCGTGCTGGATCGGCCTGGTCGCCTGGTAATCTACCATCAGGACTCGTCGAGAAGGAGGAAAAAGTGAAGCCGGGTTGGCCATTGCGAGGATTATGGCGAAGTCCGAATGTAACCAGATTATTGCAGTCAGCCAAGAGCCCGGTGATCGAATTACGAAAGGTCGCCATCGCATCCATTTTCACCGATCCTGGATCCGCCCTTGGACGCGCGGGCTCGCGACGTTATAATCCCCAACCGTGACGTGACTTTCGGTCGATTCGATCGAGTCCACGACCACGACTGTCCCGCCTCCTGATTGCGAACCCGACGTCCCTCCCGAGAACCGGCTTCCGAAGCGAAAGGCACCCATGGCGGCAACTGTCAGCGCGGATGCGCAATCTTCTTCGAATTCATCGACTTATGACAACCAAGGCCAGTACACCCGCGCCGGCATCCTGCGGTACGAGAAAGTTTTCGGCTACGGCTACGTCAGCACCGGCGGCCATGAGACGACCGAGTACCTCTGCGAGAAGCTGGGCGATTCGCTCCGACCGGGCGTCAAGATTCTCGACGTCGGCAGCGGGATCGGCGGGGCGATGTTCCACCTCGCCAAGACCTATGGCGCGATCGTCACCGGGGTCGACCTCGCCCCTGAGATGATCAAGCTCGCCGAGGAGCGAGCCAAAGAACTCGACGCCCCGTCGACGGTCACGTCGATCCTGGGCGACGTCATGACCCAACCCTTCGACGGCAAGTTCGGGATCGTCTGGAGCCGCGATGCCCTGATGCATCTTCCCGACAAGCATCGTTTGTTCACTCACCTGCTCGGCCTGACCGAGCCGGGCGGTCGGCTCGTGATCACCGACTACGCCCGAGGGACGGGCGCGGGCTCGCCGGAATTCCAGGCCTACATCGCCTCGACCGGCTACCACGTCGTTGACCCGGCGACTTACGGAAAGTTTCTCGAAGCCGCCGGTTACGTCGATGTCCAGGTGGAAGACGCGACCGATCGGTTCGTCACCATCCTCGAACGCGAGATCGCCTTCCTCGACACCCACCGGGCCGAGTTCCTCCAGTCGTTCTCGGAGAAAGACCTCAATTACCTGGTCGATCGCTGGAAGATGAAGGTCCGCTTTTGCCAGGCCGGCGACATGAAGTGGGGGATCTACCTGGCCACCAAACCCGCCTGACCTGGATCGCCCTACGAGCCAACCGGCTCCAGGGCCGCCTCGTCGAAAGCCTGGCGAAGGTCCTCGACGCGGACCGGCTTGGCCAGGTAGCCGTCGAAGCCCGACTTCAGGCAGCGTTCGCGGTCCCCTTTCATCGCGTGAGCCGTCAAGGCGAGGACTCGCTGATGAAGGCCGGTTCCTTGCTCGATGACCCGGAGGGCGGCGACCGCCTCGAAGCCGTCCATCTCGGGCATCTGCAAATCCATCAGGACCAGGTCATAAGCCGCCTGGGCGAGCCGCTCCAGAGCTTCCCGGCCATCGACGGCGACTTCCGCGACGTGACCGAGCCGTTCGATCATCCGGACGGCCACCTTGCGGTTGATCGCCTGGTCTTCCACCAGGAGAATCCGGAGCGGCCGAGCCTGGACCTCGGAGACCGAGACCTCGGAGACCGAGACCGGCTCGGTGGGCCGGATGATCGAAAGGGAATCGACCCTCCACGCCGGATCGCCGATGGCGTCGGCCAGCGCCCGGAGAAGCTCGGAAGCGAGGACCGGCTTGGTCACGAAGCCAGCGATCCCCAGGGTCGGGCCGAGACCCGAGTCGACCGGGCGTGACGCCGAGTTGAGCAAGACCATCGGCAGAGGCGGCATGCTGTCATCGAAGCGGATCCACCTGGCCAGATCCAGGCCCGACGAACCGGCCAGTCTCTGGTCGAGGATCGCCGCGGCGAACGGCCGACCCTCGCGCCTCTGTTCGAGCAGGACCCGGATCGCCTCGGTCTCCGAGCTGACCGATCGAGGCCGGGCACCCCAGCGTCGGAGCAGTTCCTCCAGGACCCGGCGGACGGATTGGTTGTCGTCCACGATCAGAACCGACCGGCCCGCCACCGTGGCGAGATATCGACCTTCCAGGGAATCGTCCGGGCACTGCTCTCGACCCAGCCAGACGGTGAACTGGAAGGAGCTGCCACGCCCCAGCTCGCTCTCCACGTCGATCCGGCCACCCATCAGCTCGACGATCTTCGAGCAGATCGAAAGACCCAGCCCGGTCCCGCCGAATTTCCGGGTGGTGGAGCCGTCCGCCTGCTCGAAGGGCTCGAAGATCGAGTTGAGCTTGGTCGCCGGGATACCGATGCCGGTGTCAGTGATCAGGAACCTCAAGCCCACCCGATCAGCGATCAATCCCGCTTCCACCGGCTCGATGGCCACGACGACCTCGCCGTGCTTGGTGAACTTGATCGCGTTGCCCACCAGGTTGACCAGCACCTGCCGGAGCCGGCCGGGATCGCCGACCATCAGCGTCGGGACCCCCGGCGCGATCCTCGCGACCAGTTCCAGCCCCTTGTCCTCGGCCCGGATCGCCAGCGGTCGAATCGAGTCGCCGATCAGTCGATGGAGATCGAAGGGGATCGGCTCGAGCTGAAGTTTCCCGGCCTCGATCTTGGAGAAATCGAGGATGTCGTTGATCACGGTCAGAAGCGACTCGGCCGACGACCGGACCAGGCCGAGATACTCGCGCTGCTGGGGCGTCAGGTCGGTGTCGAGGGCGAGATCGGTCATGCCGATCACGCCGTTCATGGGCGTCCGGATCTCGTGGCTCATGTTGGCCAGAAAGGCGCTCTTGGCCAGGTTGGCGGCCTCGGCGGCCTTCTTGGCGCGGCGGAGTTCCTCCTCGGCCTGCTTCCGCTCGGTCAAGTCGTGCCAGACGACCAGCAAGAGCGACCGACCGGCGACCTCGACCGGCGTCAGGGAGACCTCGCAGGGGAAGACCTCGCCGTCGAACCGGGTCGCCCACCAGTCGAACCGAAAATGCCCCTCGCGACGCGCGGTCGCGTCGATGACGGTGGGATCGGTCACGTAAGGCGTGCCATCGGGCAAGTACTTCGCCGAGAAGCTGGCCGGGTGCCGGCCCAGGATCGCCGACTTGGCGTCGCCTCTCAGGATCTTCAGCGCGGCCTGGTTGCAGTCGAGGATGCCGTCGTGCTCGTCGAAGATCAGGTGGGCGTCGGAGCTGATCTCGAACATCCGACGGGCCAGGCACTCCGCCTGCTTCGCCGCGGTCACATCCTCGACGAAGCCGAGCACGCGGTCGGGCTTGCCCGAGCGGTCGCGACGCGAGACCACCGTCCGGTTGTGCAGCCATCGCCACGACCCGTCCGCGTGCTTCATCCGGTATTCGGCGTCGCGAACCTGGCCGTCGGCCAGCGATTCGACGTCGTCGAGCGTGCAGACGAAGTTGGACAGATCATCGGGATGGATCAGGCCCCGGACCTCCGGTTCCGCCATCTCGAGCATCGAGCGGTCCGGATAGCCCAGGATCGACTTGATCCGGCCGTTGGTCCAGAGCGTCCGCTTCTCCGCCAGCCCGAACACATAGAGAATGGCCGGGGTCGCTTCGAGGATGCTCTGGATGAACCGCTGATTGCTCTTGAGCTCATCGGCCTGGCGGATCCGCCACTCAACGTCGCGGCGGAGTTCGATCTCCGAGGCCACCGAGGCCGCCAGATCGACCATCGTCTCGACCTCGTCAATGCTCCAGTCTCTGGGAGTCAGGTCGATGACGCAGAACGACCCGAGGACCTCGCCTTCGAGGGTCACGAGAGGAATGCCCAGGTAGGCGACGACGCCTAGCTCGGAAATGGCCAGGTTGCCCACGACCCGAGGGTCGTTCCGGGCGTCGTTGATGATCAACGGCCGGGCCGAGATCACGACATGCTGACAGAACGAGTGCGACAGCGGCGTCTGGCGGTACGAGGCCCAGGGTTCGGGCAGGCCGACGGCGCTCTTGAAGAACTGCCGGCAGTCGTCCACGAGCGAAACGAGCGCGACCGGGGCCCGGATCAGCCGCGACGCGAGCCGGGTCAGGCGATCAAACGAGGGCTCGGCCAGGCTATCCATCAGCCCGGTCTGCCGAAGCGCCTTGAGCCGAGAGGGGTCGGCCAGGCGGCGGAAGTCGACGGCCATCATCTCAAATTTCCTGTAAGGGCCGCGACACAATCAGTCGGGTCAAACGGCTCCCGAAGTGAAGCGTAGGACATCAACGATAGGGATGTGAATGAATCAGGTCAGAAAATTTCCCTCGGTTCGCCAAACGTCCAGAGATCCAGAAAGATCCCTTCGACGAACCGGGAGGATCCGCCATCCCTCCCAGGTTCTGGCCGAGCTGTGATTTCAGGCTCCTGGTTTCGCCCGATGGTTTGGGTTAGCATCGCCTGACCCTCTGGGGCAGGACCATTGACGAGAGTTGGTTGGGGGATCGCACCGTGGTATCGACGCTGTCTCGACGCGAATGGCTCAGGGCTTCGGCCTCGGCGATGGCTCTGGGGATGGGCGGCCTGGTCCGGCCGACGATGGCGGCCAGTCCGATCGCTCCGGGATCGTTCACCTATTGCTTGAATACCAGCACCATCTCGGGTCACAAGCTCTCAATCGTTCAGGAGATCGAGATCGCCGCCCGAGCAGGTTATCAGGGGATGGAGCCCTGGATCAGGGAACTCGATCAATACGTCAAGGAGGGGGGGTCGCTGTCGGATCTCGGCAAGCGGTTCAAGGACAACGGCCTGACCGTCGTGGATCTGATCGGCTTCTTCGAGTGGGCCGTCGATGACGAGGTCCGGCGAGCGAAGGGGCTGGAAGAGGCCCGACGGAACATGGAGATGGTCCGGGCCGTCGGTGGGACCCGGATCGCGGCGCCTCCTTTCGGGGCGACCGACCAGGCCGATCTCAACCTCCGGAAGGTCGCCGAGCGCTACCGGGCTCTCCTGGAACTCGGCGACCAGTTCGGCGTGACGCCGATCGTCGAGGTCTGGGGGTTCTCCAGGCCGATCAGCCGACTGGGCGAGGCGGCCCTGGTGGCGATCGAGTCGGGTCATCCCAGAGCAGCGATCCTCGCCGACGTCTACCACCTTCATAAAGGCGGGTCGGATTTCGGCGGTCTGCACCTGCTCGGGCCGGACTCGATCCCGGTCCTGCACATGAACGACTATCCCGACCTCCCTCGCGAGAAGCTGAACGACGCCGACCGGATTTACCCCGGCGACGGCGTGGCGCCTTTCAAGGACATTTTCGGGACCTTGAAATCGCTCGGGTTCCGCGTCAACCTCTCGCTCGAGTTGTTCAATCGCGGCTACTGGAAGCAAGATGCTCTGACCGTCGCCCGGACCGGCCTGGAAAAGATGAAGGCGGTCGTTGCCTCGGCCCCGGGCTGATCGCCCGGCCCATCATCCGATCGAGGCGCTCCTGTCCGCCGACACAGGGAATGAGATTTGCTTTCCTGCTGCTCCGTCCGACAATCCACCACGGAACGGAACCCAGGGAGAGAAACCCCGATGAAAATCGACTCGTTACAAAAGCTCTTCGTCGAGGAGCTTCGTGACCTCTACAGCGCCGAGAACCAGATTCTCAAGGCGCTGCCCAAGATGATGAAAGCGGCGACCGCTCCCGAGCTCAAGGCCGCCTTTGAAAAACATCTGGCGGAGACCAAGGGGCAGGTCGAGCGACTCGAAACGATCTTCGAGGGGCTCGGCGAGAAGCCCAAGGGGAAGACCTGCAAGGCCATGGAAGGACTGGTTGAGGAAGGTTCCGTGCTGATGAAGGAAGACATCGAGCCCGCCGTTCTCGACGCCGGCTTGATCGCCGCCGCCCAGCGCGTCGAGCACTACGAGATGGCCGGCTACGGGACTGTCCGGACCTATGCCAAGCTTCTCAAGAACAAGGAAGCCGCGAAGCTTCTCCAGGCCACCTTGGACGAGGAAGAGGCCACCGACGAGGCCCTCAGCGAACTGGCCGAATCTTCGATCAACCTTCAGGCGGTCTGATCAAGTGACCGATGACTCGAAGTCCCGGATCGCGTGCGATCCGGGGCTTCGAGTCAGGCTGATCAACCCGCGATCGCGTCGAGAATGCTAACTCTTACGGCTTGGAAAAGTTCAGGCCAGGCCCCTGAGAATTATCCCCCACGGCTCGAAAAGTCATGTGATTGGGGTCGGTCCAGCCCACCTTGCCCACGATCGGCGAGATGTTCTCCGGGACGAGGGTCAGGATGCCGTTGGCGAAGGTCGAAGTCCCGGTGAACTGTTTCGCCTGACCCTTGAGGTCGAGGTTCCATCGGAACACGCCGTCCGGCTGGATGGTCAGAGAAACCGCCGTATCCGCGTTCGGCTTCGCCGACCAGGTGCCGTTGATGGTCGCCCCTTCGGGAACCGTGGTATTCATGGGAATCGCAGTCGCCAGAGCGGCGGGCGGAGTTCCCGGTTGGGGATTCGCGAAGGGCTGGGGCTGCCCGACCTGGACGCTGCCGGCATTCATCTGCTGAAGGAGCTTGGTCGCAACCGCGTCGGTCGGTTTGAGGGCGATGACATGCTTCAATTGAGCGACCGCCGCGTCATTGAACCCTTCGGTCAGGTATTGATAGGCCAGGACGAACCGAGGTGCCGACGCCTCGGGATTGGCCGAGATATATGATTCCAGCCTGCGAAGCTGGTTCGTGTAGGTCTCGACGTTGGGATAAAGGCCGATCAGGGAGGCCCAATCCCATCCCGGCCCGGCAGCCAGGACGGCATACAAAGGAACGGCGGCTTCCTCATACCGCCCGAGTGCGAACAGGCAGAGTGCGCGAAACTCGTGGATCGAGGTGTCACTCGGATTCTGAGCGAGCGCGGCGTCCGCCTGTTGCAAGGCGAGCGTGATGTCCCCGGCCTTGAAGGCGTCGCGGGCCTGGCTGAAGAGAGCCGCCGACTGGTCCACGACCGACTCCACGGGCACAACGGGGGAGGTGGTGATCGGCTGCGAGTAGTCATAAGGCTGGGTCGCGTATCCCGCGCTCAGGTACGGATTGGTGTAAGAGCCGACGCCGTACGAGGAGGAGTAACTGTAGCCCCCTGGATAACCCCAGTCGGAGTATCCACCATATCCTCCATAGCCGCCGCCATTCCCACCGTAACCGCCACCATAGCCGCCATACCCACCAAGCCCATACCCACTGTAGCCGCCGAGCCCATATCCCAGGAGCAAGCCCAGGCCAAGCCCATTCCCGAAGCCGTAACCGCCAAGACCGTAGCCCAGACCGCCGTAGCCGAACCCATAACCGCCATAGCCGCCGTAGCCCAGACCTCCGTAGCCTCGGTTGAAGCCGCCGTACCCGCCATAGCCGCGGTATCCGCCGTAACCTCGCCCGTATCCGCCGCCATACCCACCATATCCTCGACCGCCGATATTGCCGCGATTGGCGACGAATGTATTTCGATTGAAATTGTTGATACGGTTGCCGCCAATAACACCCTGGTTACCGAAGCTCCGGTTGCCCACGATCCCGGTGTTGCCGATTCCTCGACCGGCGAACGCGGTATTACCGATGCCGCGATTGGCATAGCCGACGTTGCCGAGACCCCGGTTGACACCTCCCAGGGCACCCACGCCACCATAGGCGCCTCGCCCGGCGACCGCGCCACCGTAGCCGGCCCGACCCGCCGAGAATCCCTGGGCACCGCCGCCGTAACCGCCGAAGCTTCGGGCGCCGCCCATGTTCACTGTGCCCGGCCGCATGGCAGGGGCTCGCATGGTCATGGAGGGGGCTCGCATGGCAGGGGCTCTCATGGTCATGGAGGGGGCTCGCATCACGCTGCCGCCCCGGAAACCACCACCAGGGATGCCGCCACCCCGGAATCCGCTGACTCCGCCGCCCCGGTAACCCCCGCCGCCACCGCCGCCCCGGAAACCGCCACCACCGCCCCCGCCGCCACGACTTCCACCGCCCCCTCGTCCTCCACCGCCTCCACCTCGTCCGGCATGAGCGGGGGTGACCCCGACGGAGAGGACCAACATGAGACTTGCTGCGACAATCCAACGGATGGGGTTACGCATGGTGGCTTTCTCTCTGCGGGATATTCTGTCCCGCGAATTCACCGAACCCTCATTCAAGGTTTCCGACCGACCGGAATCTCTCACTTGTTCGAAGGTCGTCCGGGATTTGTGCGTATCATCCCGCGGTTTGACCCTCTTCCCAGAACACTTTTCGATATCTCGACAGACCGTCAGGATCGGTGATCATGGGTCTTACTCTCGAAATCACCGGGAGTTAACGACGGTTTCAGAGATTACCAAATCTTCTATCATGCAAAGGTGATTCCAACAGTCTCGAAGATCGACCCGACCTGACGAAATTTCAGGGTCCAGTCAGACTTTCTGGGGATGCCACCACGCCCCCCCGGTCTTCCTCCACGAGGGAGGAAGGAGCAAAGGCAAGCAGCTCGGCCTTCTTTTTTTCTGTCTTTTTCTGGTCCCTTCCCCCCTTATGTGGGTGAGGTTTATGGTGGGTGTCATCTCGGCATCCCCAGAAAGTAGGGTGATACCCCGCAGCCTGGGGAGGATCTCTCGGCCGGTGGTTGTCGATCGGGTCGAGAACTCGTAAAATCCCACTGATCGAACGTCCCCCAAACGGTTCGACACGACCAGGACAAGGACAATCGGAAGGTCGAGAGTCCTGGCGTCGCCTCCCATCCGGAGCAAGGTTCGAGCATGGTCGAGCGTCGCTATATTTTCCCCGGCGTGATCGAGATGAATGTCCAGGCGCGGAGGCGGCTGGGTGTCAACATTTATCTGATCGATGGCGGCACGGAATACGCCCTGATCGACGTCGGATTTCTCGACGAGCTTTCCGACGTACTCGAACTGATCCGCCAGATGAATTTCAGCCTCTCGGCCTGCAAGATGATCCTGGCCACGCACGCCGACGCCGACCACACCCAGGGGCTGGCCCGCGCCCGGGACCTGCTCAAGTGCGAGGTTTACGCCCACCCCAAGAGCGTCGCCCCGCTCGAAGAGGGGGACGAGATCATGACCTATGCCCGGATCGACGCGCAGAATATCGCGATCGAGATGCCCAGGTGCAAGGTGGACCGCCAGATCGACGAGGGGGACGTGGTCACCGTCGGCGACCGCAAGCTGGAAGTCTGGAGCACGCCCGGCCACACGGCGGGCCAGCTCTCGTTCCGGATGGGCTCGATGCTTTTCTCGGGCGACAATATTTTTCGGGACGGCTGTGTCGGCGTGATCGACGCCCATCACGGGTCGAACCTGGTGGATTATATCGCCAGCCTGAAGCGAATCCGGGCGTGTGACGCCGAATTCCTGCTTCCCTCGCACGGGCCGATCTTCCGCAAGGACAACGCCCTGCTCGATGCGACGATTGCTCGACTGGAAAGCTATTCGCACATGGCCGACTTCGGCACCTGTGCCGTGGATTGGCCCTTGCTTGACCAATGGGAGGAAGAGCTGGCCGTCGGCAAGCTCTCGATCTGAGCTGAGGCGGATTGGCCGGCTCCTTTGACTGAGATTCGATGACAAATCTCCTCGCCGCGCGTTCGCAGATGGCAATGTCTCTCGCTTTCCATATTATCTTCGCGGTGATCGGCGTTGCCCTGCCGTTGATGATGGTGATCGCCGAAGGGGCCTGGCTCCGGACCGGCGACCCGGTTTACAAGGTTCTCGCCCGCCGATGGTCCAAGGGGGCGGCGATCCTCTTCGCCGTCGGGGCGGTCTCGGGAACGGTCCTCTCGTTCGAGCTGGGTCTGCTCTGGCCGGGCTTCATGAAGTTCGCCGGGTCGATCATCGGGATGCCGTTCTCGCTCGAAGGATTCGCCTTCTTCACCGAGGCGATCTTTCTGGGGATCTACCTTTATGGGTGGGACAAGGTCTCGCCGACAGTCCACTGGCTCTCCGGCCTGATGGTCGCGGTCAGCGGCGCGGCGTCGGGGGCGCTGGTCGTTCTGGCCAACGCCTGGATGAACACGCCGGTCGGCTTCACACTGATCGACGGCAAGATCGACCCGACCTCGATCGACCCGGTCCGGGCTCTTTTTAGCCCGGCCGCGGCGGCCGAGGCGATCCACATGACCCTGGCTTCCTACGCGGCGACCGGGTTCCTGGCCTCGGGAATTCACGCCTACTGGCTCCTCCGCGAGCGGACCAACCCGTTCCACCGCAAGGGGCTGGCGATCGCCCTGGTGGTCGGGGGCGTCGCGGCGATCCTCCAGCCGATGAGCGGCGACTACGCGGCGAAGGTCGTGGCGAAGACCCAGCCGGCCAAGCTCGCGGCGATGGAGGGCCAGTTCCAGACCGAGAGGCGAGCCCCGCTCCGGATCGGCGGCATCCCCGACGTCGACGCCGGCGTCACCCGCTATGCGGTCGAGATCCCCGCTGGCCTGAGCATCCTTGCCTACGGCGACCCCGATGCCGAGGTCAAGGGGCTCAACGACTTCCCCTCGATCGACCGGCCCGAAGTCCGGGTGGTTCACCCCGCGTTTCAGATCATGGTCGCCTGCGGGATGGCGATGATGGGCCTGGCGGCCTGGGGCGCGTTCTCGGCCTGGAGGCAGAAAGCCGTTCCGGACGGTCGGCTTTTTCTCCGGCTCTTGCTGCTGGCCAGCCCTCTGGGGATGATCGCGATCGAGGCGGGATGGGTCGTGACCGAGGTGGGTCGTCAACCCTGGATCATCAACGGCGTCCTGCGGACCTCGGAGGCGGTGACTCCGGTCGATGGGCTCTGGGCCTCGATGCTTGTCTATTCGGGACTTTATCTGTTTCTGGGGGCGATCGTCGCCCGGCTCTTGCTCGGCCAGTTCCGGCACGGGCCGACACTGGACGAGCTGGCCAGGGATCGGGGGCTGATCGAATGACCCTCGCCCTTGCGGTCTCGCTGGTGATGCTGGCGGCCTTGACGATCTATGCCCTCTTCGGCGGGGCCGATTACGGCGGGGGGGTCTGGGATCTGCTGGCGATGGGGCCTCGGGCGAAGGCGCAGCGCGACTTGATCTCGCACGCCATCGGCCCGGTCTGGGAAGCGAACCACGTCTGGCTGATCCTGGTGGTCGTGATCCTCTTCACGGCCTTCCCCGGGGCCTTCTTCGTGGTGATGACCCGGTTGCACTTGCCGATGTCGCTGATGCTGGTCGGGATCGTCCTCCGAGGGTCGGCGTTCACCTTCCGGACCTACGACATGACCCCCGGGGCCGATCGCCGCTGGAACCACCGGTTCTCGATCCCGAGCGCCATCACGCCGGTCCTGCTCGGCTCGATGATCGGGTCGATCGCCACCGGCAAGCTCGAAGCGGCGGGAAGCTCGACCCTCTGGCTGACCCCGTTCCCGATCGCCGTGGGGGCTCTGACCCTGGCCCTCTTCGCCTACCTCGCGGCGGTCTATCTGACCGTCGAGGCCGACGAGCCGGTCCTTGCCGATGACTTCCGCCATCGGGCGATTCTCAGCTCGGTCGTGGCGGGGCTCCTGGCCTACCTGGTCTACCGCCTGGCGGAGGGTGAGGCCCCCTTGATCCTTCAAGGGCTTCGACATAGTCCCTGGGGCTGGCCCATCCGGGTGACGACGGCCATTCTGGCCCTGGCTGTCCTGGGCTGTCTGGGCTGGCGAAAATATGCCCTGGCCCGGGTCGGGGCGATGCTTCAGGTCGTTCTGGTGATCGTCGGTTGCGGGCTCGCGCTCAACCCGTATCTGGTCCCGCCGTTGCGGACCATCGAGAACTCGGCGGCCCCGACGATCACGCTCCGGCTGATGCTCGGAGCCCTGGCGTCGGGAAGTCTGATCCTCTTCCCGTCGCTCTATTTATTGTTCCGGGTCTTCAAGATCCGACCCCGACCTTGGAAACAAGGAAACCCGGAAGCGGTCGGGATCGACAACGCTTCCGGGTCTCGATGAATCCAAGCTGGACCGAGGCTCAGCCGATTACTGGGCACCTCGCGAGAGGCTGTTGAAGGTACCCGGGGTGGTTACGCCGTTGTTAATTCCACGGCCAATGGTCGGGCCGGTGGTGGGCAAGGGATTGATCGGCACATTGATCGCCTTGACCGATCGGGCCGTGAACGAGAATTGCAGCATCGAGTTCAGGACGCTGTTGAATGGCGCGGCCAGTCGGTCGAGGAACACGGTGGTCCGGACGATCGGGTCACGATAAACGACGATCCGGTCGCCGGGCATCAGTTGATAATTGGTCGTCGGGTCGCCCGCATTGACGATCGCCGCCAGGTTCACCGGCAAGGTTTGCTCGCAGCAGGCTCCCGGCGGGGCGGGGCGGACCAGTCGGATGTTGACCGTCGAGGCGGTCGGGATCAGGCCGCCCGCATAGTTGATCGCGTCGAGAACGGTCTCGTTCCCGGTGATCGGCAGCCGACCCGGCACGCCGACATCTCCCTGGACGTAGTAAACCTTGCTGTTGAACGAGACGACGTCGACGAAGACGCGGTCGGAATCCCGGGGGGCGACGGGTTCCGGCTTGGCGTCCTCCTTCAGGGGGTCGTCAGTGTTCAAGGGCAGCTTGACCAGGCCGAGGATCTCATCATTGATGTATTTCCGAAGGTGAAGGACGATCTTCTCCTTGATCTCGGTCAGGCTGAGACCGGCGACGTAGACCTCGCCATAGAAGCCGAGCGAGATCGTGCCGTCGGGCCGGACCAGTCGCTCACCCGTGATCGGGCGACCGGGCAAGGCTTCGAGAACCTCGACAATGATGATGTCGGGAGGTTCCACAACATATTCTGGAAGTGCGGTTTTGTTAAGTTCCCTGGGGATATTGCTCTTGGCAATCGTCTCCTCGGGAGTTTTCACGGTCTGACATCCACAGGTGGCGAGGGCCGCCACCATGAAGAGCAGGCCGAATCTCTGGCGAACGACCGATGAGCGATCCATGCCAAACTCCTGCCCGGCAAGCCGTTGCCGGCACAACGGCCGATGGGAACCGTGCCTTTTTGATCCGCGAATCATCAGAAAGGATCGTCGCGGACTTCAGGCACCAGGCCCTCGGCCGCTCGTTGGATTAGCGACCGGATCGCTCGATCCGGCCCGTCAATGTCAGTATCGGCCTGGCTGTCCATTATTCTCAAGTGAAAGAGAGAGAGCGGGCCGTCAATGCCCATTATTCTGGAAATAACGGCCGCGCTGACTGTAATACCGCCCCGCGCCTGCCGTGGCCCTTGGCCCGGGGTTGAAGTATCGGGAGGCTCCGCCGCCCGGATGCGCCGTGTAGGGCATCTCGGCAACCTTGGCCTTCACCGGGGCTCCTCCCCGGGTCCCGCTGATCCGCCCCGACCCCAGGCCGCCGTTGGCGTTGTTCGCGGCATAGAGATACATCAGAGCATTGGTGCCATTCATCGGCTGCTGGGTCATGCCCGGGTTGAGGTAGGGATTCATGGCGAAATAGGGATTCATCATCATCGCCGCCGGAGGCACGGCCGACCCGTTATTCCCGATCATCGACCCCGATGGCCCCATCTGAGCTTGCGCTGAAACGGGCTCGAACCCGAGACAGGCCGCGATCACCAGACCGAACCCGATCGTTGATGTCTTGATCATCCCAGTCCTCCATCACGCGGCAACCTTCAATCCTGTTAGCGACCATCGACCACAATCGACCGCGCCGTTGAACCTTTCGAGCCGGTCTCCCGGTTCCCGGGGCCATTTGATCCGACTTCGACCCACAGTTCTCACATCCCTCAAAGTACGCCAGCTTCCCCAATTCACTGGTTTACTTAGATTCTCTATAGCCTGGTGATCTGACGACCCGATCGAACGAGTAGCGGTCACCCGGCCCGGGTTCCGTCCTCGGGCGAGGCTCGGGGCGGCCCTATCCGTCACGCTAATCGAGAGGCTTTTAGGATGTTGAAAGCGACATGGAGGCGTCTCGGGTCGCCGGCCTGGCTGGCACTCGGCTTGCTTTTCCTGCTCCCGACGCTGGCCGACGCCCAGCTTTTCCCGAACCGCCCGATCAAGCGGGTGCGTCCCCCGTGCTCCTCGGAGCCGCCCTTCAACGCTCAGGTCCGCCGCGACTACTTCGGCTATTACCCGACGTGCTGGTCGAGGTTCCCCGCCGGTTGGGATTGCCCATGCCCCAACCCCGAGAAGCCCAACCTCGATGCGTCGATCCGGCTCTACGGACCGCTCGGTGGCCAGAAGAGACCGACCGGCGACACGGTTCCCGGGATGGAGGAAGAGAACCCCGACGCCGCCGGAGAGCGCAAGCCCGGCGAACCGGCGGGTGACAACCCGATCCCGCTGCCCAACGGCGGACGGTCTCCGTTCGAACTCGCCCCCACGCCCAAGCCGCCCGGCGTGACCCCAGCCCCGGCCCGGACCCCACCCGCCGATCCTTTCACGTCGCCCAATCCTCCCAATCCCACACCGCCCGGACCTGGTGGCCGACCCACTACCTCCGCCGGCGCGATGGAAATGCCCCTGCTCCCGCCGATCAGCCCGACGACCAGCTATGAGCCAGCCGCCAGACCGGGTGCGATCGCGATGGCTCCCGACGCCACGCTGACCTCGGGCAACGCGGCGGATCGAGCGGCCGACCTCGGCGACCTTCCCGCACCGCCGGTCTCGATCCCCAGCAACCTGACATCCCCGGCCGAACCGGCCGCTCAGCCGATGCCGGGCACTCCGGCCCCGGCGCAGGCTCCTCGACGCAAGAGCCTGCTGGGCAGCCTCTTCGGCTCGAAGAACACGCAAAAGCGTTGATCCATGACTGACTGAGAATCGTGGCACGCCCGAGGCGGCGACCAAGATGGGTCGCCGCCTCGGGCATTTTTGCGCGCCGCTGGAAATCCATCCGGCAAAAACGAACCCAACCCGGCGCGAAGCGATCGGGAAAAACGAAGCCATTGCCACGGAAGGAACACCCCGAGAATCGAGCGTCCGACCCCGTCCGAGATGGGCGGGACAAGACGCTCGTTTCCTTTATGTTCACTCCCGGAGCGAGCCGGCAAACCGCCTTTTTTTCAGAAGTGGGCGGACTTCGATCGATTGATGTCTCTCGTAGGGTGGGTCGAAGCCCGGGGGGGGCCCCCCCCGCCCACAAAGAGGGGGGCGGCCGACGCGCGGGCCCGCCACTCAC
>Ga0080006_1226253_pt1 | contig 15329 bp, 14 predicted proteins | sample RS3BMetagenome_FD_69209 | JGI IMG/M metagenome (GOLD analysis project Ga0080006, IMG submission 69209) | Ferric oxide microbial mat and aquatic microbial communities from Rainbow Spring, Yellowstone National Park, USA - RS3B (SPADES... ... | reverse complement strand
GTCGGCTCGTTCACGATCCGTTTCACATCGAGCCCGGCGATCTTGCCTGCGTCCTTGGTCGCCTGCCGCTGCGCGTCATTGAAGTAAGCCGGAACCGTGATCACAGCCTCGCTCACCGACGTGCCCAAATAGTCCTCCGCAGCCTTCTTCAGCTTCTGCAGAATCATCGCCGAGATCTCAGGCGGGGTGTACTCCTTGCCCTGCGCCACCACCACAATGTTGTCGCCCTTCGCCACCACCTTGTACGGCACCATCTTCAGCTCATCGCCGACCTCGTTCAGGCGGCGGCCCATAAAGCGCTTGATCGAGTAAATCGTGTTCTCCGGATTCGTGATCGCCTGCCGCTTGGCCACCTGGCCTACGAGGCGCTCGCCGCTCTTGGTGAACGCAACCACCGAAGGCGTGGTTCGCCCTCCCTCTTCGTTGGGAATCACCTTCGGCTCGCCGCCTTCCATCACGGCCACGCAGGAGTTCGTTGTTCCCAGGTCAATTCCTATAATCTTTGCCATCTAAATCCCCATTTCCGGGCGCAACGGCCCGCCAACATATGTGACTGCTCAAGAATTTCACCTTGAGTCACTTACTGTCAAGTATTCTGATGCAATCTACAGCCAATAGTTGCAGAATTCGGCCCACGGAGGATTACGAGCGCCCTTCATTCTGATGTGAGCGCGGCAACTTCCGCTCCAATCTGGTGCCAGTTGCGGTGGATTCCGCTGCCACAAACGAGTTATTGCCGCCCTGGATGCCCCACCGTACGCTTGCCTCAATTCATGCTTTACCTGGAGCCCTGCTCATGTCTTACTCACCTGCCTCGAATACTGCCCGCCGTCTTTTGAAAGTAGCCTCACTTGGACTCGCCGGTCTGCTCGTCGGTCTGCTCTCCGGCTGCAACTCCTCCAACGCGGTCTCTGCCAGCAATCATTCTGGCGAGTCCGGTTACAGCTCGTCTGCCGGCGAGTTCTCGCAGCTTCCGCAGAGTCTTGACGCGCGGCAGATCCCGGCTCTTCGCCACCCTCCTTCGACTCGCCGGCTCTACTATGGCTCCGTGCCTAACAGCCATCCGCAACTGTTGAGTGTTGGCCGCGACCGTTCTTAGCGAAAATCCTCAACTTCAAACCGGCTTAGTTTTTGGGTTTTGGGTCGGCCGTGATCTCGCGGGCTGAACTCTCAGCATGAATCCCACATCGGACGAATTCGGATATCTGTACATCGATGGGAAAGCCACACTGTGGTTGCAGCGCGGTGTTGTTTTCCATCAGACGGCTTGAATTGCAAATTCGGCGATTGCCATCCTGTAATCGAGAGCACTCTTTCAGGCACTTTGTATGTTGTCAACCAGCGTCCGCTGAAAGAAGGTTTCCGCCGCTGAGCGGCCAGCGGAGTATGTGAGAAGGTCTTTGACGAGCTGGTGCGGGACCGGAAGAACCTGCATGTGATGATCGATTCGACGATCGTGCGAGCGCACCAGCAGGCGGCCACGGGCCGTAAAAAGGGCGACAACGCAAGGCTCGGGGGCGTTCCCGAGCAGGTCTGACGACTAAGATTCACCTGCTGGCCGATGAGCTGGGTCTGCCCGACGACTTCCTCGTCACCGAGCCGCCATTCGATATCTGGGGAGTTACTGGTCGGGACTCTCTTTTTCCTGACGTAGATCCCTGGCTGCTCGTTTGGCGTCAGCGGCGGCTTGTTTTGCCTGTCGTCTTGCCTCGTCGCCAGCCTGCTTGGCATCGCGCTCTGCTTCGCGGGCAGCCTGCTTTGCGTCATCGATGGATCGGCGCGCATCGGACGGAATCGCCGTGATTCTGGCTGGTAAGGGCGGAAGTGGCGGGAGCGGGCTAATATTTGCTTGTTTCAGCGAGATATCGCCCTGGCTGGTGGTGATATGGATTGCTGGGGTGGAAGGACCGCTGGGGCCTACGGTGCCGCTGATCGTCTTTTTTTGCAGGCCGCCATCGGGGATCTTGATGTCCGGGAGCTCGCTCTCGATGTCTCCATTGGAGGCTTCGAGTTGATAGGCGAATGTGGACTTCTCCGGCACCGTCAGGTTGACCGAGCCGTTGCGGTTCTCGATGGTGACATTGCTCAAGGGGGGAGCATTGGTCACGTCAACGGAACCGTTCCGATTGGTGATGGTGACATCGCCCGAGATGCGATCGCAGGTAATATTGCGGTTTCCGGTGGTGAGGATGAGGGGACCTACGGCGTCGCTTGCAGAGAGGTCCGCGTTGTCGCTGATCTCGATCTCGCCATCGAGCCGCACGAGCTGCAGGTCGGTTCGGCTGGTGTGAAACTTGATTGGTCCGTTGACATGTTCGAAGTGGGTGGTGCCGAAGTAGTCTCCGTGCATGGCGACCGGACCGGTGATCTCAGACAGGGTGGTATCGCGGCCGCGGCCTTCGATGGCTACGGGCCCCGTGATACTGTGGGCGGAGACAGAGGAGTCGCTGTTATTGATATGGGCGGCAACGGGACCGGTAATGGCCGAGAGCTCAATGTCGCCATGGTTAGCGGTTACCGCGACTGGGGCCTTGATAGCGCTGACGGTGATGTCGCCGTGATTGGCGGTAATGTTGATTGCAGCGGCGGCGGGAATGGTGATGGTGAGGTCGGCGCGGGCGCCTTCGAGTGCCGGAGCGGTCAGGGTGACGGTGTTGCCGGCGGTGTTGAGACGCGGGGTGAGTTGCTGAGCCTTTGTTTCAGCCTCGGAGTCGGTTCGGGTGTAGACCTCTTTGTGCACCGAGATATGAAGCTGGTTGTCGTCGCTGGTGCCGGAGATGGTGACGTCGCCGCGCGGGTTGTCAACGGAGAACGTGGCGTTTGCAGGGAATGACTGCGTGTTGATGACCTGGTCGCTCTCGTGCTTGTCCCCGAGAAATTCGTCGAGGTTGTTTTCATTCAGATTCCAGCCGTTGAATGATCTGTCGCCGTGCATGTGCAGCCTGACCTGGCTGGCGATAACCCCGGCTGCAACCAGCAGGACAAGAAGCGTGAAAACACCTCCTCCGATCCGGCGGCGATAGCGGGGCTTTGCCGGGTCGGATTGCACATAGTGATCGAAGGCCCACTCCAGAAGCAACACCACGCCGGCACCCACCAGCAGGAGCGGCCAGAAACGGGCATACCAATCCCACAGGTGATGCTCGGGGAGACGTCCTGTCTGGACTAACAGAAAGACCAGCCCAAGAGCGATCAAGATGATCGGGCCAAGAATGGAGCTTCTGCGCAGGCCGCGCATCTGGTATTGGAAGGCATTGCGTTGCGCGCGGGCTAGATCGCGTTGAGCGCGAGCCTGATCTTTGAGAACACGGCGCTGGTACTTCCAATCGCCTCCGTACGGCGGTGGTGGGGGAAAACTTCCCATGGCCTAGCTCCCTTCCTGATCATGCTGGGTGGAGGGAACGATGGAAGTGGAAGGTGCGGCAGCCGCCGGAGCCGGAGGAGCGGCATAAGGAGCCGTCGGATAGGGATAGCTCGCGCTCGGGTAGGAGACGCGGCGGAAGATCGCGATCAGACCCGCGGCCACGAGGAAGAGCGGCCAGCTATGCGCCCAGGAGAGGATGTCGAAGGAGTCCAATAGAAAGAGGACGCCGACGAGAACGACCCAGATGGAGCTGCGAATGGCGCAGTAAAGGCGATAGCGATAGGCCGGGCTGCCGTCATCGGCGAGGGTTCCGCTCTCGGTCATCTTGTGAACGAATATCCAGACGCCGACACCGATCAGAAAGAAGGGAAGAAGGCGGTGGACTGGAAACCCATGAAAGACTCCAGCATTGGCGACCAGAAAGATGCAGCCGAGGCCGATGAGCCAGATAGCACCGGTGGGAAAGCGATTGGCTGGTGGTGCGATATTGGGGTCCACTGGGTATGGGGGAACGCCGTAAGCAGGGGGTATTGGCGGGGCGTAGCTCTCCCATGCAGCGTTGGGTGGAGTGGTCCAAGCGGCGCTGGGCGGGCTTGCATAGGGGGGAACTGTGGTTCCACCGGAGAATGGCGCGGAGGCATCGGACGCGGCTGCGGCAGGCCCGGGTTGCGCGCCGGGAGCAGGCCAAGCTCTACCGAAGCCTAGCCGTTCTCCCAGGTCGTTGAGGCCGAAGGGATTGGGCAGGGGGGAGCCGTCACGACGAGCGCGGGCGGTATGGTGCGCCTCGATGACCTGGTAGAAGACCCAACCTGCGATGAAAAGCCCAAAGATGCCATTCTCATTCGCCAGGCTGATGAGAATGGCGAAGACGATGAGGTGAACGACGCCCTTGGCATACTGGCCGTTGTACATAGCGCCAACCCCGGGAATGAATCCGAGCAGTGCTGCAAGGCCGGGGTTTGGTTCACCTGGAAGACGAGGGGGTGGTACGGCCGCGCCTGCGGTGTAGTTGATATCGCCGGGAGTGCCTGTGTAGGCGTAGGCGCCGGCGGGCGGTGGAGCGGCGTAGGCTCCGCTAGAGGCGGGGTGCACCCCGGCGAGTTTAGTGACCAGGCAGGGCTCACAAAAGACCGCAGAGCCGACAGTGCGGGTGCACTCCTGGCAGAGAGGCTTGCCGCAGTTTTGGCAAAAAGCGATACGTTCACGATCGGGATGGTTTGCGCAGTTCATACCAGTCCCCCTTCCGCCTTTGCGGCATTTGGAGCGATAACAAGAGCTTCTGTTGCGGGAGGGGCGTTTTGCTGGCGAAGTGAATCAACCTGGCGAATGGTGCCGCCGGGCATCTCGCGACGGCTTGACCCCGGGTTGGGCCTGGGGCGGTTCTGCTTCTGATCGGGAGTGTGACTATCCGGGTGCTGTTGGTCGCCGGCTGGCGGCTGTGCCGCGGGTTCGCTTTTTGTGGTTGGCGTGGCGGCGGAGTCGGCTTCCCCGGTCTGACCTGATGATTGCTGCAGATCGCGAACACGGGATTCGAGTTCATAGACGACGCGCAGGTTATCGGAATACCGGACGACCTTCGCTTTGGCTTCGTAGCAACCGCGCATGATGTTTGAGGGCTTCAGGTCGCTGGCGCGAAGCTGGCTGAGACGAATGCCGGTGAGGTTCAAGGTAAGGGCAATGGAGAAGAAGGCCATGGCAGCAGTCATGGCGAGCCTGGGCTGCAACATGGTCTGGCCGAGCGAGCGCAACCCATGCGTGATGCGGGTGCGGAAGGGAATGATCTTTGTGGAAGAATATGCAGCGCCCGGAATCGCGGCGGCTTGAACAGGGATGGGATGGCCGAGAAGCGTGTTCGGCGGGCGCAGAGTCTGCGGTCCAACCTTGGCTCCGAGCGCGACTGGCGGAGAGGCTTCCTTTTGAACCCGGGCGTCGGCGTGGCCGCTGGTTTGGGCGAGGATTCGCTCGATCAAGTTTGCAGGCGGTTCGGGCCGGGGCGAGTGCAGCATACCCATCCATTCGGCTCCGCGCCGCGCATCGTCCAGCATTGCGGTACAGCTTGCACAACCGGCGACGTGGAGGTCGAACGTGGCCCGCGCCGCCGGGGAGAGAGTGCCATCGAGTACGTCGGTCAGCATCGACTCGCACTGGGCGCAGCGTTGGGGATCAACTGCCAGTCCCGGATTGACGCTTCCGAATTGATTGAACTCCGCCACTTGAACCACCTCTCTCTCTAGCGCTGATACATCCTGCTTCTATATTTCTATACGTTGCAAAAGCCGTGCCAGTTCCCCGCGGCCGCGACTGATGCGGCTTTTGACGGTGCCTTCCGGAATTCGGAGAACCTGCGATATCTCTTTGTAATCCATATCTTCGAGATCGCGAAGAATAACTGCTTCGCGGAGCTCGGGCGAGAGCTGCTTGAGCGCGTTCTGGACACGAGCTTTGAGCTCGAGTCGGGCGACGTGCTGTTCCTGGGAGGGCCGGGAGTCGGCCAGACGATCGGCCAGGGTGGCGCCGTCCGCTTCGCCGTCCGCCGTGGCGTCAAGGGACTCGGAGGCGCGATCGAGGCGGGTGCGGCGAAAATGATCGACGAGGAGATTCCGGGCCAGCGTCGTAATCCAGGTCTGGAAGCTGCCCTTCTGGGTATCGAAGCTGCCCAGGTTTTTGTAAAGCTTGAGGAAGACCTCCTGGGTGAGATCGTCCGCGTCGCTGCCTGAGCCGGTGAAACGATAGCAGATAGCGTAAATGCGTCGGTGCTGCGTCGCAACGAGCTGCTGCCACGCCTGCGAGTCGCCGGCCATGCACTGGCGTACCAGTCTGGCGAGTGCTTCCTGTGCGGCTTCCTGTTCTGGCGTGCGCTCCAACGTTGCCTCTGCTGTTTCGGGTGGTGGGAGCAGTGTACCGCGAGGCCCGGGGACCGGACGGATTTGTTGCAGGCTCAGCGGATTGAGACTTGGGGCGAGGCGACTGCGCGCAGGGTGGGGACGCAGTGTCTGAAGCGCCGGCAGCCGGCCTCGAGGTGGAATCGCAATGTGCAGGACGCCCATATCTATTGGGTACGTAATCCCCTTGCGATTGGTTCAACCTCGTATCCGTCGGGCATCCGGCGTCCATTGCAGAGTTCAGCAAGACTCTTTGCGCCGATCCACGCAGGCAGACCGGGGATTGTGCTTTGTTCTATGAGACGGAAGGGCTCGATGCCGGAGATTCCTCGATGCCGGTATTCTCTATGGCGCAGGAGGGCCGATGACGCCACAGGCGATGCGATTGCCGGCATTTCCGGCAGGGTCAGTCTTCATATCGTCTGGTCTCTCGTGGACCACGATCGAGGTCCCGCCATTGGCCAGGATGCTGTTTGGCAACGATGGGTCGAGCGAAAGGGAATCGACCTTGAAGGTAGCCTGCCCGGTGCGGTCTTCGCCGATTTCGACATTCTTCGGAAGGTCGCCCGCGTGGTGTCCCATGGGGTTCTCATACCCGTGCTGCCTGGTCTCAGGGTTGAAGTGGGGGCCGGCGGATTTGAAGTCAGGCGGGTCGCATACGGACTTGGCATGGATGTGGACGGCGTGCTCGCCAGGAGGAAGGTTCTTGAGGTTGAGCTTGATGGTTAGCTTGCCACTCTTCCCCTCGTGAAAGGTCGCGGTACCGGCGTCAAGTCCGGCGCTGGTTTTGAGTGGGACGACCAGCGCGTCCTTGGCTTTGGCAAAGGCCGGTATGGCCAGAAGACACAGAGCGAACGAGCCGATTGCTTTGCGCATAGAGACTTCTCCTGTTCGACACGAGTAAGACGAATGGATTTTATTGAGTTGAGAGCAACCTCGGGTGTCGACTTGCGGTTTGATCAGAGCGCGCAAGTCAAGGTCTTTTTAGTGGTGTAAAAGTGCAGGTTTTTGCATCTTGACCAGGACAAAAAGCGAACGTAGTATCCAGCAACCATACCCAGAGCAGGAAGACACGTTTGCCGCGGGTCTGCGTTGATAGACAGCTTCTCCATAAATCGATTTAACGAGGCGGCCATAATGATGCGGAACTCACTCTTTAGTACCTTGGCTTTTTCACTCTGTCTTGCGTCGGCACCGGCAATCACGCCGATGGCTCAGGCTCAGACGGCATCGGCGGCGCAGTTGCTGGTCACTTCGCCGGTTAACGAGACGAAGTTGGTAACACTCCCCGGCAATGTGCGCCGGGAGGCAAATGCACAGAATGACCGCGGCCCGGTGAGCGGCGGCATGCGACTCGACCACATGCTGCTGCAGTTGAATCGGCCGGCGGCACGGGAGTCGGCTCTGGAAGCACGGATCCAGGCGATGCATCAGCCCGGTAATCCGCTGTTCCACAAATGGCTGACGGCGGAGCAGCTTGGTCAGGAGTATGGCCCCAACCCGGCGGACATTTCGGCTGTGACTAGCTGGCTGAGCAAGCAGGGCTTTGCAGTAAACCGGGTATCGCCTAGCGGAATGGTCATCGACTTTTCGGGGACCGCTGGCCAGGTGAACGCAGCCTTCAAGACAGAGCTTCACACGCTTAGCGTCGCGGGCGAATCGCATATAGCGAACATGCGGGATCCGCAGATTCCGGCTGCTTTGGCTGGTGCGGTCGTCGGCGTTGCCTCGTTGACCGACTTCCGCCCCAAGCCATCCAACCTGGGCATCAGTCCGGCGCGAATCGTTGGAGGATCAAAGGCCGTTGTGCCGAACGGCGTGAAGAGGCCGGGCGCGACCACAATGGCGGCAACAGCGCAAGGATCTAACCCGGATCTTACGGCAAACGCCAGCTACCAGCTGGTGGTGCCAGACGATCTCCACACCATCTACAACTTCGAGCCTGTCTATAAGTCCGGAGTTACAGGCAAAGGGGAGACGGTCGTTGTTATCGAAGATACCGACGTCTACTCGGTCAAGGACTGGTCCGTCTTTCGTGAAACCTTCGGCCTGGCAAAGTACGCCAAGGGCAGCTTTACCCAAGAGCATCCGGGCAACTGCACCGATCCTGGCGATCTTGTAGGCAACGACGGTGAAGCGATCCTGGATGCCGAATATGCAAGCGCGGCGGCCCCCAACGCGGCGATTGTTCTCGCTTCATGCGCGGACACGCAGACCACCTTCGGCGGGTTGCTGGCAATGCAATCGCTGATCAATCAGCCGCTTCCTCCGCCGGTCATCAGCATCAGTTATGGAGAGTGCGAGGCCGGCCTAGGTGCCGCAGGAAACGCTATCTATAACCAGACTTACCAGCAGGCGGCCTCCGAGGGCGTATCGGTCTTTGCGTCCGCCGGAGATTCAGGAGCGGCAGGCTGCGAACAGAATCAGTCATCGTCATCGCTCGGGATCGCAGTCAGCGGATTCGCTTCCACACCCTACAACGTGGCAGTAGGCGGAACTGACTTCGGCGACTCGTACGCCGGCACCAATTCGGACTACTGGAAGGCAAAGAACAACGCCACATACGGCTCGGCAAAGTCTTACATCCCTGAGATTCCGTGGAACGACTCCTGCGCAAGCACACTGATCACCAACATCGAAGGGTACAACGTACCGTTTGGTGCGAACGGATTCTGTAACTCGGCTCTGGGTGAGCAGTACTTCCTCTCAACGGCGGCTGGCAGCGGCGGACCAAGCAACTGCGCCTACGGCAATACCTCTCCTGAAAATGGGACGCCGGCCAACAGCGGTACCTGCAAAGGCTATGCCAAGCCCAACTATCAGCAAGGGCTTGTCGGCAATCCTGCCGACAAGGTGCGGGACATCCCGGATGTCTCGTTGTTCGCTGCGAACGGTGTATTTGGGCACTACTACGTGTTCTGCTACAGCCAGCCTGCGAACCTGCCGGACGGCAGCCCGTCTGGCGGAGTGCCATGCACCGGCAATCCGGAGAACTGGTCGGGAGCAGGCGGAACATCGTTTGCCGCGCCGATCGTGGCCGGGGTACAGGCCCTTGTCAATCAATCGACCGGCCAGCCGCAGGGGAACCCAAACTACGTCTACTACGCGCTCGCCAAGCAGGAGTACGGCGGAACGGGCAACAACTCTTGCAACTCGACTCTGGGCAACGCGTCGGATGCATCGTGCACCTTCCACGACGTAACCGAAGGCGATAATGACGTGAACTGCGTCGGCCCCTTCAACTGCTACACGCCCTCGGGCACCAACGGCGTGCTTTCAGTAAAGAGCAAAGCCTACGAGAAGGCCTATAACAGCAATACCGGATGGGACTTCGCAACCGGTATCGGCACCCTCGATGTCAACAACCTGGTATCCAACTGGAACAAAGCTTTCCAGTAGACGCAGGTCGGCACCAGAAGGAACGGGGCATGCATTCGCCAGAATGCATGCCCCGTTTTTCATCTGCTGGTAGATCATGAAGCGCACTCGATCGCTTCTTCGGAACGTGAGTGGGGCTTCAAAGTTGAGCGCGTAGCCGTCTGGGCCGAAAGAGTTGTAAACGAAATTCCGTCACCGACAAAGGGGCGACCCGGCTGAAGTCCGCGACTGAACTCCTAAGACCAGGCAGGTTGGCCTCGCCGTATTCGTTGAGCAGGATGCCCAGATGCTTAACATATTTCGCGGTTAGATCTTATGAATCGTCAGTGCTGAGGAATATGCCTCCTTAACCAGTGACTCGAGCCATGGCCGCGTCCTTGCACGACCGCGCTGTCGCAGAGGCACCAGAAACCGCAACTAATGAGCGCCGGCGGGAGCCTTACCGGGTTTTACCTTTTTGAACAGCCACACGATAAAGACGCAAAAAAAGCAGAGCAGGGAGAGCCATCGGAATACATCGACGAAGGACCAGAGTGAAGCTTGCCGTCCGAGTTGCTGATAAAGTGCTGCCTGAGCCGCAGGCAGCGAGTTGGCCGGGCCAAAGTAGCCGCTCAGCGCGCCCTGGGTGGCACGCAGATAGTTCTGGAACTGCTGTCCGGTAATCGGAACCGAGTTGAGGATCTCGTTTTGATGGACATCGCTGCGACGGGTGAGTAGCGTTTGCGCGATGGAGATGCCAATCGAGCCGCCGACGTTGCGGAACAGGTTGAATATGCCGCTCGCGTTCCCGATCTGCGCGTTGTCCAGGGTGCCGTAAGCAGCGGTCGAGATAGGAACAAAGATGAAGCTGAGGCCGAATCCTGTGATCAGGATGGGCAGCAGCAGCGTTGTGGGAGAGATATCCAACGTGACGTTGCCGAAGTAGAGCGTGGTGAGACCGAAGGTGATAAAGCCGAAGGTAAGCAGCCAGCGCGGGTCAACTTTGTTGGATAGATAGCCAATGATGGGCATGCCCATGATCGCTCCTATACCGCGTGGGGCAACCACGAGGCCGGCGGTGAACGCCGTGTAGCCGAGGAGTTCCTGGTAAAAAAGGGGCAGGACGGTGACGGTGGAGTAGATGCCAATGCCAAAGAAGAAGATGAGGGTGGTTCCCAGTGCAAAGTTGCGGTCTTTGAACACCTTTAGATCAACGAGGGTGTTTTTGTCGCGCCAGGAGTGCCATACGAAGTAGATAAAGGAGATGAGCAGGAAAAATACAGCCCAACGGATCCAGATAGCACCGAACCAGTCGTCCTCCTGGCCCTTGTCGAGGACCACTTGCAAACAGCCAGTCCAGATAACGAGGGCGGCGAATCCGTAGCGGTCGAATGCGGGAACTTTGGCTTTGCTGATGTAAGCCGGATCGTGGATGAAACGATTGATCATCACCAGAGCGAGAATGCCGATTGGGATGTTGATGTAGAAGGCGTAGCGCCAGGAATAGGTATCGGTGAGCCACCCGCCAAGGGTGGGTCCGAGGACGGGGGCTACAACGACTCCGAAGGCAAAAACGGCCATGGCGGCACCGCGTTTGGCTGGGGGGAAGGATTCGAGGAGGATGGCCTGGGAGAGGGGTTGGAGAGCACCTCCACCTGCGCCCTGGACGACGCGGGCGATCAGCATGATGCCGAGGGTTGGCGCGGCTCCGCAGGCGAAGCTCGCGACGGTAAAGATGACGATGCAGGACATGAGGAAGCGCTTGCGGCCGAACCGCAGTGAGCACCAATTGCTGGCTGGAAGGACAATGGCGTTCGCGACCAGATAGCTGGTGAGTACCCAGGTGGCCTGGTCAAGCGAGGCAGAGAGGGAACCGGCGATGTAGGGAAGAGCGACCGAGGCAATGGCGGTGTCGAGCACCTCCATGAAGGTAGCGAGCATGACCGAGGCTGCGATGAGCCACGGGTTCACGCCCTGGGTGACTTCAGCGGATTGATCTGGAGGTGCAACTGCAGCTGAAGCCATAGCCGAAGCATAGTTCCTTTTCGCGGACGGTTCTCTCAATAGAGGCGAAAAAGAGGGCCGGAGATGCTTTTTCTGCATGGATAACGACAAGGAGAGGTGGCAACCTGCAGCTAAAAAGCCCAAGGAAAGCGGTTCGCGCCTTGCCGCGAATGCCAACGTCCAGGATCGAGATATCGGGCACCCCGCTTGCGCATGTTAGACTCTCGACGATCTCCCCCAGTAAGAGGCTGCTCAGGAGGAACTGTCGATGACTTCTGTCGCATTACGGTATGGTGTCGTGCTGTTGGCGGTGCTGGCTAAACGGTTTGGTCGCTGGTAGTTTGCTGGGCACAGGAATGGTCGGGTTCACCGCAAAGGGTCTTCCGGAAGAGATGTGGACGCGGAGCTTTCAGCTTGAAGATGCGCTGTTCGCCAAGTCGATGCCACCGCTCTTCCTTACGACACTGGCTGCGCTGTTGCTTTCGTGTTTCGTGACGAGAGGAAGTGCGCGCGGTCTGTTTGTCGCCACAGTTTTCATGCTCGTCGTGTTGATCGTTTCCGTCAGGGGAGAGGTGCCGCTCAATAAGCAGATTCAGACGTGGATTCCGGGAGTTGCTCCTGCGAACTGGGCTGGCATTCGGGACCGATGGCTGGCGAACCATTTGATACGGACAATTGCTGGATTGCTTGGGTTTGTCTGCGCGGCGGTGGGGCTGGCGAAGATATATGGTCTGCCCTGAGAAGTGGTTCGCGCGCAGCGCGAGTGCCCACTCATGCGATGAGACCGCATGAATGGGGCATCCGGCTTCTTATCTTGCGATGAGTTTTTTGGGGCGGCCACCGAGGGAACCATTGGCGCGGGCAGCGGCGACTTTCGGCTTGCTACGTGAGGAGCCACCGGCTGCGCCGAGACGGGCGGCCATCCACTTACGTGAGCCGAGGAAGCCTTCGAGGATTGCGGGAACATAGAGGTCCGCGTCGAGCCTTGGGAAATGCAGTCCGAAGCCCGACGGAGTGATCTCAATCTCGCTTAGCTGTGCGGGGGTGCCGTCTTCGAGCCCTTGTGCATCCTTCGGAGAGAAGAAGATGCCTACACCGGTTGAGAGTTTGACGATGATGTTTTGGGATTGGCGGTCGTAGTATGCCGAAGTTGCGGCGGGCGTGGCCGTCTTGAGCGCCTTTGCCCTGGCATTTGCCTGCTTGAATTCCAGACTAGTGATGGTCATGTATCTCCTTCCAAGTGGCGCATAGCTCGGAAACGTGCCCGTTCAGAACCTCGGCGATACGATTGAGTTCGCGAACGGAAAAACCATCGTTCTCGCGCAGGCCAACCGGTCCTGCAGGGCAGTTCAAATAAAAGATCGCGGCCGGTCCCGGACCGACGACGTGAACGTGTGCTGGCCGGTGGTCGTTCGGGTAGATGACTACTCGAAGATTGCCAATTCTCAGGACGGTCGGCACAGGAAGAGGATAGCATATTCCTAAGCGGTTGGGTTAATCCCTTATTGATTGGACTGAGCCGAAAGGAAGCGGTTCGCGCAGAGCGCGGATGCCCACCTTAGGGCGCAAAAGACGCACCGAAGATGAGGCACCTAAGTTAGTGAACTTGCCTAGATCTGGGGACCGCGATCACTCTTCGTCAGGTAGACATGGTTATGTCTTTTATTTCATCATTCGACCCCTATTTTCCACAGGAGGTCGAGATAAAAACATAAGTCTCGTGTCCTACCTGCCGTAATTAGATGGTAGGTTATAAACATGAAGAGACGAGACTATCTTAGAAAACGCGCCGAGTTGGACGCGGAATACAAGCAAAGGATAGAGGCTCTGGAAATTGTATGGAGAATGTTCAATGCGGATGAGTCCCTTCCCACCGTCGAGTCGGCTCGCGACATCGAAGATGACGCGCTGCAATGGCCCTTTGAGATTTCGCGACGAGACGTAGTTAGGCAAGCTATAGCTACTATCAGCGGCAGCTTTACAGCTAAAGACGTTCGATCGGCTTTGAAGAGCCTGAACAATGACTGGTCTGAGCGTCTAGACGATAACCAATTAAGTTCCCTAGTCGCTCGCTTAGCAGATAAAAAAGAAATTGGCGTACTAAAGGCAAAAAGTGGCAGGGAGCCCGCTGTCTACACCGTGACGTCCGTACAGGGTTTGATAAAGGAGGAGAACTGGTGAAGTTGAAGAGATAGCCTTCCGAGAGTCGGCACCATCTCGGGGGGCTTAAATAGAGCCTGGCTCGCATCCTCCGGCAAGAGTTCTGCGAACCAAGCTCCTGGTGTTCCATTATCTGCACCGACTTGCTGACTTTCGTCAACCGGTCTTTGCTTGCCTTAGTGTAGTTCAAACCGGCATGGCCGGAAAGGCACAAAATGGCATATTACAAACATCAGCAATATCTCACGCATAACTCACACGCTGCATTTGACGTCATTGAACGTCCCGGAACATCGGCTTCAAATTCTGGGATCTATCGTTGTGAGGGATGTGGCAAAGAGATTACTGAGGTCAAAGGAAAGCCTCTTCCTCCGCAAAACCATCATCAGCATAATTCAACTCAAGGTACTATTCGGTGGCGTTTAGTTGTTTGTCATGAAGGGTAACACAAGCCTATTAGGAGCTTTCAGTTAGTCAAATGGGCGGACTCTTTCGAGTCCGCCCATTTGGTTTTGCGCGAAGCGCTTTTCGCCGACCGCGAAGGTCCACTCGGCGGCTAGTTCTTCTTGTTCGCCTTCCATGCGCATCTGTTCTAGTTCGCGCTCTTCGGCTTCGATGGCTGCGGTGACTTCCTGCTGGACCTGGGCTGCCGCTTCTTCGAGCTCTGGGGAGAGCTGGACGTTGCGGTAGTACTCCATGCCGGTGCCGGCGGGGATGAGGCGGCCGGGTCTATCTCCAAAGTGTTGGGACATCGTAGCGGGAAATATCAGCGTCTTTCGTCATCAGGTGGAGAGAGTATGCCTGGGCCTGTGCGATGAGCATTCGATCAAAGGGATCGGCATGGTGGTGCGGAAGGTTGGCTGCCGCGAGTATATCCGGCTGGGTGATGGGGAGAAAGGTTACACCGAGTTGCTCGATGCGTTCGATCATGCGCTCGACCGACGAGCCCACCATAGGGAGCCGATGAACAGCCGCTTTGTTGGCGAGTTCCCAGACAGTAGCGAGGCTTACGTGAAGTTCGTTCCCAGGATCGGCAACCAGTCTGGAAGCGAGTGGAGAAAGATGCTCCGGTTCGTAGATAGTCCAGAGCAGAACATGGGAATCGAACAGGAGCTTCACGCTTGTTCGGGGGGAAACAGCGGGCCTTCATTCATCAGGCGGGCTAATTCGTCGTCCATCCGGCGCCACTCTTCTTCGGAGGGAACGCGCAGTTCACCACGTCCGGCGCCCAGGACACGCTTTCCGGATTTGATAACCGGCGTCGCTGCGTGAGAGACGACAAGCTTAAGGGCGGCCATCTCCGGACGCGTGATCACAATCTCTTCTCCACGGTCGGCTGCTGAGACAAGATCGGCAAAATGCTCTTTAGCGTATTGGAGAGTCACCTGCATGGCTTAAGCGTAGACGGAGAGAGTTAGGTCGTCAATGGAAAGAAACGGGGGGGGGCTTTCGAGACTCCCCGGTCTTGTTGTTCCCGGTTTCGGAGTCTCGCAAACGGGCCGGCGCGGGCCGCCGGCGTGACTCGGCGGGTAGGTCTTTTTTTTCGCGCTCTACTCGCCTAT